>Ga0116169_1000003_pt1 | contig 331552 bp, 254 predicted proteins | sample AD_UKC130_MetaG_FD_89796 | JGI IMG/M metagenome (GOLD analysis project Ga0116169, IMG submission 89796) | Active sludge microbial communities of municipal wastewater-treating anaerobic digesters from Canada - AD_UKC130_MetaG | ecosystem: Engineered > Bioreactor > Anaerobic > Digestate | place...
ACGTCGCCGACCGTCTGTAGACTATCCACGTCGCCGCCGGGGAAACCGAACTCCTTCTCGAGCCAGACCAGCAGGTCGGCGCGAGCCAGACTGTCCATGCCCAGATCGTACGCGAGCTTGTCCTCGTCGCGCGGATTGGCCGTGCCGGTCAGTTCGCGCAGGTAATCCTTCACGATCTGCCGCGTGCTCTCGGGGACTTCGTCGGCCGATCCGCCCAGTTGCACCGGCTCGGGCTCGGGCAGGACGACAGTGCCGGTCTTCTCCCACACGGTGTACGGCACGTAGGTGTTGGGCGGTGCGTCAGCGTTATAGAAGCGCTCGAGGTACTCGTTGATCGCATTTCGACCCGCCTGCCGGGGCAAGTCGCTCGGCTCGCACAGCTCGATGGTCACATCACGCTTGGGCGTGAACACCACCAGATTGGCCAGGATGGCCCGAATTCCGCGGCGCAGAGCGGCCGACACACTGGGCACGCCCTGGGCGTAGCTGAAGCTGCTGCCCCAGATCCCCCGCGTCCTCACGAGCACTACGCGCACGTTCGGCGCGTCACGGAGGATGGTCTCCACAGCACTGTTGCCCCGCAGATCCTCGTAGCGGGTGCGGTAGGCATGGCCGGACGGATAGAGAATGAGATTGCCGCCGCGGTTCAAGTCGGCAATGGCGTCACGAATGGTTGCCTCGACCTGTGGCCGAACCTGCACGCCATACTTGCGAATGTCGGGCAACGCCCACACGCCCACACGCCGGGCCAGCCAGCGTATGAACGGCCGATCGACCTGATCCTGGTCAGCCACGACTCGCGGGGCAAACTGCCGGTACAGGTGGGCCGTGACGATGATCGGGTCGATGAGTCCGGGATGGTTGGGCAGGAACAAGATGCCCTGCGTGCCGCGCTGAACGATGGACTCCACGCCGCGGAGTCGCACACGATATCTCACAGCGAGCAGGAGCCTGCAGAACATGCCGATGAAAAAGTTGATCATGTCGATTCAATCTCAACAGACAGTTAAGGTGGTTCGTGGTTCGTAAGTTGTAGTTTGCAGGCTGAAGTTTGGAAAGAGCAGCCGCCCATCGCGACATCAGTACACACACTCTCTGCCGGCCTCCGCGAGCGCGCGCAAGTTCTCCGGCGGCGTCTCGAAGAAGTGATCGGAAGCCGAGCAGATGTAGCCGCCGTCGGGGCCAAAGCCCTCGAAGAGGCGATGCACCTCGGCCCGGATCTGCTCGGGTGTTCCGTCGGTAAGCACGTGGAACTGGTCCAGGCCGCCGACCATGGCCAGCCGGCCGCCGAAGGCTTCGCGGACCTTCGCCGGATCCTTGATGTTGCCACCCACTCCCGGTGGCGCAAGCGTCTCTGACGCGTCACAGCCGTTGGCCCGGATGCAATCGAGAATGCGCATCATTCCGCCGCAGGTGTGATAGACCGACAGATGGCCGGCCGCTCGCAAGGCGCCGTGGATCTGACGATCGTAAGGCAAACAGAACGTGCGGTGCAGCTCGGGCGAAATGAGCGTGTCGCTGGCCGCCCCGCCGCCCGTTTCAATCAGGTCGTACTTGGCCCCGACCAGCGACTCTTCGATGAAACGCAGCTTCTTGTCGAGCAGCACGCGCATGAGCCGGTGCACCCAGTCGGGGTTGTCGAACGCCTCGAGAATGAGGTCCTGGGCGTCCATCAGGCAACAGGCGTGCTGCCAGCAACCGCCCTGGTCGCCCCACACGAACCCGCGGAGAATGCCGGCATCGCCCACCTGGTCATAGGCTGCCGCCACGCGAGCCTTGTCCAGCTTCGGCACGGGCATGTACTTCTCGATCAGGTCGAGATCCTCGTGCCGCTTGATCATGTACTCGGTGATCCAGGTGGTCGTGCGGTCACCGCCCGTCCTGTAGGTGAGCGTGCCCTCGGGCGTATGGACGGTGTGATGGGCGATGCGGTTGTCGGGATCGGCGCTGACCACGGTGATCTCGTCGCGCCACCCGGGCGCTTCGACCGCCACCATGCTCGTCGCCAGGGCCGCCGTGTCGGGAATCCAGAACTGGCCGATGAGCTCGAAGTAGGTGATCGACGCGTCCAGGCCCACCTGTTTGAAGGCAGTGAGCGCATCGACACCGCCCATGTACTTGTCGAGATGATACGGCTGCCACTGATGAATGGTCACGGGCAGCCGATCGGGCTTCTCGCGATGCAGCGCGAGCATTATGCGCTCTTTGGAGGTCATAATCCGGCCTCGAAGGCGCGTCGCCGGCGTCTCGCGAGAATATGCGCCAACCAGACGCCGATGCCGCGCCACATCCTCACGTTCTCATCGCACGCCCAGCAGCAGCTCCTGCGTCAACTGATCGAGTCGCTCATGGTGGAGCTTGCGGCGGGCCAAGGCGTCCCAGTCGAAGGCTTTTGCCTTGAGTGTCTGGAAATCCGGCAGCGCGGCCGACTGATTCTCGCAGCGCAATTCCTTCAGCAGACCCTGGATTTCGGGATCGGCGTTGAAGCGTTGCACCTTCTCGCGGAGGATCAGGTAGGTCCGCATGCAGCCTTCCACGAAATCCCACACTTCCTGCCGGTCGGCGGTGCGGTAGGCATGGGCGTCGAATGACCGAGCGCCCTTCCAGTCGTGGTCCTCCAGCAGCTTGACCACGAAGAACGCTTCCTTGAGATCCTCGGCGCCGAAGCGCAGGTCCTGGTCGTAGCGCAAAGGCTTTTGAGCATTGAGATGGCAGCCGAAGAGCTTGCCGAGTTCCAACGGCTGGGCGATATCGTGATAGGCGTTCAGACCGGCCATCCGCGAGTGGGCAATCTCGACCACCAAGCCGCAGTTGTCGGGCTTGTCGAGCGAAGCGATCAGGCCCAGGGCATGGCCGACCGTCGGCAGATACGTGTCACCGCGCGGTTCGTTGGGCTTGGGCTCGATGGCCAGCCGATAGCCTTTGTAGCCCTGCTTGTCGATGTAGGCCTGCAAGTAGTTGAGCCCTTCGCGCAACCACTTGATGGCCTCGACCGGATCCTTGGCGGCATCGACCTCGGCGCCGTCGCGGCCCCACCACAGGTCGCACAGCTTGCAGTCCAATTCCACGCCGATGTCGATGGCGTTCATATAGCGCTGCAGCGCCAGTTGCCGCACGGCCGGATCATGGCTGGTCAGCGAACCGTCCTTGAACACCGGGTGACCGAAGACGTTCGCCCCGCAGTTGACGCAGATAATGCCGGCGTCGGCCATGCGCTTGCGAGCCTCGGCCAGCAGCCGATCTCGCTCGGCCGCGCTGGCCCGCTCGGGCACGAGATCCTCGGCGTGCATCTCGAACGCGTAGACGTTTCGCCGCCCCAGTTCGGTGATGACGTCCAGCCCGGACATGGGCGGGCGCGTCTCGACCCCGAAGGGGTCGCGGCCGGTGTTCATGATGGTCCACAACCCAAACGCAAACCGATCCGACTTCTGCGGCTGATAGCTGGACATGAACGGGCTCCTTTAGCGAGCTATAGGCTGTAAGCTATGAGCTTTAGGCCAGCGTCTGGCTGACCGCGGAGAGCCGACGACCGACAGACCTCGGACCGCAGCCCGGTCTCCGCCACTTTCGCACGGGCAGACTATCGGCTCACCACAAATTTGAAAAGCCCGGCCACTGGTTGAAAATCAACCAACGAATGGTTGAAATTCAACCACCCAACGGTTAAAGCCAGTCTGAAGTAGAGGACGAATCAAATGAACCGATCCGGACTGTTCGTGGCTTTCGCCCTGTTTGCATCCGCCGTGGCCACCGCGGCCGAGCCGCCGGTTGTTCCCGTGGGCCTGGACGCGTATCGCATGTGGGATCGCTGGGCGCATCAGCGGATCGGTGTCCGCGCCTATATGCGCAGCACCTACGACCGGTCGGGCTTGAACGAGACGGCCGACGCCAGCCACTTCCTGTACCAGTTGGCCGACGACAACAACGTCACGCTCGACGTGGAAGGTGCGGGCGTGCTTTACTTCGTGCGCACGAACCATTGGCATGGCAGCCCGTGGCGCTACACCATCGACGGCATCGAGCACCTCGTCCAGGAATCCAGCACGGCCGATCCGGACCACCCGGTCGCGAACTCCACGTTCATCCCGGCCGAACTGTTCCCCGAGCCGCTGGCTTGGACGTGGTCCACGACCAAGGGGGCGGATCTCAACTGGGTGCCCATGCCGTTCGAGTGCTCGCTGCGTCTGGCCTACTCGCGCACGTTTTACGGGACAGGCTACTATATTTGGCACCAATTCGTGCCGGGCACGCCGCTCTCGCAGCCGCTCGTCGCCTGGGACGGCAAGACGCCGCCCGACCGCGACGTGCTCGATCTGATCAACCGCGCGGGAACCGACCTGCTGGAGAACCGAAACTGGCGCACTCGGAGCAGCACATTCTCCCTCGGAAGAGCTGACTCCATGAACATACACCATAGGGAAGCGCCCGGCGTGATCCGTGGCTTATATCTGTCGGTCCCACGAGAAGACGCGGTCGCCTTCGGGAAGTATCGCCTGCGCATTACATGGGACGACCGACCTACACCTTCGGTTGATGTACCAATTGCTTTGTTTTTCGGAGCGGGCACGCTGTACAACCGGGACAATCGCGAGTACCTCGTCAAGGGCTTCCCCATGGTGATACGCTACACGGAAGACCGCGTGGAGTTGTCCTGCTTCTATCCCATGCCCTACTTCAAGCACGCGCACATCGAGATCGCCGGTCCCGGCCTCAAAGGCCAATCCGATGAACTGGACAAGCCCATAGAGGTCGAGGTGACGTGCAAGTGGGAGCCGTACGCGGGCCCGCCTAACCACGTCGGCTACTTCCACGCCACGTACACCGATATTCCCGAGCCGCAGTTCGGCCACGACATGGTTATGCTCGACACCCGCGGCATCGAGGGCAGCCGCGACTGGTCGGGCCAGTTTGTCGGCATGAGCTGGATCTTCTCGCACAATGCGGTGCTCACCACGCTCGAAGGTGATCCACGCTTCTTCTTCGACGACAGCCAGACGCCGCAATGCTACGGCACGGGCACCGAGGAATGGGGTGGCGGCGGCGACTACTGGGGCGGTCGCAACATGACGCTGCCGTTCGCCGGCCATCCCTGCGGCGCACCCAGCGCCACAGATGCCAAGTGTGACGAGGACAAGATCCAATCGGCCTACCGCTTCCTGCTCGCGGACATGATGCCTTTCGGCAAGAACGCCATCATCCGCCTCGAGCACGGCGGCGAGAACCAATCGGTCGAGCATTATGAGAGCGTCGTCTACTGGTACGGCCGGCCCAGCCCGTCGCTCGTGAAGACGGACGAGTTGAAGATCGGCGACCCCGACAGTGAGAAAGCTCACGCGTACGTCTCGCCCGAAGCATCGGAGCCGGTGGAGATCACGTCGCGTTACGAGTGGGGCCCCGACACGCTGGACGGCAAGGAAATCTACCCGCCGCACACCGATCGCGGGCGGTTCACCAAGGGCACATCCGAGTTCACGCTCAAGCTGCGTCCCGACAACCTCGGCGTGATGCTTCGCCGCAAGCTGGATTATTCGTTCCCCAACCAACGAGCGGAGGTCTACGTCGCGGACGCCAGCGCTGCCGAAACGAAGCCTGACGCATGGCGCAAAGCGGGCGTGTGGTATCTGGCCGGGTCGAACACGTGCGTTTTCAGTGCCCCCAAGACCGAAACAGGCGCTACGCTACACAACGTGCAGACCTCCAACCGCCGCTTCCGCGATGACGAGTTTCTCATCCCGCGGGCACTGACCGAGGACCGCAGCGCTATCCGTGTGCGCATCGTTTTCACGCCTGTGGAACGACCGTTGTTCCCCGGTCATCCCATGCCGGATCTGGCCTGGAGCGAATTGCGCTACGACGCCTACTGCTTCGTCATGCCGGAGTGAGCGGCTGCGCGTCGCGTCCCTCGAGGCCCATCTCACCGAACACGAGCGACCCGCCCGTTTGAGAGGCGGGCAAGATGCCAGCCCCCTCCAGCCGAAAGCGCGCTAGCATTCTTGGGGGGCGGGCGTCTCGCCCGCCTCAGAAGGGCAAAATGCTGCCGGTGCTTCGGTGAGACTATGGCGCACAAACGGGCGTGGTGGGAACGCGGGATCATCTATCAGATCTATCCCCGTTCGTTCAAGGACAGCGACGGAAACGGCATCGGCGACTTGCGCGGCATCTACGAGAAGCTCGACTATCTCCAGTGGCTCGGCGTCGACGCGGTGTGGATTTCGCCCGTCTATCCGTCGCTCATGAAGGACTTCGGCTACGACGTCTCGAACTACACCGACATCGATCCCATCTTCGGAACCATGGCCGATTTTCACGCCCTGGAGGATGAGATCCACCGTCGCGGCCTGAAGCTCATCATGGATTTCGTCCCCAACCACACATCGGATCAGCACCCCTGGTTCATCGAGTCCCGATCCTCTCGTGGCAACCCCAAACGCGACTGGTACATCTGGTGCGATCCGGCTCCCGACGGCGGCCCACCTAACAACTGGCTCAGCAACTTCGGAGGCAGTGCCTGGACGTTCGATGAGAGGACCGGCCAGTACTACTACCACTCGTTCCTCCCGGAGCAGCCCGACGTCAACTGGCGCAACCCCGATCTCATGCACGCCATGTTCGACGTGCTGCGATTCTGGCTCGACCGCGGCGTGGACGGGTTTCGTGTGGACGTGATCTACCACATCGTCAAGGACGAGCATTTCCGCGACAATCCGCCCAACCCTGATTATCAACCGGGCGAGAACCCCTACCACGAGTTTCTCTCGACCTACACGGCGGATCGGCCGGAAGTGCATGACATCATCGCCGGCATGCGCGAGGTGCTGGATGCCTACCGCGATCGCGTGCTCATCGGCGAGATCTACTTGCCGCTGGAGAGGCTGGTCGCGTACTACGGCGCCAGCGGACGGGGCACGCACTTACCGTTCAACTTCCAGTTGATCCAGCTTCCCTGGCACGCCCAGGTGATTCGCGAAGCCATCGACAACTACGAAGCCGCCCTGCCCGAGTACGGCTGGCCCAACTGGGTCCTGGGCAACCACGACAAGCCGCGCCTGGCCTCGCGGGTCGGTCCGGCCCAGGCCCGCATTGCCGCCATGCTCCTGCTGACGCTCCGTGGCACACCCACGCTGTATTACGGCGACGAGATCGGCATGCACAACGTGCCTATCCCGCCTGAAAAGGTGCAGGACCCGTTCGAGAAGAACGTGCCCGGCATGGGCCTGGGTCGCGATCCCGCGCGCACTCCCATGCAGTGGGACGCCACCGAACACGCCGGCTTCTCGCAAGTCGAGCCGTGGCTGCCGGTCGGCAAGGACTATCGCACCGTGAACGTGGAGGTGGAACGCAACGATCCCCACTCCATGCTGACGCTCTATCACGAACTCATCGCATTGCGCCGTCGCGAGCCCGCCCTAGCCGTCGGGTCATACTCCTCCGTACCGGCACCTCACGAACTGCTCGCCTATCGACGCCAACACGGGAATCGGCAACTCATGATCGTCCTGAACTTCGGGCACAACCCGCACGGCTTCGAGTACAGCAGCAGCCTGGGCCGCGGAACGATCGTCCTCTCGACACACCTGGATCGCCAGGGCGAGGCGGTGCACGGCCGGCTCAGCCTCCGCGGCGACGAAGGCGTGGTCATCCAGATCAACGCGCCGCAATAGCGGTCATCAGGCTGCCCGCTCAAGGGACACCGGCCCAAACGGCGAACGCTGTATTGCCAACCGCCAGTCCGTGCCTCATCATACGCTCCATGCCTTTCTTCAAACGATTGATCTGGCTGGCGTGCTGGCTGATGCCGGCGAGTGTCTTTGCGACAGACACCGCCACCCGACCGGCTTCCGACAACCCCCGTGCAGCGACCATCCAACTTTTGCAGGATCCGAGCTTCGCTCGCGGGTTCCAGGTGTTTGACCCCAAACTGGGCAAGCACGTGGTCCGCGGCAAGCTTCAACCGCAACCAGCCATCGGCGAGCCGGTCTGGGGCCTGGCCCAATGGTCGAGCCGATGGAGTCTGGCGGATGCTCAACCCGAAAGGTTGGCCACCGGCGCGGTCCGGTTCGCGGATCCGGCCAAGTCGGTGACGTTCTGCCCGACGACGGGGTCGAACGCGGGTTTGGTTTTCACGCTGAGCGCCGGCCGCGAATACGACGGGCGGTTTCGCAAATCAACCGATCCGTGGGCGCATCTGCTGGCCGAGCAGCGGTTCCAGGTGCATCCACGAATCGTGGACCTCGAACGCTTGCGGTTTCGGATTCGCTGCCGGCTGTTGGCGGCCAAAGATTATGCCCCCGCGGGTGCCAATCTGCCCGGCCAGGCCGCCCAGTTCCTTGCGTATCTGACGGTCCAGAACCTCAACCGCGAGAGTCCGGGGTACGGCGACTATCTGTGGTTCGGTGTGCCGATCTATGACAGTCGATATCGTACGCCCGTGCCACATGCCGCCGCCGACATCGGTACGGGCAAGTTCATCTACAACCCGCCCGGCACGGCCTACACGAGCGAGAGCCTCCACGACGGTCAGTGGGTGAGCATCGATCGCGACGTGCTGCCGCTGATCCTGGAAGGATTGAGAACCGCCTGGGACCAGGGCCACCTGAAGCACTCGCGCGAGCTGGCAGACTTTCGTCTCGGCGGGTTCAATATCGGGTGGGAACTCCCCGGCACGCTCGACGTGTCGATGCAGTTCGATGGCCTCGGCATCGAAGCAACTCTCAAAAACGGAGTCAAGCCATGAGACAGATGATCGCGCATGCCATTCTCGGGACGATGATCGCCAGCGCCGGCGTTCAACCGGCCGCAGCGCAGGCCACCCGGTCTGCGTCGTCCTCTCAACGCCCCAACATCCTGTTCATCATGACGGACCAACAGCACGCGGGCATGCTGAGTTGCGCCGGCAACCCGCATCTTCGTACACCGGCCATGGACGCCCTCGCCGCCGCCGGCACGCGATTCGAACTGGCGTATGCGACCAACCCGGTCTGCGTGCCCAGCCGATTCAGCCTGCAGACGGGCCGCATGCCCAGCGTCATCGGCATGCGCTCCAACGAAGGAAAGCTTCCCGTGCCCGAGCCGATCTGTGCCGAATCGCTGGGGCCGCTGTTGCGGAAGGCCGGCTACAAATGCGCATACGGCGGCAAGGATCACACGCCGACTGATCTGTCCGGGTACATGATGACCCACGGCTACGAGTTGCTCACTCGCGACGAGCGCGACAACCTGGCGGCACGCTGCGCCGAGTTTCTCGCCCGGCCGCACGATCGGCCGTTCTTCCTGTTCGTGTCGTTCATCAATCCGCACGACATCTGCTACATGGCCATTAACGATCACCTGCGCAGCGAGGGCAAGCCGATCCGCACGAACCCCGCTTCCCAGTTTTGCGAGCGTCTGCTCGACCAGGCCCGCAGCAGCGGCGATCTGGCGGCCTTTGTCCGCGACCACTGTCCGCCGCTGCCCGACAATTTCGAGGTGCCATCACTCGAGCCGTCGTGCATTCGCACGGAATACGTCGAGCCCGTGGCGTTTCGCCAATTCGCCCGTGAGCACTATTCGGCCGACATGTGGCGGCTACACCGCTGGCTCTATTGCCGCTTGACGGAAAGCGTGGACGCTCAGATCGCTATCGTGCTGAACGCCCTGCGCGACGCGGGCTTGGAACACAACACGCTGGTTGTGTTCACGAGCGATCACGGCGATATGGATGCCGCCCATCGGCTCGAGCACAAGTCCGTGCTGTACGAGGAGTCGGTGCACGTTCCGCTCATCGTGTCCTGGAAAGGCAAGCTGCCGGCCGGCCGAGTCGACCGGACGCACCTGATATCCAACGGACTCGATCTGCTGCCCACGCTGTGCGACTTTGCCGACATCGAGCCGCCGGCCGACCTGCCCGGGCGGAGCATCCGGCCGTTGCTCGAGGGCAAGGCGGACGATTGGCGCGACTACGTGGTCAGCGAGAGCCAGAACGGGCGTATGGTCCGCACGCAGCGTTACAAATATTGCCTCTACGACCGCGGCGAGAACCGTGAAATGCTCATCGACTTGCAGAACGACCCCGGCGAGATGCGAAACCTGGTCGGCTCCCCCGACCACCGCGAGGTGCTGAACGCCCACCGGGCTTTATTGCAACGCTGGGTTAGGCAACAAGCGGACGACATGGCCGCCGCGTACCTCATCCCGCCGGAACCACAGAGCTGAGAAGGATGCTTGAGGCTTGAGTCCTGAGCCGAAGGCGAGAGAGGTTGATTGCGCTGAACGGGACTCATGTATATGGCACCCATGTGCGGATCCTCTCCTCGCGAGTTGGCGCACCTCGCTATAAGCAGGACATCGGCATGACAGCTCTTCTTGATGGCTTTCTCTGTGTCTCCCCTGTCTCTATGGTGAATCTTTTCAGACCCTCCGAATGCAGGCTCCGCTTTTCAGGCCGGTGGAACCCCGATCCCCCAAATTGCGCTTCGCAAATCCGCCGGCGTTGAGTAGAATGGTGCATCCAGGGGGGAGAGCGAATGACCGGATGTAGCCCTTCGTTTCTCTTGTCGTTCCTGGCAATCGCGTCGGTGGTCACGGCCGCTCCGCCCAGCAGCAGCAAGCTGGGCATCCACCTGATCCACAATCACACGGCCGGCGTGACACAGATCTGTAACGCCCACCCGCGGGTGATCAAGATTCTGGACCTGAACAACGGCATGCTCTCGGCCATGAGGGCCTATAAAAACGCCACGCCCAACGGGCTGGTTGTGCTGCGAATCTACACGACCCGCCGTTACACGCTGGCCGACAACCCGGCGACCAGCGGAGCCCACTTCTTCACCACCGTCCTGCAGCCTGCAATCAGCAGCCTGTCAGCGTCGGATCGTGCCCTCATCGATTATGTCGAAGGACCGAACGAGGGTGAGAACACGCCGACCTGGGGAACGGTTCAGGACGCTTTGTGGTTCAACGATTTTTGGATGGCGCTCGCCCCGCTCATTGCCAACGCCGGATTCAAACCTTGCGCCTTCAGCACGGCGGTCGGCAATCCGCCGGGCTCACAAGGCGAGATACAACAGAAGCTGGCGGCGGTCGTGCCGGCATTGCGACTCTGCAAGCAGCTCGGCGGGGCCTGGAGCTACCACGCCTACACACCCAACTGGTCCACGGATGTGAGCTTCCAATGGTGGTACTCGCTGCGGTATCGCCAGTTCTACAACTACTTCGCCAATTCGTTTCCCGACCTGGTGGACATGCCCCTGATCCTCACCGAGGCCGGCTTCGACAGCGGCGGCAGCCCCACCGGGTCAGGCTGGCAGGCCAACGGCACGGCCGCCCAATACCAGGCGTGGCTGACCTGGTGGGATGACCAGATCCGCCGGGACCCCTACGTGCTGGGTTCCACGATCTTCCAGATCGGCAGCCCGGGCACCTGGCCCTCGTTCGACCTGGAACCCATCGCAGGCTGGATGGCCAGCCACCTGGCGAGCCTGGCGCTGCCGTCGCTGGTGTGTTCTCCGACGACGCTCACGCCCTCAACCACGCAAGGCAGCAATCCGCCGCCGGACAGCTTCACGGTCACCAACGTCGGCCACAAGACCATGAGCTACACGATCAGCGATGACGTCGAGTGGCTCAGTGTCCATCCGACCAGCGGCACAAGCAGCGGTGAGACGGACACCATCGAGGTCACCTACACCGCCGCTGGATTGGCCGTCGGGACTCACATCGGCCGGATCACCGTGACTGCCGCCGGGGCCGAGCACTCGCCGGAGGTTGTGACTGTGACGCTCACGGTGAACGAAAAACCCATTCCGGGCGATCTGAACGGCGACGGCTTCGTCGATGGCCGTGACGTGGCCATCTTCCTGCCGTGCATGACTGCTCCCCAGGAACCCCCGCAGGACCCCGCGTGCAGCGCTGCCGATTTCGACGGCGACACCGACGTGGATCAATCCGACTTCGGCATCTTGCAGAAGTGCATCCGGGGCGACGCGGTTCCGGGCGACCGGACGTGCGCTGACTCCTAGCCCGCACCATCTGTCGCCATTCTCGGGGCTCGGTAAAAAAAGAGGGAGAAAGCGCGTCAGTGTCACAAACGGGCGCGCAGCGAAGCCTCGCGAGATCGACGCAAGGGTGGCCGCGCAGGCGGCAGCTGTCAGCCGGAAGCTTGGCTCATAACCCATAGCTCACAGCTGACAGCTCTCGCTGTCTCGCCGCCTCTGTGGTGAATCCCTTTGATCAGCGCCGCGAACGGATCGGTTGCTCGAGCAGATCGACCTGCACCACTTTGCGCGTCTTGACGTTGATCCGCAGCGTCTTGATCTCGAATTTGCCCAGCGCGACCTTCACGCGCATGCCCAGGAACGGCAGCGACAACTCCGTGGTTCGCGGTTTGCCCGTCGGCTCGAAGAGTCGCACGATCAGATCGTTGCCCCGCTGGGCAGGTTTGACGGCCATGAGCTGCACGACTTTGTCGCTGAGCGTGACGCCGGGCTTGGGTTTGCGGCCGGTACCCGGCGGGAAGAACGACAGCGCGAAAGGCTTTTCATTGCAGACGAGTGCCTCGCGGTCGATCGCTTCCAGACGCTGGTTCACGGGGCCCGCATTGACCCAGAACCTAAAGAGCCGCTCGCCCTGATCCTGTCGCGGCACATACCGGTCCTGCGGAACGATGGTTCGGTCGAAGATGGGATGGGCCGAGAATGCCGGCGACCGCATGAGCGTGAGCCGCACTTCGTTGTTGGCGTAGTCCGAGCCGTAGACACCATCATTGATGATGGTCAGGGCGATGTTGTCCTTGCGCGAGACCGCGGCCACCCACTTCTGGGCGACCGCCTCATCGCCGTTGGCCGGCAGATCGCCCACGCCGCACGCGACCTGGCCCAGGTACTTCTCGTCGCGACCCAACGTGGGCACCGACAGCTTGAGCATGCGGTCCTTCTCGTTCCAGTGCACGCGACACTCGACTTCCATCTGCGTGCCCCGCTTGGGCAGTTTGTAGCGCTGACAGATGAACGAGTCACCGTAGCCGAACATCGCCTCGACAACGCTGCGGACGTCGCCGTCCTCGATGATCCGCACGCTGGGCAGGAGCCCCTCGGTGGCACCGGAGATTTGCGTGCCCTTGGCGCGAGGCAGGAGCTTGAATCGACCGGCCACCTTGCGGAAGCTGCGCACGGTCATGCCCCACGGGTCTTCGTTGTCGGCGATCACCAGCGGAGCGAACGCGTTCTTGCCGACGTAGTCCACGCCTTTGACGCGATAGCGGTCCACCAGGCCCGTGCGGGTGTTGATGATCACTTCGAGATTGTCGCCGACGAAGCGGATTCTCCCGCCGCGCTCCTTGAGCTTGGGCGCCGGCTTTCTCTTGAGCACGGTGAGCCTGCAGTCGAAGCGGTTCATCTGGGCTGGCTTGAGCTCGGCCTCGAAGACGATGCGCTTGCGCCAATCAAGATTGAGGCTGCTGAGCTGCTGCTCGACCTGGCTGGGCACGGGCTTGCCGTCCACATACGCCTTGGCGTCGGTGAACTGCTCTTCCCAGTTCGCGTCAGCCAGGTTGAACTCGCACTCCACCTGGGTGCGCACGGGGTACGGGTGGGGGTTGTACACCAGGATGGGAATCTCGCCCGGCTTGGCCTTGGGCTGCCCCTGGGCGAGGGCGAAGAAGGCTCGGGCCTTGACGCGGGAGGCGATCTCCAGACCGTGATCGAACATGCGCAGCGACGCCTCCTCCACCGGCTGGATGGACGTGCCGGGCAGAACGTCGTGGAACTCGCCGACCATCAGGTCGTGGAAGGCCTCGGCCAGTTCCTCGCGCGGGTACGCCATCAGCCCCTGGCTCGCCGCCGTCACCGCCATCTTTTCGAGCATGAACAGTTCGTTCTCGAGGAGGCGATGCTTCTGCTTGATTCGCACCATGGACGAGTAGCAGCCCACGCCCCACGGGTTCAGGTCCTTCTCGTGCCGGCGCAGCTTATCGCCGCGCGTGCGAACGAGATCGTCGAAGTAAGCCTCGGGGGTCGAGTGGATGAGGTCCCAGCCGGCCTTGCGCTTTTCGGGGATGAGCGAGCGGATTTGCCGCAAATCCTCGCGCGAGGGTCCGCCGCCATGGTTGCCCACTCCCCATAGCAGGATTCCGGGGTTGCGTTGGCCGTAGGAGTCGAGCCAGTCGTTGATTTTCTTGCTGATCTTACCCAACTGCGAGCTGTACCAGCCCAGCACGCGGGAGCCAATGATCTCCGAGCCGTCGTAGCCCACCCAGATGAAGTCGTCATCGGGCAACGGGCAATCCTGCTGGAAAGGCCGGCAGCACAGATACGAGGTGTAGCCGGCCTTGGCCAGGATCTGCGGCAGGCCGCGGGTGTGGCCAAAGGGGTCGAGATTGATCGCCGTCTTTACGTCAACGCCGAACTTCTCCTTGAAGTACGTGCGGCCGAGCAGGATCTGACGCACGAAGGACTCACCGGAGGGCATGTTGCAATCGGGCTGGAGATACCAGCCGCCCATGATGTGCCACTTGCCCTCGCGGACCAGCCGCTGGATGCGCTTGAACAAAGTCGGCTCGTACTCCTCAACCCACTTGTAGAGCGTCACTTCGTTGTGGTTGAAGACGAACCCGGGAAACTCCTCGATGAGGTCAGCCGCGGTACGGAACGTCGAGATGGCCTCGGCGGCACCTTCCTCCCATTCCCAGAGCCAGACCGGATCGATGTGTGCGTTGCAGATCAGGTGAACCCGCTTGTTGGCCACGTCCTACCTCGCTTCGTACAGGTGTTCGTACAGGTGTCGGTTCGCAAGAAGCCCGGTTGGTGCGTCACGGCGCACGCCAAGCCGCCGCATGTTTATGTAATGCGCGAAGTTTAACGCTTTAGTCTGCGGTCTGCGAGTCAATCGCTTCAGTTCTTGTCGACGCAACGCCACTCTACTCTCACGAACGATCGGACAGACATCAACTCAGGCATGCGTCCCTCAATGCGCCGCGCATCATAGCGTAAGGATATGAAATACAACTATTTATGCATTCATCGCATCGCGTGAAGCCCAGATCCGGGAACAACACCGGCGACGTCGCGCCCGCTCTGCGGTCGTGGCGGGAAAAAGCGAATGCAACGTGGCTCACACGGAGCTGTGATCCTGCGTGCGTTGGCGCCATGGGATAGGCCCAGTATCATGAACCCGCCCGAGCCGGGTTCGTACGCAGTCAAGACTGCGCTGTCGAGCCGAAGCGCCGAGGTGTGTGGGGTGGCCGGCCTGCACGGGAGATCTAAATGCAATCGACATCGAAGATTACCTGCCTGGCCGTGGTGGCGGGGCTGCTCGCCGGCTGGTGCGGCGCCTGCGGCGACGATACTCAAGCCGGGAGCGATCTGGACTTAGGCGCACTGATCGACGACCCGGGGGCCGCTCCCCCCAAGATCAAGTTCCCGCCCGAATGCCAGCAGGACGATGTTTCGGTGAATACGTTCATCACCCGGGTGCTGGATATCTGCCAGCGCGGGGATTACGACAAGTTCTGCGGCCTGTTTGGCATCTCGGAGGTGCCGCCCAGCCATGACGACTTCAAACGCATCTGGGCGGGCGTGAGCGAGGTGGCGGTGGTGAGTGTTCACCGGACGAAGGAGGAGCCGCCGCAGTATTTCGTCCACGCGGCGGTCAAACTCCGGCAGCCGGATTCCCTGAAACGGACAAAACGCGACATCGTCGTTCGCGTGTACAAAGAGCTGGACGAGTGGCGGATCAGCGGAGCTCCGAAGGAGATCCAGCGCAAGATCCTGATCGCCGACAGCCAGCCGGCCTCCGCGCCTGCGGAAGCGCCGGCGGTTCGGCCCGTTGGTCAAGGAGCCGCGCCAAGTTCCGATCCTGTTGGGTATAAGACGCAGAGCCCGGGCTCGTGAGGGCGAGTCCCCGGCCGCAGCGCGTCCTGGCCAAAGCGCGGACGGGACCGGTTGACGCCGGAGCATGTTCAAACGGCTCGGATGCGGGGCCGTTCCGGAAGGATTTCGATGTGTAGAGCCATGTTGCTGCAACACCAGGGATTGTCCGCCCGGAGCCCGATTCGCCGGGCCGTTCTGGCACTCGTTCTACTCCCCGCTTTGTGTGGGACGGCCCAGGCTGAAGCGGCCTTCGGTGAGGGGGATCTGAACGTACTGGTGCGCGCAGGCTTGCGGACGGACAAGCCGATCGTGCAGGCCGGCAAGCCGATCTGGGTCGAGTTCACGCTGACGAATCTCACGGAAAACCGGCTGACGCTGCGTGTTCCGGACCTTTCATCCGATCCGGTGGACGTCTCAGAGATGGGCTTGCCGGTCGAGCACGTTTTCAGCGGCCAGGGCTTCGGCGGCCCGGTGCTGGAAGACGACCACGGCGAGGTTCGCGACTCGAAGGTCGCCATCCGGCCCAAGGGCCCGGTGCCGGCGATCAAGCTCGCCCCGTTCGGCAGCGTGGGGATTCGGCTCGACGTAACCCGCTATTACCCATCGATGCTGCGGCCTGGCGAGTACAAGCTGACGTGGCGGCCGTACAACGGGAGCGTGGTTTCCGAGCCGCTGTCTATCACCGTGTTGGCCGAGCGCCAGGCCGTCATTCTCACCGATTTCGGCAAGATGACGATCCGCTTCTACTACGACAAGGCTCCCAACCACGTGCAGAACTTCATCGAGTTGGTCGAGCAGCGATTCTATGACAATCTGACGTTCAACCGGCTGATCCCCGGGGGATTGATCCAGGGCGGTGACCCGCTGGGCAATCGGCGGGGCATCCGGGCTGACGGCAAGCGACTCAAGGCCGAGTTCAACGATGTCCCCTTCGAGTTCGGGACGGTCGGCATGGCCCGGTCGATGCAGGATCCGGACTCGGCGAGCTGCCAATTCTTCATCTGCCTGGGCCGACAGCCAGGCTTTGACGGCCAGCAGACGGCCTTCGGATACCTGGTCGGCAACGAATCGTTCGAGACGCTGCGACGGTTGGCGGCGGTGCCCACGGGCACGTACAACGGCTTGGCCGACTACCCCAAGCAACCGATCTACATTCGGGCCATCTCGCTCGAGAGCGTGCCGCCTCGGGATCGGCAGTCGGAACCCAAACCGATCACGCCGGCCGCCAGCCAGCCGCATCCGACGATCCTGGGCGAGGCCAAGGCGCCGGCGGACACAAGCGCGATGGCCGGCGGGCGTCCGGCGGCAGATCTGCCCGGTTTGCGAGCCCAAGGCAGGGTAGGACGCCGGCCGGCGACCGCCCCCGAATAGCCGTGAACTCGGGCACCGCACGTCCGGCCTAGCCGCAAGCGGGCAGGAGACGCCGCCCTTCGCACGCCTCGTGCGTTGCGTGGGCAATCCCCTTATAATGGGGTGACGAGCCGATCGTACTGAGGGCCGGGTCCCATGCAGTGGGACCGGTGGACAACGGGTCAGGACCGAGAGGTAGCAGCCCAGCCAGCGTGTTCCAGGTGCCGTGGATCACCTGGCCCTCAATGCGATCGGCCGTTTTTGTTCACGCATACCCGCACGCGAGCCGGCGGGCGGCAGGCCTGGGCACGGCTCGTGGGGCGGCTCCACGAGGAGATGCGCAGGGATGGCATACAAGGTACTCGCCCGCAAATACCGAAGCTGGACGTTTGACGAGTTGGTCGGCCAGGAGGCGGTGGCCACCACGCTGAAAAACGCCATCCAGACGCAGCGTCTGCACCACGGGTACCTGTTTTGCGGCACGCGCGGCGTGGGCAAGACGTCGGCGGCGCGGATTCTCGCCCGATCGCTCAACTGCCTGTCGTTCGACCAGCCCACCGTGGAGCCCTGCCGCACGTGCGAGTCGTGCGTGGCGATCGCCGAAGGCCAGGACGTCGACGTCATCGAGATCGACGCGGCGAGCAACACCGGCGTCGACAACATCCGCGAGCTGCGCAGCAACACGCTCTATCGGCCGGCACGAGCCCGATTCAAGATCTACATCATCGACGAAGTGCACATGCTGAGCCCGGGGGCGTTCAACGCACTGCTCAAGACGCTGGAAGAGCCGCCCGGGCACGTCAAGTTCATCATGGCCACCACCGAGGCCAAGAAGGTGCCGGCCACGATTCAGAGCCGCTGCCTCCGCTTCGACTTCCGCAGCATTCCGGCCGAGAAGATCGCCGCACACTTCGAGCACATTCTGCAACAGGAGCAGATCGAGGTCGATCCGCAGGTGATCCGGCGGGTGGCCCGGTTGGCCAACGGTTCCATGCGCGACGGGCTGTCGCTGCTCGATCAGTTGCTCTCGCTGGGCGCTGACAAGCTGACCATGGACATGCTCGACGACGTGCTGCCCGTCTCGTACGACGCGACGCTGACGCAGCTCGTCGAGCAGCTTGCCGAGCACGACGCGGGCGGTGCGCTGGTCACGCTCGATGCATGTCTGGCATCGGGCTACAGCCTCGAACGGTTCGCCGAGGCGCTGGCCGAGCAAGTGCGGACGCTCATGCTGCTGAACGTCTGCGGCCCGACCACGAACCTGGTGGAACTGCCGCCGGCGGTGGCGGAACGGATGATTGAACTGTCCAAGCGGTTCGATCAGGAAGCGTACGTGTTCATGATTTCGGTGCTGGAAGAGCTGCGGCGGAATATCCGGTTCAGCGCGCTGGGTCGCGCGTTGACGGAAGCTGCCTTGGTGCGGCTGGCGAGCGGAACCAGCTACCGTTCGGTTCAGTCGCTGCTCGCTCAGTTGGAAAGTGGCGGAACCGTTGGGGTGGCGGCACCGGCCGGCCAAGCCGCGAGCGGGCCACGACCGATGGCGTCGGCGGCACCGGCCGCGGCACCGGTCGCACCTGTCGCGCCGCCCGCGCCTGCGGTGCCCAGACCGACTCCGGCTCCTCCGGCGACACCGCGTTCACCCGCCCCGCCGGTTGCTCGCCCTGAGCCGGCTCCGTCGCGTCCGGCAAAGCCGCCGGCGAGTTCGGGCAAGCAAGCGTTGCCCGGCAAGCCTGCTACTCCGGCGCGCTCGGTGCCCAAGCCGCCCACTCCTGAGGACCTGCGGGCGGCCACATCCGAGCCGTTGGTTCGCGAGGCTATGGACCTGTTCCAGGCCACGCTCGTGAACGTCGAACGACAGGAGCAACCGAAGCAAAAGGAATAGCAACTGTTTTGGCTGGTAGCCCACAACTGACAGTCATCGCTTTCAAGGATCGGAGTCACTCATGTTCGGTGGGTTGGGAAATCTCGCGGAAATGATGAAGCAGGCCAAGTCGCTGCAGGAGAACCTCCAGAAGATGCAGGAAGAGTTGGCCTCTCGTACGTACGACGGTGATGCCGGGGCAGGCATGGTTCGGGCCGAAGTCAACGGACGGATGGAACTGGTCCGAGTGAAGATCGACCCGAAGGCGGCCGGCGACGTGGAATTGCTCGAGGATCTCATCGTGGCAGCGGTGGCGGCGGCGAATCGCAAAGCCTCCGAGGCGGCCAAGAACGAAATGGTCCGGCTGACGGGCGGATTGAATATCCCGGGCCTGAGCGGACTGTTGGGACAGGCGACGTGAGAGGGGCAGGCCTTCCAATGCGCAAAAGTCGGCGAACCCCGCCGGTCGCTGCTGCGGAGGTTCGGGGGGAGTTGGATTCGGCTGGAGACGGTGCTTGAGTGAGAGTGTCCGCGGAATACCAGAATCGCTGGCTCGGCTGATGGCGTCGTTATCGTCGCTGCCGGGCATCGGGCCGCGCAGCGCTGAGCGCATCGCGTTTCATCTCTTGCGGGCTCCGCGCGACGAAGCGCTCGCGCTGGCCGATGCGATCCGCAGCATCAAGGAGAGCCTGCGGCATTGCTCGCAGTGCTTCAATCTGACCGAAGAAGATCTGTGCCCGATTTGCCGGGATCCGCGGCGCGACCGCTCGTTCGTGGTGGTGGTCGAGCAGCCCAAGGACGTGATGCTGCTCGAGCAAACCGGGCTGATCCAGGGCGTGTATCACGTGCTCATGGGTCACATCGCCCCGCTCGAGAACGTGGGACCGGCCGACCTGACGATCGGCGCGCTGGTCGAGCGGGTCAAGCAGGGCGCTATCCGTGAAGTGCTCGTCGCGACCAACCCCACCATGGAAGGCGACGGCACGGCCTTGTACATCCAAAGCGTGCTCGAGCCGCTCGGCGTCAAGCTGTCGCGCCTGGCCCGGGGGCTGGCGGTCGGCTCGCAAGTCGAATACGCCTCCCGTGCCATGCTCGAAGCCGCCATCAAAGGCAGAACGAGCATCTCCTGAGACCTACGCCGGGCGACCAGGGCGCTTTTGCCTGTCGGCCAATCCCTCACCCCTCAAGTCTCAGGACTCAAGCCTTCTATCATTCGGGAGCGCTGGCGGGTGCGCTCACCGAGCGCGGCTGCATGGGTGGAGCCAAGTCGTACACACGCACGTAATCGACCAGGAACTCGTCGGGCAATTGGGCCTCTTTGATGTCACCAGCCCACTTGCCGACCTCGTCGGAGAGCTTGATGAACAACGGCACCTGGCACACGCCACCGGCCTTGGTGCGCCACGTTTCCTTGCCGTCCACGTAGAACACGTACTCGTCGGGCAGCCAGAGCAGTGCGAACGTGTGCCAGCCTTCCATGAGGCCGGGAATGTCGGCCTTGTGGCCGGCCGACCGGTGCTCCTTGCCGTAACCATCCCAGTGCAGAGCGTGGTTGAGCCGGCCATCGAGCCAGGGCTTTTCCATGATGTCGATTTCCGTGCCGTCGCGGCCCTCGTTGCCGACGCGATGGACCGTGCTGCCCATGAGCCAGAACGCCGGCCAGTGCCCCGGCTGCTTGTGAAGCTTGATGCGAGCCACGTAGTAGCCGAAGGCGTGCTCGAACTTGCCGCGGGTGCGAATACAGCCGTCGATGTACTTGTCGCCTTCCTGGAACGTCTTCATGACCAGGTGGCCCCGGCCGTCCAACGAAACGGCCTTGCGCATCCACCAGCCGTCACGGCGCGGAGCATCAGGCGGGCATTCCCACTTGCTTTCGTCCAACTTGTCGCCGTCGAACTCGTCGTGCCAAATCAGCTTCCAGGTTCGACCCGGCGGTGCGGGTGGCAGTTGATCGGCCGGCTGGAGTTCTTCAGCCGTAGCGACACTCGCGAGCACAAATGGAAGTAACCAGAACATGAGGATGACCCTCCAACCCAAGGCGACCGCTTGCCGGTCGAACAGACCGCCGGGGAGCGGGCGTCTCCCCCCGCCTCAACTTCCGCCGCGCCGGGTTCACAAACACCAACAGGAATTGAAACAGCGAGCACAACTGCTGGGCGCTGCGCGTGCGGACATCTACCGCGTCACCAGAAGGCGGGCAGGATGCCCGCCCCCCGAGAATCTATTCCAGGCGTACCGCCGCCATGCCGTTGGGCTCGAGCTTCAGCGTCAACTTGCCGCCGTCCATCGCGAGCTTCTCCCGGTTACGCTCGACCAGGTCGCAACGAACGGCTCGGCTGGTGCCCGGGAAACTCGTAACGATCCGGGCTTCGGTGGCTTGGCCGGCCGTCTCGCGCAAGCGGACGATCACGCCCTTGCCGTCGTCGGCCGGCTTGACCGCGGTCACGGTGACGTTAGCCGGCTCAACCGAGCAGAAGGAAGCCGTCGGTGGCAACTGGCCGCTCCGCCCACGGATCGGAACGATGCGAATCGTCCGCATGGGCGCGTGCACCGACTCGCCGAACAGCGACGCGGCGACCGGATCGATGGCTTGATCGCTGGTCAGGCTGTAACGGAACTCGAACCAGCCGTCCTGGCTCGCCTTGTAGTTGGTGAACCAGTAATTGTTCATCGCATAGGCGAAGAGCGTGCCGTTGGTGATGGGCAATTCGTCGAGCCAGTTGCCGGGCGTCATCTGCGAAATGGTGATGAGCGGCGTATCGACGGGCGACCAGGCCACCGCGCGGTCCAGCATGTTCACGGTCACCCAGCGCTGCACGCTGAACCAGTCGCGGCAGGCTCCGGGGAAGTGGTCCTCGTTGGGCCGCACGCTGCTCCCGCCAATCTCGTAACGGAACCTGGGAGCCGCCCCGGCGAACGGAAACGAGAAGTAGACGGCCTCTTTGTCGAACGTGTGGCTCTTGTTGAGGCGGAAGTTGAAGTCGATCCGCCGCTCGTGTTCGTAGAGGACGACCTCCATGGAGGCGTCGGGGAACATGTGCATGGGGAAGATGGACTTGACGCTGCTGAACACCGGCCCGGCAGCGCCAGGTTCGAGGCGCGACTTCTCCGGCGAGTGGAATTGGATCTTGTTGGGATTCGGACAGGTCCACTGCGTCTCGCCCTTCTTCTCCTCGCCACCGGCGGCGTAGATGAGCTGGCCCAGCTTGTACGGGCTGCTCGCGTCCACCAGTTCCTTGCCGAGCGTCTTATCGATCAGGCTGGCGATGCCGCCGGTCTTGGGGTCGAAGCCGACGCGGTAATACTCGTTCTCGAAGATCTTTCCGTCGAAACGTCGGGGAGCCGGCTTGGCCGTGACCTCGCCTGCCGGCACGAGCCGATAGGTTCGATATCCGACCGCCGGCACGTTCCTGGCCAGGAACTTCACGCCCACGTTCACCAGCAGATCCTGCCGCGTGATCTGCTGCGCGACGACGCCATCCTCATCGACGATCAGCATGTCGCGTGGGATCTCGGCCTCGACCACACCGGTGCGCGGACGGCCCGACGGATTGAACACCAGCACCGAACCGGCGGGTGCATCCACCATCGCGCCGAGGTGGTTCAACCCGCGCTCGAGCAGCCGATTGGCGAGCGACTTGGCGGTGGTCGCGTAGGCCGCCTTCACCGCCCACTGGCGAGTCACGAAATCGAGCATCGGGTGACTGATGCTGTTCCACGCCCCCCACGTGTGCTCGTCGTACAACAGGATGTTGTCCCATGCCGTATCAAAGCGCTCCTGCGGCACGGCCAGCTTGTCGTTGACCTGCTTGGCTACCGCCCAAGCGATCTCGGCGGCGATGATGTCCTGATGAGCCGTGCGGTTGAGCGCCGTTTCCAGCGCCGTCGATGCCGCCCCATCTTCCCACCAACTGCCGCCGCAACCGCGGACGGTTGGAATCCGGTCGGCGAAGTGCTTTTCGATGTGAGCGAAGAAATCGTTGTTCGCACACAAGATCACTTTCGGGTATGCGTAGTGCTTGGCGTACTCGGTGATGGTTTCGGCGATGTGCCGGGTGCCCAACACGTTATCGCTGTAGGCGCCGTGCAGCAGAATGGCATCGTACGGGTAATCCTTGCGCTGATTCCACCAGGTCAGATCGCGTTCGACCGCCGCCCGCATGCGGTCGAACCCGTCGTTCAAGCCGATGCTGCCCGCCTGCGAGTAACCCGCGGCAAACCACGTCAGCACTCTGGCGCCATCCGGTCCCTCCCACCAGAACGGCGATTTCTTGTGGATCTCCTTTTTGAACAATGGCGCGCGAGTTTGGTTGACGCCCACGCTCAGGCAGCGAATGCCCGCCCCGGCCAGAATGCTCGGCAGGCTCCAGACGTGCGACGGGGCGTCGGTGATCGTGTAGCTCTCGAAGGGCACGCCGAACTTGCGGTGTAGCCGGGCCGAGTAATACATGTTGCGGATCAGCTCTTCCTCGGTGCACAGCCCGCTGAGCATGTTCAAATAGCTGGCCTCAATACCAATGCGGCGCTCGCGAGCAGCTTTGTAGAGCTCATGGTGCCGCGAAGCCAACGCGTCGTTCAACCAGACCTGGGCGGCCCACGATGACTCGAGATTCCAATGATAGAGCGGGAACTCGCGTACCAGCTCCAGTGCCAGGTCAGTGTTGCGGTTGTGCACGTCTATGACCTTGTCCTGCGTGTCGGTGTAGCCAATGTCGGTATGCACGCTGGGGGCCACGAAGATGTGCCACTTTTTCTGCACCGTCTGCGTGAGCGACACGGTCCTGGTCTGGCCGCCGGCCGAGGCGGTCACGGTCAGTTGCCGCGGTCGATCCGCCTCGTCCACGTAAACGACGCCGCCGACCGTGCCCAGACTGGCCTGCTTGAGCGTGGCCGTGCCGATCAAGTCCACACCCGCCCGCACATCGATGCGCACGCTTGCATCCCGGGCCACGCCGCTGACGGTCACGCCGAGTTCCTGGAGAATCCTGCCCTCGCGTTCCACGAAGAACATCGTGGGCCGGACCGACAATTCGAGCGAGGGCTGCTCGCCGCCGGGCAAGCGCGTCAGCGTGATGGCGTCGTACAACAACCACGAGCCCGAGATAATTTTCAACTCGATACGGTTGGTACCTTTCTTCAGATAGTTAGAGCCGAGCACGTACCTGAGCCTCCGAGGTTTGCCGCTGTCCGGCCGAACCAGTGAAGAGTCGCCCGCGCCGGGCTCCAGCGGTTGCTCCGCGGCACTGCCGTTGACATCCACGCGTAGGATTGGCGGCGCGTTGCCGTGCGTGTCCACCAGGTCGATCTTCAGCTCGTACGAGCCGCTCGCATCATCCAGCGGGAACTCGATGGCGAACGGGTGTTGACGGCTGCCTGCCCAGACATCGATGGGCCCGGGATGGATGGCGCTGAAATCCGCGGCCGGTTGGCTCTCGCCGACTCTGAACTCGACGCCTTCCGGGAATGCCTGGGCGTAATCCTGCGGCTGAACGAACCGCAGATCGCCGTAGTTGCGGTCCGGTTTGCCGATCTCGAAGACGACTGTCTGGGCCCGAAGCGTGCCTGAAGTGAGTAGCGTGGTTGCCAGCGTCAGCAGCATGGAACGGTACATGGCGTCTCCTTCTCGTCTCTGACGGCTCGTGGCCCGGCGAACGCCGAGTGTGAACTGAAGTCGGCATTCTACGTGATCCGAGCCGAACCGTGCCAGCCCGATGAACCTGGATACCGGCGCGATTCTGCGACGCAGGTCCGCCCGCATCCGCTAAAATGGCAGTATGGACGGCAACGGGAAACGTCTCAGCGAGCAGCCGCCGCTTGATCCCATGCTGGCCAGGCGCCGGCAAATGGTGTTCGAGCAGATTCACGCCCGCGGCATCCGCAACGAACGTGTCCTGCGGGCGATGGAAGAAATCCCCCGCGAACGGTTCCTGCCGCCCGAACAGGCGAAGAATGCTTTTGCCGACGCCGCGGTCCCCATCGACGCCGGCCAAACGCTCTCGCAACCCTACATGGTCGCTGCCATGACCGCCCAATTGGATCCGCAACCTCACGAGCGGGTACTCGAGATCGGGACCGGCTCGGGATACCAGACGGCGATCCTCGCTCGCCTGGCCCGCGAGGTGTACACCATTGAACGCATCGCCTCGTTGCAGGATGCAGCGCGGATCCTATTGCGTGAGCTGGGGATGGAAAACGTGAAGTACCGCGTCGGCGACGGCACGCAAGGCTGGCCGGAAGAGGCGCCGTTCGACGCCATCATGGTGACCGCCGGTGCTCCGGAACTGCCCGAGCCGCTGATCGCTCAGCTCGCCGAGGGCGGCCGTATGGTCATTCCCGTCGGCGGCTCGGAAGAACAGACGCTGACCACCGTCGTTCGTCGCGCCGGCCGTACCATCGAGACTCCCGGCATGGCCTGCCGATTCGTCAAGCTCATCGGCCGCCAAGGCTGGCCGGACCCCGCCGAGGAGTAACGAGTATCACCGAATCGCAACCCGTAGCACTCGCAGGCTACGCCATCAACTCCGATCATCCGGACGGAGGACGGCATGCTCGGGTTGCTTCGTCATGGAATCAGGTCCACGTTGATGAAATCGGGGCAGTTGGCCTCGTTGGGAAGAAACTCTCTGGCAAACGTCGTCTTTCCGGCGCCGTTCGGACCGGCCATGATCACAACTTTCCTTGAAGCATGTTCGCCATTCATAGGCTCACGACGCACGCGAGAAGGAGCGGATCGTCTCGATCACGTGGTCCTGCTGCTCGCGGCTCATCTCCGGATAGATGGGCAGCGACAGGACTTCCGTCGAGAGCCGTTCGGCGACGGGCATGGCGCCCTGCTGATAGCCCAGGTACGCAAAGCACGGCTGCAGGTGCAGCGGTAGCGGATAGTACACGCCGGTATCGATCTCAGCAGCCTTGAGATGCTCGCGCAGCGCGTCGCGGCGAGGCGAGCGGATCGTATACTGGTGGTACACGTGGTACGAGCAGGCCTCGGCGACGGGCGTGACCACATCGGTGTCTTTGAGCCCGGCATCGTAACGCTCGGCGTTCTTTCGCCGTCCCTCGTTCCAGTCCGGCAACTTGCGCAGCTTGACCCGCAGAGCCGCGCCCTGGATGCCGTCGAGGCGGAAGTTGCCGCCGATCCAGGCGTGCTCGTACGTGCCGGTCTGGCCGTGATTGCGGAAGCAGCGCAGACGGGCGGCCAGTTCGCCATCATTGGTGAGGATCATGCCGCCCTCACCGACCGCGGAGAGGTTCTTGGTCGGATAGAACGACAACGTGGCCAGCGTGCCGTACGACGCCACGCCTCGGTCATGGCGCTTGGCGCCGATCGCCTGGGCGGCATCCTCGATGACGGCCAGCCCATGCCGACTGGCGATGGCCATCAGCCGATCCATGTCGGCGCATTGGCCGTATAGGTGAACCGGTATGATCGCCTTGGTTCGCGCGGTGACTGCGGCCGCCGTCGCGTCCGGATCGATGTTGAACGTGTCGGGCAGGACATCGACCATCACCGGCTTGGCGCCCACACGAGCCACGCTGCCGGCGGTGGCGAAGAAGGTGAACGTAGGTACGATCACCTCATCACCGGGGCCGATGCCCAGCGCCATGAGGCTCATCACCAGGGCATCCGACCCGTTGCGGACGGCGACGCCGTACTTCGCGCCGCAGTACGCGGCGATTTCGCCTTCGAGCGCCTCGACCTCCGGACCAAGCACGTAGCGTTGGGAATCGAGAACGGCCAGGACCGCTTTCTTGACGTCCGCTTCAACCGACTTGGCTTGCGCCGCCAGATCAAGTAATGGAACTTTCATGGGGCAACAGTATCGTCGCAAGCGGCGCAAACGACAACTCGTCAGCGCGCGACTCTGTCAGCCGTGCGCGATGCGCGCAGCGCGTCGCCATTCGCGATGCTCGCCGGTCGGTGTTCACCCGATTGTGCGGATCGGTGCGACACAGGGTCGCGCGGGCATTCCTCGCAGCGCGCACGAGTGCAGATGTTAGGTATATGCGCGCAAAAAAACTTCCGGGTCGAAACGAGTCTCGTCCCGGAAGTGCGCCACGGCTAAGACAGCCGATACTGGGGAGAATTTGCTTATGCGTTCAGTCGAGTCGCAGGCTCGACCGTCTCTTATCCTTATTCAAACCGTCCGCTGGCTTGGCCAGCATGACGATGACTATATCTGACAGCTTCGGCCGCTGTCAATGAATGCATCGGCGAAAACCCAAAATAGCATGAAAAACTTAAGTTTCGCAATTACAGCCACTTATGCATTTCCAGTGGCAATCGAAACCCAACGACGGCCGCAAGTGACGCTCAGATCTGAACTTGCCCGAAACGGCCGGGAGACCCACTTTTTGGAAAAAACTTTTGGGGCTTCGTGATCCGATACTGCCACACTGACGCAATACCGTCATGTCCGCCAAAGGCTTGGACAAGCTGTATGAAGCCCCGCTGCAGAGCTGCCGTTCTCAGCCGAGAACAGGTACGGCGGAAGGCGTTGGAAAGCGAGTTTAAACAGGTGGATGTTAGGGTATCCGTCGCACTGGCGTTGGTCCGGAAAAACGGCTTCTGGCTTGTCGGAAGGCGGGCTGCGGGCCGGGTTTTTGCCGGCCTGTGGGAGTTTCCGGGCGGCAAAATCCAGCCGGGCGAGACAGCCCGTCAGGCTGCTGTTCGGGAGGTTCTCGAGGAGACCGGCCTCGTGGTGGAGCCCGTGGCGGACCTGGGGACAATCGAGACTGAACATTCCGGCCGGACGGTCGCGCTCCATCTCGTGTCCTGCCGAATACCGGACGCCAGAGACGAATTACCGCCGATCCAGCCCCGCGACCCGGCAGTGACGGAACTCCGTTGGGCAGATCCTAACGAACTCCGAACCTTGCCTATGCCCCCCGCCAACGCGGAAATCCTGCGCATGCTGCTCCGCGCGGGCCCCGACGAGGCCGAAGAAGGATAAACCGCAGAGCTGTGGGCGATGAGCTATGAGCCAGCCATTGGCTGACAGCTGATCGCCGAGAGCTGATAGCTGCCGTCAGCGAATCCGGCTGCGAAGGGCGGCGGTCCGCTGGTTGGACTGATCGATTCGCTGCTCGGTCAGTCGGCCCGATTCGACGAGTTGCCGCAGGATCGCCACGGTCCTGCGCGCGATGTCGGGATCATAATGCTTCACGTTGGCGTGCAGCACGACGTCGGCTCCAGCCTGCACGCAGAGTTCGACCGCCCGTTCCAGCGGATAATGATCCTGGATGGCGCCCATGTTCAAATCGTCCGTGAACACCACGCCCTCGAATCCCAGCCGCTCGCGCAACAATCCCGTCACCACCCGCGGCGAGAGCGTGGCGGGCAAATCGGGATCGATTTGCCGCAAACAGACGTGAGCCGTGAGGACCGCGTCCAGCAAACCGTTCGCGATCAGGTGCTGGTAGGGAATCAGTTCGTCCTCGCCCCACGTTTGCGTCACATCCACGAGTCCATGGTGCGAATCGGTGCTCGAACTGCCGTGGCCGGGGAAATGCTTGCCCGCGCAGAGAATGCCCGCACGATGGTGCGCTTCGACGAAGATGGCGGCATGCCGAGCGACGGTCTGAGTGTCCGCCGAAAACGCTCGGTGCTTGCCGGCGATGATGGGGTTGGCTGGGTTCTTGTTGAGGTCGAGCACGGGTGCAAAGTTGAAGTTGATGCCGCATTCGGCGAGCAGGCGGGCCAGCCGTTCCGCGCTCGACCGCGTGAACGTCGGATCATCGCGTTCGCCCAGTTCGCGCGCCGACGGAAAGGCCTCGAAGCCGTAGCATTCCTCCAAACGAATAACCTGACCGCCCTCGGCATCGATGGCGATGAACAGGGGCGTGGGTGATGCGTTCTGCAACGCCTGCGTCAGCCGTCGCACCTGTTCGGGCGAGCGGATGTTGCCGTGCGTCAGGCCCATGGGGCTCTTGTTGTCGGTCAGCCACACGCCCGCGATCGGACATTCGGCCAACGAATCGAGAAACGCCCGGCATTCATCGGGCTCGGCCCCACGAAAGCCGACCATGACCATCTGCGCCAGCTTTGCGTTCAATGTGTCGCCCATGGATGTTCTGCTTCGGCCCTCACATCACTTCGTCGCACCGAGCGCGCCAAGGAAAGCGTCATCAAAGCACGCCATACCTTTCGCCCCTTTGGTATGCAGCCCGACGCTGATGCGTTGGCTGCCGTTCGGAGCGGTCAGCCGGGCTTCGAGCCACACCCACTCGGCGGACCGGCCGCTGAGCGGCTTGGAGGCGGCCCGCTCGATGATCCCGCCATCGTTCCGCGTGGCATCGAGCGTGATCCATGCTTCGGCGCTCTCGTCGTTGCCGGTCAGCCGGACCCAGGCGCCGGCGACATATTCCGTCCCGGGGCGGGCCGTGCCGTAATGCGTGATCTGCCGAATCGCGGTCTCTTCGGGCCGCATGCGGATTTGCTGGCAAAAACGGCCAGTATGAGCCAGCCGATCGGACAACTGTGCCAGGCTCGCATCGAACGCCGGTCCCGGGGGCACGGCCGGCTCGAAGCCCAGCGCCACGCCCGGCTTGGCCCCGCCGCCTCCGCCGTTTTCGAAGCTGCCGTTGGTGATCAACCGCTCCACCGGCGGCGACTTGCGCTGACCGAGAACGAAGTTGTGCTGGTTGCGCCCATTGAGCCTCACGTCCACGGGCGCCGAAACGTAGGTCTCCAGTCCGTTCGCTTCCGCCCGGATCGTGTAACGTGCAGGGATGCAGTCCTCGAACTTGTATCGGCCCTGGCTGTCGGTTTCAGTCTTGGCCCCGCCCGGCTCGAGCGTCAGCTTCACCTTGCGGACAGGTTTGCCGTCATCGCCGCCGCGTACCGTGCCGGTGAGCGTGGTTAGCTCGGTGGCGACGAGGCTCACGTCAAACACCGCATTCTTGCCGGCCTCGACGGTGATCTTCTTTTCCACGTCCTTGAACCCGGGCTTGCTCACACGGATTCGGTGTGTGCCGGGGGCGAGTCGCGGCAGCACGTAGTTGCCCATCGGATCGGTCATGCACGCGACAGGCTGCAACTGGTGATAGACCTTGGCACCTTCCAGCCGCGAGCCCAGCTTACTGATGCTGATGGTGCCGCTGATCGCGCCGGTCGTATCGGTGGGCTTGGCCAGAGCGGCGATCACGGTGTACTGGTAATGCGGCTTTTCCGGCGAGCCGTCCGGGTTGGTGCCGCTGCCCGGATAGACCCAGTCAAAGCGCTCCCAGCCCTCGTTGCAGAATTCGAACGGAAACACCGCGACGATTTCCGGCCACTGGGGCCAGTAATCGCGGAAGGCCCGCATCATGTAGTCGGCCCGGTTGTATTCGTCGATCATCGGATACCCCGGGCGGGCGGAGTTACCGAGATCGTAGCCGGTCTCGGTGAGCATCACCTTGATGCCGGTACGGCCCATGCGCGCCAGCACGTCGAGCTCCGGCAGGTAGGAGTCGATGGCCATGTCAGTTCCGGGCGGAATCGTTTTGTCGTGGAAATTGATTGACGGCGGATGGTTGTGCGGATACGGATGCGACGCCCAGATGTCGAACGAGGTCAGGAACTTCGGGTTGGCCCGGCAGAGCTTTTCGGCCCACTCGGGGCTGGTGGCCAAGCCGCCGTTGAGAATGCGGATGCGATCGTCGCCGATGGACCGGATGGCCTCGGCGACCTGCACGAAAAAGTCGGCGTACTCCTGCGGATTGGGCTTGCCTGTCCACTCGACGGCCAGATTGGGCTCGTTCCACACTTCGATATACAACGGGCACAGATCCGACCGGGGGAAGCCCTCCACGACGCGTTTGACGGCCTCGGCCATGGAACGGTAGTTGCCGGGACTGTCCGGCTGGGGGGCGATCCACTGGCCGTTGCGCATGTGGCCACCCAGCCGGATAAGCGGGATCAGCTCGAGTGCGTAACATCGCTCGACGTAATCGACCCAGCCTTGGGCCGGCCCTCGCGTGTTCTTGTCGATCCCCATCACCAGCGTCTTGGCGTAACCCCAGCGTCCCACCAGATGCCGAGCCCACCGCAGATGGTTGTATCCTTTCGTCCCCGGCAGGCCGTCGTCCACCAGAAGGTGGGCGCCGTAGAAATTGTTCGGCAGGGCGTAGGACGAGTTGGCCGGATGTGCCGGTTTGTCTTTGGACGTCGAAATCGTGACTTGGCGTTGTCCGGCGGCGGGCCCGACAGCCAGGCTGACAGTGAAAGTGGCAACAACGAGCATGGATGCGCGGCGGGTGAGCATGAAAACCTCCTCGAGCCCGTGCCGCTTCCGAACGACGATCGCGCCCTTTCGGAACAGCCATCCTGCCCAGCTCTGACCGAGCGGAATGACCTCCTCTCAACACCGACGTCCGCGAAACCGAATCCGCAGGAGCGGCACCAGTGGGGCTGCAAAGCGGAGTTTACCTGACTGCCGGCCGCTTCGCGACACCGCCGGCGTTTCCGCTGGCTCGTTTTTCGCGAACGACGATTTTTCCGGGGGCGGACGTCTCGCCCGCCTGCTAACCCCTGCACCGCGACCACCCCTCAAGCCTCAGGACTCAGGTCTCAAGCCTTTCCCCAGCCCCCAGTCCCTAGTCTCCACACCTTCGTGCCATAACAGGGTCACTACAAAGCAGGAACCACACCCGACCCGAGGCCGGCGAGACGCCCGCCCCCCAATACGCAAAAAAGAACCGCCGGCGGTGCGTGACCGCCAGCGGTTCCGGATCGCGTGCACGTGTGGAGAATCCGATCAGCGGCGGCGCCGCAGCATGGCCAGGCTTCCCAGACTGAGAAAAACGAAGGTGGCGGGCTCGGGCACAATCTGGAAGCCGTTGAGGGCGGCGCCGTGCTCGCCCCCGACGCCTTCGATGCGAACGTAGAACTCGGTGCCGCTCAGACCGTCGAATCGCACGTAGTTGCCTTCCGTCGGGCTGGCCGGGTCGATCGACACGATCTGCTCGTAAACGGCGAGCGGATTGGTGCCGTCGCTGGTCACCGAATAGTTGACGCCTGTCTTGTCACGACCGTAGTACGTCGCCAGGGCGGGGCTGCCACCGATATAGGCGGCCTCGCTGCTGTAGATGGAAAACGTCTCGTAGCCGGTCAGAGCGGCGATGTCATCATCTCCGTCGCTGTAGAGGATGACCGAGTATCTGCCGCCGAAGTCCCCCACGTTCAGGCCGCTCACCTTCAGCGAGATCCACGGCGCCGCGACGCTGTTCTTGGACGCCTGGAGGTAACCCGCCATCATCTGATCGTGACCGTCGTCGATGTCCAGGCCGAGCGTGGCCGGCGGCTTGGGACGATACACTTCATCGTTGGTGTTCTGCGATCCGCCCTCGGAAACGGCCCACTCGATGGTGGCCCCCGAGTTCGATCCGTCGGCGTAGATCGCGTTGGTCTTGATGCCGTTGGCTCCGTAGCCCGCCGACGACGTCAAGTCATTCCAGTTTCCCGCCGGCACGAGGCCCGCCGGCTCATCCATGATGGGCGCGACCGAGCAGAAGTTCCCGCTGATGATCGAGGCGTGGACTGTCGAGCCGGCGATGGCCAGAACCGTCCCGGCCAGATACATACTCGATCGCATGCGCATGAATTTCTCCGTTGTCAGGATCGGTAAGCGAACTGCTTCTTTATGGGGATTGGACGCTTCCCCCCCGAGTTCCGTGGAGCATTGTAGGAGGGCCTGCCGCCAAGGCAATCGAAAAATGCCAATGATGATGACGGGCTTGCACAAGCAAGCGATTTCGCGCGCTTCACAACTGGGAAAGGAGGTACCGGGGCGCAAAGGAACGCGCCACCAAGATGACACGCGTGAACTATGCCAGGAACACCGCCGCGGGAGCAGGCAGCGACCGGGCCATTTCTGCCACGCGGTAGCCGAAGCCGGGCCCTCGGATGCTCGACAAGTCCACGCAGCCCTCGCGCCGGCGGTAAAGACCTGGGTGGACGCGTTCCTCGGCCGCGCTGGCGTCGGGATAGAACTGCGTCGCGTTGGTCTCGACGCCGGCGATGGTGCCGACCTGAGCGGCCAAGCGCACGTGCGGAATCTGCGCCAGCATGGGATTGGTCAGATCCTGAACCATGAGCGTCATGCCGTGTGCCTTGGCCCAGCACGCACTGAGCAGCGCGCCCGTTTGCGTCTTGCATGTCTTAAGAGCGACACCCGTCCACCCCAGTTGGCGTCCCAATCGGACGAGGCGCCAGTCGTGGGCACTCTCGTCCATGAACAGCGGCTTGCGAGCCGAGACGCTGTGGACGTCGATCCGGTTGGCCTCCAGCTCATACGGGAAGGGTTGCTCGACGTACAGGATCATGCCGTAAATGCGCGGATGCTCGCGCATGAGCCGGTCGAGAATGTCGTTCACATACGCCGGCTCGCGGACCATGCAGTTGAAATCGGTGGTCAGCCAATCCACACCGTGCTCGATCGCGATCCGGCCTACCGCGACGAGTCGGTCGTAGTCCCAGGCGGCGTCGTTGCCGCGCAACTTGATCTTCAGGCACTTGAGTCCATCGCGGCGAATCCAGTCGGCCAGCAGCACGGGGTACCCATCGTCCGGCTCACTGCCCGTCAGCTCCGACTCGTGCAGCGGGTCCAGCCCGCCCACCAGGTGCCAGGCCAGCAGCCGTTGTGGCGGAGACGGAACGAAAAAGTCCGGCGGATACTTCCCCTGGAAAGAGGACGACGCGTTGACGCGGTGAGGTGGCGACGCAGCGAGCTGCGAATCCTCGTCCACTGTCAGATAGTGGGCCAGATCGTGATTCATGAAGTCCGCGTTATATGTCTGGTAGACGTCGATCCCGTGCAATTGGCCGTATGCGTCGTGCAGGGCGATGTCGAAGGGCGAAGAGCATACCAGCGCCGCCAACCAGGGCATGGGTCCGGTTTCGCGAGCGGCATTGACTTCCCGCAGGAGTTCGGTCAGCGGCCCGGTCTGGAAATCGTGGCCGATCTCCATAGGGTGGCCCCAGGCATCAAACCGCGCCCAGGCTTGGGCGAGCGTGAGGCAGAAACGCTTCAGCGCGTCTTCGCGCGCTTCGTAGCTCAAAGAGCCGGGCCACACCCACTGCACGCTAAGCGGCGTTTCCCCCCAGCCTTCGGCGGTGCGCCCGTCGCGGCCGGCCACGGTCACTCGCACGCGAACGCACGTCAAATGCGTGAGCGTCTCCGCCCCAAACTTCAGCGGCACGCGCGTCTCGACCGGCAGGAACCAGACCGACGTGCCGACGACCTTCACGTCCGTGGGCTTTGACATTCCGTGTCCTTGCTCTCCGCTCAATCGATGAAGAAGACAGATTCACCGCCGAGGAGCAGAGGCACAGAGAAGAAAAACGGAAGATCAACGTCTTCAACCTGCTCTGTGCCTCGGTGTCTCTGCGGTTCAAGACTTCTCGGTGCTCGCCATACCTGCTCTGGTGAATGCTTCACGTCGTCGCCGACGCTTCGGGTTCGGCCGCCGTCGGTGATGCTTCGGTCGACGGTTGATCATCCTCGATCATCTTCCCGCCCGTGTTGGGGGCGAACCAGATCACGATCAGACCGACGAGGTAAATGCTGGCGGTAACCGCCACGCCCTTGGCATAGTTGCCTCCGAACGCTCCGACCAGCGCCCCCGTGCCGAGCACGCCGATGCCCGCCAGCACGCGTCCAATGTTGTACGAGAAGCCTTGGCCGGCGCCGCGAAGGCGAGTCGGATAGAGTTCGGGCAGGTACTTGGGAAGCCATCCGAAGAAGCTGGTAACGAAGAACGCCGCCACGGCCGCCATAATCTTGAGCTGCAGATCGAACGCGTCGTTCAACCGGAAGACCGCCAGCACCGTGGCCCAGGCGGTCACGCACAGGAGGATGTAGCTCCGGCGGTTGCCCAGCCAGCCGGCGAGAAGCCCTCCGGCAAATCCACCCGTGATCTGGCCGGCCGACTGCCACATGGTGATGGTGGCTTTGCCGGTCATCGCGTGTGCCGTGCCCTCCGTCAACTGATCGACGTAGGTGGGTAGCCACAGAAAAGCGCCCCACGTGCCGAGCAACCCGACCGTGGACAGAAGGCTCCCGACAATCGTGGCCCGTCGATAGCGCGGCGAGAACAACTCGGGCACTCTCGATTCCTTGGCGAGATGACGCGACTGCTTCCACTTGGTCGGCTCGGGAACGACAACGATGAACGGCAGACTGAGCATGCCGATGACGAAGCCCATCCCGATCACCCATCGCCAGGTGTAGCCGTGGTCGAGCATGTAGTGCGAATAGACGGCGGCGATCAAATAGCCGACGTTGGCGGCGGCGCCGATGGCGCCGGCCAGCACGGCGCGGCGATTCTCGGGCCAGGTTTCGACCACCAGGGCCACACACAGCGGCCACGTGCCGCCCAGGCCCATGGCTCCCAAGAACCGGGCGATGAGCAGGTGCGAGTAATGCGTCGAGAACGCCGACAGGCCGGTGAGCGTCGAATAGGTGACCACGGCGATGAGCAGCATCCGGACGCGCCCGTATTGATCGCCCCAGCGTCCGAACAGTACGCCGCCGAGCGCAGCCCCCCACAACCACATGGCCAGCGACCAACTGAACATCGGGCCGATCTTGGCATCGATTTCTTTGACCACAGCCTTGGCGCGAGCGGTCTCCGCCTCGACCGGCGCGCCTTCTTTTTCGAGCTGCGCAATCCGGGCCTGGATGGCGTTCAACTCCGCCACCAACGGCTCAGTGCCGGGCGTGATGTCGCGCAGGGCCTGCCGCGTCATGATGCTGTACACACCCTGCTCCACGCCGTCGAACCCCCAGGCGAGCAGGGCGGCGATCAGAGCCAGCCAGCGGAATATCGGCCTGCGAAGATAGATGTCGTCGTGAGTGGCGGCGAGCCCAGGTTCCGGCATGAGAATACTCCTCCTGAGGCGGATCGTCTCGGAATGATACGGCCAGAGACCGGTGAGATAAAGTGCGTCCGCTCACTCCGCGGCGGGCGTGACGGGCAACGGTCCGGCGGCTGGAGCTCGCGTGTCCGCGCGGTAATCGCGGTGCAGGCGGATCATGAGCACGGCCCCACCGGCGTAGAGAATGGCGGCCAAAAGCAGGGGCAGCTCGATGCGGCTCGTAAGTTCGTACAGCGCGATCGCCACCACGTGGCCGATCACCGCCCGCGGCCCGACGAGCGCGGTGTGAATGCCCACGTACATCGACGCGTGCGACGGCCGGCCGGCCAACTGCAGCGGAACCATGGTGCCCCCCAGTTGAATGCCGGTCATGGCCAGGGCGTTGTAAATCACCACCAACGTCAGACTCGCTTCGTCGGCAACCAGCGTCAGGCCGATGGGATAGAAGATCACCATCACGAACGACCAGGTGGTGACACGGATGGCTCCCAGCCGATCCATGAGATAGCCGCCGACGAGAAACGTGAACAGCATCACCAGGTGGTACGACACCTGCGTGGAGCGAGCGACACCGGCGTACTCCATTTTCAGCTTGTCGCAGACGAGAAAGGGCATGAGGGCGTTGCAGAACATGAAGCCCAGCCCGTAGACGAAGAACGCCCCTTCGCAGCGGCGGAAGTTGCGATCCTCACGGAACACCCCCGCCATATTGTGGACCACTCTCGAGAGACTCTCCCACAACGGTTGCTGGGGATGATCGACATGCCGGCGTGCGAAGACCGGTTGGGCGGCAATGCGGATCAGCAGGAACACGCCCAAGCCGGCCAGCGCCACCGAAATCGGCAGGTATACGCGGAACGCCTCAGGATAAATGTCAAGCAAACGCCCGATGACATAGGCCGAGAAGATCGTGCACAACAGGCTGATGGAATTGAGCACCGCAAACAGCCGGTTACGAATGACGGCCGGGTAACAAGTCCGCAACACGTCGGCATAGAACAAATTAATGCCGCAGTATGTCAGCGTCGAGACGACGAAGAACACCAGCACGCTCCACGCCTGGTCGCAGAACGTGATCCCGATCAGCGGAACGTGGTTGGTGAGCCACAACCCGATCAGGAACCGGCGGCTGTCCAGTCGGGCGTACACTTCGTTCCAGAAAATCGTGAGCACAGCCATGGACGGGATGGCCATGGTGGCCAGCGTGGTCTGCCACTCGCCAGCCTCGAACGTCTTGCGGAGCAGGACGGGCATGATGCCCAGCACGCCGACGTGCATGCCAAGCAGCGCCATGGCCGCGCAGTGCAGGGCAAAGACGCGGCGGACTTCAGAATGAGACGCTTGCGAGTTCAAGATCACTCACGTGACAAGTGAACCGTCTGGGGGAACTCGTCGAGAAGGGCGTAGAATTCCGCCGCCGAGCTCAACCCCCTGAATCGATCCCGCCAGGCGGGGAACGAGCCGATCGCCTTGAGATACCAGCTTACCCGCTGGCGGAAGGTAATACACGCCCGCCGCTCGCCGCGGATCCGCAAACTGTGTTCGAAGTGGGTCCGAATGAAATCCAGCCGCTCGGCCAGTGTGGGCGCAGGCGGCACGCGGCCGGTGGTCAGCAGGGCGTGCGTATCGCGGAAGATCCAAGGGTCGCTCAGGGCGGCCCGGCCGATCATCACGCCCGCGCAACCCGTGCGACGCATCATGGCCAGTGCGTCGGCGGGCGAGCGAACGTCGCCGTTGCCGATGACCGGGATGCGGCGCACCGCCGCCACCACCCGGGCGATCCCGTCCTGGCAGGCCCGGCCGCGAAACGCTTGGGCGGCGGTCCGGCCGTGGATGGTGATGGCCGCGACACCGACGTCTTCCAGCGCGGCTGACAGCGACGGAGCCACGATGCTCGATTCGTCCCAGCCCAGGCGCATCTTCACCGTCACCGGCACGTCCACCGCCCGCACCACCCGTTCCGCCAGTCGAGCCGCCAACTCCGGGTTCCGCAGCAGGGCCGACCCGCCGTTGGTCTTGCAGACTTTGTCTACCGGGCAGCCCATGTTGATGTCGATGGCCGCCAATTCGAGATGGTCCGTACACCAGCGAGCGGCATCGGCCATGATCTCGGGCTCGTGCCCGTAGAGTTGCACGGCCAGCGGGCGGTCGCCCGGCTCGGTCTCGATCAATTCCATGGACTTGACCGTCTGCCGGAGCAGTCCCCGCGGGTTCACCAGGTCGGTGTAGGCCAGCCCCAGCCCGCCCAGCGGCCGAATCGACAGCCGAAACGCCAGGTCGCAGTAGCCCGCGATAGGCGAGAGCAACAGGTTGCTGGCCAGTGTGGTGCCGTTCAAATTCAGCATCGGACTTTCCGGGATTACGCCTCGCATCCGCCTGATCATTCCAAACTGGCCCCCTGAGTGCAACAATGTATAATTAAATTTGTTCCCGGAGACTGCGTATGAGCACAGAAACGTGGCACGAACGCATCGTGATCGATCCTGATCTACACGCTGGCGAGCCGTGCATCCGCGGAACGAGAATTCCCGTGTCGATCCTGGTCGCCAGCCTCGCCGACATGAGCCGTGACGAGTTGCTCGCGGAATATCCACAGCTCACGCAGGAAGACGTGCAAGCCGCGCTTCTTTATGCCGCGGAGGCAAGTCACAGTACACTGGTGGCCTGAGTACCACTTGAAGTTAAGCTGGACGAGTCTCTGCCCGAATCAGCCGGGGCCGCTGGCCCGAAAGGCTTCATGACAGACGCGGTGTCTGGTAGATCACATCGCCGTTCCTGCCTCGTCCGAATCGGCAGTTGACTCGGGGAACCCTTATGCTCCCATTGTCCTGGCCCAATCGACTAACCATTGCCCGGATTCTGCTGATCGGCCCGTTTGTGATCGCGCTGCTGAATCTGCAGGACCCGCGCTGGCAGAACGTCGCCCGCTGGTCGGCGGTGAGCATTTTCTTCGTGATGGCGGTGACGGACGGACTGGACGGCTATCTCGCTCGGCGGCTGCAGCAGGAGACGCTGGCCGGCAAATTCCTCGACCCCATCGCGGACAAGCTGCTCATCCTCTTTTCGGTTGTGCTGCTCGCAAACCAGGGCACGACCGTGCCGGGGGTCCGGCTGCCCGCCACCGTCGCGGTGGTCGCGGTGGGCAAGGACATCATCGTCGTAGTGGGCTTTTTCATCGTGTACATGACCACAACGCAGATCCTGATCCAGCCGAACGCGTTCGGCAAGGCCACCACATTGACCCAACTGGCCATGGTCATCGCCATCCTGCTCCATCCGGACCTGCCCGGCTGGCTCAAGTTCCTGCCGAAGGTCTTCTGGTGGTCGGCGACGGTGCTCGCGTTGGCGACCATCGTGACCTACTTCCAAGCCGCCAATCGCTTTATTGCCGAACACGAGTTGCCCGGCGATCCGCCGTAGCTGCGCGCAGCAGACGCGAACGTCGATGAGCTGTTCCCGGCACCGCGATTGTCGCACGCTCGAAATTCGCTGGTATCCGGTACATAATCACGGCCCATGACGGACTGCTCGCAATCGCCTCCGTGCCGCTTCTACGACGTCAGCCTGCTGCCGCCCGCGCCGGCGGACAGTTGGCGACGCTGGCGTGTGCGGCTCATCTTGTGGGCGCTCGTCGCCGCGGCGTTCGCTCTCGCCTTGCGGTACGACGTGACGCTTATGCAGTGGCGATACGCGGTGTGGCCGGAGGGGCCCAAGGGCATTCTCAAACAGATCTTCTACGGCTTCCGCGACTTTGCCCAAGTGGTGCCCATCGTCACTGCCCTGCTCATCATCGCCCGCATGGACAAGCGGCGCTGGACCATAATCACTACCGTCCTGGTGGCCCAGCTACTGGGGGGCCTGATGTACAACACGGGCAAGCTAACCGTCCTGCGATACCGTCCGCAGGAGGCCGTCGAGCAGGTCGAGAGCGTCGATCAATTGGACCAGGTCCACACGTGGGCGGGTCTGGCTTGTGGCAACCGGGAACATGCGACGCAATCGTTCCCGTCGGGCCACTCGGCGGGCGCATTCGCATTGGCCGGCGTGCTCGCGTGGTTCTATCCCCGGCTGGCCGGCATCTTTTGGGTCCTGGCCGTCGGTTGCGGCGTCTCGCGCTACGCCGATGCCGTGCACTGGCCCAGCGACGTCGTGGCCGGAGCCGTCATCGGCTACCTCGGCGCGTGGCTGGCCTTGCGCCCCTATGTCTGGACCATCCCCTCGCGGATCGTCCGCCGAGCGAGCGGCGAGGTTTAACCCCGCAGCGTTCTTGTGGTGCACGCTTCCAGCCTGCACAGTGCAGGCAGGATGCCTGCACCACAATGCCTGATCTTTCGACCTGGGGTTGTCCGCCCGATCTTCGCGTTCACATCCACGCCAGTGCCGGTGCTGTCGCCGGCGCCACCGAGTGCCAGAAGCCTCGAAGCCCCGACATGGACATTTGCACGGCCATGACCAGCAGGACCATGCCCATGAGCCGTTCGATGGCGGCCAGGCCACGGGCACCCATGAGCGGTCGCAGCCGATCCGCGAGCAGGAGCACGATCAAGCCCGCAGACCAAGCGATCAGGAGTGCGGCCGTCCACTCGGGCCGACGCGCCGGCTCGCGGCTGGCCATGAGCATGAGCACGGCCATGGTCGAGGGGCCGGCGATCAGCGGGATGGCCATGGGCACGATGAACGGCTCGCCGCTCGAAGCCGGATCGGAATGCACGGCTCGACGGCCGGGGAAAATCATCTCCAGCGCCACGATGAACAACACGACGCCACCGGCCACGCTCAGTGCCGCCTCTTCGATATGCAGCAAGCCCATCACGCTGGGCCCGAACAGGAGAAAGAACAGCAAGACGCCCAGAGCGATGACGTTCTCGCGAACGACCACCACCGACCGCCGGCGGGCATCGACGTCCTTGAGCAGCGCGGCGAACGCCGGAACGTTCCCGATCGGGTCCATCATGAGGAACAACGTGATTGCAGCCGAGTAAATGGACATGTTGCGTGGCTCGAGGTGCTATCCATGCCGGCCTGCCGGCGTCTTCGCGATGTCACCCGACTCAAGATACCCTCAAGCCCAAAGCCATGCCAGTGTCGCGGAGGCCGTGCCGCCTGCCCACCTGCATTGTGGTGCAGGCATCTTGCCTGCACTGTGCAGGCTGGAAGCGTGCACCACAACCCGCCGCCGACTGGATTCAACCGTTGGTCCGCACGAGGCGGGCGAGACGCCCGCCCCCCGAATCTCAGTTGGTCTTGCCGCGCTGTTCGAGGTTGTGGAAGAACAGGAACTTGAGCCGGGCCTGGGCACCGTGACACTGCGTGCAGAGGTTCGGAGCGACGAATGGCCGCAACTGCATGCGAGCCGAGTGCTGGGCGTCGGTGTCGCCCTTGGCCGCGGCCTGCCGGAGCAGCTCGGTCTGGCCGTGCGAAAGGTGGCAGGTTCGGCAGGTGATCTGGCCGTTAACGCTCACCTTACCGTCGGGCCCGAATAGCGGCATGTAGCCGGGTTCGTCGGGTTTGACGATGTTCACCAGCGTGACCGGCGGATGCGTGGCCACCTCGCGCACGGGAGCCGGGCCGCCGGGATGATGGCACACCAGGCAAGGCACGGCCGACTCGTGACCGTACCGATCGACGAGCGTACGCTCGGGTTGCGTCGTCGATTCCGCGGGTTGACTGGCGGCCGCATCGGCCATCGGCGCCGACTGCGTGAGGAATCGGGGACTGAGCATCTGGCCCCAGGCATCGGCCGGGTTGGCGTGCATGGCATGACACGGCTTGCACGACTCGGTCTCGAAGCCCGCCGCCGCCAGCTTGTCGGTGGCGTGACCAGTCATCTCAATCAGCTTCTTGTCGTCGTGGCAATGCGTGCACAGACTCGCCGTCGGCTCGCCGGCCTTGACGCGGGCGAGGTGGCCGGGCTCGGCCCCGCCGTGTGGATTGTGACATGTACGGCAACCCATGCGCAGGTTGCCCTTGTCATCGTGCGGCACGAGAGCCAGCGGCACGCGCTTCTGATCGGGCGAGATTCGCTGCGGGTGAATGGCCGCAACGTCGGTGGACACGTCCCATGCCGTGTCGGCATGGCAGTGCAAACAGGCCGAGTCGTGATACGCGTCGGTGTCGGTCGCGAAGCTGAACAGACCTGTGCCCTTCTTGCCGTGGGCGGCGTGGCAAGCCAGGCACGACCCCTGCTGCTCGCTCGAACCCGCGGGCAACTTGTCGGCCCAGGCTTGCGGCCGATGCGCCGGATCGTGCGGCCCGCCGGCCAGATCGTACTGCTCGGCGTGACACGCGCGGCACAGATCCGCAGGCTTCTGAAAGAGGAAGCTGCTCGTCCGGTGCTCGTGCGGGTCATGGCAGGCGACACAGTTGGTGCCGGGATGACCAGCATGCCACGCCGGCATTTCGGCTTCGTCGCCCAGCTCGCCGTGACACGTCGTGCAGTGGCCCGACACGTCCGCCTCGGTCGGCTTGGCCGCTCGCGCGGAGCCGTGCGCCATATGGCACGCACTGCACGGCCCGCCCGCCAGCGCCGTCTGTCCGGCGAGGTTCTTGTCGGTCGGCCGGGTAATCCGCAGATCGTGCGCCGTGCCGATCACGCCCGCCTGGTCGGTGTGACACGCCGCACAACCGTCCTCGGCCGCGGGCTGGAACGACAGCAGATCCGCTGGCGTCCGGCCGTGATGCACCTTATGGCACGAGACGCACAGCAACTCACCGTTGGCACCCACGCGCCCGCCGCGGCCTTCTACCACCGCCCGTTGCTCGGCCGTGAGCTTGGGGCTCTGTCCATGCTTGGGCACGCGTCCGTCCGCTCCCTTGGCCGCCAGCTCCTTCTCGTGGCACGACAAGCACAAATCGTTGGTGTCCGCGGGCATGATCAACAGCGGCTTGTTCGTGCTCGAATGCGTCGAATGGCAGACCAGGCAGGTGAGCTGCCGCGCGTTGCCGAACGTCTGCGCGCCCGCGTCGATCAACGATTGCGGAACGGCATACGCCATCTCGCCCAGCGGGTGCATGCCCTTGGCCGGCCCGGCGGCATACTCGCCGTGACAATCGTTGCAGACCTCGGCCGCGGGCTTCTTCATGAAGTGCTTGTGCGTGTTGTCGTGCGGGTTGTGGCAAACCACGCAGTGGGCGTCCGGGTGCTCCATGGTCGGGCGAGCGTGCTTCTCCGCCGCCCGGCCGATCTGATGGCAGGTCACACATCGACCGTCCGGATCCAGCTCACTGGGTTCCGCCTCGCGGGCGTAATGGTGTGCCAGGTGGCACGCACTGCAAGGTCCGCCCGATTCGGCGGTCTGGCCGAAACGGTTGGTCTCTTCCGGCGCGGTGATCCGCAGGTCGTGCGGCGAGCCGACGGTCGTAAACTGCTCGGCGTGACAGCCCTTGCACAGCTTGCTACCGGCCAACGACTCGGCCAGCATGTGCGGATGACCCTTCTGGTCCAAGGTATGACACGACATGCAGATGAGCACGCCGTCGGTGCCGGTGGTCGTGCCCATGGCTTGCACGGCCTGCAGTTGGGCCGCGTTCAAAGCCACATTCTGCGAGTGGCCGTGTTGGACGTCGCGGACCCCGGCCGCCGGAGCCACGTTACGGTGACAGGCCAGGCAGTACACACTGCTGTCCGCGTCCGCCCAGTTCACCTGTTCCATGGTGGACGGAAAGGTGGCGGGCTTGGGGGCGTTTCGCAGCAGCGGCGAGGCCGCATAGCCCACCACGCCTACGGCGGCGATCACGAACACGATCTGCACCGCCCAGGCCGCCCGGTCGATCCAACCGCGAACGCCGGATGTGGATGATGTCTTCAACGAATCACGCATGCTTGCCATATCCGTACCGTGGCTTTGGGAGAACGCATCCTGCCCGCCTCGAGCGCGAGCCGCCCACCCCGATCTCCGTGTCGTCGTGTCTGCGTCGGACGACCGCGACGCAACCGCCCCGCCGGTCAGTTCTTCCGCGTTAGCTTCATATTCTCGTGCCCGGGGGGCATGGGAACGTAAGGCGCCATACGGCGATGCTCGGTGTCCTTGAAGTCGCGATGGCACACGTCGCAGCGACCGAACTCCGTACCGTACTTTTCGGGATCCTTCGCGCTGAGATCCTCGTGGCAGCGGATGCACAGCCCGTGCATGGCATCCATGTAGCCGGGGGCGAAGCCTTTCAGGCCGCCTTCGGCCCGCGGCACGATCGAGCCTTCCACCACCATGTCGCCGTGGCACTGCCAGCACGCCAGCGAGGTCTCGCGCGTCTTGCGGCCCGGGCCCTCGCCGTGACAGACCGCACACGATGCATTGCCGCCGAGCTTGTGCATGTGCAGGCGATGATCGAACGTATCCGTCACCTCATACATGTCGCGATGGCAGACGTAGCAAGGTGACGTCTGGTCGAATGTCATGTTCTGATGATGGCAGAGACGACACGACTCCTGCCCGCCCAGCCGTTCGATGTGATCGTCGTGGGTGAAGGGCACGAACCGCCAGTTACGGTTGCCGTCGATCATGCGCACGGTCACCGGCTCGGGCTTGGCGGCGGCCGGCACCGTGCCCGACAGGCCGGCGAAGTGGAACTCGCGGCGCATGGGATGATCGACCTTGACGGCCAGCGCCTCGACGTTGCGACCTTCCTGCACGGGCACGCGCAGCGGCGTCGGACCGAATATCGCATCTTCGGGCAGCAGGCCGATGGCCAGCGCGCCGGCAATCACGAACCCCAGTGAATAGCGGCGACGAGCAGGCGTGAAGAAGTACACGCCGGCGTAATCGGTAGCGTACGACGCCGCGCGCGAACTAGAGCCAACGCCCTGTCCTGACTTGTCCGGGCCGGCCCCAGGCTTGGGCCCGTGATGCGGAATAATTTCGAGGTTCTCGTTGAAGAAGATGAAGACCAGCACCGCTCCCGAGACGATGCCGGCACTGATGGCCAGCTCCGTCCAGGTGGGGAAGTAGGGCATGGACTCGGGCCGGCTGAAGGCGATGATGCACGTGTCGAACCGATAACCGATGATGCCCAGCACGACCATGGTCGAGCAGGTGGCCAGGCCGGGCACGCTGTACCGCACGCGTCGGAAGCTCAGCAGAATGGCCGGAATGACCGCGCTGACCAGCAGCTCGAAGATGAACAGCGCCCCCTGCCACGACGCGATGTTCTCCTCGGTCAGTTGACCGCGTCTCCACAGGTCGCCCACCCGCAGCAATACGTACGCGCTCAGCACGAACGAGGCCGCCCGGCCCAGACCGGCCAACAGTTCCACGCGAACCTTGTGATTGAACAGCCAGCTGGAAAGCAGCGACTCGAGCGTGACCATCATGAGGCCCAGCCCGACCGCCGAGACGAAGAACAGGGCGTACATGATCGGGCTGTACCACAGCGGATGCGTGCGGAACGGCTGGATGAGGAACAGGGATCCCAGCGACGACTGGTGCAGCGTGGACAACACGATGCCCGCGATGACCAGCGGGATGGTGATCTTCTTGATGTACTTCAGCGCGACCTGGAAGATGCGATGCGAGAACAACGGGTGCTCGAGAATGGCCGGCGAGAACTCCAGCGTGAGCACCGTCAGGTAGCACATGACGCACATGGCCACCTCGAACAGCACCGAGTGGTGCTGCGGGAAGATCATGGGATGCCAGATGTTCCACGGCAAGCCCAGGTCGTAGAGCAGCCCGACCGCCACCGCGATGTAGCCCAGCAGCGCGGTGAGAATCGCCGGTCGGGCGAAGTCGTGGTACTTGTGCAGCCCGAAGATGTAGACGGTCGCGGCCAGCACGAAGCCGCCCGCCGCCAAGGCTACGCCGGCCATGACGTCGAAGGCGATCCAGAAGCCCCACGGCGCCACATCGGTCAGCCCGCTGGTGGCTCCGATACCGTTGCCGAAGCGGGCAACCGTGACCACCGTCCAGACGCCCATGATCATCCACAGGACGGTCTTGACCCGATCGAGATTCTTGTTGGTGACGCCGGCACTCATGACTGATGTTCCGAATGGGGGTCGTGATCCTGCGGATGTGCGGCCGCACCCGACTCAGCCGCCCGCGCTGTGTGTTGTTCCGCCTCCAATTGCATGCGGCGTCCGATGACCCAGTACACGCCGGTCATTAACCCGGCCACGCCCAGCACGACGGGCGGCACCTTGCTCAGAGCGGCCCAGGTGAGCGCGGGCAGCGGCTCGTTGCCCAGCTTGGGCCCCCAGCTCATGAAGTCGAGCGAGATGTTGGACAGATAGAGCACGGACGTGCCGCCCACTTCGTGTTCGCCGTAGATGACGGGATTGTCGGCCGGGTAATACCTGCCGGGGTTCTCCTTGATCCGGCGACGGGCCTCGGCGAGCATCTCCGCCCGCGTACCGAAGATGGTCGCCCCATACGGACAGGCCTCGGTGCAGGCGGGCTGCTTGCCTTCCTGCAGTCGTGGGTAGCACAGGATGCACTTGCGGATCTTCGGAGCCGTGCTTTCCCACTCGTAACGCGGAATGCCGAACGGGCAGGCCATCATGCAGTAGCGACAGCCCATGCACTTGCGCGAATCGTAGGTCACCGGCCCGTTCTTCTGTTTCTCGAGCGCCCCCACGATGCACGCCGAGGCACAAGCCGGCTCGTTGCAGTGGCGGCACTGCTGCCGAATGAACACGTTGCCCGGCTTGCGGATGATCGTGCAGTAACGGCTGGCCGAGAGCGAATCGATCTCGTCCTGCCACCGCCACATGCGGTCGCGCGGCAGGTCATACGTCTTCTTGCACGCGGCCACGCAGGTCTCGCAACCCGTGCACTTGGTCACGTCGGTCAGGATCGCCATGACCTTGTTGTCGTCGAGTTTCTCTTTCATGCGGGCACCATCTCCCGAGCAGGGGTTGTGGTTGGCGTGCGTTCGATCTCCTCGGCCGCCGGTGTGTAATGCCATGCAGCCTGGGGAACCCAGCGTGTCACCGGCGTGTGCATGAAGCACAGCAGCCGGGCGAACGGCAGGAGCACGAACACCAGGCAGGCCGTGATCACGTGCAGAAGCAGGACCGTCTCATACGCGAACGGGCTCCACGTCGGATGCATGGCCAACACGCCGGTGACGAACGGGGCGATCAGAATCAGTGGCGACAGAAAGCTCCAGGCGGGCTCGACCTTGCGGAGAACCGAAGAGTACAGCCGACCCAGAAACACGAGGAATCCCGCCACGATGGTGACGAACGAGATGGCGTCAGCCGTGCCGGGCGGCAGCGCGGGCCAACTGATACCCAGGCCGCGCTCCCACAGATACACGTGGGCGACCATGAACGCGGGAATGATCACGGCACCGAGGCGGAAGACCAGCGAGACCACCGATAGGAGCGTGTGATAGATCGACCAGCCGCGAATGCCGGCCCCCATGGGTTGGAGCAGCACATGGGGAAACAGGAACCACAGGATGCGCTGGCCCAGCTTGGCCCAGACCTCCTTGCGGTCGGTCGCCATGAGAAACGCCGATGCCATTTCAATGCCACCGATCAGCGCGTGGCGCAGGAAGCCCAGCACCATCAACGCGAACGAGAATCGAAACACCGGCCCTTGAAAAAACTCGAGTGTCGAGGACAAGTCCGAGTTCATTGAGCACTCCATTTGGTCGGACTTTGTGAAGGAAGTAACGAAATTATCATAACGGTGTTGCGTTTAGTCTCAAGCGCTCGGATATGGATAGAAGCAAATAGTTCTGTCGCTATTCACACATGCGCCGCAAAATTGTGGCGCTTTGCATCTGGCATGCCTGATCGTGTATCGAGATCGGGACACTCTTGCGCCATTTTTATTGACTACGGGATGAGCACGTGGAGATTTGAGCGTGTCTTGTTAGTTGGAATAACCACAGGGGTCACAGAGGATCACAGAGGTGGGCAGACCGGCATTTCCTCTGTGACCCTCTGCGTCCTCTGTGGTCAGTCACCTCGAGGACGCCGATCCACGCATGGGCGACGTGCATCGCTTAGGCCCTTCCGGGACAATCAAGTCTGTCCTTGCGTTCACCTCAGGACACAGGTCTCAGGACTCAAGCCTTCTTCCTGACGGATGACGAAGAAGGCAAAGATGTGCACGGAACAAGCGCGCGGGCCACTCATCCGACTGATCGCCGATAGCTGACTGCTGACAGTATTATCTATGTCTCCGTGGGTTTGTAGTCTCATTTGCTGGTGGTCGACCAAGGCAACCATCGCATCGAGCGGTTCGATGCTGACGGACACTATCTGTCCACCATCGGGACGAACACGGGCGGCGCCGGCGAGCTGGATTTCCCCGGCGACGTTGGACTCGGCCATGACGGACGCATTTACGTTTGCGACACGCGGGATCATCACATCCACGTGTACAACGCGACAGATACATGTGACGCGCACGGTTGATATCATCCCCTGGCGCGTTGGAGAGTCGATCGCGAGCATCAAACTCACGCGGTGCGTTCGGCAGCAATCTGGTAGATGGGACGGCCTTCGCGGCGGTACTTGATCTCGAAGTTAGTCTGGACGAAGCCATCCACCACGCCGGCCTCGGGGACGTTGAAGGGCACCTCCCGAAGGCGCGGCTCGCCGGCGAGTACCTGTTTAATTTGCTCGAAGTACTCCGCGTGGTCGGTCTGGATGGCGATGCGCCCGCCGGGTTTGAGCGCGGCGACCGCGGCCGCCACGAACGGAGGCTGGATGAGCCGGCGCTTGTGATGCCGCTTCTTCGGCCAGGGGTCCGGGTGGTAGATGTGGAGCATGGTCAGGCTCTCGGGCCGAATGCTGTGGCGGACCAGGTGGCTGGCGTCGGTCCGCATGAGCCGGACGTTGCGCACGCCCCAGCGAACCATGCGGTCGGCGGCGTAGAGGTAGATCTTGTTCGCCCACTCGATTCCCAGGAACCCTCGATCGGGCAAAGCCCGGGCCCGGTTCAGCAGGAATCCGCCCTTGCCCGACCCGATCTCCATTTCGACCGGCACGCCGGGGCCGAAAATCGCGTCAAAGTCCAACATCTCGCCAGGGGCGGGGGGTTCGAGTATAACATCGCCGAGTGTGAGCATCGGCCTATCTTGCCGGGCCGACCCGGCAAATTCAACCTCGTTGGGCCGGTGCGATGTTCGTATAATGGTCGGGAACATGGAAGTCAGCGTACGCCGAAAACTGTCGGATAACCTCAAGCGCATCCGCGAGCGGATGGCGGCCGCTTGCGAGCGGCGGGGGCGCCGGCCGGAGGAGGTTCGGCTGGTCGCCGTGACCAAGACCGTCGAGGTAGACGTCGTTCGTTCCGCCATCGAGGCCGGCCTGCTCGATCTGGGCGAGAGCCGCGTACAGGAACTCATCCGCCGGGCGGGCATGATCCGCGAACACCTGAACCGTCGGCGGTCGATGGAGCGAACGGACGCCCCGGCCGATCCCCGCTGGCACATGGTCGGGCACCTGCAGCGCAACAAGGTCCGCATGCTCCTGCCCTGGGTGGAGTACATCCACTCCCTCGACAGCCTGCGGCTGGCGGTGGAGATCAGCGAGGAAGCCGTCCGGATCAACCGCGTGATCCCCGTGCTCATGGAAGTGAACGTCAGCGGCGAAAAGAGCAAGTTCGGTCTGGCCGTCGGGGCCGTCCCGCACCTGGCCGAGAACATCCGAACGCTGCCCGGCATCCGGATCATCGGGCTGATGACCATGGCCCCATACTCCGAGAATCCCGAGGACGCCAGGCCCCATTTCGCCCGGCTCCGCGAGGTCTTCGAGGACATGCGGGCCGAGCGCATTCTCGGCCCGGAGTTCCGTGAACTTTCCATGGGCATGTCCGGCGATTTCGAAGTGGCGATCGAAGAGGGCGCGACCATGGTTCGCGTCGGCACCGCTTTGTTTGAGGGCGTACAATAGCAAGTGAAGAAATGACGAATGACGAAGCCAGAATGACGAATGGTCCGCGTTCAGCGCGTCCCGCCGAGTCTGGCTTATAGCTTACAGCTCATAGCTTTCATTCGTATTCGGATTTCGGATTTCGTCATTCGGGTTTTGACCCTCCCTTTTAGGGGCATCTGATGCGGCGTGTGTGCAAACTGGCTTTGGAAGACGGCACGGTCTACACCGGCGAGGCGTTCGGCGCCGAGGGAACCCACGACGGCGAAGTGTGTTTTAACACGTCGCTGACGGGATATCAGGAGATCCTCACCGACCCGTCGTACGCCGGGCAGATCGTGACCATGACCTATCCGCTCATCGGCAACTACGGCGTGAGCGACGAGGACATCGAGTCCGCTCGCCCGCAGGTTGAGGGCTTCGTGGTCAAGGAACTGGCTCGCCGCCGCAGCAACTTCAGGGCGACCGGCTCGCTCGAGGAGTATCTCAAGCATTATGGCGTAGTCGGGATCGAGGGCGTGGACACTCGCGCGATCACCCGCAAGCTCCGGATCCAAGGGGCGCTGCGCGGCTCGATCTCCACGGAGATCCTCGACGACGCGGCGCTGGTCGAGCGCGCGCGGGCATGGCCCGGCCTGGTCGGTCAGGACATGGTCCAGCGCGTCGCACCCGACAAGCCCTTTGAATGGACCAAGGGTTTCGAAACCAGCTTCGACCCCGCACCGCGACGACGCGAGGCTCGCTTTCACGTCGTGGCCATCGACTGCGGCATGAAGCGAAACATCCTGCGAAACCTGGTCGAGGCGGGCTGCCGCGTCTCGGTCGTGCCGGGCCGGTCGACGGCGGCGGACATCCTCGCCTATCGGCCCGACGGCGTGTTCGTCAGCAACGGCCCCGGCGACCCCGAGCCGCTCTCGTACGCGATCGAGGCTCTGCGCGGCCTGATCGGCAAGGCGCCCATTTTCGGCATCTGCCTGGGCCATCAGTTGCTCGGCCTCGCGCTGGGGGCCAAGACGTACAAGCTCAAGTTCGGTCACCGCGGCGGCAACCAGCCGGTGATGAACCTGGCCACCCGCCGCGTCGAGATCACCAGTCAGAATCACGGCTTCGCCGTGGACACCGCCTCGCTGGAGAGAGTCGGGGGCACGCCCACGCACATGAACCTCAACGACCAGACGCTCGAAGGCTTCATGCACCGCGACCTGCCGATCTTTTCTGTTCAGTACCACCCCGAGGCCAGCCCGGGCCCGCACGACGCCACGTATCTGTTCGACTGCTTCGTGGACATGATGCGCTCCGGCAAGGCCCCCACAGCCGAAGAGATGGCCGCCGCTCAGGCTCGTCTCGAAGGCAAGGCAGTCTGACGGACGACGTGACCTCCTCCGTTCCCAGCGAGCGGCGGGGCTTGTTCCCGCCGTCTCATTCGCTCATCAGCTTGCCCACCTCTCGCCAAACCCAACGTCGGTATGCGCCGAACTCGTAAAAGCCCCCTACAAAGGTGGGTTGTGAACGTCACATTTGCACGAAGCGCCCGATAGTGCGACAATCGTTATCACGTCATGAGCACCACGCTGGCCATCACCGTTCTCGCAGAGAACCGCACGACGCGCCGGGGGCTGATTGCCGAGCATGGGTTGGCGCTGTGGATCGAGGCGGGCTCGCGTTGCATTCTGTTCGACACCGGACAGGGTCTGGCCCTGGCGCACAACCCCAAGCTGATGGGCATCGACCTGACGGCGGCCGCCGACGTCGTACTGAGTCACGGCCACTACGATCACGCGGGGGGCCTGGACACCGTGCTCGCCCGCGTGCCGCATATACGTCTCTACGCCCATCCCGAGGCATTCCGCGAGCGGTACGAGCGTCAGCCGGATGGACGGGTCGAGCCGGTCGGAGCCTCCGTCCCGCCGGACCTGGATACGCGGGTCATGTTTCACCCGGTCACATCGCCGACGCAACTCGGCCCCGATATCCTGCTGACCGGCGAGGTGCCCCGACGCACGGTCTTTGAGGACGTCGGCGGGGTGTTTTACTGCGACCGTGCCTGCACGCGGGCGGACCAGTTGCCCGACGATCTGGCCATGGCCGTCGATACACCCCGAGGAACCGTCGTGGTGCTCGGTTGCGGTCATGCCGGCTTGGTCAACACGCTGGAATACGTGCGCTACCTGACGGCCGAGCGGCCCATTTATGCTGTAGTCGGCGGCATGCACCTGGCGAACGCATCCGCGGATCGAGTCGAACAGACCATCGCCGCTCTGCGACGTCACGAGGTGGAGGTGATCGCGCCGCTGCACTGCACGGGGCTTCGACCCACTGCTGCCATCCTGGAGGCGTTTCCCGACCGTTTTCTCGAACTGCGGGTGGGCATGCGGCACGATTTCGCCTGAGCCCGCCCGAGGGTCTATGCTATGAAGTTCAAGTCGAACCGGATGGTCTCCGCCCGAGGCCCCCGGCTCGAAGATTCGTCACAGCGGAGCGTGTCATGGCCGGGCGGGCCGGCTCGCCGATCGTCACCGTCAGCGTGTCAGGAGATCATTCATGAGTGGAGCGGGCCAGACCTATCCCGGCGATCCTGTTCAGGGCGATCCGATCAGCACTCCTTCGGGATTGATGTACTTCGACATCGTGCCCGGCACCGGCAAGACACCGGCCGACGCATCCAGCTCGGTGAAGGTCCACTACACCGGCTATCTCACGGACGGCACCAAGTTCGATAGCTCCCGCGATCGCGGCCAGCCCATCGCGTTCCGGCTCAACCAAGTGATCAGAGGCTGGACCGAAGGCGTCGGCTCCATGCAGGTCGGCGGAAAGCGCAAGCTCATCATCCCGTACCAGCTCGGCTACGGCGCGGGCGGCATGCCCCCGGTGATCCCACCCAAGGCCACGCTGATCTTCGACGTCGAATTGCTCGACACGAACTGACCTGTGCGCCGAGTCGGCTTCCGCGGCTGGGCTCATGGTCCGATTTTGAGCGAGACCCGGTGCTCGGTGCGGTCCGGGGCGAAGGGCAGGCGGAGTGAGATCCGACCCTCCTCGGGCTTGGCTCGACCGTCGAGCACGTACGGATTGTGCGGCAGCGCGGGCCAGCACAGACCGGCCTCGGCGGGCAGCCGAAGCGTGCACCCGGCGTACTGTATCGCGCCGCCGATCTGTTCGGGGGTGAGTTCCACACGATCGCCACCCAGCTTGAACGCGTGACCGGCCACCGTGCGAACCTCCTGGCCCATGCGGGGCAGCAAGGTTACGTGAGCGGCCACCGGCAGCGCACCCGGCGTGCTCGTCGAAACGACGAGGTCGAGCGTCTGATCGTCCTGGATCTCGACGCGAATACGGCACGTTTGCGGGCCGTACTTCAAGTCCAGCCCCGGCACCGGCTCGCGCACGAGCGTGGCCTGGGAAGGAACGTGATACAGTTCGCCGGCCGGCACGAAGTTCGGGTTCGTGTCTCCCGGCTTGTGAGCGAGCAGACTGGTGTCACCCACCGTGAAGTTGCTCCACGCGGGCTGGAGCTTGGTGTTACCGCCGCCAATGATCAGTCCCGTCTTGTCGTGGAAAATGCTCACCAGGTTCTGGCGATCCTGGTACCAGCGATTCCTGGAAACCGGCGAGGTGAATGCCGATAAGCACACGAACCACGGCCCCTGCCGCAGTGTCATGGCCCGCTCGACGTCGCCTTCGGTCAGGACGTACGTACGGGCTCCTTGTCCGTCGGCGGGCTCCATCGGCCCTTCCTGCCCATAGCGAACCAGCGAGGCCAACAGATCGGGCTTGAACTCCTTGTCCTTGACGTGCGCCCATTGTGAGGCGAGATAGGCTCGGCCCACCGGATCGAACGTGAATCCGAGATTGGCTTGGTTGACGCCGGCGTGGAACGGATTACGCTGGTCGATGGTCTCCACGCAGTTGCCGTCCGGGTATGTGAAGTTGCGATGGAAAGCCGACGCTCGCTCGAGTGCCGGAAGAACGGCCTTGTCCCCGCTCAACGCATAGTACGTGCCGAGCGCGTCCACGTAGACGAAGTTGTAGTTCACCACCGGCCCTTCGCCTTCCGACCAGTAGCCGTTCGGACTCTGAGACTTGGCCACCTTCCGAAGAAATTCGGCTGCCTGCTCGCGCCAGGCCGGTCGATCCAGTGTCTTGCCCGCGATGTACAAGCCCATGGCATGATGGGCGGGGATGTTGTGCACGCTGCCCAGTGCTGTCTTGGCGATGTTCCCGTATCCATTGAGTAGCGCCTTTTCCCACGCCGCCCGCCGCTCCGGCGGCATGTCGTCGCGAATCAGCTCGAACGTACGAATCCAGCGGGAGTACGTCCACGGCATATGGATCATGCCCCAGGTGCTGTTGTCTTTCTTGCGGAACACCCAGCGGCCTTGCGGATCGGCGTCGGCGATCAACGCGTCACCCGCCTTCATCAGTGTTTCCAGCAGTTCGGGGCTGCGGTGATACGGGTTACCCGGTACGTCGAGCGTGTAGATCACAGCCAGCGGCCACATGACGTCCTGATCGCGGCAGATCCAGACGCCGCGGCCGAAATGGCCGGTTTCCGCGTCGAACGTTTCGAGCAGGCCCGGGGCGCTGTCGATGAGCAGACGGCTGAAGCGCTCGCGATACTTCAGTTCGGCCGCCACCGCGGAGCTGCCGAGGACAGTAGCGAAACCGATCACAATCTGAAGTTTTTTTCGCATGTGCTGGCTCCGCGAGGTGTTGACATTGTCCCCCATCCGTACAGAATGAGGAAACCAGTTCCCGGAGGAACAATATGAAGGTAATCCGCTTCGAAGACAACAACGGCAACATTCTGCTCGGCGAGCAGGTGGATGAGCGTACAGCCCGGCTGATCAAGGGCGACCTGTTCGGCGACTGGGAGGTGACCGGGGGCACCGCGACGATCAAGCGGCTGCTCGCCCCCGTCCAGCCCGTCAACGTCATCGCCATCGGCCTGAATTACCGCCGGCATGCCGCCGAAAGCGGTGCCCAAATTCCGTCAGAGCCGCTCGTTTTCGTCAAGCTGACCACCAGCGTGATCGGCCCCGGCGACGAAATCGTGCTGCCCGCGTCGGCTCCCGAGGAGGTCGACTACGAGGCCGAACTAGCCGTGGTCATCGGCAGGACCGCCCGCAAGGTCAGCGAAGCCGACGCCCTCAAGTACGTGCTGGGCTATATGTGCGCCAACGACGTGTCCGCCCGCGATTGCCAGATCCGACGTGACAAGCAGTGGGCACGCGCCAAGGGCTTCGACACGTTCTGCCCGCTCGGACCCTGCCTCCTCGTGGATCCACAGGTCAATCCCAACTCGTTCCCCATTCGCACGCGACTCAACGGCGAACTGATGCAGAACTCCAACACCGCCGACATGATCTTCCCCGTGCCCTTCCTGGTCAGCTATCTGTCAAACCAGTTCACGCTTCTGCCCGGCACGGTCATTCTGACCGGCACACCCGAAGGCGTGGGCTGCGCTCGTAAACCTCCGGTGTTCCTCAAGCCGGGCGACACCGTCTCAGTGGAGTTGGAAGGCATCGGCACGCTGACCAACCCGGTGGTCGCCGACCGGGCGTAAAGGGCGAAGTCGTCGATCCGTTGATCGTGCCTCGGTGCTCGATTTCAACGCACACGCGAACGCGTATCAGTCCGCGCAGGTCGCAAGCGACTGCGCGCCGGGGCCGCTGTAGCAGCGCTGCCAGATGGCCAGGTCGTCCTGGTCCACGTCGTCATCGCCGTCGAGCTTGGCCCGCTGGCAGTCGGCATCTAGTTGCGGGATGAAGTTGCCGCTCAGACAGAGCTGGAACAAACCGAAATCGGTCTGGTCCACGTCGCCGTCGCGATCGAGGTCGCCCGGCCCGGCGGGTGTGCCGTCGCCGGTGGCGGCGGTGAGGTTGTAGAAGCGGCTGGCGTCCTGGAAATACGAGAAAGCCGCGTAATAGACGGCTTGGCCGTTGGTCAAGTTCAGGTGTGCCAACGTCCCCGTCGATTCGGGGTCGCCGGCAACCTGCCCCAGGTGCTGGCCGTCGGTGGGACTCGTGGGATAGCCGGTCGTCGAATAGCGAATCACCACGCCGCTGTAGTTGCCGCTGGCCGGCGCGGTCCAGGTCAGGTCATTGCGTTGATTGCCCGGCGTCACCGTGAGCGCGACCGGCGCGGGCGGCTCCACGGGGAGCACGAAGTCCAGTGCGATCGTGGCGTTCTCGGTGACCACCACACCACTGACGCTCTGTGCTAGATAGTGGAGCTTGCTGGCTTCGACGGTGCACGTGCCGACCGGCGCCTTGACGCTATATGTCCCATTCGCGCCGGTGAGCGCCGCCCCGTGACTCTGTACCACCACGGCGACCCCGGCCAGCGGCTGGCCGTAGCTGTCGCGTACCGTCCCGACGATCGTGCCGGTCGGTCCCGAAGGCGAAGCGGGCCGAACGGCATACCACTGCTGCGGCCGGCCTGAGCCCCAATACTCCCACATGCAGAAAATGTTCCCGGCCGCATCGGCGGTAACGAGCGGTGTGACCATGAAGGCATCGGCTTGGCCGACCTGCACCGATTCCTCGGCCTGCCACTGCCCGTTCGTCCAGCGCCGGCCGTAGACATGGAACAAGCCACCGATATCCCGGGCCACCACCATGTAGAAGTCGTTCGTGCCGGGGATGGCGCACACGTCGCACGCGCCCGAGTAGCCGCCCCGTCCCAGATCGACGACCGGGGCCGCGCCTATGCCCGGTGTGTACAACATGCCCTTGATGCGGTTCGTGTCGTCCCACAGCAACATGATCTGGCCAGACTCGTTGATGGCCATGTGCTGACGCACCGCCCAGCTTCCGCTGTAGATCTGGCTCGGCGCACTCCACGTCCCGTCGTAGCGCTGCATGAGCATGGCGGTCTTCGACGGGTCGAAGGTGCGATAAATCGATCCGTCCAACGGCGAGCGAGCCATGCCGAAACAGTCGAACTCGGACAGGCTGTAGGCATTCTGCGGCACCTCGGCGGACCACGTCGAGCCGTTCCACCGGCGGGACCAGAGCGATTCGTCACACTCGGTGCCCGATCGGTAATAGCTCATGATCAACTCGGGGCTCTGGCCCATGCCGAAGGGGGCGATGTGCGGATGCTTCGCACAGTTGATGCCGGTGAGTAACTGCGTGGTCGGGAATGTAAGACCGCCGTCGGAGGATTTGACCCAGCGGATGTTGTTGGGGCCCTGCGACCAGTCCTCGAACACGACGTGGATGTCGCCGTTGAGGGTTTGGGCGATCTTGGCGTTGAACGCCTGTCCATTAAAGAGTGTGAGCGGCGCGCTCAGCGTGCCGTCCAGTGAGTATCGGCGGTATCTCACGGCGTTGTTGCCGGACACGTAGACACCGTGGAAACCGCCGCCGATGGCCGGGGCGATGCCCCCGGTCTTGACGTCGAGCCCGGTTTCGGAAGGACCGTTGAACAGCTCGGCATTGGACCATTGGGCCAGGACGGCCGGTGACGCGCACCACAACAGACCGACCAGCACTCCTCCTGCCCAACTCAATCGCTTCATGTCCTGCTCCTGACCTGGCTCATACCGGCGCGGACGCCCAGGACGATCGCACGAAAACGGACGTGGAATGAAAAGATCGCCCTGTTAAAACGATTTTACGGAATCGCAACCGCGAAGTCCAGCAGGTATCGCGCCAGGGGAGGCTATCGGACGGGAGAGTCGCTGGCTTAACGCTCAGAGCTCACAGCTCATAGCTGACCGCTGATAGCTATTCACGGTGACTGTGGCGGCTGATTGCGAACGGACGGATGCAGCAGGATGAAGCCGGTATCAGGGCTGTTCGCGAACTGTTTGCCACGCTGCACCTCGCCGCCGTCGTCCGAGCCGTTCGGGCCCACGCTGTAAATGATGAGCCGATCGTGCGTCCGTTTCACGCGCCGCGGCACATCCGGTGCGAATGAATCCTTGGGCGCGGCGTCGAGATACGCCGGGACCAGGTCGTCCAGACAAGCGGGCCATTGGCCGGTCGCAATCCGGTACCGCTCGGCGCCGCACGCGACACGAGCACAACGAGCGTCGTTCAGGCGACGTTTGTCGAACTCGAAAGCCTGGAGCAACGGCGGGATGCTCAGTGTACTGAAGGCAAAGAGGCCAGGCTTCGCGGACGCCACCGACTGCACCAGCGCGGTCTTCGATGAATCTTCGGCCGCTTCGAGCAGCTGGTTGTACAAGCGGATGCCGTTCGCCTCGTTCCACAGCATCAAACCACGGATGCCCGGCAATTGGACGGGGGACTCCGCCGGTCCGCGCCCAGTGCGACGCGGCCATCAGGAACGCCCGCTCGTCGCGCACGACCCGGCCCAGCCGATTCTGCGACTCGTGACGGACCAGAGTCGTTTGCATGCGGGCCAACACGTCAGGCGGCACCTCCGCCAACACCAGCGACTTTTCAATAACGCTGATGGCCAGGGCGCCGCACGCCACGCCCGTTAGAATGCGGGGGCGGCTGCGACAGCGGACCCCGAGCTGACGGACGGAGTTGCGCCATGCGCGGGGCCGCCGGCGAGGTAGACGGGGGCTCGCCTGCCGTAAACCCGGCCGAATAAAACATCTATACCACTGGCACGCGATCTGCCAAAGGGCGGGATTTCGGGTATAATATTCGGCAGTTATGTCCCAGTTTATGTCGCAACAGCTTTCGTTGGGGCTTCGGCAGGAGCAGCGGCTTACACCGCAGCTCATCCAGTCGATGAACATCCTCCAACTCCCGCTGATGGCCCTGGAGGCCAAGGTCCGGGAGGAGTTGGAGCGGAACCCTGCGCTGGAAGATGGGGACATGGATGGTCCGGTTACCCCGGACGAGAGCGACAAGTTCGAACAGGCCGACCTGGAGCCCTCGCCGGAGAGCCGCGAGTTGCTGGAGGGGTTCACGCGGCTGGACCAGATCTCCCGCGAGTACGGGATCGACGACAGCGACCACATATTCGGACGTCCGCGGCAGGGCGCCGGCGAGCGGGACGCGAAGATGGACGCCATGGCCAACACGGCCAGCCGTCCGGAGTCGCTGAACGAGTACCTCGTCCGGCAATGGGCGTTCGTGGAGATCGAAGACGAGCGCGTCCGCGAGGCCGGCGAGCTGATCATCAATTACATCGAGGACGACGGCTACCTCCGCACGCCGCTGGCGGAGATTGCCGAGCAGCACGTGCCGCCCTTCTCGATGGACGAGATGGAGGAGGCGCTGAGCTGGATCCAGTCGCTGGAACCAGCCGGCGTCGGGGCCCGCGATCTGAAGGAATGCCTACTCATTCAGCTGGACGCCCTGGCCGAGGAGGAAGACGTCGAGCTGGAACGGCTGTTGGTCGAGAACCATCTGGCGGACATCGAAAAGAACCGCTATCCGGTGATCGCCAAGGCGACCGGCCGCACGATCGAGGAGATCAAGGCGGCGATGCACAACCTGGCCCGGCTGCACCCGCATCCGGGCCGGCTGGTGGGCGGCCGCGAGGTGCCGAGGGTCACGCCCGACGTCATCGTGGACTACGCCGACGACGGGGACGGCTACACGGTTCGGCTGGCCCGGGGTAATTCGCCGCGGCTGCGGATCTCGGAGACATACCGTAGGATGCTCCAGGAGTGCCGCGACAACAAAGAGGCTCGCGACTTCGTCCGGAAGAATCTCGAATCGGCCGGGGCCCTCATCGACGCCATCGCCTATCGCCGCAACCGCCTGCTCGAAGTGGCGGAGGAAGTGGTCAAGCGGCAACGGGATTTCCTGGACCTCGGCCCGACGGGTCTGAAGGTGCTGCGGATGAGCGAGCTGGCGGAAAAGCTCGGCTGCGATCCCTCCACGATCAGCCGTACGGTCGCCGACAAGTACGTTCAGACGCCGCGCGGCATTTTCCCGCTGCGCTACTTCTTCACCGGCGGCACGGAGGCTTCCGACGGCGAGGCGACCAGTTGGGACAGCGTCAAAGCCCGCGTGCAGTCCATCATCGAATCCGAGGACAAGAAGAATCCGCTCAGCGACGAGGTGATCGCCGCCCGCTTGCAGGCGGAGGGCATCGACGTATCCCGCCGTACCATTGCCAAGTACCGCAAGCAGTTACACATTCCGGCCGCTCGGCAGCGGCGGGAGTTTTGAAAAAGCTGTGAGCTGTGAGCCAGAGAAAGGACGCACGGGCGTTCCGACAGAGCCTGCTGCTTTCAGCCTATAGCTCCTCCCGCCAGGCCCCAGGCCCCAGCCCCTCTTTTTCCGACTTCCTGCTTACAATGAACAATATCCGTCCGCGCGCATCGCCAGGCGCGGCGGGATTCTCAACTCTGCGAGTCGATGACCATGCTTCGTGACCAATATCCCATGTACGTGGCGAATCAGCCCGAGCAGCCCAACTTCGACCTGGAAGTGCGCGACAAGTATACGGGCGACGTGGTGACGCGAGTGCCGCGGGCGAGCCGCGAGACGTTGGAGCGAGCCATCGCCGCGGCGGCGGACGCGGCACGGCCCATGCGCGAGATGAAGCCCTACCAACGGCAGGCCGTGCTCGATCACGTCGTACGGCGCAGTCGCGAGCGGGCGGACGAGTTTGCCGAAGCGTTGTGTGTCGAGGCCGGCAAGCCCATCCGCGATGCCCGCGGCGAAGTCGATCGGCTGATCGACACGCTGCGCATCTCGGCCGAGGAGTCGGTCCGCCTCTATGGCGAAGTGTTGCCCATGGAAATCAGCCCGCGCGCGAGAGGCTATCGCGGCATGTGGAAGCGCGTGCCGGTCGGACCGTGCGCGTTCATCACGCCGTTCAACTTTCCGCTCAATTTGGTCGCGCACAAGATCGGGCCAGCGCTGGCGGCGGGTTGCCCGTTCGTGCTCAAGCCGGCCAGCACGACGCCGATCGGGGCGTTGCTGCTGGGCGAGATTCTCGCGGAGACGGATCTGCCGCCCGGGGCGTTCTCGATCCTGCCACTGTCGGGCGGCCAGGCGAGCCCGCTGGTGGAGGACGATCGAATCGCCAAGCTGAGCTTCACGGGTTCGGCCGAAGTGGGCTGGGACATCCGGCGCCGGGCGGGTCGTAAGCACGTCACGCTGGAGCTGGGCGGGAACGCGGCAGTGATCGTGGACGCCGACGCCGATCTGCCGGATACCGTCGTCCGCGTGCTTCGCGGGGCGTTTTATCAGTCGGGCCAAAGCTGCATCAGCGTGCAACGTGTCTTCGTGCACACGCGCGTGTACGACCGATTTCGCGATGACCTGGTGGCCGCGACGCGGGGGCTGAAGGCCGGCGACCCGCGGGAGGAGGAGACATTCGTCGGCCCGTTGATCTCCGAAAGCGACGCCCGCCGCGTCGAGGCGTGGGTGGAGGATGCGCTACGCGTCGGAGCACGGCTGCTGTGCGGCGGACGGCGGCACGGTGCGCTGTACGAGCCCACGCTGCTGGAGAACGTGCCCGAGGCAGCAAAGCTTTCCTGCGAGGAAGTGTTCGGCCCGGTGGCGGTGCTCGCGCCGTTCGACGACTTCAGCGAGGTCCTGCAGGCGGTGAACGCGAGCCGGTACGGGTTGCAGGCGGGCGTGTTCACCCGTGACATCAATCGAGCTATGCAAGCCTGGGACGAGCTGGAGGTCGGCGGCGTGATGATCAACGAAGTGCCATCATTTCGCGTCGATCACATGCCCTACGGCGGCGTGAAAGACAGCGGCCTGGGTCGCGAGGGCGTGCGCTGGGCCATCGACAGCATGACCGAGCCGCGATTGCTGGTAATCCGGACAGGATGATGATCACGCCGGCCCGGTGGCGGGTGGAACGACCGGGGTGCGATCCTCATCGGGCGGGAGCATTGGCTCCACAGGTGTCTGCTCGCGCGGTTCGTTCTCGGGGACGGATTCCGGCATGGATTCGGGTTCCGATTCCGGCGATGGTTGCGATATCGGGCCGATGTCCTCGCGGGTGGCGAGCATGAGAGGCAGCTCGAGCTTTCGGCCTTGACGCTCCACGTGCACGACGATGCGGGTGCCGGCGCCGAGCGGGCGAATGAGTCGCTTGAGCTGGGCGACGCCGGTCACCGGTTGGTCGTTGACAGCCACGATGCGATCTCCGGGCTGAATGCCGGCCCGCAACGCGGGTGAGGGGTCGCCACAGCCCGCGACGAAAACCGCGCCGGGAACAGGACTGGCCAGGCCCACACCCAGCAGGCCCGGGCGGATATCGCGGCCCTTGGCGAGCTGTTGGGCGGCGATCTCGACTTGTTCGCGCGGCACGGCAAAGCCGATGCCCGAGTCGTACCACTGCACGCCCGACAGCTGGCCGCCATCCATCCCCATGGGCACGCACAGACCGAGCACGCGTCCCGCGATATCGATCAGCGGTGCGCCGAAGTTGGCGGGCGATAATCTGGCATCGGTCTGGATCACTAGGCCGCTCATGCGGCGCAAACCGCTGATGATCCCCGCGGTGATCGTGCAGCCGCCGGCATCGGCGACGACGACATCCGCTTGACGTCCGTGACCGCGACCCAAACTGATCGCCCACTGACCCACTTTCATGTCCGTGCTCGCCGCCCATTTGGGCACGGGCAGATCGGTGGCGTCGATCGCGAGCATGGCCAGCCGGCGAATCTCGTCGCGGCCCAGGAGCTCGGCTACGAAGCGCCGCCCGTCAGCCAGGACAACGGTGATCACCGACGGATCGCGGACGAAGTTGAAAGAACTGGTGAGGATCAGCCCGTCGGATGACCAGACCAGACCGGTGGTCGGTCCGTCCGCGACCATGAACGCGGCACCGGCCAACTCGGCTGCGGGCTGCGTGCCGCCGACGGTTTCGATGGTGACCACGCTCGGCGCGACGGCACGAGCGGCGGCACGGAAGGCGTGAACCGGGAAGACGGGCGTAGCATCGGCCTCACGCGTCGTGGGGTTCTGCGAAGCCGCCAACGGCGCCGCGCACAGGGCTGACGCCAGGAGAACGACCACACCATGAAAGTAGCGAGCGTTCATTTCGGCGCCTCCTCGAGCGTCAAGCGGACGGTGACCAGTTCGTTGCCACGCTTGACCACGACCGACACCTCGGTGCCCGCGTACAGACCGTTGAACGCTTCCTCGAACGTCCGAGCGTTGGTGACCGCCCGGCCGTCGATGCTGATGATCAGATCGCCCTGCTGAATGCCGGCTCGGGCGGCGGGCGAGTCGGTCGCGACACTCCCGACAAATGGAAGTTTTTGGAGGTAACCGAAACGGGCCAGCCGGATACCGTGATAGCCGGGGGCCGACGGCGCTTCCGAAACGGCTGCCGTGGATCCGGATGCGTCAGCCGGGGTGCGGGCTTCGCGCAGAAACGCCGCCACTTGCTCCACGGGGTAGGCGTAGTTGAGCAGCGTGTTCGTCAGCCGCGACTCGAGCACCTCGCCCACGAGGCCGATGAATCGACCCTGCGTGTCGAACACGGCACTGCCGGGCGCGCCGGGTTGGCTGGACATGGCGTCCATGATCCAAACCTCGCCGCGATAGGCCGCCGGGGGGCCGCCGCCCGGCCGCCGAGCATCGAGCAAGATCCGGCCCGACAACACACCGTGTGTGATCGAGCACGGCTCGCTGCTGTCGGCGATCTTGAACGGGTTGCCCACCACGTACACACCGTCACCGGCGGCCGGCGCAATGGACTCGTCCAGGATCACGGGAGAGAAGACTGTCGACTCCTTTCTCTGCAGCTCGAGCAGTGCCAGTTGCCGCCGCTCGTCGCGGTAAATCACGCGGGCGCGGTGAACGGTGCCGTCGGCGGTCACGACACGAAGGGTGGACGCTTCCAGCAGCAGAGCCAGGGCGGTAACAATCTCGCCGCCCGCGGACACCAGCACGCCGGTGGCGTAGGCTTCTTCGCCGGCGATGCGCCCGCCGTAAATCTTCACAACGGGACTGAGCAGACCGGCAAGGTGCGACCGAACGGGAGCGGTTTTGTCCGGCGACACAGAGCCGGCCGGGTCCGGCGGCGAAGGCCAACGTGTCGTCCGGACCAGGTCGGTCACGTCGTAAGGCAGCGTCGTGGGCTGACGGCCGGTGGCGACGGCGCGGATCCAGCCGGGATCGGCTTTGGGCCAGGGAATCTCGCGCGTCAGCGGCAACGGATCGAGCGCGACCTGACGATGGACTTCCGTGCCGTCCTTGCGATAGGTCACGGTCACCGGCCAGCCCGCGGGATAGACGCCGAGAATGTTGCCGAAGGCGTTGGCGTCCGCGATGGGCCGACCGTCGAAGGCGATCAGTTCGTCGCCGAGCTCGATGCCGATGCGATCGGCCGCCGAGCCGGCCAGCACGTTATCGAAGCGCACGCCATCGGGCGTGTCGCGGACCGTCGCGCCGAGCGTGCCGTGCTCGACCAGCCAGCCTTCCTTCAACGCGGGCAGAAACCGCTTGACCTGGTTGATGGAGATGGCGTAGGCCACGCCGACGTTCACACGCTGGCGCAGCCGGTCGCGTTCGAGGAAGGAAGCCCGACCGTTGATGCCGATGAGCCGGCCCTGCATGTCGAACAGCGGTCCGCCGGAGTTGCCGGGGTTGATGGACGCGTCGATCTGGAGGCAATCGGTGTAGACGAGCGAGCGGGTATCGGCGCCATATTGATAGCGATGCACGCCGCTGACCATACCGAACGTGGCCGTGGGTGTGTAATCCTCGGCGAGCATGAACGGATTGCCGAGCGCGACGACGGCATCACCCACGCGCACGTGGTCCGAGTCGCCCAGCGGTGCGGCATCGAAGCGGTCGCGTCCGGTGAGCCGGAACATGGCCAAATCGCCGGTAGGATCGATGCCGAGCACTTCGAGCGGATAGGTCTTCCCGTCGGACAAGCCGCCCAGGCCACGCCGGGTTCGGGCCATGCCCATGATGACGTGAAAGTTGGTGACACCGTAACCGTCGGGCGTGATGATCACGCCGGAGCCGCCACCCGACTCATCCGGGGCGAGGATGGACACCACCGACCGCGAGGCCCGCTCGATCATGTCGATGCGGTCTTGCTCGGCCTGCCGAATCGCCGCCGAGTCATCGGCGGCAACGGACGAGAGCACGGCGAGAAGGTGCGAAATTGCGAACGTGAGAACGTGCCATGACACGCGCGTGCACCTCATCACACTTGTGGTGCAGGCATCTTGCCTGCACGTGTGCACGCTGAAAGCGTGCACCACAACAACAACGACCCAACACCGGGCGAGACGCCCGCCCCCCGCCTCGATTCACTTGATCAGCCGGGCGCTGCACCAGTTGGCCTGATCGCCGATGTCGAGTTCCTCGCCGAAATCGACCTCCAACTGCAGTGTTCTCGCTCCGTTCAGATCGACGAGGACCGTTCGCGGCTCGTCGCGACCGGTGACCGGACCGCTGTCGAACGCCTCGCGGCCGTCGAGCCGAACACGGAACACGACGTTCCCGCGCGAGCCGACGGCATCATCGATTCCGATGGTCGCGGCGAACTGCCGCCAGGACCCATCCAAGGTATAGGTGAGCACGGAGCGAGAGTGCATGCCGATTCCGCGATCGAAGACCTGCCCGCCGAGGCGCAGCGGCCGGTTGGCGACCGACCGGTTCTTGCGATAGGGCCAACGGGTGACGGCCCAGGGCGTGAACTCGTAATTCGCCGGCTCGAGATCGCTGAGGAACAGCAACTGGTCGTTGGTGAACTGGATGTCGTCTAGCAGTTCGACGGATACTTCGAGCGCCGGGCCGGCCGCAAGCTGCAGTTGAATGGTCCGGGCGTCACCGCCGGTGAGTCGTCCGGCCCAGATCGAACCGTTGTTGAGGATGCACCGCACGGGCGGCACGTCGGTAGTGCCGGCGCCGGTGGCGAGCACCAGGCCGAAGATGCGCGCGCGATCGACGTTGACGCTTCGGCCGCGCCACTGGAACTTCACGCGGTCGCCCTGCAACGACTCCAGTACGCCGCGCAGTGTGTTCACCTTGCCCTCGTGAGCGATGACGAGCATGTCTTCGGTCGGGTCGCGCGCGGCCAGCGCTTCGTCAAACGGTCCGGCTGCGGGCGAGGCGTCATCGACGTTGAAGCGAATTGCGGCCAACCGGGACAAAGGCAGTTCGAGTTCAGACACAAGGTCCGTTTGCAGTTTGATGGTTTCGCGGTCACCGGCGGCAATGCGGGCGGGGAAGCGGCTGCCGTCAGCCAGGTGCACGGTTACCCAGTCATGTTCGGCGTTGCCCGGCGTGGTCGCCGCCGGCGCGATCGTGCTCGCCGGCCGGCTGGTCGTGCCCACCCAATGCAGTCCCATGACCTGGGCCGGGTCTAGCAGCGTCACCTTGCCTTCGACGGAGAGCTCGAGCTTGTTGTCGCGCATGCCCATCCAGTCGCCTTCGATGACACTGCCCTCGATGGTCAGAGCGCGGACGGGTGCCGCATAAGCGACATGCACCGGCAAGCCGGCGGTCCCACAGGCACAAAACACGCAAAGCAAGGGCTGATAGCGCATGGCCGGTGTTCGATCACTCCTCTTTGGACAACTGCCGGTAGTATTGCTCGACCAATTGACGATACCGGCTGGGGTAATTCTGCCGGAGCGACTGCATCACGCGCTCGCGTTCTTCCGGCCGCATTTTACCCCACTGCTCGCCGGGCCGCGCTCGGGCCGAGCCGTGCAACTCGCCGATGCGGCCTTGCCCCGGCGGAGCCACCGATCGATCAGCGCCTCGCTGCGGTTGCTGGTTGCCCGCAGCACCACCACTTGGACAATCCGGACAACCTTTCCCCCCGCACTTCTTGCAGCCGTTTTGTTGCTGCTGTTGCTGGTCCTGTTGTTGTTGCTGTTGCTGCTGTTCGCGCTGCTCGGCCTCTTCGATGAGACGATCGAGCAATTCGACCGCACGATCCTGACGGGAACGGACGACGTCGTTGACTCGGGCGTACTTGAGTTGCCGGCCCGCGTAGCCCATCAGGTCGGACACGTCGCTCAGCGTTTCCGGCTGCCGGGCCGCGAGCTCCTGCAGCATCTGACGAGCGGGCAAACGATACGGGTCCGGCGCGTGCGGATATCGCTGCTCGAATTCACGCAACGCGTTGGTCGCACCTTCGTAATCCAGATCGAGCAGGCGGCAGTAACCCAGGAGGAACACCATTTCAGGAGCGACGAACGTTCGCTTCTCCAGTTCCTCACGCTGCTCGTTGAGCTTTTCGAGCAGTTCCCGGGCTTCGCTCGGCCGATCCTGCTCGATGAGGGCTCGGGCGGTGATCATGACCGCATGCGTGGATAGATGGAACTCGGGACTATCCATCAGCGGTTTGGCCGCTTCGATGGCGGCATCCGCATTGCCGGCATCGAGCTCGTTCGAAGCCTTGCGATACTCAGCAGAGATGACGGCCAAAGCGCTGGTCACGAACGCGCGGGGATCATCGTCCGCCCGGCGTTGAGCCCAGAGCCGGTCGACGGCGTCGCGAGCGGCAGGCTGCAGGCTGGATGACGACTTCAACTCGGCCAGAAACGCGTCGAGTATGGCGAGGTCCTGCTCGCGACGAAGCTCGGCGTAATCGCGGGCGGCGGCGACCGCTGGAACAATACTGCCCTCGTCCGCGGGCCGGGTCGAGGCCGGCCGCGTCGCCTGAGCGAATGTTACCGCGTCAACGGCAAGCACGAGTATGGATATCCCGATTGCGTATCTCATCACCAACTCCTGTCATCGGCGTTGGGCACGTTCGTTGATTTTGCGAGCCATGTCGGCCAGTTGCTCCTGGCGTTCGGACAGCCGCTCAGCCCGGTTCCCGACGTCGGTGGCGGCTCCGGCGATGGCCTCGCCCAGTTGCTGCGTTTCCCGATTGACCCGCACCTGGCACGAACGCAGGAGCTTGAGCTCGGCCGAACCGGGCAACAGCGGCGGATCGGGCGCTTGGCCGCCCTGGCCGCCGGATTGGCCGTTGACGCCAGCCGGCGGCGGTCCCTCTTTTTGCCGCTGCTCGATGGCTGCGATGAGTTCCTCCAACGCCTCGACGATCTGGGCTTCAATGTCGCGAGTCACCTGGCCCGTCTGCTTCTCGCCGAGGCGTTTGGCCACTTCGGTCATGTCATCGCGTATCTGGGCCACGATCTGCGGAAACACCACCGTCGTGCCTTCCTCCACGAGGATGTGGAGAGCCTTGGCTGCCTCGCCGCTCAGTGCCGTCTGCTCCTGCGCCAGAGCCGCGAGGTTCAGGCTGTCGGCCCGCGTCCAGTTGTCTTTGCGACTGTCGAGATCTTCGGTGGCGGCGTTCACGCTCTTTTGTTGAATGAGCATAGTGCGGAAACGCTGCTCGAGTCCCGCCAGGGCCTCTTCCTGCTGTTCGCGGCGAAGCTGGTCGAGCGTTTCCTGAAGTTCGGCCCGGGCCCGCTCGAGTTCTTCGATGGCCCGGTCCTGATCGGCGGTCGCTTTCTGCGGCTGATTGCCTTCGAGCTTGTCGCCCGCCCGCTTCATGTGCTGCTGAGCCTTGCGGACGTTATCGGCCCCGGGCTTGTCGGTTCCGGCCGGCGGCGAGTCGGAGCCGTCTTGCGGATCCCCATTCTCCGCCGGATCACCACTGCTCGGTTCCTGCCCTGCAGGTGGCGTCTGCGCAGAGTCACCCTCGGCCGGCTGCGTGCTACCGTCGTCACCATCCGGTTTCTCACGAAGCGAGTCGGCGAGTTTGCCGGCATCCTGCTCGAGAGCCCGCTGTTGTCGCGCGGCTTCGGCGGCGTCCAAGGGCTGAGCCGATGCACCGGCCTTTTCCAATGCTTCGAGCGCCTTGCGCAGCGAATCCAACGCCTCGGCCTGACGCGACTCGGCGGCATCGGTGTGCTTCTCGCTCAGCTCGGCTTCGGCGGCCCTCATCCGATCGGCGGCATCCTCCAACTCGCGGCGGGCCTGGTCGGCCCGTTGGGCCAGCGGATCGCCGTGCGGCTGCGTGGCCGGCGGATTCAACTCGCCGGCGGCCGCTTCGGTTTCGTCGCGAATCTCCCGCTGCGACTCTGCCAGTTCATTCGCCTGGTCCGCATCGGCGGATTTCGTCCGGGCGGCCTGCTGCTCCTGCCGAGCGATGAGCTTACGGACCTTGTCCGCGGCGGCAGCCAGACGCTCGGCGAGTTGCTCGCCGGGATCGGTCCGCATTCGCAGTTCGAGCTGGCGTTCGAGCATCTTGTCCACCTGCTCGCGAAGATCGCGCAAACGGTCCAGTTCCCGCTGACGATCGAGTGCATCGTCGACCGTCTCGGTCAGCAGCACCAGCACATCCTGGAGCGCCTTCTCCGCCGCCGCCTGATGCTCGGCCGCCTTGGTGAGTTCCAGACGCTCCAGCGCCTGCACCGCCTGGTCCATGTGGTGCCGAATGAGCTGTTCGCCGCTTTGCCGCAGGGCTTTTTCCAACCGGCGGGCCTGCTCGGGCTCGTTTTCGCGGAGCTTCTCGCTCAGGCGATACATCCGATCCTCCAACTGGACGAGGCGGTCGCGGACGATCTGCTGGCGGACGGCCAGGGGCTCTGCGGCTTCGGTGGCATTGGCGCCAGCCCCAGGTTGCGTGGCCTGGGCGAGGGCAGGTAGTGGGAATGTGAGAAAGTGCGAAAGTGCGAAAGCCAACACGAGTCGTACGCTCGCGACTCCGTTGGCCCACCGCATCAATCGGATGTTCCTGTCCAAGCTCCCCATCACGCGCCTCTCACTTGTCTTCGGCCTCTATGCCGAATATCTGTTCTTCGATCTTGGCTTCGGTCTCCTGTTCGAGGGCCTTCTGCATCTTGATCACTTCGCGCAGGAGCGTGACCGCTTCCTGATAGCCTTCCCATTTTAGGAGACTGGCCAGAATGCGGTTCATCTCGGCCAACACCTGTTGCTGGGCGGCCCGGGCCTCATTCAGTGCGGCCCCGGTGGCGTCGGGCGGCAGTTGCTCCAGTGTGGCCGCGGCGTGGGGCATGCCGGAGCGGTACAGCTCATCCATGGGCGCGATCACGCCGTCGCCCAGCCGTACTTCCACCGCGGGCGTGGCCAGTTGGTTGATGCGCAGCTTCGCAAGCACCTGTTCGAACTGCAGTCGCAGGAGGTTGAGCCGCCCGGCGTGGTCGCGCTGACGCCGGGCCAGCCGCGGGTAGTAATCGCGGGCCTCGTCCGGATCGCTGGGCCGCGACGTGGCCAGCATCTCCGAAAACAGCTCCTCCTGCTGGCGCAAGAGACGCTCGAAATCGCGGCGATGCTCCTGCTCCCGGCGGCTCAGCTCGGCCAGCAGCTCCTCATGACTCACTACGCGGAACGACAGCGGTGCGGACTTGCCCACGTTGGGGCCGGAGACATCGTCGTAATCACGGGCTTCGCAGAAGAGAGTCAGCCGGTCGCTTTCGGTCAGGCCATGCGCTGCGCCGGACCATTCAATCGTGCGAGTAAACGATCGCGTGCCGGGCGTGAAGCCGGGAATCGGCTCGTTAAAGGGCTGAGGAGATGCGCCTTCGCGTGTGATCTCGCAAGCGATAGCGGCGGTGGCGAGCCCGTATTGATCGTTGAACGTCGCTTCGACGGGCAGGATGGCATCTTTGGTGATCATGTCGCCGGCATCCTTGACCCGCATCTTGACCACGGGAGGCTTGTCCGCCACCAGCCGAACGTTGAAACGCACCGGCACGAGTCGTTCGCTGCGGTTGGTCAGGCCGAGCTCGTCGAGGAGCAGGAACTGATACGTGGACGTCGCGGCCGGTGTGACGGCGGCATCCAGATAGACGCCGTCGCGCACGGCCGCTTCGGCGATCTCGGTCTCGCGATTCGGTTCTTCCTGCACCAGCGTGGCCCGGACCAGCGGCTTGTTGGCCTCGATGCGGAAGCGGACCTCGCTGCCCACGAGCACCTCGGCCGCCGTCTGGCCGGGGCGCAGTTCGTAGGCTTCCATGCCGGTGTAAGCGGGCGGTGCGATCTCGATGACGGCTCGCTTGATCTGCGGCCGGTCCACGACCTGAATCTCGAACCAGTCCGTCGTGGCGTCGCCGCCGGTGATACGGCAGCGGCGGGACTGAGCCAGCCGCTCGAACGTGTGCGTGAACCGCACATCGCCGTGGCTCATGGCAGGCATCTGTTCGCGTGACCGCGCCCCCGTGGTGCTCACGTGTTCGATGAACACCTGGCGCGGCGGCTCATAGCCCGGATCGACAACGGCGGAGATGGTCACGTCCTCGTTGCGGGGCACGACGAGGCGGCCATCGACGAGGTTCTCCACAGTCAACCGGTTGCGCTGCGGCCAAGGAACGCTCTCTAGCAGCAGGTTTCGCCGCATCCACCAACCCATGGTCTGGGGCGCGGCCAGCGCGAAGGCCACCACGAGCGACAGGCACGCCAAGCTAATGGCGGCACGCTGGCGGGCCCGGCCATGGGCCAGCACGGCGTGAAACGGCAGTTCCGCGGCTTCGTGCGTCGCCCGGTGAATCACATGCTCGACCATGCCGGGCGAAACCGGCGGCTTGACGGGCTTGTCGAGGAAGTCGACGGCGGTCACCAGAAGGCTGTGCAATTGCGGGTATTTCCGCTCGACGAGAACGGCCAACTGATCACGACGAACCGGCACGAGCAACGGCCGAATCAAGAATCGCCATCCGACCGCGACCAGCACGACGGCGATGCTCGCCAACTGGGCCACCCGCATATCCCAGTCGAGGCGGGCGAAGTAGTCCACGCCCAGCGTGATGAGCATGAACGCCACGCCGACCGCGATGAGCACGGCCAGCCCGTCGAGCAGCAGGTATAGCCGTACCCGCCGCCCGAGCGACGCGAGCCGCCGGAGGATAGTGGTTTCGAAATGTCTTCGCGTCGAGTCGTTCATCAAACAACCGTCGATCGCGTCCGTTTACAACAGATGGACGCGTTTGCGAACAAACCATTCCGTACCGAGCAGAAGAACCAACGCCAGCATCACCCACCAGCGATCCCACAACGAGGTCGGCTGACCCGTGATCACCAGCGTGGTCACCTTGCTGGGAATCAGCTCGGCGAGCCGATCGGCCTCATCCACGTGCAAGTACTTGCCTCCGGCCGATCGCACAGCCAGCGTTTCAAGACTGTCGCGATCGAGGCTGGCGTGACGGAATTCCAGATCGGGCCGGCCTACTTTTAGTTCGCCCCGGATGGACACCCTTTCGCCGCCGCGTTCCGAGGGCAGCTCGATCTCGAGCGTGTGCGTGCCGACGGCAGCGGGTACGAACTGGCCGCGATACCACCCCGGCCGGTTGGGCTGCGACTGCAGCGCGATTTTGCCGGCGGGCCGGCCTTCCACGGTCACAACCGCCTGAACATCGGGCCGAGCCAACGGCCGATAGGCGTCGTCGAGCAGCCGGGCCTCGATGACCACGGGCTCACCGATGCCGGTCTCGGGCCGTTCCACCTGGATGAAGCCGCGGCGCTGACCGCTGAGCAGCTTGCCTTCCACTATGTGCCGTAATAGTTGCACCCAGAACCGATTGAAGTACCGGTCGCCGTACTGTCGCCAGCGCCACGTGGAGTCGAAGCCGAGATAGGCAGTGCGGCCCGAGCCCACGAACTGACTGGCCAAGAGCACGTGACTGCCGTAGGCGTTGTGCATCGCGGGATTCGAGTGTCGCAGGAGCACAGTGGCCACGGGCTTTTCGCGTCGCACGGGATAGTGCCAGAACACACCACCGAGTCGCGTCCAAAGCTCCTGCGTCTCCTCGGGCCGATCGGCGATGGCCAGGACGGAATGACTGGCCGCCGCCGGAGGCAGCGCCGCCGCCCAGCCCGTGCGCTGAAAGTGGCCCAGCTCGTTGAGCACGAGGTCGGCCGCCCCCGGGTCGAACACCACGGGCAGAAGATCGAGCAGGGCGCGGCTATCGGGATCGTGCACGAGTCGCGGCGTGTTCTTGCGACCCGCCACGTAGAGCAGGCCGCAACCGCGATCGGACACCAGTTTTTCGACCTCAGCCGCCCACGCCGTGTTAATGTCACCCGGCTGCGGGTCCATCAGCACGATGCAATCGTATTCGGCCAATTCTTCGGGCTCGCGCGGGAACCGGTCGATGACGGTGTTGCCGTCGCGAATGGCCCGCTCGTCGGCGGACTGCAACCAGCAGCTCACGTCGGCGGTCTTGTCGCGCTCGAGCAACCGGGACACGTAGCGATACTCCCAGCTCGGGGCGCCGGCCACGAGCAACACGCGCATCTGGTTGGCCAACGCGCGAACGGTGACTTCCTTGCTGTTGTCTTCGGCAATGGTTTCCGCCTCGTGAGCGGCCACACGCACGACCAGCCGGGCTTCGGTAGCCGCGTCGATCTTGTGATTGAAGACCAACGGCGGTATCTGTCCGCCGGCCGGCACGTTCACCTGCTGCGTGTCGAGCGTGCGGTGTTCGTCCTGGCCCGGTTCGCGCTGAAGCAGCTCCACCGTCAAAGTCTCGCCGTCGAGTCCTTCAGCCCTCAAGTGTGTGGTGACTTTGAACGGGTCCTGCACGAAGACGTTCGGCGGCGCCTCGACGGCGGCGATGGCCACGTTGCGCGGCGGCGACGGGTCGCCGATCCCCACCGTGTAAATCGGGATGCGCTTGTCACGAGCGTATTGGGCGATCACTTCGACGGGTTCGCCGTGATTGAACCGCCCGTCGCTCACGACCACGATGGCGGCGATGGGATTGCTCCCCACGGATTCGACGGCCTGGCGAACCGCCCGACCCAGATCGGTCAACGGCATGTCCGGCTTCGCCGACGCGAGCGACTGGCGCACGGGGTCGAGTTGCGGGCGCCGATCAACCGGTTGCGTGGACGGTTCCTTCGCCCCCCGCGGTTCGTTCTCTCCCACTGGCTCGACGTTCAGCTCACCCACGGGTGCGGGAATATCGCCGAAGCGGAAAACCTTGACCGCATTTTTCGCCGCCAGTTCGGCCAGGAGTTGTGCCTCGCGTCCCGTGACCAGTTGCCGCAGGAGATCCCAGCGCGTGGTCTTGTCCTGGCCGGGCGCATCGAGCTGTTCGACGACTTTCTGCATGCGAACGGCCTCGGCCGGATCCGAATAACGGTCGGCCAGGCTCATGCTGGCGGAGGAGTCCAGGAGCACCAGCGTGTAAGCTTCGCTCCGTCGATGCAGGTACGTGGCCAGGATGGGTTCGAGCCAGATCATCGCCAGGAGGAGAATGACCAGGCATCGCAAGCCGGCGAGCAGGCGGCGAACGCGCGCGGACGCTCCCGAACGCTGTTCGTGCGTGTAGAAGAACACGACCAGGCCGAGCAGCGCCAGCAGCAGCGCGATCGCGGCAACGGCCGAGAAGCCCTGCGGCAGGCGGGCGAACTCGAGGCGCCGCTCGACGCTCACGGACGCCAGGATGTCGAGCCACTCGGTCATGAAGCCGTCCACCTCAACGCGCGCTGCCAGCTTCGATCGGCACCGAACCACCACGCCAGGCCCTGCTCGAGCGTGAGCACGAATACGAGGACGCCCAGCAACAGCGGCCACAATTCCTGCCGTGCCTCGGCCCGCGCCTGCTCGGCCAGCGTGTCGCCGGTCACGTACGAGACCGGCAGGTTGCCCATGGTGGCCAGCAGAGCGCTGCGGTCGGCGCGGCGCAGATCGCCTTCGCGAGGGTCGAGGTTCACCGCCACCTGCCGCGTCACCTCTTCACCGTCGAGCCGGCGAAGGTCGAACTGGTACAGCCCCGGTCGGTCCGCGTTGGCCCACTCCAGCATGACCTGACCGTTCTCGCCGTTCGGTCGGACTTCGAGGCGCACCGCCGGCGTATCCGGGTACGTGGGGAGCCGCAACATGGCCGAGGGAGAATAGGCTGCGGGGTCCACGTCGAGCCGGATGGGCTCGCCCACCAGTTGATCCTGCGCGGCCTCCGAAGACCTGGCCACGCGCTGAATGAGCTCGAGCATGAGCACGACGTAGACCGGTTGGTCGGGCAGGTTGTTCCACTCTTTGTCGGCACTGCTCGCGAAAAGCAGGACATGTCCGCGACCGAACGGCCGCTCGATCAACAGCGGCGTTCGATCGGCATCGTCGAGCCGCAGGAGCACGGTGGCGGAAGGACGATCGGCCGGTGTCGATTGCGGCAGTGTCGTCGCGCCGTTCGTCATGGCATCGTCGTTGATGGGAGCACCCTCGGACCCCGCCGGAGCCGACGCTTGCGCGCCCATGTCCGTGTCGGCCGTTGTGCTGAAATGCTGCCAGACACGAGCATCACGCAGCAACAGCGCCGCAGCGCTGCCGAAGCGAAGTCCGCGCGCCTCAGCCTCGTCATCCGGAATGATCTGCAGGCCGCCCTGGTCGGTCCCTGCGGAAAGCTGGTCGCCCAGTCGGATCGGCAGGACGCCCGCGCCGCCGCGATACAGCAGCCGGTTGTAGACCGCTGCATCCACCTGATCGCCGAGGAAGAACGCCACACCCCCACCAGCGGCAGCATACTGTTCGAGCCGGCCGGCCATCTCGTGCGTGACGCGATTCACGTTCAGCAGCAGGACGGCGTGGTAGTCGGCCAGATCGGCGACTTCGAACTCATCCTCATTGATGACGACCACCTCGTTCCCGCTGAACTCCGGACCTTCGGGCCGCAGCGCGACGTTCAGCAGGAAGGCTTCATCCTGATACGGATCGGGCGAGGCTTCGCCGTTGACGATCAACAGACGCAAGGCTCGTTCGACGGCCACCGCACGCGATCGCACGTTGTCGACGGGCAACGCATCGGGCTCGAACTGCACGGTGAGTCGTTGCGAGCCCGGTTGGCCGAACGCGAGCTCGACGGGCACATCGACCGACGCGTTGGGAGCGATCATCGGCACGGTGACCGGCGGCAGCGCGGTGTCGCCCATGAAGATCCGCATCTCGCGCGGGCTGGACGCCTCCGTGCCGTAGTTCGTCACCGTCACGTGATAGCGACCGACCACGCCGGCGACGGCCTGCGGCTGGTCGGGTCGCACGGCCACGACCGACAGGTTGCTCGTGATGGTCCGTCCCACGTCGACCAGAACGAGTTGCAAGCTGCGGTCGCGCTGCATCCAGCCCGCCAGCGCGGTCGCCGGCCCTGTCGGGACGTTGCCGGCATTCGCCGAAGCGTTGACGTCCGCGCCGCCAGAGCTCGCCGGGATCCAGTCGATGGCCTGAAAGTCGCTGATCACGTAGACCGCGGCTCGCACGGTGGATTCGCGCGTGTCGAGTAACTTGCGAACGGCCTCGAGCGCTGCCGGCATGTTGCCCGCCCGCGACGAAGGCTGCAGCGCGTTGATGTCATCGGCCCAGGTTTGCTCCGGGACTTGCCCGACGGACGTGACGCTGCGCACGGGGCGATCGGGCCGCGATGCCAGGATGACGGTGACCGCGTCCTCGGGAGCGACTTGGCGAATGTGATCCACGATCTGCCGAGCCGCGGATCGGGCCTCGTGGAAGATCCGGTTGGTCGTATCGTCGCTCGCATCGGGGTCGGCGGAGCCGGCCGCGACGTCGTGACCTTCGCGCAGGGCCGACATGCTGTAGGAATCGTCCAGCACGATGATGTGGTCCGTGCGAGCCGAGGCGCCCAGGGCTGCCACCAGCGAGCGCGGCTGCACGTACCAGCGAGCCAAGGCCGCGCCGAGCAACGCCATGGCCAGGCAGCGCAAGGCGATCAGGATCATCTCTTCGAGGCGCGTGCGACGGCGATTGCGGCGCTCCGCCTCGAGCAGAAAGTCGGTGGCGGCCCAGCGGATGCGGCGAAACCGCCGGCGGTTGAACAGATGGATGAGCACGGGCAGCGCAGCGGCGGCGAGTCCGGCGTAGGCCATCGCCGGTGTGATCATCGCGCCCAGAATGAGATTCGCGCTGTCCATGGTCGTCGCTTCGATCTACCTTCGGCTCGTGCGATGCATTCGGCGGGCCAAATATGCCGACAAGCCCGCGTCCAACGGGTCCGCCGTGCTCAACAGCACGTAGTCGATGCCGTGATCCATGCAGGCCGAGCGGATGCGGCTGATGAACGCCCCGACGATCTCCAGATAGCTGGCCCGCAAGGCCTGTGGATCGACCAGCGAATGCACGGGCTGCTCGATGCCTTCGAACAAGGTGTTGTCGCTGAACGGGAACTTCAGTTCGTCTTCGTCCAGGACATGCATGACGATCAGGTCCTGGCCGCGATGCTTGAGCTGCTGCAGGCCGGAGATGACGTCCTGCGGATCGGTCAGCAGATCGCTGATGAGCACCACCAAACCGCGTCGCCGCATGCGCTCGGCCAAGCCGGTCAACGTCATCTTCACGTCAGTGGCGCCACTGGGCGGTCGCCGCTCGATCAGATCGATCATCGCCCGCAACTGCGCGGTCTGCGACGTCGGCGGCACCTGCTCGCGGATCTCATGATCGAACAGCACCAGTCCGCACGCGTCCTGCTGGTGCATGAGCAGGTAGATGAGCGAGGCGGCCAGCGTCGCCGCGTAATCGTACTTGTTCCTCCACGCCGGTCGGCGACCCGCCCGCGAAAGGATTCCCGAGCCGGCGCGACGGTCGTGCTCGGGGTAGAGCATGGAGGCCGAACAGTCCAGGAGCACGGTGGTGCGGAGGTTGGTTTCCTCCTCGTACTGCTTGATGTAGAGTCGGTCCCCGCGGGCGTACAACCGCCAGTCGATGTGGCGGATGTCGTCGCCGGGCACGTACTCGCGATGTGCCGCAAATTCGACACTGAACCCGTGATACGGGCTGCGATGCATGCCGGACACGAACCCTTCCACGACCCGGCGAGCCCGCAGTTCCAGCCGGCTGATCCGGCTGAGGATTTCAGGATCCAAGTACTTTTTGTAATCGGCCATCCTGGGTCAGCCCGCTCTCGTAGGGAGGTGTTTGTTCGAGGAGTTCCGCGATAATCCGGTCGGTGGTGTAACCTTCGGCCTCGGCCGAGAAGTTGGTGACCACGCGATGCCGCAGGACGGGAGCGGCCACCGCCCGCACGTCATCCACGCTCACGTGATGGCGCCCGTGCAGAACGGCCCGGGCGCGGGCGGCTTGCAGCAGGAACTGCACGGCCCGCGGGCCGGCCCCCCAGGCGACCATCCGCTCGATCAGCTCCGGAGCCGCGGGGCCGTCCTGCGGGTCTGCGCTCTGCCGCCGCGGACGCGTTCGGCGAACGAGATCCAGCGCGTGGGCGACGACCGGGCGAGCGGCCGGCACACGGCGCACGGTCGCCTGCATGGTCAGCACATCCTCGCGCGATAGCACCGCCGGGATGGAATCCCGAGCCTCTTCGATCTCCGCCGACGTCACTTCGGCGATCCGCATCTCCTCTTCATAGCTGGGATAGCCCACGTAGATCTTGAACATGAACCGGTCCTGCTGGGCTTCCGGCAAAGGATACGTGCCTTCCTGCTCGATGGGATTCTGCGTGGCCAGCACAAAGAACGGGGCTTCCAGGGCGTGCCGTTGTCCGCCCACGGTGACCTGCCGTTCCTGCATGGACTCCAGCAGAGCGGCCTGCGTTTTGGGTGGCGTGCGGTTGATTTCGTCGGCCAACACGACATTGGCGAACACGGGCCCGCGCAGGAACTTGAACGCCCGCGTGCCGGTGGCCCGGTCCTCCTGGATCACTTCCGTGCCCGTGATATCGGACGGCATGAGGTCGGGCGTGAACTGGATGCGCGAGAAGCTCAGACTCAGCGAACGGGCGAGCGTGGAGATCATCAGCGTCTTGGCCAGCCCCGGCACGCCTTCGAGAATGCAGTGGCCACCCGCGAACAGCGCGATCAGGAGTTCATCCACCACGCGGTCCTGCCCGATGATCACCTTGCGCAGTTCGTTGCGGATGCGATCGCCGGCCTCGCGCAGCCTGGCGGCGGCGGCCACGTCGTCGTGAGCGAGCGGGTTCGAGTTTGTTGCATCAGTCATGTCGTACGATCCTTGGTTTGACCACAGAGACACCAAGTCACATCTTCTGTGCGCCTCTGGGACTCGTGGTTGATCCTCTTACCGCTGCAGAATCGGCAGATAACCGTACGGTATCTGCAAAATGAACGTGGCCAGTGCCGTACCGTACACCGTGCCCACCGAATCGCCGTCCCATGAGCCGTCGGCGTTCTGTGCCGCCAACAGACTGTCGCGCATGGCCGGGAAGTACCATTCCCAGTCCTGCGGACTGCTCAGCCACATGACCTGGGCCATGTAGAAGTGAGCGTAGTAATAGTGTCCCCAGGCTCCGCTCTGATTGCTGCCCCGGCCGATCCGCTGCTTGATGTATGCGAGGGCCTTGATGGCCATCGGGTTGTCGTATTCGCCGGCGTTGTACCAGCAAGCGACGGCGGCGGCGGTGATCGGCGGACGGCTGCTGCCCTGGCGATCGGCTCGATAGGCGATGCCACCGTCGGGCAGCACCGATTTTTCGAGGTAACCCAGCGCTCCGTCCACGACCTTCTTGGGCACGGCGATACCGGCGTTGCGAGCGGCCCGCAGTCCCTGCAACTGCGTGATGGTGACCGAGCCCTCGTCGCTGTTGGCGTCGGGCGTGTACATCCACCCGCCCAGGCGGCTCTGGCTGCGTCCGGTCAGTTCGACCGCGCGAGCCAGCGCGCGAGCGATGGCCTCCTGCCGCTCGGGATTTTCCTCCATCCCGTGCAGTTCGCCCAGAAAGAGCATGCTGAAGCCATGCCCGTACATTGAACGGCTCTCTTCCTCCATCCGGCTGATCAGGCCCGTCGGCCCGGCGGAAGACAGCACGAAGTTGGCGGCCCGGCTGACCTGCTGAGCGTACTTGCCTTGTGTGGTGGTGCTGCCGCTGGCCAGAAACGCCAGTCCGGCCAGCGCGGTCATGGCCACCGGGTATTGGCCCATGGGGCCCTGCTGCCGCCACGCCCCGTCGCGCGATTGCGTTCGGGCGAGATACTCCAGGCCGCGATCGATGGCCGCTTTGGCCTCAGGCGTAATTAGCGGAGGCAAAGGAGGGGGCAATTCCGCACGCGCGGATAGCGGCCAGAGCGGCGACAGCACGATCGATGCCGCCGTCAGCAGGCAGGTGAGTGGCCGACGGGCATGCGCCGGCCACCGGCGTGACCGAAACGAAGAACGGGGCCGGCGCACGATCATGGTTCTCCTCTTCATACGTCGAGTCATCCTGATAGTTGCGGTCACGAGCCGGTCGGCGGGACGGTTTGGGGACCCGACGAGGCCGACGGCCTCTCGCCGGGCGGCAGCAGGCTGAACCGCAAATAGTTCCCGCCGTAAAACGCGGTCACTCGGTTGGGCCAGACCTGCAGATCCAGGAGCATCGAAGATCCCTCCACCCCGTCCACGTTTATGGAAACGGTGTCGCCGATCGTCGCCCCGGTCGCCTTGTCCACCACCATGAATTCCATTTTAGCCCGTCTACCGGTGCCGGCGTTGAGCGGCGTGTTGCCGTGATGCACGGTGCCCTCGGCGATCGCCGGACGGTACGCCAGCACGGGAATGGCGTTGGTCGAGGCGGTCAGCGCGTCGCCCGTCACACACATCAAAGGCCCCAACCCCGTCCTCGCCCAGAGGACATCGCCGTTGGGGACCCGGATGGCGGCCAGCGACCATTGCTGGCGGTCGCTCGGGAGGCGGTTCGACTCGGTGCGCTTTTCGAAACCATAGACATACAGCACGCCGGATTCGAGGCGCCCGTCGATGACACCTTGTGCACAGGCGGGGACATTCACGTCCAACGTCACCTTTCCGGTTGCCGGATCGACCAGCTTGAGATTGCCCTGTCGGTCGGCGACGGCCAGCGTGTCGTCGGACGGCTTAAAGATCTGCGAGAGCTCGGCCTCCATCCGAACCGTCCAGCGAGGCTCGACGCCGGGCGTCTTCAACTCGATGGCCGCCACTTCGTGAGGCGAGATCGGACCGCAGATCGCGTCGGCCACGATGGCAATGTTCACCGCCCGGTCCGACGAACCGCCGGGCTGCCGGAACTCGCACAGCCCCAGGTGGGTGCCGTCAGCTATTCTGAATACGTCCACCTTCTCGAGAACGGCGTCGCCCACCACCAGGTAGTCGCCGAACGCGCGAACCGTCTGCCAGCGCCGCTCGAGCATGCGCCGGCGCCATAGCACGTCCGTTCCCGATTCGCACCGGGCGACCTCCAGCCGGCCGAACTGGTCGATGCTGATCACGTAGCCGTCGTGAGCCCAGATGCACGAGTCGGAGCCGGCAGCATTTTGGCCCGCGGTGACAGGCGGGTCGAACCGGCGCGACCACAGCCGCCGACCGGTAAGCAAGCCCACCGCGTGGATGCCGAAGCGCGTGTTCACGATCAACGTCTGACCGGCAGCCAGGCCGCGAGCCGGCTCGCTCGGGTTGAGGCGAGGCATGAACCGCTGACCGTCGGTGAGGGTGCGCGATTCGACCTGCATCTCGCCGAGCAGGCGCAGTTCCGCCGGCCAGAGCAGCTCGCCGTCCTCAACTTGCCGAGCCTCGACCGTACGATCCTCGAGGAACAGGAGCATGCGATCGGACATCGCCTCGGATCGCGGCCCACGAATTACGAGCGGCCGTGCACCCGCGTAGGCAGTCGCTTCGGGCGGTTTGGCCGGGCTGCCCAGCACGGCGGGGGCGAGGGCCGCCTCGTGCGTCGCGAGTATCTTGTCGTCCACCCGCTTGTGCAGCAGACGTGCGGCTTTCTCGCCGGTCATTCGCTTTTGGGCCGCCTGGCCGGGCAATGCCGGCGGAGCCCACTCGGTTTCCAGGATGTCAGCAGGAATTTGAACGTCGGCGAACTCGGTGCTCAAGCGACGAGCCAGCTCGGCCCCTGAAACGGGCAGGTGCAATTCACCGGGCTGCAGATGGATGACCGAGAGGCGGCCGACGGCTTCGGCCAGGAGTTCGGGCGATTCGGCACGATCGATGACACGCTTCAGGTAAGCCTCGGCCTGCTCGTAAGCCAGATCCTTGGCCGCCCAAATGGCCAGCGCCAGGTCGGCCTGGACGGCCAGCCGTTGGAGCGCGCTGCAGTTGGAGAGGCGCCGCAGTTGTCCAACGTTCCGCGTGCGGATGGCTTGGGCCAACACCTGCTGCATCTCGCCCATGAATGTGTCCGTCTGCTCGGCGGAGAGCCTGGGCAACAGGTCGGCGAGACGGCGGCCGGCCATCAGGCCCGCTTTCAGCTCGTACGAGTCGTCCTGCCCGCTGATGATCTCGTCGCCTGTGGGCTCCAATGCCAACGTGGCGTACTCACGGCAGGCGTCCAGCAGACCGGTCGCCGATGCGCTGCGCTCGTGGAACTCGCCCAGGGCCAGGCGTGCCATAATTGCGTCTTCCGCGTTCTGGGCGAGCTGTTGTGCTTCGTTGAGCAGTTGCCGAGCCGTCTCCGGCGGCGTGTCGGGCGCGGAAGCCAGCTCGAGCGTGGCCAGCAGCTTCAGGTGCAACAGGCGGCTATACCGCTTCTCATCCTGGGCTCGCGTCCATTCCGGGACCTGGGCCAGTGCCTGCAACGCTCGCGCAGGTTCGCCGCGCAGATGTTCCAGCCATCCGAGCCGCATGGCCAGCGAGATATCCGCAGGATTGCGCTGATGGGCCAAGACGGCCTGGTCGTATCCGCGTTTCATGTCGGGATACTTGCGGATTTCGAACGCAGATGCGACGTACAGCGAATCCTCGTAAGCCAGCAGGTTGCCGGGCGGGATGTCGATGTCGCGCTGCTCGACGCGACGGCCGGTTCGCGCGTCCAGAACCGCCAGGCCGCTGATCGTCGGCAGGTATAGCCGATCGCCCGCGCGGGCGCCGCGACCCGCGGGCACGCCGCAGTGCGTGGTCCACGCGCGTTTGCCGGAGTCGAGTTCATACGCCATCACATCCTCGCCCACCGTCCAAACAAGCCCGTCGCCGGCGGCGAGCACGTAACGGGCGTTCTCGCGCGACACATGCCAGCGCAGAGTACCGGTGGCCCGTTCGTAACAGAACAGCACGTTGACGTCCGGAGGTGCCAGAATAATGACGTCGGAGACGGCAATGACCGGCGTTGGCAGCCAGGCGAGTTCGTTGGCCGGAGCGGCCACGCCGTCGTAGCGGACCGCCCAGCGGATGGACCAGCCGGCTGTGTCGATGGCGACCAGTACGCCACGTCCGGTGGGGATGAACACGATGCCGTCGGCTGCCGCGGGTGTGCAGGCGTACAGCGAATCGAACGGAGCCCCGCCCGTGCCGCAGAGGTAGATGTGCCGCTCGATGCGGCCGGTTCGCGGGTCGAGCAGAACGGCGTACAAGTCGTCGTTCACGCGGCCCGGGGCGAGCAGCAGGTTGTCCACCACGATGGGGGCGGCCAGAAATTCGACCGGTCCGAGCGCCTGCGGGCCGCTGGTCGTGTCGCTCGTCCAGACGCGACGGCCGTCGAGCATGGAATACGCGACCACGAAATTGGGGTGGCTCTGAGCCGTGCCCGCCATCTGCATGGCGTGGCGACGAATGATGCGGTCGCGGCGGGCGGCCAACGTGTTGGGCGGTTCGCCCGGCCATTCGACGGTCACGGCCAGACCCGCGGCCAGGCACAACTGGTTGCCGACTGAGTCGTAGTACAGCCGGCGGATGTGCGGGTTCAACGCGGTGCGATCGTCCGAGGCTCGCTCGGCGCCAGGCCAGGGGGTCCACTCCCCTTGCGGTTCGGCCGGCCCGAGGTCGACGAGATCGGCCTGCTCTTCCTCGCTCTGCGTGCTCCACAACGGCTCGAAGGTGTCTCGGTCCAGGCCCAGGAGATTGACGCCGGATTTCACCACGATCACCCGTCCGTCCGTGGTGATCTCGGCAGCGGGCATCAACTGTTGGGCGGCAGCCGCTTCTTGAATCGCCCCGATCCCACCCTTGGGCGTGGGCACCGGCAGCGCTACGTTCCAGGGCAGATGATTGACGAAGGTAGGCTCGACGGGCGACATGGAGCCGTTGCGGGAAGATCGGCCATACGCCATGGGCCAGCCCTGTTCCACGAGAGGCGGCTCCTCGACCGCGGCCCGTCCCAGGTATTCGCGTACCTGCGCGATGCGGGCGGCCAGTTCGGGGGCGGTTTCGCCTGATTTCGGCTCCAGACTGTCGAGGAGGGCGGCCGCCTGATCGGGTCGCTGCATGCCGGCCATGCAGACGGCAAGCCGAACCGGAATCGCCCACGAAGGAAGATCGCTGTCGGGGTAGACGTCGCGAACCAGCCGCAGGAGGATGGCGGCCTCCAGGAAACGCCCTTCGTCGATCATCCAGTCCGCCAGGACAACGGCCGCGTCATCCCCGTGCGAGGTCAAGAGCGAACGGTCGATCAACCCGCGCAAGGCCGATTCGTCATGCTCCTCGACGGCACGGTTGAAAATGGCGGCGGCCTGTCCGTCGAAGATGAGCCGATAGGCCCGCAACCCCTCCGGAGGCAGCGCCCCAAGTTGACGCTGGGCATGCTGGCGGGCCGATTCGTATTTCGACGCATCGGTGGCCAGAATGTGGTCGCCGGGCAATTCGATGATGCGCTGGAGTGAATCGACCACGAGTTTCCAGTCTTGGCGGGCGGCCCCATCGAGCGCACGGTTCAGCAGCGTGGTTGCTTCTTCGCTCGGGTGCAGAACGGCCGAGGCGTACTCGGTCATCTGATCATCCCGTTCCCGAGCAGGTCTGGGCAGACCCGCCGGCTGTCCCGACAACGGGACAGACGACTGGAGCCATCCGATCGATCCGACCAGGATCAGCAAGGTGGTTCGGACCAGCGAGGATCGGCAGGAACGCCCTGGGAGAGTGCGAGTCATCCAGTGCTCAACCGGACCGCTATTCGCTCGACCGGGCTCGCCGAGTATCACTCGAGCGGCCAATCGCATGTACAAGCTCCTCAAAATGGAATTCGTCAGCCTCGCCGGAAACCCGGCACCGGCCGCCGATGTAGCCTGATTATATCGGCAGGTGGGAAGTGGCGACCTTCCGCGACAGCGCCGGTTCAACTCCGGGCGGTCCGCCGCAGATTGAGAATCAGCTCGATCTCTCCGGGCGTTTTCCCGAGATCCTTTGCGATTTCCACGCAGGAGAATCCCGCATCGGCTAATTCATAGACGATGCCGTAACGGCTGTCGTTCTCGTCACCGTCCGCAGCCGCGTCCGGCACCCGCTCGCCCAGTTCGCGGGCGAGGCGATTGAGAACGGCAATGCGGCGGTCGGCATCGCGGATGCTGGACTCCAGCTTGGCAAACCGGGTGTCGATTTCAGCACTGATCTTCCTGGACAGATCCTGCAACTCCCCGATCAGGGCTTCCAGATCCCGCCGCAATCGTTCCTTCTGTTCGAGGGTGGCCGGCGGAGGCACCGGGTCGCGCGGTCCGGAAGGCGTGACGGTCCGAGCCCGCTCGCGCTGCTTGCGCCGCAGACCGGCCATGAGAAAGAACACGGCGATGGCGGCCAGCAGCAATGCGACCAGCCCGTTGCCGTCGAGTGTGTCGCCGGTGAGTCTTGCCAGGATCATCGCCACGCGTTTGGTTTCCGACTGCGAACTTCCGGGAATCCACGGCAGCGGGGCCGCGGCCGTCGGGACCGCCAGAGCGAGCTCACTTCGACCCCGGGTGCTCGTCCTGGGCCGCCCGCCAGAGCCGAATCGCCTGTTCCATGATCTCCTTCAACGGCCGGCCGGTGGCCGCGGCGGCCCGGCGGCAATCTTCATACTCGGGAGCCGCGGTGACCACCTTCCCATGCCGGCGACCCACCTTGAGCCGGATGGAACCCGCGGGCGTATCCACGGTTTCGAACTCGCGAGTGAGCTTGCGCCGCGAACAACGATACGCGCGGATGCCGAACGTGGTGGTCTCGGCGAACAGGATGGTCTCCACCTCGTCGCGGAGATGCAGCGGCGCCAACACGGTCAACTGCGTGCCGGGCCGATTCTTCTTCATGTGCACGGGCGTGGTGAACACGTCGAGGGCGCCGATTTCGAAGAGGGCGTCGTACACGTGCCCGATCACCTGCCCGGACACGTCATCGAGATTGGCTTCGAGCACGAGGATCTCGTCCTCCTCGTCTTCATCGGCGGCGTTCAACTCGCCGACGAACAGACGCAGGATGTTGGCCCGCTTCTGACCGTCGCGGCGGCCGGCGCCGATCCCGATTCGCTCGACCCGCATGGGCGGCAAGGTGCCGAAATCCGAAGCCAGCGTGGTCAGGATGGCCGCTCCGGTGGGTGTGGTTAGTTCGCCAACCTCGTCGCAGGCAGCCAGCGGAACGCCCTTGAGCAACTCGGCGGTGGCCGGAGCGGGCACAGGCATGACACCATGGTCGCAGGTCACCGTTCCCGAACCGGTCGGGATGGGCGAGCACAACACCCGCTCAATGCCAAGCCGTTCCAGGGCCAGGCTCGCGCCGACGATATCCACGATGGCGTCGAGGGCCCCCACCTCGTGGAAGTGAACCTTTTCGATGGTCGTGCCGTGCACGGCAGCCTCGGCTTCGGCCAGGCGGGTGAAGATGGCCAGCGCCCGCTCGCGAACCGGAGCCGACAGCTGTGACTGCTCGATGATCTGGCGGATGTGCGAAAGGTGACGATGCGGTTTGTCCACCACGGGATCCACCACCACCTCAATCTGGGTGGCGGCGAAGCCCTGCTTGCGAATGGGCCGGGCTTCGAGCGTGAATCCGGGGACGTTCAGAGCGGTCAGATCGCCGCGCAAGGCCTCGGCGTCCACGCCGGCGCTGATGCACGCCCCGAGGATCATGTCTCCGCTGGCTCCGCTGAAGCAGTCAAAGTAGGCGATTCGCATGGTTGCCCAGTCCGATCATGGAGGCGCTCAGCGATCGAAAGTGTACGCCGATAGCGAAGCTATTGCAACGCCCTGTCACCGCAGGTGGCGTGAGTCTATAATGGCCCTCGTATCAGGAGAACTCCCGTATGGCTGGCAAGTTTCAGATCGGCGAGCGGCTGCCCGCAATGGTGGACCGGATCGTCGAGAGTTATTTCAGCGACGAACGAACGCGGCACATCGACCGCACACACCTGCCCAATCGGGCGGAGATCATCTGCATCATCAACCTGCTGCTCGAGTTGGCCTACCCGGGCTACTATGGACGGCAGGGCCTCAACCGCCACAACGTCCGCTTCCACGTGGGCGAGTTGCTGCCCCGGCTGGGCGAAAAGCTGTACGACCAGATCTATCAGGCCCTGTGCTACCAGCAGGAGACGGCGTCGCCGGGGAAGCCCTGCAGCAATTCCTGCGAGGAAAAGGCCCGCGAGTTAACGCTGGCCTTCCTCGACCGGCTGCCGGCGATCCGCGAGATGCTGGCCGGCGACGTACAGGCCGCCTACGACGGCGATCCGGCCGCCATTAACACCGACGAGGTGATTCTGGCCTACCCGGGCGTGCTGGCGATCACGGTATATCGCTTCGCCCACGAGCTGTACGAGATGGGCGTGCCGCTGATTCCCCGCACCATGACCGAGTATGCCCACCAGTTGACGGGCGTGGACATTCATCCCGGAGCTCGCATCGGCCGCAACTTCTTCATCGATCACGCCACCGGCGTGGTCATCGGCGAGACAAGCGAGATCGGCGACCATGTCAAGCTGTACCAGGGTGTCACACTTGGGGCACTCTCATTCGCCAAGGACGAGCGGGGCCGGCTCATCCGCGGCCAGAAACGTCACCCGACGGTCAAGGACCGCGTCACCGTGTACGCCAACGCCACCGTGCTGGGTGGCGACACGACGCTGGGCGAGAACTCGGTGGTGGGCGCCTCGGTGTTCCTGACCTCGAGCATTCCCGACAACGCCATGGTCCGTCTGAAGGACCCCGAACTGCGCATCCGCAAGATGCGCGGGAAGGACGAGGAACCTCGCGAGCCGGACTGGGTGCTGGATTTTCAGATCTGAACGGTTGGAGCTGTCAGCTGTGAGCTACGAGCTGTGAGCTGGAAGAGGGGGTCGCCTCCCCAGCGTCCTCCAGCGAGCGGCGGGGCTTGACCCCGCCGGCTCATTACTCCATCAGCTCGCGAGGGGACCCGGCCCCCGTCGAACTGAGCCCGCCGGGACAAGCCCGGCGGCTCGCGGTGGTTTGAACCTCGCATACAGAGAACCGGGAACGGCGCTTACTCGGATGGCGGCTCGGGGCGCTCGAGTTTTTGGACGAGCTCCTTGATCCTCTGTGCGTCTTGCTTGCGACAAACAAGCGTGGCATCGGGGCTGTGTACCACGATCAGGTCGTCCACGCCCACGGCGGCGATCAGGTGGCCCGTCTCGCTCACGAAGATGTTCTTGCCGGCTCCCAGCGTGGCCACGTTGGGAGCGGCCAGGACGTTCCCCGCGTCGTCGGCCGGGAAAATCTCGGCCAGACTGGTCCACGAACCCACGTCCAGCCACCGGCACGGCATTTCAATGACCGCCACGCGATCGGCCTTTTCCATGATGGCGAAATCGACCGAGATCTTCTGCAGTCGCGAGAACCGCTCCAGCACCGCTTTGGCTCGCGACTCCTCGGCGTACTCGGCGGCAACCGCCGCCAACTCCCGGTTCATCTCGGGCTGGTGCCGGGCATACTGGGCGAGGATGGTCGGGATCCGCCAGACGAACATGCCGCTGTTCCAGAAGTACTCGCCGCTGGCCACGTACATCCCCGCGGTCAGCAGGTCGGGCTTCTCTTTGAAAGCGTTGATCTCGAACACGTCGGCGTCGAGCCGCCGGCCGCGATGGATGTAGCCATAGCCGGTGTGCGGGCCGGTCGGCTTGATGCCGAACGTCACCAGGACGTCCGGGTAACGCTCGGCGGCGGCATACGCCTTGGCCACGCTCTCGCGGAACTGATCGATGGGCTGGATGATGTGATCGGCCGTGAAAACGCCCATCGTGCCGTTTGGGTCGCGCTGGGCCACAAGATGAGCGGCCAGGCCCACCGCGGGGGCGGTGTCACGGGGGCAGGGCTCGCCCAGGAGGTTGGCTGCGGGCAATTCGGGCAGTTCGGCCGCGATGGCGGGCAACTGCTGCCGGCTGGTGATCACGTAGATTTGCTCGGGCGGCATGAGCCCGTTCAGCCGCTCGAAGGCAATCCGCAGCAGCGACTTGCCGCCGAACAGCCGCAACAACTGCTTGGGTCGACCCTCTCGGGACAACGGCCACAGCCGCGTGCCCGAGCCGCCTGCCATAATAACTGCGTGCTGCATGGTAGAGCTCCCAGCTCTTAGCTGTAAGCTATAGGCCATAGACCAGAAAAACAGGCCCATCTGCCAATTCTCTGGCTCACAGCTTATAGCTTATAGCCTACAGCTTTTCACCCCATCGGCGACTTCTCATAACCTTGGCGACCCATGAAATGGAACGTGAGCTGCTTGCCCAGCTCCACCGCCGGCTGGTCGTAAGGGTTTATGCCCTGGAGCTTGCCCATGATGGGGATGACTGACTCGTAGAGATAGATGAACTCGCCGACGGTCCGGGCGTTGACGCTGGGGAATCGAATGGTCAAGCTCGGCCGGCCGCTGGCCAGCAGGGCCAGTTCCGTCGCCTTCTTCTCGGTGTTCAGCAATCCGCCGAGCGTCCCGTCCCGGCTGCGACCCAGATAGTCCATGGCCTCGATGTCCTTGAAGCCGCGCGGAATCACCGTGTCCACGTCGAACTCTTCGACCTCGAGGAAGGTGATGACCTTGTCGTTCGGACCTTCGCGGTACAGCTGAACCTGCGAGTGCTGATCCGTGGCCCCCAGCGCCTTGATGGGCGTGGGACCGACGTTCTGGCCGTCGCTGGGGCGAATCTTGCCGAGGCTCTCCGCCCACAATTGGCAGTACCAGTCGGCCATGTCCTTGAGCTGCTGGCTGTAGGGCATCATCACGTGGAGGCGCTTGCCGCGTTCCATGTAGAGGTGATGAATGGCGGCGATGCGGGCGGCCGGGTTGGTGGCCGGGTTCGGATCGCTGACCGCTTGATCCATGGCCGCCGCCCCGTCGAGCAGGCCGTCGATGTCGATGCCGCACATCGCGGCCGAGAACAGCCCCACCGGCGTAAGCACACTGAAGCGGCCGCCGACACCGTCGGGCACCACCAGCGAGCGATACTTTTCGCGGTCCACGATGCCGCGCATGGTGCCGTGGGCCGGGTCGGTGGTCACGATGATCCGCCGTCGCGCTTCCTCCTCGCCCAGGGCCTGGATCAGGCGGTCGCGGACGATGAGGAACTGGGCCGACGTTTCGGCAGTCTCGCCCGACTTGCTGATCACGTTGATCAGCGTGCGCGACCAGTCCTCGCTGCAGAAGGCCATGACCGCCTCGAACGCGACGGGATCCACGTTGTCGAGCACGAACAGCCGCGGCCCCTTGCGCTGGTCGGCAGGCAGCAGGTTGTAGCCATACGGATTCAGCGCCGACTGCAACGCGATGTTGCCCAAGGCCGAGCCGCCGATTCCCAAGACGACGAGGTTATCGGTTTGGTCCTTGTATTCAGCCACGATCTGCTTGATCTCGTCAACCTGAATCCGCAGGTGCGGCAGTTCGCGGAAGCGGTGTTGGCCGGCTCGTCGCTCATTGGCGATCTCGTCCAGGACCTCGCGCAGGCGCCCGTGCAACCCGGCGATCTGATCTTCGGGCAGCGCGTCAGCGCCCAGGCGGGAGTCGTGAATGTAGGTCGTATCGAGTTTCAGTTGAATCGTCATTGGTGGCTACCTTTCCTGATGAATAACAAATGACGAAACCCGAATGACGAATGTGGAATGCCTCACAGCTCACAGCTCAAAGCTCATAGCCCACAGTTTTTTCGTCATTCATCACTCGGATTTCGTCATTCATGTCTGTCCTTACCAGTCCTCATCGACGGCCTCCAGTGGGGCCATCTCCAGTATAAACGTTTTCTCCCCATAGGCGGCAAAACGAACGCCGGCGTGCGTCCGACCGGCTCGGGGCTGAACCCACATGAGCCGCCCTACGCCATACTGCGGGTGCCGCAGAAGCTGACCTTGCCGCCACTCCACGAACTCGTGCGAGATCGCGTGGTCCGGTTCGTGTCGCGCCGAGCGTTCCTGCGGCCGGCCGTCCTCGCCGATGTTCAGATGCACGACGTTGTCCTTGGGCAACTCGGTGAGGAATACCGATCGCGACGTCCGCTGGAGCATGCCGCGCACCTCACGCCAGCGGGCACTGCTGATGGTCAGGGCCTTGCGGGCCCGGGTCATGCCCACGAAAAACAGTCGACGTTCTTCCTCGAGGTCGCCGCCGGCCTGGCTCCGCTGATGAGGCAGCAAGCCGTCCTCCACGCCCGCGATGTAAACGCGGTCGAACTCCAGACCTTTGGCGGCGTGCAGCGTCATGAGCGTGACCGCTCCCACGTCCGGATCGACGGCGTCCTGATCCGACACCAGGCTGATCATCTGCAACCAATCGGTGAGCGAGCCGCTGCCGTCGGCGTGCTGGCGGTCGTACTCGGCGGCGAATGTGATCAACTCGTTGACGTTCTCCAATGCACTCGTATCGTCGCTGCGCGACCACATCTGCGTCAGGCCGGTCTGGGCAACGGTCTGCTCGAGCAGATCCTGGAGATGTCCGTCCGACCCGGCGGCTCGGCTTAAGGAATCGAGGAGACGCGCGAACTCTCTGAGCGGCGTGGCGGCCCGGCCGATGTTGGGAATCTCGTCCGGCGTTTGCAGTACCTCGAGTGGCGTGCGGCCCGTCGCGGCGGCATGCTGGAGAACGCGCTGCACGGTCACCTCGCCGATACCGCGAGCGGGCACGTTGATGATCCGCAACAGCGCGACCTGATCCTGCGGGTTGACCAGAAGCCGCAGGTACGCCAGCGTGTCCTTGATCTCGCGGCGTTGAAAGAAGGCCACGCCGCGGGCCACCTGGTACGGGACCTGGGCGCTGCGTAGAGCGGCCTCCAGATTTCGCGACAGCGCGTTCACGCGGTAGAAGATGGCCACGTCGTTGAATCGACCGCCCGTCTCGGCGTACGCCCGGATCTCCCGGGCGATGAACGCCGCCTCCGCCTGGGCGTCCTCGCACTCGGCCACCCGGACGGGCTCGCCGTCGGTGTTGCCCGTCCAGAGTCGCTTTTTCTTGCGTTTGCGGTTGCGGGCGATGACCGCATCGGCGGCGGCCAGAATCTGAGGCGTCGAACGATAGTTCTGCTCGAGATGCACGACGGTGGCGTCGGCGAAGTCTTCCTCGAACTGCAGGATGTTGTGGATGTTGGCCCCTCGCCAGCCGTAGATCGACTGGTCCGGGTCGCCCGTCACGCACAGGTTCTCGTGGCCCAGACACAGCCCGCGGGCGATCAGGTACTGAGCATGGTTCGTGTCCTGGTACTCGTCCACCAGCACGTAGCGATACTGGTCTTCCAGACGCTCGCGGATATCGGGATTGTCGCCGAGCAGCCGGGCGGTCTTGATGAGCAGGTCGTCGAAGTCGACGGCGTTCTGCTCAGCGAGCACCTGCTCATAGGCCGCGTAGATCGGCGCGATCATCCGCTGCTCCCAGCCGGAGGCTTCGGCCGCGTAGCGATCGGCGTCGATCATCTCGTTCTTGGCCTTGCTGATGGCGTTTAGGATGTTACCGGGCGTGAACTGATCCGTGTTCTGGTTGGCCCGCTCGATGGCCTGCTTGACCGCCGCCTGCTGGTCGGCCTCGTCAAAGATGGAAAAGTTCGGGCCCAGGCCCACCCGCTCGCCGTGAATCCGCAGCAAGCGGGCACAGAACGAGTGGAACGTCGAGCAGGTGACTCGGCCCGCCCCGAGCCGCCGCATGCGTTCGGCCATCTCGTTGGCCGCCTTGTTCGTGAAGGTGATGGCCAGGATGTGGCGCGGCTCGGTGACCGTGCAGGCGAGGTAGGCCGCCCGGTGCGTGATCACGCGAGTCTTCCCGCTGCCCGGGCCAGCCAGGACGAGCAGCGGGCCGTGCGCATGCATGACGGCCTGCCGCTGGGGTTCGGTCAGGTTGGCCAGCAATTCTTCCGGTCGTCCCACGTTCTCCACCCACGATCTTATACTCGTCAGCGCCGCGAAAATCGAGACGGCATCAACGACGGAGAAACGATCGCTGTTTGCCGAACGAATCCCGCTTGTTATGCTGATCGGCATGAGGATTGTCGCGACGGGAATCGACCTGATCGAATGCCAGCGCATCGCCGAACTGTGGGAGCGTCACGGCGACCGCATGGTCAACCGGCTGCTCACGCCGGCCGAGTGGGCGTACGTGCGGATGCACAAGGATTTCATTCCGCGGCTGGCCGGCCGGTTCGCCGCCAAGGAAGCCATCCTGAAAGTGCTCGGCACAGGCTGGCGCGGCGGGATCGCCTGGACCGACATGGAGATCCTCAACGACCGGGCCGGTAGCCCCCACCTGACGCTCAGCGGCGAGTGTGCCCGCGTGGCCGAACGGCTGGGCATCACGCGCATCTTCATCTCCATCAGCCACACCGCCAACTACGCCACAGCCATGGCCACCGGCGTGAGCGATTGACGGAGCCCCGGCCCCTGCACTCGCTTGCATCCGCAGATCCACAGGCCATTCCATTCACAAAATCTGCGCTGATCTGCGCTAATCTGCGGACCATGACTAGTGTTGTATATATGTCCCTATTGGCACATCATGCTTGAATTCGTTCTTGTCCGCAGATTTCGCAGATGGTCGCAGATTCAGAATCGCTAACGGTCAGTGTACTTTGATTGAATGGTGGTATTGTCGGGGGGTATGCTTTCCATCCGAAGGCGGGCAAGATGCCCCGCCCCCCGACGATCAGAAGACGATTCGCAGGCGAATGCCGCCTATGATGGCGTCGCGGGCGTCCTTGTTCCCCCCTGGGTTGGTAATCACCTGGAGGTCCGGACTGATGACGATTGCCGGCGTCAAATGCCAGGCGTAGTACCATTCATAGACCGTCTCCCCCGTCGCACGAGGGTCGATCGCCCGTCGGTATCGGTCGGAAATCAGCAGGTTCGACCAGGCGAAGCCGAAGACGTCCTCGTCGCGGCCAGGGATCAGACCCTTGTACGACGCCCCCACCTGCCAATAACAGCTCACCTGGTGGGTGTCCTGGCTCGTGCCGCCCGCTCGCGTGAAGACGCCCAGGCCCTGCGTGTCCTCGGGGTCGTCGTTCTCTTTCCAGATCATCTGGTCGAGGCCGCCGTAGATGCCGAGATCGCCGCCCCGCATCCGGGGCTCCTCGTCCTCCTCGAGTTCCTCGAAGACTTCCTTGACCGTCGGGTCGTACCAGAACCCGATGCGATAGCGGCCGGGCATGGGCCCTTTGTCCGTCTTCCATTCGGGCGTCAGACCGGTTTCCCACATGCCGATATACCACGCTTGGTCGTGAAACGCGGTGTCGAACTGTGTGTGGTAACGCTGCGCCTGGGCATCGAATACCGCCGCTTGGACATACCACCAGTCCACCGGCTCGACCCTCACGAACGCGCCCATGGCGGCATCGTGCGGGATGGTGGGGTTTCGGAACGACGCGCGGTTCAGGAAGTCTTTGTCCTCGTGGTTGGCGTACAGGCTGACGTCGAACAGATCCTTGTGCGTCTGGATGACGCCCAGCCGGAACTCAAGCTTCTCTTCGAAGAACTTGTACCAGAACCACCACTTGCGAACGTAGATAGCCTGGTCCTTGGTTCCGGGGTCGGAATTGGGGTTGGACAGCGAGCCGACCGCTTCCTGTATGCTCCGGTTGTACTCGCCCTTGGCCTTGATGTAGAAACCGGATTCGAAATCCGTCTCGGGGGCGATCAGCCCCATCTGCTTGAAGTCCAGTTCGACCGTCAGGTCGTAGCTGCCCGTGAAGCGGCAGGTGCCATGAGTTTCTTTGCCCCCGCGGAAGTTCTGCTGCCATTGCTGCTGGTAGGACAAGTCCACGCTCAGGCCGATTTTCTGGAGTTCAGGCCGGATACCCAATCCGTCGCTGATGAGCCGCTCGGCCGTCCAAATGTCGGACGGCTCCGCAGTCTCCTCAAGTTCGGCGGGAGCAAGAGCGGACACAAGCGGCGGTTCCTCGGGGCCACTTCCGTGGGACGGCGCGTTCGCCGTGCGCGCGTCGACGGCAGGTGTATCCACCGACTGAGCCGAAGCCGCTGCTCCACACAGCGCGATTGTGACCGGGACCACGAGTTGGCAAAGAGCCCGAGATCGGCAAAGCACCATACCCATCGGTTCGCACGCTTTCCCACGCATGACAGAGTGCAACCAACCCGGCACGGCTCCGTCCGGTTCGGGGCGAATCTTACTGAATTGATGACGGCCTGAATAGGGCAGTTCGTGCTATCGGGTCAGTGCAGCCTGAAGTTTCACGAATCCTGAATGGGTCGTTAACAATTCCCGGCCGGCGGCGATCAGGTCGCGCACTTCATCCTTGTGCAAGTGGAAGTCGGTGGGCAGACGTGCGAGTCGCTGCCGTCGGTCGGGATCCTGGAGATGCTGTAGATTGATCTCAATCAGATGGCCCTGCCAGGCCCGAGTCATCTCTGCCGATTCCGTCGAAAGGGATGCCTGTGCGCCCTCGCCGGGCCGATGAATCTGGTCGGGCTCCAACAAGCAGCGAGCGAACTCCAGGCTGGTGCGAGTGTGACTGTTGACGCCGATGGCCGCGGAGCGCGAGGCCATATCAAAAAGCCCCGGGGCGATCTTTCGGTCTTCGATCTCCTCGGGCAATTCGGGCGTGGCGTTCACGACGATGACGACCAGATGCTCGATGCGCTGGTTCGGATCGGCGGACGCCGCGAGGCGGCGCTGAATGGGGCCGTAGCGGTATGCGTCGATGACGTATTCCAGACCCAGGTTGTCGCACACGCCACCGTCCAGCAGGTACACGAACCGATGCTCGTCGGCGTCCAGTCCATAGTCCGGCGCATCCGGCACGACGACCTGCCGAGCCCACTGCCGACGGCGTGGCGTGCTCAGCTCGGAATCGTCATCGGTGAGCACCTGCCGAAGGGCATAGGTACTCAAGTCGTTGCGGTAGTAGCGCAGCCGCATGGGACTCAGCAGCAGCGGAAAGGCGGACGACGCCATGGCCGCGTGACCAAGCGGCACGGAGTCCAGATCGGAGCCGAGCAGGTCGAAGTCGTCCTGCGTGAACTGGAACCGGTGGCCGGCCATGCTGGTGGCGTTCACCACGATGAACGGGCGCTGCTGGCGGAGGCCGGCGTAGGTCATGTGGTCGAAGACCCGCTCGTTCATGTAATCGGCCGCGATGTGAATGCGGTCGGGGAATATGATGGGGAGAATAAGGAGATTCTGAACGATGATGCGTGTGACCAGGTCGGCGGTGACGTTGTGATACAGGAAGCGATCGGCGAAGGGGCTGGAGAACAGTTCGTCCCCCCATCGCCCGAGGGCCAGCGCGGTGAACGAGCCTCCGGATACGGACGAGACGATGTCCACTTCATCGAGCAGGCAACGAGGACGTCCGTCGCCCGGCAGCGGCGGGATTGCCGTGCCTCGCAGCCCTTCGAGCACGCCGTAAGCCAGGGCGGCCGCCCGAGTGCCACCGCCTGAGAAGGTCAGGCACACGAAAAGTCGATCCGTGTTGCCCGGCCCCAGGGTCATGGACTCGAATTCGTACCCCTCACCCGCGATCGACTCTGCCGGGCATTGAGCTTCTTTGTTGGGAAATTTCGGTCCGCATCCGCCGGCTCCGAGGATGAGCGCCGCACCCAACCAGGCCACCCATGCCGAGAATGCCATCCTCGAGCACACCGGGCTTCCACTTTCCCACATGGTCAGTCTCCCGCTTGGCAGGTGATGGGGTCGAAGCCAATACGAATCCGGCCAAGCATCGTACCGCCCTTCGCCGCCACGACAATACCGGACCTGGACGCACGGCGCCAGGGGCCGGCCGCGGTCGAACGTGTGCGTGACTGGAACCCGCCGATGGACGGGTTGCCACGGATTATCGGTCCTGCGATGGTGGATTTTCCCTAACATGGAGAGGGAATATTTTGGGCCTTTCCACCCACAACTTCCCGAATGAACTGCCGATACTAGCGTGGCGTAGCACTGGCTGGGTGCGGAGCCGGTCATTCGACGTCAGGCACGCGGGGTGCTTGCGACACGGATTGCCAAGAAGGCGGCCACCCAACGGAGGTGAAAGCATGGTCACGGATCTCGAATCCGCCAACGAGCAGGAACCCACCGAACACAGCCCCGGTGTCGACGAAAACAAGCGAGAACTCTGCTCGGGCGGTCTCACGCCGGACAAATGGCTGGAGCGGCTGGTGGAGTACGCCAGCCGGCGCCGGGCCGCGAAGGACGCCTGCAACTGTCAGTCGGGCAACGGCCCGTCCGCCAAGCAAGCCTCAACCAGTTCCGACACGCTCGCCGTAGCCAAGCCGATGCACGTGTCCGCCGCCCCGTAATAGATCTTCAACTCGTCCGGGTCGCCGTGGATCAGGGCGGCAGTCGGGAAAATCACGTTGTTCACGTTGCCCACGCGCTCGTAATACTCCTGCGGCCACATGAGGCAGTCACGCAGCTTGCCGATGATCCGGCCGGGATTCTCCAGATCCAGCAGAAACGCCCCGGCGTGATAGGCAAAGCCGTTCATGCTCTGACGACAACCGTGGTAAATGCACAACCAGCCCTTGTCGGTTTTGACCGGCGGGGCCCCGGGGCCGATCTTGGCGCTTTCCCAATAACGGGTGTTGCGCTCGAGCAGCAGCCGAGTACGGCCCCAGTGGATCAGATCGGGCGACCATGAAATGTAGATGTCGCCGGCGTCGTTGATGTTGGGTCGTTCGAGCCGAACGTACTGTCCACCGATCTTTTCCGGGAACAGCACGCAGTTGCGATGATCGGGCCCGGTGATGTAGTCGATGGTTTCGATCTCGGTGAAGTCGCGCGTGCGAGCCAGGATGATGCGACCGCCCAACCGTGAGGCCACGTTGTAGGTGATGTAGTACCACCCTTCCAGCGGCGTGATTCGCGTGTCGAAGATGCCCTCGTGTTGAACGTACGGGTACTCCCGTGGTGGATGCACCATGTTGCGCGGCGAGACGGTGAAGTGCACGCCGTCGTCGCTGCGGCCCACCAAAAACTGCGGCGTCCAGTCGCTGACCCATGTGCTCAGCAGCATGACGATCTGGTTGTCGTGCACGACCGCCCCACTGTTGAACACGCAGTTGGCCCGGCCGGGAATGTCGGCCACGGTAATGACGGGATTGGCCGGATGACGGCGCACGAGTTCTTTCATTCCGGTCTCCGAATGATGGTGGACAATCACGGGCCGGCAAATCTGTCACGGCGTTCACCGATGCCTCGGTGCGGCTCGGCCGCAAGAACCGAGATCGCCCTTCGGCTGCCGGCACCGATCAGCATACCCGGCTTAACGCCGTTTGTCGCGACCGGCGGCGGTGCGCCGGAGACCACCGCTCGTCTCCGGGTATGCTCTCGCGCAGGTGTCCGATCCCGCTTGTGGTATGCTGTCGGCGGGAGGATCCGGCGCATGGAAGCTGACGATAGCAAAGAGACTCTAACGCCCGATGTGTCGGCGGATCGGCCGGCGCCTGCCTCGGTGTGCGTTTCACGGCGTCGGTGCCGCCTCATTGCCGGCGGCGTGTTCGTCACCCTCGCTTATTCGCTGTGGTGCGGTGGGCTGTACCTCTTCCAGGATGGTCTGGTCTTCCCCGCCGCTTTGGCGCCCGCCCCCGATTCCAACGTGCCCGACACCATCGTGCAACTGGCGGTCGAAACCGAACAGGGACGGAGCGTGCCGGGCTTTTTCATCCGGCACGGGGCTGCCGCGGAAGGAAAACCCGGCCCGGCCGTGATCTTCTTCCACGGCAATGCCGAGATCATCGACTTCCAATCCCGCGTGGAGGAGATGTACGGGCGGTTGGGTGTCTCGGTGCTCCTGCCCGAATATCGCGGCTACGGCCGGGCCCGGCATGTCGGCAGCCCTTCGCAGGAGGCGCTGGTCGCCGACGGCGTAAAGTTCTATGACGAGCTGATCAAGCGGCCCGACGTCGATCCCGCCCGTGTCATCATTCACGGCTACTCCATCGGCGGAGGCGTGGCGGCGCAGGTCGCCACCCAACGCAGGCCGGCCGCCCTCATTCTGGAAGCCACATTCACGAGTCTAGCCAGCTTCGCGTGGCGCTACGGCGTGCCGCCAGCCCTGTCGCGACATCCGTTTCGGACGGATGAGGTGCTGCCCGGTCTGGGCGTACCGCTCTTCATCGCACACGGCCGTCACGACACCATCGTCCCCGTCGAGCACGGACGACGGCTGCATGCGCTGGTGCCCACCTCGACGTACATCGAGCTCGAACAGGGCCACATGGACCTGCCCGGCGACGCCCCCGAGGACCCCTATCGGGAAGAGATCCGCAAGTTCCTCGTGCGAAACCGCATACTCGGGGAATGACGAAATCCGAATGACGAATGACGAAGAAGCTAGGAGCCGTGAACCACTTAAGTTTCGTCATTCGGTCTTCGTCATTCTTCCGTCATTCTGATTTCGTCATTCGTCATTTTGCCCCCGGTTTTGGCCCGCGGCGCGGAGGCCCTCGCGGTAGGAGGGCTTCCAGATCCAGGGCAGGACGCCGCTGCGGCGAGCCCACTGCTCCCACTTGATGCGCATGTCCTTGACCCGCTCAGGCTGAGCCTGGGCGAGATCATGCAGCTCGCTGCGGTCGGTCTCCATGTCATAGAGCTCCCACGCACCGGCCGGGCCCTTGGCCACCAGCTTCCAACGGCCCATGCGGATGGCCCGGTTGCCCTCGTGTTCCCAGTAGAGCGCCTCGCGGTCGATCGGCTTGCCCGCGAAGGCCGGCACGAGACTCTTGCCGGCCAGCGGCGTGATGGCATGGCCTGCGAACTCGGCCGGGTACACCGCGCCGCTCAACTCGACGCAGGTGGCCATCAGATCGATCACCTGTCCGGGCTGATGCTCGATCTCGCCGCGACGACGGATGCCCTCAGGCCAGTGGGCGATCAGCGGCGTGGAGATGCCGCCCTCGTGCACCCAGTGTTTATATTCGCGGAAGGGCGTGTTGGAGACGTTGGCCCAGGCTCGGCCGTAACCGATGTAGGTGTCGGGCCCGCCCGGCATCACGCCCGGTCCGCCGAGCACGGGCCGGCCGTCGCGGGTCTGCATGGGCGGCCAGATACGCGTCTGCAATTCATCGGGCGCCAGCGGGCGCAAGTCCTTCAAATGCCACTCGGGCTTGTCCTCACGGCCCATGGGCTCGGCACAACCGCCGTTGTCCTGCAGGAACAGAATCAGCGTGTTGTCCAGTTGCTTGTTGCGCTCCAGCTCCTCGACGATCTTGCCGATGCCGGTGTCCATGCGGTCGATCATGGCCGCGTACACTTCCATGCACCGTGCCTCCCAGGCCTTGTGCTCGACGCCGGCCCAGTCAGCGACGGCCGGCGACGGCTCGGCATCCGGTTTGATCAGGCCGAGCTGCTTGAGCCGCTCAAAACGGGCTCGGCGCACCGGCTCGTAGCCGCCGTCGTACCGGCCGCGGTATTTGGCGATGGTTTCCTCGGGCGCGTGCAGCGGCCAGTGAGCGGCGGTGTAGGCCACGTACAGGAAGAACGGCTTGTCCGCGCGCGTCCGCGCGTGATCGGCGATAGACTTCACGGCGTTGTCGCTGATGGCGTCGGTGTAGTAGAAGCGCTCGGGACGATACTCGGGATCGTTTTCCGGCGTGATCATGGTGTTGTCGCGGGTGAGCGTGACGGGATCGTAGAAGCTGCCCGCGCCGGTGATGGTGCCGTAGAACCGGTCGAACCCGCGTTGGAGCGGCCAGTTGTCGGGCTGGTCGCCCGCTCGCTCGCGTGCGGTCACGTGCCACTTGCCGCACATGTACGTGGCGTAGCCGGCGCTGCGCAGGACTTCGGCAATGGTCACCGCTTTTCGACTCAGATTGCCGCGCCACGGCTCACGCCGAGACGGCGGCGCGCCAGTCATGTGTCCCACTCCCGCCTGATGCGGAGCCAGGCCCGTGAGCAGCGAAGCCCGCGTCGGGCAGCAGCGAGCCATGTTGTAGAACTGCGAGAAGCGCAGGCCGCCGGCGGCCAGGCGATCGAGGACGGGCGTCTCGATTTCGCCGCCGTAGCAGCCGATGTCCGAGTAGCCCATGTCGTCGCTCATGATAATGATGATGTTGGGCCGGGGTGCGCCCTTTACTTGTGCAACGGAAGAGCCGGTCGCGATGCCGGTCAGTACTGCAACCGCGGCAACCATGAGCATGCGTGCAGAACTCATTTGCAACCTCCCTCGGATGAGCTCGGACGTGTCGTATTATTGTACACCATGAAGGCGGCAGTGAGCTATGAGCCAGAAAGCCAACCCGGCATTCGTCATTCGACATTCGGGCTTCGTCATCCGTGCCTTAGTTGGCCTCATCCGTGCCCGTTCGCGTCATCCGTGGTCCGAATACGCTATCCTCTGAGGACATGGAGGGCCACAGAGGAAAAGGCCTGGTATGTCTTCTGTGTGTCTCCCCGTCTCTGTGGTAAACTCTCTTGGCGTCGCGGGGATTGAACTGTGAAGGTGCCCTTATGAGATACATCGAATTCCTGAAGTCGGTCTGCCGGCTGGGCTCTGTGCTTGCGTTGTCGTCCGTAGCGATTGCCGGTGAAGCGAAGCCGAACGCGAGTGGCGACCGACCGCCGAACATCGTCATCATTTTGGCTGACGACCTCGGCTGGAACTGCGTGGGCTATCACGGCGGGCCGATCCGCACGCCGCACATCGACCGGCTGGCCGATGCGGGCGTCTGCCTCGAACGGTTCTACGTCAGTCCCATGTGCTCGCCGACGCGAGCGGGCCTGATGACCGGCCGATACCCCATTCGCTACGGCATGGCGAGGTCGGTGGTGCGGCCATGGGCGAAATACGGCCTGCCGCCGGCGGAACGCACACTGGCCGAAGCGCTGGCCGACGCCGGCTATCGTCACCGCGGTATCTTCGGCAAGTGGCACCTCGGGCATCTGGCTCCGCAGTGGCATCCGCTCGCGCAGGGGTTCACGCAGTTCACCGGCATGTACAACGGTGCCGCCGACTACTGGACGCGCGTCCGGCTGGGACAGCCTGACTGGCATGTTGATGCCACGCCCAGCGATGCGAAGGGCTATACCACCGAACTGATCGCGGATGCCGCCGTGCGCTTCATTCGCGAGCGGGCAAGTGAAGGCCCCTTTTTCTGCTACGTGCCGTTCTCCGCCCCGCACGATCCGTTCCAGGTACCCGCGGCGTATCTTGCTCCGTACGCCCATCTGGACGACGCGCCGGACGACGGCAAGCCTTCGAGACTGCAGTTGCTGGCCGGCATGATCACCTGCCTCGACGATGCCATCGGCCGAATCCTGCAGGCACTCGACGAGAGCGGAGCCGGACGAAACACCCTCGTCTGGTTCATGAGCGACAACGGCGGCGTGCGCAAGCTGGGCGACGTCAACGGGTCGTTGCGCGAAGGCAAACTCACGGTCTATGAAGGCGGTGTGCGCGTGCCGAGCGTGGTCTGGTGGCCGGGCCGCATCGAAGGCCGCCGCAAGATCGAGGAGCCCGTGATGAACCTGGACGTGCTGCCCACGCTGCTGCGCGCGGCCGGCAAGCCTCGCCAGTCCGGCGGCTTTCCGCTCGATGGCGTGGACGTCCTCGATCTGTTGACGGGGCGAACACAATCGCTGCCTCCGCGCGACCTGTACTTCTTCACCGGCCAATCAGGTTTGGAGGCCGAGCAGATTGCGGTGACCTCGGCGGACAGCTGGAAGCTGGTCGTGATCGGACCGGACATACGCCGCCCCGAAGGTTTCCGCACGCCCGGCCACAAGGTCGAATTGTTTCACCTGGCCCGCGATCCTTTCGAGCAGACGGACCTGTCGGCCAACGAACCGCAACGAGTGGCCGAACTGGGCGCCAAGCTCATCAAGTTCCGTCAGTTGGATCCACCGGACTCCATGCCGCCGTCGGACCGGCCTCCGCAAGGATGGAAACCGCCGGAGCGATGGAAGAACGATGCGGCGACGGCAGACAGATGATCAAGCGAAGGCGATGATTACCGGCAGTTACTTCATCGTCCAGAGCACGCCGAACATGAAGAGCCAGACCACGTCGAGGAAGTGCCAGTACATGGCACAGTAGCGGACGCCTTCGTAGCGGCCGGCGTGATAACGGCCCTGGAGGGCCCGGCCGGTGACCACGCCCAAAGGCATCAGTCCGCCGATCACGTGCAAGGCGTGCAACCCGATCAGCATGAGGATCAGGCCGTACAGATAGATGTTCCGGTCGCGAAAGGCTTCGTGGCTTTGCAGGAGCCGGTACAGGCTGGGTGCCTGCACGATCAGGAACGCCAGGCCGAGAATGGCCGTAACCACCATCGCCCGTCGAAACGTGTGCTGGCGGCCAGTGCGAACGGCTCGGAGCGCCAGATGGATGCTCACGCTGCTGGCCAGTATGACGGCCGTGCTCAGCCACAGCGCGCTCGGCACGTGCAGCGTACCGTAGCTCACGCCCCGGCCGACGGCCGACGAACGGATGATCCCGTATGCCAACAGGCTGGCCGCGAAAAGCACGCTCAGCGAAACCAGGAACAGGCTCAGCCCGAACGTGCCCGTGTCGGGAGGCAAGCGATCGTCGAGCGGTTTCTCCGGTGAGCGGTCCACGTTCGCGTGCCCTCGTTGCACTTTCCGGGGCGGCGGACATGTTGCCCGCCTTCCTGCTGATGCTGAATTCACGCCCCGCCCAGATCAGTTACCCGACGTTACGCCGGTGACATCGCTGCTTTCGATCGGCAATGTTGCGCGTGTGGCCATCTACTGCTCGGCCAGAGGCGGGCGGGACGCCCGGACCCCATGCTACTGGGCGACGTTCCAGTTTGCCGGCGTTTCCATGGTCTCCTGGTACTGCGCGGTATCGGTAATCGTACCGATGATGAACAAGGCCACGAACGAGAGGGCGACGATCAGGATCATGGCGTTGAACGGACTGTCGTACCGCAAATGCATGAAATACAGCGCCACCAGCGACGCTTTGAGCGTTGCGATGCCCAGGGCCACCCAGATATTGAAGCGGCCGAAATCCTTGCCGGCGACCAGAACGGTGATGATCGTCAGGACGACCAGCGCCGCCCACACGCCGATCAGCACGCGCTTGGGGACCGGATGAGCCAGGTCGTGATGCGACGCTTCGTGGTTGTGCGTGACGGTGGTATCCATATCGTGCTTCACTCGTCAATCGATCAGGTACAACAGGGGGAACAGGAAGATCCAGATCAGGTCCACCAGATGCCAATACAGACCGACCAGATCCACGGGAGCGAAATAGCGGCTGGAGAACTCGCGGTTAACAGCCCGTCTCAGGATCCAGCCGATGAGCCCCATGCCCACCAACACGTGGATACCGTGCAAGCCGGTCATGAGGAAGTAGACGCTGAAGAAGATGCCGACGTTCTTGGGTTCCGGACCGTGGTCGCCGCCCATGTGTGTAGGCTCGCCCAACATGGCGGCGGACAAGCCCCGCGGTCCGACGGGGGCCGGCTTGATGCGCGGCGCATCGGGGTCGGCGGGTGCGGGTGCTGCCTCGGCTTGCGGGGCGGGGGTGGCTGCGTCGGCCTGAGCCGGCGACGCCTCGGACGAGGCATCGGCGGGCTTGGCGTCGTGGACGTGCTCCGGCCGGTACTGACGAGCCCACAACAAACCGTCTTCCCACTTGTGCTTGTATTCGACGTACTTGATGCCCAAGAAGCCGAACGCGCCCAGGAGTGTCAGCACCAGGCACCAAACGACCGTCCGATGCTGATTCAACTGCACGGCCCGCACCGCCCAGGCCATGGTCAGGCTGCTGCAGATCAGAATGACGGTGTTGACGGCCCCGAGCGTCGTGTCGAGGAACTGGTGGGCGTATTGAAAAATCTCCGGATGATTGGACCGGTACACCGCATACGCACAAAACAGTCCGCCGAACATGAGCACTTCGGTGGCCAGGAAGATCCACATGCCCAACTTGCCCGACTCGAACTGCTGCCGCGGGGTAGCGAAGTGGTGGGCCAGATGCGGATCGTGACCGTGGGCGTCACCCACGGCCGCCGCGGCCTCGCGGGCGCGATCCACATGGGTGGTATCGGCGGTCTCAGTCATGCTGCCATCCTGCAGAAAAGGCATCTGTCATTCGTGACTCAACGTCCGCTGCTCGATCTACAGAATCCGGAGGACACGCTGCCGACTGCGGAGGGGGTTTCATCCCAACGTCCGGCCAGGCGAACCCGCAGACAAGTCCACAGCTTCACCGACATCCTCGCGTAACACAAACTGGCGGCTCTTGGCATCATACTCCCAATGATCCAGCCGGTAAGGATCGCCGGCAATAGGCGTCCGCTCGAAGTTGTCGTGCGGAGGCGGCGAGGCCGTGTACCATTCCAGCGTGTTGCCGCCCCACGGGTTCGCCGGCGCCTTGCGGCCCCGCAACAGCGAGTGCACCCACACGACGGCCACCAGGACCAGCCCCACGGCCAGGATGTACGAACCCACCGTCGAAATCTGGTTATAGATCGTGTACTGAGGCATGTACTCGGCGTACCGTCGCGGCATGCCTTGCGAGCCGGCCACGAACTGAGGCATGAACGTGAAGTTGAAGCCGAAGAAGACGATCACCGCCGCCGCCTTGCTCCAGAACTCGTCGTACATGCGGCCGAACATCTTGGGCCACCAGTAGTGGATGCCGGCCAGGAAGGCGAACAACGTGCTGCCCATCATCACGTAGTGGAAGTGAGCCACGATGAAGTACGTGTCGTGGAAATGCACGTCGGTGGCCAGCGCTCCCAAGAACAGCCCCGTCAACCCGCCGATTCCGAACAGCAGGATGAACCCCAGGGCATACAACATGGGCGTCTGCAGCCAGATCGACCCCTTGTACATGGTGGCCAACCAGTTGAATACCTTGATCGCCGAGGGGATCGACACACTGAAAGTCAGCAGACTGAAGATCGCGCTGGCCAGGTTCGACTGGCCGCTGACGAACATGTGATGCCCCCACACCAGGAAGCTCAGCATGGCGATGGCGATGCTGCTGCCGGCGATAAAGCTATAGCCGAAGATGTGCTTGCGGCTGAACACGGAGATCACTTCGCTGATCACACCCATGGCCGGCAGGATCATGATGTACACCGCCGGATGCGAGTAGAACCAGAAGAAGTGCTGATAGAGCACGGGGTCGCCGCCCAGCTTGGGATCGAAGATGCCCACGCCCAGCGCACGCTCGGCGATGAGCAGCAAGAGCGTGATGGCCAACACGGGCGTGGCCAGAATCTGGATGATGGCCGTGCCGTACAACGCCCACAGGAGCAGGGGCATGCGGAACCAGCTCATGCCCGGCGGACGCAGCATGTGAATGGACGCCACGAAGTTCACGCCGGTCAGAATCGAGCTGAAGCCCAGGATGAACGCGCCGAACGTCGCCGGGATCACGCGGGTGACCGTCTCGGTGCTATAGGGCGTGTAGAACGTCCAGCCGGTGTCCAGACCGCCCGTGAACAGGACGATCACGAAGAAGACCGCCCCGAACAGCCACAGGTACAGACTGGCCAGGTTCAAGCGCGGAAAGGCGACGTCCTTGGCTCCCAACATCAACGGCAGGACGAAATTCCCGATGATCGCGGGAATGCCCGGGATGATGAACAGGAACGTCATCACCGCCCCGTGCAGCGTGAACATCTGGTTGTAGAAGTTGCGGTTGGCGACCGGGTCGCTCATGAACGTCGGCCCCGGCGTGATCAGCTCGGTGCGCAGGAGGAGGGCGAACACGCCGCCGAGCAGGAACGACGACAGGATCCCGACCATGTACATAATCGCGATGCGTTTGTGGTCGAGCGTCAGCAGCCAGGACAAGACGCCTCGCGCATGCGTGAGGTAATTGTCCTTGGACGCCGAAATGGGCAGTTCAGGTCGAATATAGGCGATACTCATGGCATCAACTCTCCGGACCTGCAGGCTCCGGCCCGGCCGGCTGCGTGTCGGCGGCGCCACCGGCGGGCGAGACGGCCGGCTGAGTCTCGGCGGCAGGCTGAGCGACGGTGGCCGCTTCGGCCTCGGCCTTGTACTTGGGGTCCAGGCTCTTGAAATACGCGATCAACGCCGTGACGTCGTTCTCGGAAATCTGCCCGAGGTAGCTCGGCATGGCCGGGCTGAAACCGGCCACGTGGCGAGCGTCAGGCCGGTAGATCGACTCCGCGATGTACTGCTCGGGTGTGTAATCCGGCTTGAGCAGGCTGGCCAGCGTGCTGCCGTCGCGAAACGTGGTCTTGCCCTGAACCGTGCGGTCCCAAACGTCCTTGAAGCTCGGGCCGATGTTGATGCTGCCGTCCAATGAGTGGCACTGTGTGCATCCGCGCTGCGTCACCAGTTGCGAGCCGCGCTGCACCGGCGTCATGCGGCCCTCCCACTGCGAAGCCTCTTCGAGCCACCGGGCGAAATCGGTCGGCTCGTGCACGAACACCTTGGCCACCATGGTCGAATGGCTCGTGCCGCAATACTCCGCGCAGAACAAGTCGAAGCCTTCCGTGTCGTTAACCTGCGTGGCCTGGAACCAGGCCCGGTTGTAACGTCCCGGCACGACGTCCTTTTTGAGCCGAAACGCGGGCACGTACAAGCTGTGGATGACGTCCCGCGAGGTCAGGATCAGTTGAATGGGCCGATCGACCGGCACGTGCAGGTTGGCATCCACGTAGCCGTTGGGGTACTGGAACGCCCAACTCCATTTCTGCCCGATGACCAGGATTTCGTATGCATTGGCCGGCGGCGTGACGATATCCATGTAGCCCCTGAAGCCCACGACGAAGATGAACACGACCAGGATGAGCGGAATGATGGTCCAGGTCAGCTCGAGCCGCATGTTGTGGTGAGCCGACCGCTGAGGCTCCTGTCCCTCACGGCGCCGGTAGCGCACCACGAACACGACCATCAGGACCGTGATGAGGACAAAGAAGAACGCGGCGATGGTCAGGATGAAATAGAACACCCAGTCCACTCGGCCCGCGTACGATGAGGCCTGCGTGGGCATCCAGAACGAGTTGTCGAACTGAGCCAGCATGGAAGTCACCGAGGAAGCTATAAGCTATGGGCTATGGGCTGTGAGCCGGAAAAAGGCTTCGTCATTCGGATTTCATTCATCATTCGTCATTCGGATTTCGTCATTCGTCATTTGCCGCCCCACTCCACCTTCGTTTTCCCGGCGCCGCCGGCTCCCGCGCACCCAAACCGGCACGAGCCAGGCGGTCATGATGATCACGGTCAGGGCGGCGCCGGCGGCCATCAGGTTGCGAGCGGCCAGCGTGTAAGCGCCGCGCGCCGGGTCGTACTGGAAGCAGTACAGCAGAACGTGGTCGGTGGTAGTGCCGATCTTGCCCTGCGAAGCCTCGACCAGCGACAACCTCAGCACCTTGGGGTCGTAACCCACGCCATGCAGATACCGCGAGAGTCGCCCGTCGGGCGTGACGATCATGAGGGCGGCCGCGTGCGCGAACTGCTTGGTCTTTTCGTCCCAGCGGTAGCGAAAGCCGGTGGCCGCGGCCAGCTTCTCGATCTGATCCTGCCGCCCGGTCAGAAAGTGCCAGCCCTGAGCAACGGCGGGGTCGCCGTACTCGTTCACGTAGTTCTGCTTCTTCTGCGCCGCCAGCTCGTGTGTTTCACGCGGATCGAAGCTGACGGTGACCGCCTGGTACTCCTTCCCCGGCGTCCAACCTTCGATGTCCTTCATGGCTTGCAACTGGGCATTGGAGACCAGTCCGCACAGCATGGGGCAACCGAAATACACGAGCGTGAGAATGACCGGCCGCTGGCCGTCGAAGTACCGGCCCAGTTGAACCGTCTCGCCGGCCTCGTTGGTGAACTCCAGGTCCAGCGGCAATTGCAGATTGAGGTTTTCGATGATGGTGATGCCCTTTAGCTCCTCCGGGAGTTCGGTGGAGACCTCGGGCAACTGAACCGGCTTGGGTGCAGCCGGCCGGGCGGGATCCGCCGGCGCGGGCTGGGCCGCCGCCGGCCCGGTGACCAGGCCAACCGACGCGGCGGCGATCAGCATCGCCCCGATTTTGGTATTCCGGAATGTCCGCATGATACGCTCCAGGTTCATCTGATCGAGACAGGACAATACCTCAGCCGCCGGCGCGGATGCCCCGGTTCCGATACACCAATCCTGTTTCGGTCAGTGAATTGTAGTTCCCGATCTCGGCTCAGCCCGGTCGAGTGGCTGCCCGTTCCGCCTGAAGCTCGACGTACCGCTTGATGGCCCGATCAATGGGAATGGAGACCCGCTGCTTCTCGCGATCGACCCAGCGGTAACTGTTCAGCTCGGCCTGCTGCTGGCTGATCAACTGGCTCAGTTCCCAGGAGGGGTTGTTGATCTGCTTGGCGGCGATCTCCTCCTCCTGCGTATGGTAGACATAGGCCTCGACCACGACCACGATCTCCAGCAGGAGCACCGCCGAAATGACGCCGATGACGGCCAGCAGTGTCAGATTCAAATCACCGTGGGTTTTCTTCGATTCCACGGGCTAATCCCTCGTGTTACAGGTTCCGGAACGCCAGCGACTCGCCCAGGCGCGGATCGCCCAGCGGCAGCAGGCTGCGGCCCCGGGACCACCAGGCCAGACCGGCCACGAAAATCGCCCCCAAGCCCAGCAGACAACCGATCTCAGCCACGCCCAGCGGCAGATAGCCGGTGGTCACTTCGGGCATGACCAGCCAGTACAAGTCAATCCAGTGCAGCACCAGCAACCACACCGCCCAGAATGCCAGGAATCCGGCTCGGCGCTTCACGTCGCGGTTCAGCAGGAACACGAAAGGCACGACGAAGTGGCCGAACAGCAGGAACAGGATCACGTACGACCAGACATTCGGTGCCTGCGTGGCGCAGCCGCGGCGGAAGAACCAGCCCGTCTCTTCCGGAATGTTGCCGTACCAGATCAGCATGTACTGACTGAATGCGATGTATCCCCAGAAGAAGACGAATCCGAACAGGAACTTGCCCAGGTCGTGATAATGCTCGGCGTTGATGCTACTGGTCAGCAATCCGCGCTTCTGCAACAGGAGAATGACGAGGATCAATGCCGCAAAGAAGCCCACCGCCGAGCCGGCGAAGAAATACACGCCGTAAATCGTGCTGAACCAAACGGGATCCAGCGACATGAGCAAATCGAACGAGGCGAACGTCGCGGTCAGCGCGAAGGCCAGCATCGCCGGAGCAGCGACCGTCTGCATGGATGTGGTCAGCGCCGCATCGGCCGAGTGATCCTGGCGAACCGAACGTTGCCAGAACCACCGCGCCAGTCCAACCCACACAGCAAAGTAGAAAACGCAGCGAATGATGAAGAACGGCGTGTTCAAGTACGCCCGCTTCTCGAGGACCAAATGGGCACTGTGGCCTTCCAGGCGACCGCTCTTGACATGACCGTGTTCGCCCGCAGTCGTTGCCGCAGCGGCATCGTGCGCCGAGTCCGAGCCATGGGAATCGCCGGCGTGCGCGGCCTTCTCGAACACGGCCGCGGGTTGCGCCCACGGGTAAATGATGCCCTTTCCGCTGGCCACCACCACCGCCACGGGCACAAAAAGCACGGCCAGGAGCGACAGGTTCATGGCCATGACTTCTGCCGGCCGGCGCACCACCACGCTCCAGCCCGCACGGGTCAGGTGCTGGAGCACCACGAAGAACAATCCGCCCAACGAGAGACTGAGAAAGAACGCGTAGTTCTGCAGGTATGCCATCCAGAACCGCCGCGAGCCTTCAGGCGAGATCAGCGAGATCAGGAAGGATGCGACCAGCACCACCAGGCCGGCGATCAGAAGCCCCACGCCCACGCGGGACGCATCCAAGTGGCGTCGTTCGTGTGGATCCAGATGTACGGCACCGTGTGCACTCACGAGTAAGTCTCCGTCCACCTCACTACGGCACCGGCGGTAACCGGCGCCCTCGCCTCACCTCAGCCGGTCCCGTTCGTTGGCAGGCACATCCTGCACGCTCGCGTCGCGGCTGAGCTGCAACGCCTGAACGTAGGCCACGATGGCCCAGCGATCCTCGGGAACGATCTGCGATCCGTACCCGGCCATGTTGCGGATTCCGTTCGTGATCGTGTTGAAAATGTGTCCCGCTGGCCGTTCGCGTACCTGCGGCGACAACAGCGACGTCGGCGGAATCCACCGCGGCTCGCCCCGGTTGGTGGCCCGCTGGTGGATCGGCCCCGTACCCTCCCCGTTCAGCCCGTGGCAAGGCGAGCAGAAGATTGCGTACCGTTCCTGCCCTCGCCGCACGAACGCCTCGGTGACCGGCAAAGGGATCTCCGTCACCCATTCGCCGTTGACCTGACCGCGATAGATCCGCTCGTCGTCCTGCAACTGCCCGCGAGCGACGGTGCCGGGGATCTCCGGCCGCATGGCCCGGCCGTCTGCAAACACGGCGCTGGGCGCTTGCGGGTTGTACCGCGGCTGGTTGTCCATGTCCTGGAAAATCTGGACCCGCGTCTCGTCGCTGCGGACGGCGCGAGCCCGGACGATCAGCGCCAGCGGAAGCCACGAGAGCACCACCGCGATCAGCACGACATAGATGATCCAGCGAGGTACCTGCGGGCGATCCATCCTAAGCCTCCACCTCTTCCACCGCGCGAGCCTTCAGCTCCAACAACAAGCCGGCCGTCCGCACCCGATCGAACTTCGGATCCCGGGCTTGGACCGAGATGAAGAACCGGTCGGATGTCACGCGGCGAAACCGCTCACTCTTGAACAGCGGGTTGTACAGCATGGGCAGGCGGTTCAACGCCAACATTCCGAACACCGCACCGAAGGCCGCCAGCAAAACCGTGGTCTCGAAGATCACCGGGATGTTGGCGGGCAAACTGAAGAGGGGCTTGCCCGAGATGATGAACTCGTAGCCGCGAAGGGCGTAGGGCACGGGAAAGCTCGTGGCGTTGGTCCACCAGACCAGAAACAACCCTCCCAGCGTGCCGGTCAATCCCATGAAAAACACGATCCACGGCAGCTTGGTGCGAGGGATGCGCATCACGTCATCCATGCCGTGTACGGGGAACGGCGTGTGCACGTCCCAGCGCGTGTAACCCTTCCGCCGGACCGCCGCCGCGGCGGCCAGCAGATCGTCCACGTTGTCGAACTCGGCCAGCAGGGCATACAAGCCCTCGCCCGACGGGCGGGCTCCAGCGTCCTGAACGGGCCGGGCAGGGTCTTCGGGCAGCGTCATATGACGGACTCCTCCGGCACGGCATGCCCCTCCACCGGATGCTTCGGATGGGCCTGCGGCATGACGTTCTTCACCTCCGCCATGGCCACCATGGGCAGATAGCGGCAGAACAACAGGAACAGCGTCATGAACAGTCCCAGGCTGCCCACGAGCATGCCGATGTCCACCCAGGTGGGCACGAACATGTTCCAACTGCTGGGCAAGAAGTCGCGATGCAGCGAAGTGACGATGATCACGAACCGCTCGAACCACATGCCCACGTTCACGCACATGGCCACGAAGAACATGACCCACAGGTTGGTCCGCAGTCGCTTGACCCAGAACAGTTGCGGGGCGGCCACGTTGCAGAAGATCATCGTCCAATACGCCCAGGCGTATGGGCCGGCCATGCGGTTGAGGAACGCGAATCGCTCGTAGAGGCTGCCGCTGTACCAGGCCATGAACAGCTCGATGCCGTAGGCATAGCCCACGATCAGTCCGGTCGTCAGCAGGATTTTGCACATGTTATCCATGTGCCGCATGGTGATGAGCTCTTTGAGCCCGAACAGCTGGCGGGCGGGAATGGCCAGCGTGATCACCATGGCGAAGCCGCCGAACACCGCTCCCGCCACGAAGTAGGGCGGGAACACCGTGGTGTGCCAGCCGGGCAACTGCGAGACGGCAAAGTCGAAACTCACCACCGAGTGCACGCTCAGCACCAGCGGCGTGGCCAGGCCGGCCAGCAGGAGATAGGCCCGCTCGAAACGGTGCCAATGCCGGTTCGATCCCGTCCAGCCCAGGGCCAGAATGCCGTACACGATCTGCCGCACCTTGCCGCGGGCCCGGTCGCGGAACGACGCGAAGTCCGGGATCATGCCCACGTACCAGAAAAGGAACGACACGGTCGCGTACGTGCTGACCGCGAAGACGTCCCAGAGCAGCGGCGAGCGGAAGTTCGGCCACATGCTCATCTGGTTGGGATACGGGAGCATCCAGTACGCCAGCCACGGCCGGCCGACGTGAATGGCCGGGAAAATGCCCGCGCAAATGACCGCAAAGATGGTCATGGCCTCGGCGAACCGGTTGATGCTGGTTCGCCAGTTCTGCCGGAACAGGAAGAGAATGGCCGAAATCAGCGTGCCCGCGTGACCGATGCCGATCCAGAATACGAAGTTGGTGATATCAAACGCCCACGCCACGGGCTGATTGTTGCCCCACACGCCTACGCCGGTGGTCACAAGGTAGCCGACGAGCCCGAAGAACATCAGCGCCAGCGGCACGGAGGCGGAGAACGCCACGTACCACGCTCGCGGAGGCCGCGGGGCCTCGGCGATGCGGCAGACCTTGTCCGTCACCGACTCGAAGTCGTTGTCGCCGATCACCAGCGGCGGACGAACGTGCGGGTCATCTTCGATCGTCCGATCGATCACGGGCTTGCCAGTTATGTCCGGTGCGAGGGCAGTCATAAAAAGCTGTGAGCTATGAGCTATGGGCTATGAGCCAGAAATACCGACACATCTCGTTCCGCATTCGTTCCTTACGCCTCATCGTGTGATTCAGCCGCGGGTCCAGCCTCCAAAGTCGTCAATTCAACGTTGGGGTTTGTCAACCGGGCCAGGTACTTCAGTCGCGGCCGTACGTTGAGCTCCTCGAGGATGAAGTACGCGCGATTGCTCTCCTGAATCTGCCGCACGCGGCTGTTCGGGTCGCTCAGATCGCCGAAGACGATGGTCTGCGTCGGGCACGTCTGAGCACACGCCGGTGTGATCTCGCCGTCGCGAACGGGCCGATTTTCGAGCCGGGCTTCGATCTTGGCCGCCTGAATCCGCTGCACGCAGAACGTGCACTTCTCCATGACGCCCCGCATGCGGACGGTCACGTCGGGGTTGAAGCCCAGCCGGCGAATTCGGTCTATCTCTTCAACCTGCTGCGTGTCCGGCATGCCAAGCCAGGGCACGCGACCGCCCTTGGGGCCCTTGCTGTGATAATCGAAGTAGTTGAACCGCCGCACCTTGTACGGGCAGTTGTTCGAGCAATACCGCGTGCCGATGCAGCGGTTGTACACCATGGTGTTGAGGCCTTCGGTGTCGTGCACCGTGGCCGACACCGGGCAGACGCTCTCACACGGCGCGTTCTCGCAATGGTGGCAGGTCATGGGCTGGTAGGCCACCTGCGGGCTCGGCTCGTCGGGCTCGCCGCTGAAGTAGCGGTCGATGCGAATCCAGTGCATCTCTCGGCCGACGAGCACTTCCTCCTTGCCCACGATGGGGATGTTGTTCTCCGCCTGACAGGCTACCACGCATGCGTTGCAGCCGATGCAGCTCGACAAGTCCACCGCCATGCCCCAGCGGTTGTTGTCGTACTCGACGGGTTGTTCCCACAACTGCAGGGGAATCGGTGCGTGCCCCCCTTCTTGCGCCGCATACGGATTCTGCTGGTAGACGGGCAGCGGGATCTCGCGAATCAGGTGCTCGGCTCGCTGCCGGCGCTCCTCAAAGCCCAGGCGGTCGATGGCGTGGTGATTCTGGGCGGTGGCGAGTTTGTACGTCTTGTTTGTCTTCTCGACGCTCGCCGCGGCGGCGTGCATAGCCTCGGTCGTGCGGAGGGCGTATGTGTTGAAGCCGACGCCTTCGCCCACGCGACCGGCGGCGGCGCGGCCGTAACCCAAGGGCAGCGCAATCGAGCCGGCAGCCTGCCCCGGCAGGACGTACGCGGCGATCTCCAGTTCGCGGCCGTTGGCCTTCAGCCGGATCACATCGCCGGTCTTGACGCCCAGGGCGTTCGCATCCGACACCGAGATCAAGGCCGCGTTGTCCCACGTGAGCTGCGTGAGCGAATCGGGCAGTTCTTGCAGCCAGCCGTTGTTGGCGAATCGGCCGTCGAAGACTTTGCGGTCAGCCAGGAACGTGACTTCGAACGCCCCCGCCGGCTGCGTCGTGACGTGCCGGCTCACAATCTCCGTCAGCGATCGCGGCTCGACGCTCACCGCCGCGTAACCGGTGCCTTCCACCAAGCCGTCATGCAACGCCTTTCGCCACGCCGACTCGAAGCTCTCCTTCGGCAAGAAGGCCGCCAGGGCACGGCGCACGATGTCGTAGCCGGCTGTCGGGGTCTCGCCTGCGAGCGTGGCCAGCAACTCGGCGCTGGTCTTGCCGTTGTACAACGGCTCGATGAGCGGCTGGACGACGCTGACCGTGCCGTCCCACGCCCTTGCGTCACTCCAGGCCTCCAAATAGTGGGCCCGGGGCAGCGACCAATGGCACCGGGCGGAGGTCTCGTTGACGTACAGCGACAGGTGCAGGCTCGTCGGCACGGCAGCCAGCGCTTCGGCGAAGCCCAGGTCGGTCGGTGCGTCGTACACCGGGTTGCCGCCCAGAATCAGCAGCGTCTTGACCTCGCCGGCCCGCATTCGCGTCACCAAATCTCGGACGGCGTCGACATGCGACGGTCGCTGCGGCTCGGGATCCTCCACGAAGATCACCGTCTGGCCGAGGTTGCCCAACCGGGTGTTGAGCGCGGCGACGGCGGCGTGTACTTCCGGCGGCTGATCGTAGCCGGCAACAATGATGCTCCGACCGGAAGCTGCCCTCAGATCGGCGGCGATCGCTCGCGGGAACGGATCGATGTTCGGTTCGCCCGCCAGGCCGCGCTCGATCTCCCGCAGAAGGCCGGCGAGCTTGCCGCTGGGCATAGGCTCGCGATGGTCAGCCACCGAACCGGTGATGCTGTACGTGCTCTCGGCCACGTACAGGCGGTTCATGGTGGCGTCCGGCTTGTTCAGCTTCCGCCGCTCGGACCACTGACGCGCGTACTTCAGCGCGTCCGGATGCGTGCCCAGCAAATCGGCCCCGAGCGAGACGATGACGTCCGCCTTGCTCAGATCGAGGAGCATCCGCAGCGGCCGGCCGAATGCCAGCCGGGCCCCTTCGCGCTGGTTGTCCCAACTGATGGGTTCGTATTCGTACCAGCCGGATTGCGGAAACGCTTCCCGCCAGCGCCGCTTCATCTCGACCATGCTCGGCCCGGAAGCCGCATCGCTCAGGACGGCCAGACCCGCCCCGCCGTTTTTTCTCAACTCCGCAAAGAGCGGTTTGGCGGTCTCGAGAAATTCATCCCAGGTGCTGACGGTGTACGCCGAGCGGTGAGCCGGCTCGTGTCGGCGGAGAAGGAACCGCGCCCGGTCAGGGTCGTACAGTTCGAGCACGCTGGCCTGGGCTTGAGCGCTGGCCGCGCCCAGGCTGGCAGGATGGAGCGGATTACCCTCGATCTTCACGGGACGCCCGTCGAAGCTGGTGACGAGCACGCCGGTGGCCGAGCCGCCCAGTTCCCACGTGGTCGCAAACTGATTAGGCACGCCGGGTACCCGACCGGGCGGTCGATAGGCGAATGGCGCGACCTTCTCCTCCGGCCATCGCCGGCACCCCGTCAAACCGGCGAAGGCGAAGGAGGCCCCCATGATCTTCAGGAACTGCCGCCGTGAGGGCGACAGCAGCTCGGCCGCGTGGTTCGGAAACTCGTTCTCCACGAACGCGCGGAACTCCGGCGTCTGGGCCAGCTCGTCCAGACTCCGCCAATATGCCTTTCCTGTGGTTCCCGCCCGACTCATGCTCCGGCTTTCCAGTGGTCGCTCCGTCTTGCGATGACCTAGCGATGACAGAGCGAACAGTTGGTCATGTAGGCCGCGTCCCGGATGTTGTATTCCTTCTTGAGCCGCAGCCCCAGCTGAATCTGGTCCTCCTGCGGAACCCAATCCATCTGGGTCACGAACTCCTTGGGCCGCAAATGCTTCTCCGGCTCGCGGTGGCAGTCGAGACACCAGCCCATGCTCAACGGCGCGACCTGATGAACGACTTCCATGCGATCCACGCGGCCATGACACGAAACGCATCCGATACCCGCGTTCACGTGCGCCGCATGATTGAAGTACGCGTAATCCGGCAGATCGTGGACCTTGACCCACTCGATGGGCTTGCCCGTCGCGTAGCTTTCATTCACCTTGAGCAACCGCGGGCTGTCCGCCTTGATGCTCGCATGACAGTTCATGCAGGTCTGCGTGGGTGGAATGGCCGCAAACCCCGCTTTGTCTACCGTGTTGTGGCAATAGCGACAATCCAAACCCAGTTGACCGACATGCACGAGGTGACTGTACGGAACCGGCTGCGCGGGCTGGTAACCCACATCCGTGGTTGCGGGCGCAGCCCCCAGGCCCACCACAAACGGGACGTAGATCGCGCCGCCCGCGATCATCACGACCAGCGCGACAAGCAGGTAGTTGGCCCAAGGCGGGAAAAGGAATCGTTGATTCGGCCCGGTGTTCGGCATATCGCGCAACTCTCAGATGCCCAACTACGGAAGTGGCCAATTGTAGTAGCCAGCCTCGTTGAGGCCATTCGATCCGGCCACTGGGCGGCGAAATTCGCGACGGTTTCCATCATCGCCGCCACAAGGCGCGGCCGCAACTATAAGTCGCCACAACTGCCTCAGACAAGTTTCCGCCCGGCCGAAAGGTGAAGCGAGCCTACTGCACGTTCGCCTCACCCGGCTTTGCCGCCGCCGGGCGATCCACTATAGTACACGCGCCAGGATTTGACACACGTTTCATCTTCGACGGGCCGCACCATATGGACTTTCCACTGTTTCACCTGGACTGGGCCGGCAACCGAATGCTCATCGCCGTCATTGCCGTCCTGCACGTCCTGGTCAATCACTCCATGGCCGTCGGTGCCATGCCCCTGATCGCCCTCGTTCAGTGGTGGGGCTATCGGACCGCAGACCCGAGGTGGGACCGCCTGGCCTACCGGCTGCTCGGCGTCTGCTTCATCGTGACCACCACTGTCGGGGCGCTCACCGGCGTGGGCATCTGGTTGTCGGCCTCGCTGGTCAACCCGCACGCCATCGGCAGTCTGATTCGCGTCTTCTTCTGGGCCTGGTTCACCGAGTGGATCGTCTTCATCACCGAGGTCTGCCTCATTCTGGCCTACTTCCTGACGTGGAAGAGCTGGGGTGAGCGCCGCAAGGGGCAGCACATCGTTTTTGGATGCGCACTGGCTCTCGCATCCTGGCTGACCATGGCTATCATCGTGGCCATTCTCGGGTTCATGATGGATCCGGGCTCCTGGGCCGAGCGACGTTCGTTCTGGACCGGCGTGCTCAACCCGATTTACCTGCCCCAACTGTGCTTCCGCACGCCGCTGGCCATGGTGATGGCCGGGCTGCTGGCGTTGCTGCTGATTCCGTTCTTCACCGCTCGCGACGCCTTTCGCCGCCGGGCGTTGCGATTCGTGGGCGTCTGGACGCTGGCCTGGTCGGCTCCCTGCATCGTCGGGGCGGGCTTTTATTGGCTGGCCATCCCCGACGCCATGCGGTCCAACATGCCGGTGGCTCTGGCCACGCAGGCTTTCCAGACTTGGCACACCGCCGTGGCTCAGATCCTGACCGTCGCCGCCGCCGCGATCCTCATCATTTCGTTGTGGGCGGTCATCAAACCGGGCTGGCTGCCGCGTCCGGCGACCGCCGTCCCCTTCCTGCTCATGTTTGTCCTGCTAGGCTACTTCGAACGCGTCCGCGAGTTCGTCCGCAAGCCGGCGGTAATTGAGAACTACATGTACGCCAACGGCATCGAGATCGACAAGTACCCGCTGCTCCGCGAGGAAGGCGTGTTAGCTCATGCCACATATGCGTCGCATCGCACCGTCACGCCGGAAAACGAGCTGGAGGCCGGTCGCGACATGTTCATCATCGCTTGCAGCCGATGCCATACCACCACCGGTGTGAACGGCGTGGTGAACAAGCTGACGACGATGTATGGCCGCGAACCCTGGAGCCGTGAGATCGTGCTCACGAACATCCGCACGCTGCACAACGTGAGGCCGTTCATGCCGCCCGCCCCCGGCACGGACGCCGAACTGTCCGCGCTGGCGGCGTACCTGGTTTCGCTCCAGGCTAACCCGGTCCCGGTGGGCGGTGCTCAAAACGAGGGCGTGAAAACGCCGGTCACGACCCAGCCGGCCGTCACGCTGCGACCGACAGCGCTGGGAGAAGGATGACCCATCTCCGCGTCGCCGTGTCTCCGCGTCGCCGCGTCGGTGTCTCGCGAGAGGCTGGCGAACCGGGCCCAAAACCATGGCAGCGGTCTTGACTCACCCGACGGCTGTTTCTGATAGAATGAAATTGAGGTGAGACCATGGTCCGTGCATTCAAACAACACGTGATGATTGGCTCGGGAACGCGCCGACTGTTTCGTTACCAATGATCGTTCGCTGCAGCGAGTTGCCGATGCGGATTGTTATATGCTGACCGAGTTGACCACGGAGTGATCGGCTGTGATTCTCGCAAACATCCCTGTACCTCACGACATTCCGCTGCCCTTGCCGGTCGATCGCGTCATCCTCCAGGCGGTCATCGTGCTGCTGTTCCTCGCCCACATCGTGTTTATCAATCTCATGCTGGGCGGAGCCATGTTTGCCGTGGTGTTCGAGTGCATCGGCCTAAAGCGGCGTGACTTCGACACGCTGGCCCGCGAGATCACCCACACCATCACGGTCAACAAGAGCCTGGCCGTGGTGCTCGGTGTAGGGCCGCTGCTGGCCATCAACGTGCTCTACACCGTCTACTTCTACTCGGCCAACGCACTGACGGGCTACGTCTGGATCAGCATCGTTCCCCTGGTGGCGGTCGCATTTCTCATCCTCTACGCCTACAAGTACTCCTGGGAGCGCCTGGCGAACCGCAAGAAGCTGCATCTGGCGATGGGCGGGTTCGGCGTGGCCATCCTCCTGTTCGTGCCGTTGATCTTCCTGAGCAACATCAACCTCATGCTCTTCCCCGACCGCTGGACGCAGGTGCGGGGATTCCTCTCGGCCCTGTGGCTGCCCAACGTGTGGCCGCGGTTCTTGCACTTTGTGCTGGCCTGTGTGGCGGTCAGCGCCTTGTTCATGCTTGCCTACTTCACACGCGCGGGCTATCCGGTCGAAACGAAGTTTCAGGGCCTCGACCGGCCGAACCTGCGACGGCTGTTCTACGGCATCGCCTTCGGGGCCACGCTTCTGCAGTTGGCCGCCGGCCCGCTCGTACTGTTCACGCTGCCCGCCCAGGGGCTCTCGGTGTTTTTGTACGCGGTGATCGGCACCGGCGCGGCCTTCGCCGTCGCCATGCTCGCCCTTATGTGGTGGGAGATTCTCACCCCGCGTCAGACCGCCGGGCGGTTCTTCGTGCCCATCGTCGCGCTGCTCATCCTGACCGGTTCGGCCATGGGCTTCGGCCGGCACGTCTACCGCGAGGGTGCCCTTCGCGACCATCGTCTGGCCATGGAACAGCGGACGCAGGACCTCGCTTACGCCGCCGCTGCTGCCAAATGGCGGGCCGACCACGGTGTGGCCGTGGAAGATCTTCCGCTGGGTCAACGCGTCTTCCGCGACGTGTGCAGCAGTTGCCACATGCTGGACCGCGTGCTCACCGGGCCGTCCATCCGCGAGATCGCCGAGCTCTACAAGGACGATCCCGACGGCATCGTGCGCTGGACCAAGGCTCCGACCCGCAAACGCACCGGCTTCCCGGCCATGCCGGCCTTCGATCGGCCCACCGAGCAACTGCGAGCCGTCGCCGAGTACATGCTCGAGCTGGCGGCCCCGAAAAAAGAAGGCTTGAGTCCTGAGTCCTGAGGCTTGAGGGGCCGTGAGCTGTGAGCCAGACGGTCCGGCTGAAAGCTGAGCGCTGACAGCGGATAGCTACACGCATCCGCGGCCTTACTTGAGCAGTTTGCGCAGGACGGGCTCGAGTTCGTCGGCCATGCGGACGAAGCCCAGATCCGTGGCGTGTGTGCCGTCCACCGTCGCGTCGTCGTCCACGCCCAGCAGCCGATCGCCCGGCACGAGCGTGAGCTGTGGCACGTTCGCATCACTCAACCGCTCGAAGGTGGCACGAAGTTCCGCGTTCTTACGGTCCACTCGCTCGCGTGCACTCGGCAGGAACCGGGCCGCCTGATGCGGAGCCTGCTCGACCAGGACGATGGGCGTGTGAGGATGCGCTTTGCGCAGCGTGCGCACGAACGGCTCGATGCGCTCGCGCACCATCTCGGCGGTCATGTTGGGCAGGCAATCCAGCACGTACACTGCCGGATCCAGCTCGGCCAGCAGATCAGCCATCTCGGGTTCCATCTTGCCGTTGCCCGAGAAGCCCAGGTTGATGGTCGGTACGTCCAGCCGGCGACCCAGAATCGCCACGTGAGCCATGCCCGGCCTTGACGCACAGCCGCCCTGACAAATAGACGTCCCATACACCACGACTGGCTTGGCCGCGCGCGGGGCCGGCTTGAATAGCTGTGCGGTCGGCGGGATACCGATCTCCAGCGACTTCACCCCGTTGTACAGCGGCAGGTACAGCATGTACTCATGCGTGCCCGCCGGAACGTTGTCCACGAGTACGGCCTCACTGGACGAAGTGCTGCCCGGCCGCCCCGCTCCCGTCCAGCGCCACTGCCCCTCGTGCCGTACGTACAGGTCCAGGCCGCTCACGCCGGTTGCCGGCATGTGCGGCATCGCCAGGTTCGACGACGTCACCGTCCAGCGGGCGGCGATCTTCGGGGCGTCGGTCACAAACCGCACGCAGATGCCGGCCGTGTTCGTGCTCAGCGTCCAGACCGGATCGCGAACGACGCCCTTGGCCCGGGCGGGCAGGCGATGCCAGAACTCGGCCGTGTCCGTCCACCCCTTGCCTTCGACGGGCAACAGCCGGGCGTCATACCAGGCGAGCGTGGACTTGTCGCCGTCGGCTGCCTTGTCGGGTTCGAGCCTCTCCAGAGCCGGCGGTTTGGCCGCGACGGTCGCTGCAACGGACGCGATGAAGATGGAAGCGAATCGAAGCATGGACGTGATCTCCTTTCGTTGACCGCCCTGATTGTCCGCTCGAAATCGCCCTCTGTCCACCACCGTGTCACTCTCCCCTCGGACAGAAAAGCGCATCCGGAGCTCGCCGCCGCACTTTGAAACAACGGACAACTGACCACTGACCATCCAGTGGTTCGCCTGTCGCCGCGCGGTTATTATGGCGACCAGCAGAGTCCCAATCGAACGTGCAAGGAGACGGTCATGAGCAGCAACAAGCTTACGACGACCGTGGGGCGGCGTGAGTTCCTGGCCGGCACGGCGGCAGCGTTCACCATCGTCCGCCCGTCGGCTGTCCGAGGCAGCACGGCCAACTCCACCATCGAGTTGGGCATGCTGGGCTGTGGCGGACGCGGCACGTGGATCGTGCCCCTGTTCCAAAAGCACGGCAAGTACAAATTCGTCACCTGCGCCGATTACTATCCCGAGCATGCCGACCGGGTCGGTGAAATGTGCCAGATCCCGGCGAACAAGCGCTTCAGTACGCTCTCGGCCTACAAGCGGATGTACGACACGAAGTTCGACGCGGTGGTGATCGAGACGCCGCCGTACTTCCATCCCGAGCAGGCCGCCGCCGCGGTCGATGCCGGCAAGCATGTGTACTGCGCCAAGCCCATCGCCGTCGATGTCCCCGGCTGCCGAAGCTTCGAGGCATCGGGCAAGAAAGCGACGGAAAAGAAGCTCGTCTTTTTGGTCGATTTTCAGACCCGGGCCAACGAGCATTACCGCGAGGCGGCCCGCCGCATCCACCGTGGTGACATCGGCAAACTGGTGAGCGGTGACGCCAAGTACCCCTGTGGTGTCATGGGGTTAAAGACGCCGGCCACGCCCGACGACCGGCTGCGATGCTGGTATTGCGACAAAGCCCTGTCCGGCGATTTCATCGTCGAGCAAAGCATCCACGCGCTGGACGTGGCCACCTGGATGATCAACGCCGCGCCGGTGGCCGCCATGGGCCGCGGCGTCTCCAAAGGTTTGCGCGCCTATGGCAACATCTGGGATTCGTTCACGCTGGTCTACGAGTTCCCCGATAGCGTCAATCTGTCTTTCCATTGCGTGCAGATGGTGCACGGGGCTCCGAACGAGATTCAATGTCGGATTTATGGCGCCAACGGCACGTTCGACAGTGATTACTTCCGGTTTGTGAGCATTCAATCGCCCGACAAAGCCTATCCGCGACAGGAGTTCACGGATCTCTACACCAGCGGCACGGTGGTCAACATCAACGAGTTCTACCAGGCGATCACCGGCGGCGATTATTCCAACCCCACGGTGGCTCCGTCGGTCCGCAGCAATCTCACCGCGGTCATGGGCCGCGAGGTTGCCTACCGCAAGGAACTGCTGACCTGGGACGCATTGCTAAAATCCAGCGAGCGGCTCGAAGCGGACTTGTCGGGCCTGAAGAGCTGACTAGAGACTCGGAAATTCCACCACAGTGTAGGATATCCCCGGACACGGGGGAGGTTGGTTCGATGATCGGGCGAAGTTGTGTGGCATGGACGTTTCTCATCGGCGTGCTGACGGCCGGTGTCGCCGCGAACGCGGACGACTTGGCCGACGGCTTTCTCCATCCGCCCGACTCGGCCAAGCCCTGGGCCTACTGGTGGTGGTTGGACAGCTACGCGACCAAGGAGGGCATCACCCGCGACCTCGAGGAGATGAAGCGACAAGGCATCGCGGGCGTATTGCTCTTCGACGCCGGTGAAGGCAAGGGCTCACCCGTCGGGCCGGTGTTCATGAGCGACGCATGGCGCGAGCTGTTCAAGCATGCCATCGCCGAGGCCGATCGGCTTGGCATCGTCGTGGGTGCCAACATCTGCAGCGGCTGGAACGCCGGTGGTACGTGGGTCACGCCTGAACACGCTGCCAAGACCGTTGTGTGGTCGAGCGTCTCCGTGCAAGGTCCTGCCAGTGTTTCTCAAGTCTTGCCCAAGCCCCAAACATGGGAAGGCGACTACTACCGCGACATCGCCGTTTTCGCACTGCCCGAAGGCCGCCGCCCCGCCGACGCGCCCGGCCTCGACCACTTCGACGTCAAGGCCGCTCGCGCGTTCCTCAACGTGCCGGCCGAGATGCTCGAGCGGGAGGCCGCTGGCGCACCCGACGATCGCGACTGCACGGCCAACGAAGTCCTGAATCTCACCGACCGAATGGACGCCTCAGGCCGACTCACCTGGGACGCCCCCGCCGGCAAGTGGACGTTGCTGCGCATCGGCTACGCTCTGCTCGGGGCCAAGACCAGCTGCACCAGCCCCGGCGCCCAGGGACTGGAAATCGACTTCTTCAGCACCGATGCCTTCGACATGCACTGGGGCCACACCGGTGAGAAGATGATCGCCGATGCCGGACCGCTCGCGGGCAAGACGCTTCGCTACGTGCACGACGACAGCTACGAAGTGGCCGGTCCCAACCGCCTCCAGCAGAACTGGACGCCGCGCTTCATAGAGGAGTTCAAGTCGCGCCGCGGCTACGACCCGACACCCTACCTGCCCGTGCTCACGGGCAAGATCATCGACAGCCGCGACGTCTCCAACCGGTTCCTGTGGGACTATCGCCGCACCATCGCGGACCTGTTCGCGTCGGGCCATTACGCGCGGATGCGCGAGCTCGCCCACGCCAAGGGTCTGGGCACGCACCCGGAATCGGGCGGACCGTTCTGGCCGTGCATCGACGGCCTGTTGAACCAGAGCCTGAACGATATTCCCATGGGCGAGTATTGGAAACGCGTCCCCGAAGCGCCCGACGGCAAAATCTTCTGGCGCGGCGACTACCACATCTGCGATACCGTCCGACAGGCCGCTTCCGCCGCCCACATCTACGGTAAGCCCATCTGCCAGGCCGAGGCCTGGACCTCCATGGGCCCCAACTGGGAAGAGGATCTGTTCGATCTCAAGGATCTTGGGGACGAGGCTTTCTGTGCGGGCCTCACCCGCAATGTGCTTTGCTTCTACGTGCATCAGGCGGATTTGAAGGCACGGCCCGGCTATCAATGGGAAGCTGCCGGCACGCACTTCGATCGCAACGTGACTTGGTGGGACCTCAGTCACGCCTGGCTTACGTATCTGGCTCGCTGCCAATACATGCTCCAACAGGGCCGATTCGTCGCCGATCTGCTGTACTTTTACGGCGAAGACGCGCCCAACTACGTGCCGGCCAAGACGCACATGCGGCCCGAACTGCCCAAGGGCTACGACTGCGACACTTGCAACGCTGACGTGCTGTTGAATCGGCTGACCGTCCAGGACGGCCGGCTCGTGCTGCCCGACGGCATGAGCTATCGCATGCTCGTTCTGCCCGAACGCCGGCGCATGACGCCTCGCGTCCTCGCCCGGATCAAGGAACTCGTCGAGGCCGGCGCCACCGTCGTCGGACCCAAGCCCAAACAGTCCCCCAGTCTGGCCGGCTATCCCGAGTGTGATGCACAAGTCCGCCGAATGGCCGACGAACTGTGGGGCAACGACGACGATCCCAAAGGTCGCAAGCGCGAAGTCGGCAAAGGCCGTGTGATTTGGGGCAAACAGTTGTGGAAGCTGCTCGCCGCCGATCAGGTGCCGCCGGACTTCGAGTACCGTCGTCAGGCAGAAGACACCCGCCTCGATTTCATCCATCGCCGGGCCGGCGAGACCGACATCTATTTCGTGTCCAACCAGCTCGATCGGCCTGACAAGGCAGAATGCTTCTTCCGCGTGTCCGGTAAGCAGCCGGAGATCTGGGACCCTGTGACCGGCGAGCGATGGGACGCAGTCAATTTCGAAAACAAGAACGGACGCACCCAACTGTTGCTGGAGTTCGCGCCCCGCCAGTCCTACTTCGTCGTGTTCCGCCGTCCGGCCGCACCGCCCGAAGAGCGTGCCGCTGACGGCCGCAACTTCCCGACCTACAGGCCGGCGGGCGAACTGTCCGGGCCGTGGACCGTCCGCTTCGATCCTGAACTGGGCGGTCCCGAATCCGTCGTGTTCGACAAGCTCGTGGATTGGACGCAGCGGCCCGAGCCCGGCATCAAGTACTATTCCGGCAAGGCGGTCTACGAGAAAACGTTCGACTTGCCGCAGGATCTGCAAAAGCCCGGCAAGCGCGTCTTCCTGGATCTCGGCCGTTTCGAGAATGTCGCGGGCGTGCGGCTCAACGACAAAGACGTGGGCGTCGTTTGGACGGCACCCTGGCACATCGAGATCACCTCGGCCGTGCAGACCACCGGCAACAAGCTTGAAATCACCATCGCCAATCTATGGCCCAACCGCCTCATCGGCGACGCGAGCCTGCCGCCCGAGAAACGTATCACCGTCACCAACGTGAAGAAGTTCAAGGCCGACATGCCTCTGTTGCCCTCGGGTCTGCTCGGCCCGGTCGTACTTAAGTCTGCGGAATCCAACGTGGAGTAACCGTACCCCTGCGAATTATCACCACAGAGAATCAGAGGCACAGAGAGAGCAATCAGAAAGAGAGTCCTGCGAGATGTCATACCGGAGTTGGGGCTCAGCTCCTTGTTGACATCGTTCTCACGGGCTATTCTTGCATTCCTCCTTTCTTTAATCTGCGACCATCTGCGCAATCTGCGGACATTATCGACAAAGTATTGTGATCCGCAGATTGCGCAGATTCTCGCAGATTTTGCGTGAAGGGCACCACACCGCGAATCCCGTAATGGCCTATTATTGTCAGTAGGAGCCAGGTACAATGTCGGCATGCAATCGCTTTACGGCGGTTTTCGGCCAGGAGGTCACGTATGCACGCGTATCAGCACCTGCGAAGATGGGCGGCCGCTTCAACCGGCGCACTCCTCATGGCAGCGGGTTTGAGTGTCGGGCTATCGTCCTGTGCGGATTCGACGGACGGGCCCACCCGAGCGAGCACCGATGCGTCGGCCCGCCATGCCGTCCACAGTGCGGAGCTGCAGGCAGCCATGCGCGGCCTGGGCCAGCGGTCGAAGGAGGAGATTGCGGCTGAACTGTATACGGGATCGCCGACCAGCACGCGCATGCAGCGTGTGGCGGAAGCCGCCGGCGACATCGCCGCGACGGCCGATCGCATCCCGGAATTCCTGAGTCAGGTGCAACTGGACGCGACTGACCGTCAGCAGTTTATCGCGCTCGCCCGCCAACTGGGCAACGACGCCCGCGAAGTCCAGATCCGGGCCCGCACCGGTGATGCGCCGGCTGTGCAGCAGGCGGTCAATCGCATGGACGCCACGTGCAACGCGTGTCACAGCCTTTTCCGCCCGGGCGGCGTCTGACGCTCGCCCCAGGGTCTTTCGCTTCTTCTCGCCGCGCGGCCGCGTCGCCGTGTCATTCTTTTCCGTCAGCCTTCTTTGGCCAACAGACTGACGGCGAAGATCACCGCAGCCGCCAGCACGATCACCGCACCCGTGCCCACGTAGCTGAGCGCATCGGAGAACGAAACGAGCGTGCCGGCCACGCTCGAAATCAAGGCGATCAGCGTGGCCCACCAGAACATGCCTGACACACTGCGGGCCAGGTTGCGGGCGGCGGCGGCGGGCACGACCAGCATGGCCGTCACCAACAGAATGCCTGCCGTGCGAATCAGCGTCATGATCACCAACGCCAGCAGCATGGCGAACAGGTAATCGTACAGGCGCACCCGGATCCGCCGGCTGTGAGCCAGCTCGCTGTTCAGGCCGATGAGCATGAGCGGATTGAAGCTCAACAGCATGAACACGAGCATGCCCACGGCCAGTAGAGCGGACACGTAGAGGTCGGCGTCGTCCAGCGTCAGGATGGAGCCGTAGAGATACTTGGGGAATTCCGCGCTGTGCTTGGGGAATGCGGTGATGATGGCAATGCCGATGGCCACCACCGTGCTGAAGAACACGCCGATGACCGTGTCGTTGGACAGATCCGTCCGGCGACGCACCATGGCGATGCCCAGCCCCACCATCACGCCGAAGATCACCATGGCGATCCGAGGGTCGAAGCTGAACCGCGTAATGGCGTCGTGCAGGAGGAAACCGAACGCCACGCCCGCGAATGCCGAGTGCGAGATGGCGTCCGAGAAGAACGCCATGCGGAAGTTCACGACCTTCACGCCCATGGCCGCACACATGGGTGCGATCAAAATGCATTCGATGATGGCCCGATGCATGAACGCGTAGTGTTGCCACGCTTCGGGCATGAGCGAGCGCACGCCACGCTCCAGGAGCGGCTGAACCATTTGCGACCACCATTCCAGTCCGGGCAATTGGGCGATCATGGCGGCTTGTCCCTCAATGCGAATGCGGCCCCGGGCAGCCGTGGCCGGTGTGGCCCTGGCCGCCCGTCCCGTGATGGTGCTTGTGCGCGTGGCCTTCGTGCGTGCCAGTGTGCTCGTACAGGCTCACGTCCTGGCGATAGAGGGCCCGCAGGTTCTCCGCCGTGAGCGTGGTGACCGCGTCGCCCTGGCACTGCACGGTCTGGTTCAGACAGATGACGTACTGTGCGTGCTGCGTTACGATGCTAAGGTCGTGACTGACCAGCAGCATGGTGTAACGGCCCTCCTGCTGAAGCGAGCCGAGCAGATCACAGAACAGTTCCTCGCCGGCCACGTCCACGCCCGACACGGGCTCGTCGAGCAACAGGATGTCCGGCTCGTGACTCAACGCCATGGCCAGGAGCACGCGCTGCAACTCGCCCCCCGACAAACGTCCCAGGCTCTTGTGCTCCCAACCGCTGCCGCCCACCTGGGCAAGGTACTTGGCTGCGACGCTGCGAGCGGTGCGGCTGTGGCCGAGCCACACCGGGCGCCGCTGCAGGCCTGCACACATGAAATCGAGCACCGAGATGGGCATGCCGCGATCGAAGTCCAGCCGTTGCGGCACGTAGCCCAGCCGCAGCGGCTCGCCCTCGACCGTCTGACCAATCTGGATCGTGCCCGTGTACGGCACGAGGCCGAGAATCGCCCGCAACAGCGTCGTTTTGCCCGCCCCGTTCGGCCCGATGATGGCGTTGAGCGCGCCCACTGCTGGCTGCGCGGTGACGTTGGACAGAATCTGCACGCCGCCCAGTGTGACCGACACGTTGCGAAGCCGCAGCGCGTAACCATCCTTCGGGATTCTGGCCGTACTGGTCATGCGTCCACTGTTTCCGTCATTCTTCGGGCGGCGGGCATCTTGCCCGCCTCGAACCCGTAGTGCCTATTTAAGGGCACTATCAAACGCCTGCGCGCTTGGCGTGTCGGCCTTTCCACGCCCCGCCGGGGCGCAGGTCAGTAGCGGTAGGCGTGAGCCTACGGACCAATCGCCGAGCACCCAATCTTTCCTTTCCTCCAGATGCCGGCTCCGCCGGCATCTGGAGGAAAGGTATAGAATCTGATCGCAATACTTCCCCGGCGGCTCACGCCGCCGGCTATTAACCTGCGCCCCGTTCGGGGCGAACAACGTCTGGTTGCCGGACGCTGGACGGTTGCGATCGTTGCTTTGCCCCACCGCGAAGAAGGCGGGCGAGACGCCCGCCCCCCGAAAGCGCTAGTCTTGAGGCGACGGCGTCGCCCCCAGGGCCCGTTGGAGCGTCGCCAGGTTCTGGTTCATGACGTCCTCGTACAACCGCCGCTTCTGCTCGGGCGTGGTCGCTTCGGGCAGGCCCGCGTCGGTGTTGAACGGGTTGAGCGGATATACGGCGGTGCCCGTCTCGCGGGCGATGGTTTCAGCCAGCTTGTCGCCGAACGGCGGCTCCCAGAAGATCGCGGCCGGCTTGGTGGCCCGGACCGTGTCGATGAGTTTGGCCATCTCGGCCGCCGATCCGGTCTCGCCGGGGATTTCCCGCAGCGTCGCCACAATGTTCAAGCCCAGATCCCGCGCCAGATAATCAAACGCCGCGTGACCGGTCACGATGTTCCGGTTGGCGAAGCTCTTGGCCGCCTCCTCCATTCGTTGAGCCAATGCCTCGAGCCGCTGAGCGTACGCCTCGGCGTTGGCGCGGTAGACGTCCGCACGATCGGCGTCGATTTCAGCCAGCCGGGCCGCCAGCGTGCGAACCTGCCGTGCGGCCTGCCGCGGCGAAACCCAAGTGTGCGGATTCACGTCGGAATCGTGATCGTGGTCATGATCGTGCGTGCAGCACGCGCGAGCGTCTTTTTCGTTCTCGTGCCCGCCATGATGGTCGTGCGTGCAACCCGCATGTCCATCGCTCCCGTGATCATGAGGACACGCTTTGGTCTGCTCGCCTTCGTGATCGTGTGAGCAACCCTTGTGCTCGTGAGCCGCATGGTCGTGCGAGCAACCGGCATGCGCGTTGGCGGTTTCACCGCCGATCAGATCGCAGTCATCCGAGATGGTGACGATCTTCAGATCCCGCCGGCTTCGAAGCAGTTCAGACAGGAAGGGCTCGGCCCCCAAACCGTTGGCAACCACCAGATCGGCTCGACTGATCAGCTTGAGGTCCCGACCGGTGAGCGAATACGAATGCGGGCAACCAACATCCCGATCAACCAGGAGTTGAACGTCCACGTCCGGGATGTCGCCGACAACGTTCTGCGTGAACACATAGACAGGCAGGAACGTGCACACGATGCGCAGCTTGCCGTCGTCCGCGGCCCCGCCCTGGCCCTTGGGCACAACCATCCCGATGGCCGCGAGCAGGCCGACGACCCCGACGAGCACCACCGGCAAAACCCATCGCGAACGCGCGGGCGATTGAGTCTGGCCCATCATACCGACCTCCTCGACAGCTGCGGGCGCGACGACGTGCCCGGACCTCTCCAAAACGCGTAATTGTTTCCGGCTCAGGAACTTGCGCATTATTCTGCGCAGGCCGGCCCGCATGTATACATTGTATCCGCAGTCGTATTACATTGTCAACGCGAGGGTCATACCCGAGAAATCGGTCCCGGGCACTCGGCGTACCCGGGACCGAGGGGTGAATCACACACAGCGGACGCGGGCGCGCCGATCAGAAGAACGGCAGGCCCACGAAGAAGTTGAAGTATCGGACGTCGTCGTCGCCGTGCCGCGACACCGGGAAGGCCAGATCGAACTCCATGGGCACCGTGCCCAGAATGTCGAGCGTGAGCCGCACGCCGGCACCCACCGACGCCCGCCAGGTGCTCAGACCGAATTCCTTTTCGACCGTGCCCATGTCCGTGAAGAACACGCCGCGAACCGCCCGAGCATACAGCGGGAAGGAGTACTCGGCTCCGGTCAGTGCGATGAACTCGCCACCCACGCGGTTGTTCCGTAGGCCGTCGCGCGGGCTGATGCCGCGGAAGTCGAAGCCGCGGATCGAGCCGATGCCGCCGGCGTAGAAGCGTTCGAACACCGGAGCATCGCCGAGAATCTGCCCGGCCTCGGCCCGCACGCTCAGCACGCTCTTGCGATCCTGCTCGTCGGTGGCCAGCGTGAAATGCTGAACGTAGCGGGCGTATGCCTTCCCGAAGAAGAAGTCGCCGCCCATGGCCCCGGCCTGCTCGTACGAAGCCAGGAAGGTGTGACCTTTGCTTGGATCGAATCGGCTATCCGTCGTGTCGTGAACGAGTGAGGCCTTCACGCTCGATAGGTAGTTCCAGCCGTCTACCTTGCGGATGTCGCGGGCCGCGAACGATTCGCGGTCGAGCACGCCCACGTACTCCGCCCGGAAGGCGATTTCGCCCGTCCAGCCCTTGAGCAAGCCCTGCTCAAATCGCTTGTCGAAGCTGAAGCTGCCGCCGTAACGCCGCTCGTCGTAGCCGTCGCGGCCGCGGTCGAACAGATACAGGCTGGTGTTGAAGCCGATGGGCATGTCGAGCAGGTACGGCTCGCGGAAGTCGATGCGCCCGCGGACCAACTCGGTGCCCGGCTCGAACTGGATTCGCATGGTCTGGCCCGCTCCGCGGAAGGCACGTCCGCGGAAGAACTCGCCCCAGCTGCGCGGCCAGTCGGCAATGTCGAAGTTCGTGTTCTCCAGCATGATGTTGCCCAGGAGGCCCTGGTCGCTACTGGCGCCCACGCCGGCGATGAACCGCGTCGTGTTGGGGCTCTCGGTCACCGTGACCAGCACGTCGCGCACGCTGTCCTCGTTCATAGGCGGCACGATGGGTTCGATCGTCGCCTCCGAGAACAAGCCGGTGTCCTTCAGCCGCCTCTCGGACTCGCGGACGGCCGTGACGTCGTACAACTGCTCGGGATAGAACCGCAGCTCGCGGCGAACCACCTTCTCCTGCGTGCGGAAGTTGCCGTTGACCTCGATCCAGCCGATGTGGAACTGGTTGCCTTCCTTGACCGTCAACGTGAGGACGACCAGGCCCGGTTCTTCGGCGAACACCCAGCTGGGTACGATATTCGCTTCGATGTAGCCGATGGTGCCGTACTTGGTTTCGAGGTTTTTGAGGTCCGTCTGCAGCCGCGGCTGGATGAGGTAATCGCCGGGCTTGAGCTGCATGGCCGCCTGCAGTTCCTCGCCGGTGAACACCTCGTTACCCGCGAAGCGGATCTCGCGGATGCCGTAGCGAATGCCCTCGTTCACGCGGAACACCAGGCGCAACCGCTCGCGAGCCACGTCCAGAAACTCCGGCTCCCAGCTGACCTCGGCATCCAGGAAGCCGCGGTCGCGGTAGTACTGCTGCACGGCCAATGCGTCGCGCTGGGCGCGATCGGGGTCGAAGTCGCCCGTGCGGAAGATCCAGATGTACGTCTTGGATTCGATGACGCCTTTGAGTTCGCTGTCGCCGAACGTGACGTTGCCTTCGAAGTCGATTTTGCGGATGCGGACGCGCTGGTTCTCGACGATGGAGTACGCGACCACGTTCTCGCTCAGTCGCTGCTCGTCGTAGGTTACTTCGGCGTAGGCGTAGCCCTTCTCGCGATACTTGCGTTCGATGAGGTCGCGCCCCTGGCGAACTTCGTAGAGATCCAGCGGATCGCCGACGGCGAACGGCAATTCCGCGAGCAGATCCTTGTCCTTGAACTTGACGTTGCCCTCGAACTCGATGGCGGCGACTTCGGGTTTCTCCGTCACCCGGAGCACGAGCTGCACCTGGTCATCGACGAGCTGTGGCACCGCCCGCACGTCGCGGAACCGACCCGTGCGCAGCAGCCGGGCCACGTCACGCTGCACCTGGTCCTGGGTGTAGGTCTCGCCGGCCCGCGTGCGGATCTGATTGCGAACGTACGACTCGCTGATCTGGTCAAGGCCCTCGATGACGATTTCGCGGACGACCCGCCCGTCCAAGGGCGAGGCCGGCGCCGCCGGGGCAGGCGTCGGCAGCCCTTCCGCCGGCGACGGCGTCTGCGCACGCGCCCCGGAATGACAGACCAGGACTGTGCAGGCACCCGTCAGCAGGAGGATGACCGTCCATCGGCGGCTGCCCATGCCGCGCCGCAGGCATGCATGTTCCATCATGTCAGGCTCGTTTTGGGTAACGTATGAATGACACGGCAGCGCTGCCGGAATCGCGCCGGGGCCACGATCCCAAGCCTGAAGGCAAACCCCTGAGCAACTCCGTCGGGCTTCTGCCGACGACCGCGCTAATGCGGGGTAATATATCGGGTTCGTCCACGGGTGCAAAGCTAATCTGCAGCGAAAGTTAGCCCAGCCCACCCTGATCGCGGGCCGGATACGCCTGGCTGCGACGGTAATCCTTGTGCCAGCGTCCTGCGATTGTCGTTCGAATAGGCAATCCCCGGATGTGCCGCACCCGGGCACTGCTGAACAGGCTCGCCGGCTTCCTTGCCAACCGGCGGGTTATCGGAACAATGGTGGACCATGTGCGGGATTGCCGGCATCATCGACTTCGAGGGACGCCCCATCGACGTACGTCGGCTGGAGGAGGCGTGCCAATCGCTGGCCCACCGCGGTCCGGACGACCGGGGAATCTGGCAATCCCAATCGAACGGCTGGAGCGTGGGCTTGGCTCACACGCGGCTGGCCGTGATCGACCCGGCACCCGAAGCCCATCAACCCATGATCACGCCCGACGGTCGTTGGGCCATCGCCTACAACGGCGAGCTCTACAACTACCGAGCGCTCCGGGACGAGATCGGCTCGGAGAGGCGCACGGCCTCGGACACCGAGGTGGTCCTGCAAGCCTGTCGGGCCTGGGGTCCCAAGGCCCTGGAGCGATTCGACGGAATGTGGGCGATGGCTGTCGTGGACGCCGAGTCCCGTACGGGCCATCTGTCGCGCGATCCGTTCGGCATCAAGCCGCTGTATCACACCTTTGTCGATCGCAAGCTCGTGTTCGCCAGCGAGTTGCGCACACTCGTGGGCCTCCTCGATCAGCCGCTCGACATCGATCCGGCGGCGGTGGCCTGTTATCTACAACTGGGCTATGTCCCCCACCCTCTGACGATTTATCGTCAAGTCCGCAAGTTGCCGCCCGGCCATGTGCTGGCGTTCGACGCCCGAGGACCGGCCGAACCGCACCGATACCATTTCTTGAAGCCGCCTCCTACGCCAGCACCCGACTACGCAGCCGCGTGCGAACAGTTGCGGGCGCTCATTCAGGATGCCGTGCTTCGGCAATGCGTGGCCGACGTGCCGCTCGGCGCGTTCCTGTCGGGTGGGCTGGACTCGTCCGTGGTGGTGGCCTGCATGGCCCGTCGGCAGGGCTCGCCCATCCGGACGTTCAGCATCGGCTACGCCGATCACGCCCGTTACGACGAGACGCACTACGCGCGGTTGGTCGCCCGACACCTGGGTACCGAGCACCATGAGTTCCGGCTCAGCTTTGCCGACATCCTGGCCGCCGTCGAGCCCATGCTCGACCATCTCGGCGAGCCGTTCGCCGACAGTTCGCTCCTGCCCACCTCACTGGTCAGCCGGTATACCCGACAGCATGTCACCGTAGCGCTGAGCGGCGACGGCGGCGACGAGCTGTTCGGCGGCTACTGGCGCTATCTCGGCCATCACTATCTCGATCGCTACCGGCGACTGCCCGACGCGATTCGCCGGCCGATCGAGTGGCTCTTGCAGATCCTGCCCGAGGCTCGCTCGACGCGGCGGCTCGATCGGTTGCGGCAGCTGCGCAAGCTGTTGCGCGGCGATCTGCCCGATCCGATGGACCGCCATCTGGCCTGGGCCCGATTCCTAGAAGCGGACGTGGCGGCGGAGCTACTGGGCCAGGACCGTGCACGAGAGGCGACGCGGATCGTAGGCGAGGCCTACCGCGAGGCCGTCACGAGCTGGTACGCGGACAACGTACCGGAATTGGAGCCGCTCCAGCGTATTCTCCTGGCCGACCTGGGTGTGGGACTGGCCGACGACATGCTGTGCAAGGTGGATACGGCCAGCATGTACCACTCTTTAGAGGTACGTGTGCCATTGCTCTCCACCGACGTGGTCGACTTCGTCACCGGCCTGCCGCTGGAATACAAGATCGCCGGGACGACCGGCAAGCGCATCCTCCGCGATGCATTTCGCGACTGGCTACCCGAGACCGTCATCGAACGAACCAAGATGGGCTTCGAAGTGCCCGTAGGCGAATTCTTCCGTAACGAGCTGCGCGAGCTGTTTGCCGACGCGGTGACGCCCGACGCATTGGCCGCGTTTGGCATCAACCCGCAACCGGCACTGCAAGCGTTCGACGACCATCTGCACCGTCGGCGCGATCGGACCGAACATCTTTGGGCGCTGCTCGTGCTGTGCTGGTGGCGCCGCAAGACACGCGCGTAAGAAAACCGCTCTTTCCTTCGTCGCTTACACGAGCCGCAGGAAGGTAAGAGCGGTTCTCTGTCAATTACCGACGCTCAACAGAGCGCCCGAGGTTTACTTCACCGGTTGGAACGGCTGCGTCCAGGCGACTTCAACATCCCCCTCGGCGAACGGGTTGGGATGCTTGGCGTCACTGATGATCTTCGCCCGCACGTACAGCTCGCTGCCGTTGAGCGTGTAGCTGACCTTTGTGCCTTCCTTCTCGGCCAGCACCTGGCCGATGGTGTCGCTGTACTCGTAAACGACGTGGTCGGCAGCCGGGCGAGTGGTCACCGTGCGATCGTAGTTGCGAGGCGTGCCGATGAACTGCGTCTTGTACGACACGCCGGGCTTGGCGTCGATCTCGACCGTCAGCGTGTTGTTCTCGAAGCGAATGTCCTTCAGAATCACGCCGGTGGTGGGATAGAAGTCGCCCTTCTCCATGGCCTCCACCAGCGACTCCGGCGTGAGCTTCTCGGCCCGGACCATGATCCAGCCTCGTCCCGGATTGGCGCCGCCGCCGGGAATCTTCGCGTAATTATGGGCATCGTCGGAAGCCACGCCGTACATCACCGGCAGATTGAGCTGACCCAGCCGCCGGGACAGCACGACGTCCCACATCCGATCGACCGGCACACGTGTGGCGTCGCCATAGTTGTGCACGCTGGGATGACCGTTGTGAACCTCGAAGAACTGCGCGCCGCGAAGCGGGGCGATGTCCTCAGCCGTCATGGCCCAACCAAAGTAGGGGTGGTTCACAGTAGGAAACATGGGCCGGCCGGTTGCCTTCCGCTGGGCGAGCACGGCATCAATGTTCCGCTGGGTGCACTCGGCAACGGTTTCACCCCGCTGCGGCGGTATGAGCTCGGCCAAGTTGATCCCGTTGAGGTGGACCGGCTTCTTCGCGGCCGAATCGCTGATCTCTTCGCCTGGCACCAGGAGAAACGAACCGGGCTGCTCGAACATCGCGCGCAGCTCGTCCAGCGTCTTGAGCCGGTACTCGACCTGGTCACCCTTCTGCCGCTTGACCAGCGTGTCCCCGAACTGCTGCTCGTAGATTTCGGCTCCTTTGGCCCACCGATCTTTGGGGGCCACCCACTTCTCACCCTGGAGCATCACGTTGTGATCGCTGATGACCAGAAATTGATACCCATGATCCTTGTACCACTTCACCGCCACCTCCGGCGGGCAGTCGCCGTCGCTCCACCAGGTGTGCGTATGCGTGTTGCCCTTGAACCACCGCTCGGCGGCCACGGCGTTCGGAACAACCGCCAGCAGCACCAGGCCACAGGCCAACCCCGCGGCGACACCAGTTCCCATCCCTTTACTCCCGTACGTACGGCTCATTGCATTCTCCTCATATAGCAGACCTTAGCCACCCGGGCATTCTACAGGATAATCCGTTCGCTCGCCGCATCGAACCTCGCCACCTTGCCCGCTCGCATGGCCAGGCTGGCCATCTGCAGCGCGGTCTGCACGTGGAACCGGCGACGACTCCGCGCGGAAGAGCGGCTGGAATGACGGGCTGAATCCATGGTGGACCTCCTGTGAAGAGCCGGGTTCGAAAGGAGAACGTCGTGATGTTCACCCGGCCCGGCCGCGGTGTCAAACCGGGCGGTGTTCACTCTCCGTGCTCGAGTACGCATGCGTTCAGGGCGGCGGCAATCTGTCCGCCTCCGAGGCGGGCGGGACGCCGCCCCCCCCAAGCGAGCGTCGGTTGTGGAGGGATGTGGCAGCCGTTACGATTCTCCGCACCAGACGCCCTTCAGGAGATCTGTCATGTCCCGAACTTGGCTCATCGTGGTTGCCGTGCTCTGCGCCTCATCAAATTCCGATTCCGCGCGAGCGGACAAACAGACCAGCGCATTTTTTCCCGCTGAACTCGTGGCCCGGGCTCGCGCCAATGCCGAGAAGTACCCCTGGGCGGCCGCCATCCGCGACGAGATCGTCGAAGCGGCTCGACCCTGGCTCGACATGAGCGATGACGAATTGTGGTCGCTGCAGTTCGGCCACACCATCACCCGCTCGTGGATGGTCTGGTCGAACGGCCACTGTCCCGCCTGCAAAGAAGGCGTGCCCATGTATAATTGGATCATCCGGGCCCTCGAGAAACCCTGGAAGGTCCAGTGCCCGCACTGCAAGGAGCTGTTCCCCAAGAACGATTTCGCGGCCTTCTACCGGTCCGGTCTCGACGAACACGGCGTGTTCGACCCCCGAAGGGCCGACCGCACGCTGCTGTTCAACACCGACCATCCCGACCCGGCCGATCCGCTGCATCGCTTCGGCGTCGATGACGGCGAGGGCTACGTCGAAGGCGACAAGCGCTGGAGATTCATCGGGGCATATCTAATCTACGGTCAGTGGAAACAGGCGATCGTGGGCGGCATGCGCAAGTGTGCCGAAGCCTACATCGTGACCGGCGACGCACGCTACGCACGCAAGGCCGGCATCCTGCTCGACCGGGCCGCCGACCTGTATCCCACGTTCGACTTCAAGAGCGAAGGGCTGGTCTACGAAGTGCCCGGCGTGGCGGGTTACGTCTCGACCTGGCATGACGCCTGTATCGAAACGCGGGACATGGTCCTCACGTACGACATGATTCTGCCCGCCATCGCGCAGGACGCCGAGTTGCAGTACTTCCTCGCCGCCAAGGCCGCGCAGTACAAGCTCGATAATCCCAAAACGTCGTTTGCCGACATCCGTCGCAACATCGAGCAGCGCATCCTCATTGATTGCCAGACCAACCGGCCCAAGATCAACTCCAATTATCCCCAAACCGACATCACCATCGCCTTCGCCAAGACCGCCCTGGCCTGGCCCGACAACCGCGACGAGGTGTACGCGATCATCGGCGAAATCGTCCAGCGCACCACCGCCGTGGACGGCACGAGCGGCGAAAAAGGCCTGTCTGGCTACTCGGCCATGGCCAACAGCGGCCTGGCCCAACTGCTGGCCATGTACGCCCGCATGGACGCGAATTTCCTGCCCGACATGATCAAACGGTGGCCGCGCATTCATGATGCGTTTCGATTCCACATGGACGCCTGGTGCTTCCAGCGCTATTACCCCAGCTGCGGCGACGCGGGATCGTACTGCGCGCCCGTCGAGCACCTGTGTTCCGTACCGTTGTCCACGCGGGCCTCCCTCAACCCGTCCATGTTCAGCTTCCTCTGGCAGCTGTACGAGCAGACGCGCGACGTGCGATTCGTCCAGGCGCTGCATCACGGTAACGGCGGCAAGCTCGAAGGCCTGCCCCACGACCTGTTCGCCGAGTCGCCCGAGCGGTTCCAGCGCGACGTCGAAAGCGTTATCGCCCGGTTCGGCACGCGGATCGAAGTGCCCAGCACCAACAAGCAGGAATGGTGCCTGGCCCTGCTACGCGGCGGTCGCGGCGATGACGAGCGCGTGCTCTGGCTTGACTACGACTCGGGCGGCCAGCACTCGCATTGCGACGGCATGAACCTGGGTCTGTACGCCCGCGGCCTCGATCTCATGCCCGACTTCGGTTACCCGCCCGTGCAGTACGGCGGCTGGGGGGCGCCGCGCGCCCGATGGTACGTGAGCAGCATGGCCCACAACACCGTGGTGGTCGATGGCGGCAACACGCAACCAGGCACAGGCAAGACGCAAGTGTGGGCTGACGGCGAGGCCTTCCATGCCATCCAGGCGGCCTGCCCGGAAATGATCGGCGGCGGACGCTACGAGCGTACGGCCGCCATGGTCGACCTGTCCGAACGCGACTTCTACGTGATCGACGTCTTTCGCGTGACCGGCGGCACCGATCACGCCAAGTTTTTCCGCAGCCATTTCGGCACCGTCGCCACACAAGGGGTGCCTGAAAGATCCGCGACGCTATTGTCCGGCGTGCCGCACATGCGCAGCTGGCGTGGCGGTCCGGCCGAGCCCGGCTGGAGCGTGGAATGGAAGATCGAGGATCGCTTTGGCCTGCTCGACGCACCGATCGACCTGCGCGTGCGCTACACGGACCTCACCGCCGGGACTGAGGCTTACACCGGCGAGTCCTGGGTTTCCATCGGCAAGCACGGCTTCAGCAGCAACGACGATGCATGGATCCCGCACGTCGTGAGCCGGCGCCACGCCGCCGCCGGTCCGCTCGCATCGACGTTCGTGTCCGTCATCGAGCCGTTCGAGAGCAAGAGCAACATCGCCGCCATCAAGCGAATCTCGCTGCCGGCTGCAGGCGATCCTCCTCGCGATGAGGACGTGGCGCTGGAAGTGACGTTGGTTGACGGCCGGCGCGATCTGTATATCTCGCGCGATCGGCAGGACCCGCCGACGAACGCCAATCCGGACGCGGCCGTCTCACCGGGAGCCGTGTGCCTGCTGCGTTGCGACGCTGCCGGGACTCCTGCCCGCCTGTGCCTGGCCGCCAGCCGCTGGGTTCGCATCGGCGGACTCGAAGCCCGGCTAAAGCCCGACGTCCATTACGTCGAGATCGTTTTCACCGGCGACAAAGCCCGGTTGCTGTCTGGCCAGTTAGATTCGATCGAATTGCTGACACTCAACAACAAGCCGATCCAGATCATTAGTGTCGAATAAGAGTCACGTATAACGCGATCCGCGTGCAAGGCTTCTCGCTCCTCAGGGGCGCGATGGCTCCAAGAAAACTATCCCTTGTCAACGGGCGGCTTCGCCGCCCTCAGGTTGACAAGGGGAGTTGGTGTCGGGGTTTCGCACCGGCGGCTCACGCCGCCGGCTATTGACCGGCGCCCCTACGGGGCGAGAAGGTGCCGTACACTAAACACGTACCACGCCCACGGCTATTAACTTGGCGCCCTTTCAGGGCGGAACCGCGCTAATCTCTCGTGTGCTGAACGCGTGCCGCGAGCGTCGAGACTGCCCATGTCTGCACGTCGTTTTTCGCCCCCTCGCCGCGTCTCCCCGTCGCCGCGTCGCTTCACGCCTTCCGCGTGGGTTCAAACGCACAGTACGGCTCTTCCGCCAGGTAGTCGCCGTACTCGTAAAATGCCCGGGCCCGACAGCCGCTGCACACCATCTTGTACTCGCAGCGCCCGCACTTGCCGGTGAGCGTGGCGGGGTCGCGGAACTCGTTGAACACACCGGCGTCCCGCCAGATGTCGGCGAAGTTCTGACGGCGCACGTTCCCCACCGCAACGGGCAGATAGCCGCAAGGGAACACGTCGCCGTCGTGCGAGACAAAGCAGACGGCCGTGCCGGCCAGGCAGCCCTTGGTAATCGAGTGCAACGCTCCGCTGGACGCATCGGCGGAAGCGTGCGGGCGGCCGGCGCCGGGATGGCCGCCCGGGTGACCTCCCGGATGCCCGCCGGGGTGGCCGCCGCGGCTCGGCATGGGCCGGCCCTCGGCCCGGGCCTGCTGGCGGATGACGCGGTAATAGTGCGGGGCACACGTGGGCTTGATCTGCAAGTCGGTCGTTTCCTCGAGCCGGGCGATCAGATTCAGCCGGTCCTCGACCTCCTGCGTGGTGAGCATCTGGTCCTCGGCGATCTGTTCGCCGCAACCGACCGGCACCAGCAGGAAGTAATGCACGGCCACCGCCCCGATCTTCTCAGCCAGCCGCAGAAGCGCCTCGACCTGATCCTTGTTGTGCTGGGCCATGGTGCAGTTGATCTGCGTGGCCACGCCCGCGGCCCGCATGTGGGCCAGCCCCTGCATGGTCCGCTCAAACGAGCCGTCCAGGCCACGGAAGCGGTCGTGCGTCTGAGCATCGGCCCCGTCAAGCGAGCAACTGACACGGTCGAAACCGGCTTCGGCGATCCGAGATGCCATGGTCGCGTCGATCATGGTGCCGTTGGTCGCCAGGGCCGTCAGCAGCCCCTTGCTCTTGGCGTAATGAGCCAAATCGAAAATGTCTGGCCGCATCAACGGCTCGCCACCCGAGAACACCACCACCGGCCGGCCCACCGAGGCCACCTGGTCGATGAGCGTCATTCCCTCGGCCGTGCTCATGTCGCTCTTCATGAGCTCACGAGACACGTCCAGCCGTCGGCAGTGAACGCATTCAAGATTGCACCCCGCCGTGGTCTCCCAGAACAGCAGTCGAAGCGGAGGTGCGCTCTTTGCGGATTGATGGTCGGTCATATGTGCCTATGATACGCGTTTCGAACGACCGTTCCCAGCGAGCGGCTCCGTTCGACGGATGTTACGTTGGCGACACAGGATCGGATCGCAACAGAAAGGGCGTCACGTGCAGTTTCACGACAACCGGTTTCACTTGTTCTGGACACCATTCCTCGCCCGACGCGGCGGGAAGACCCTCCAGGCCGTGGGCCTCGTCTGCCCGCCCGCCCTGGGTTCGGGCGGCGAACTCACCCTGCGCGTCGCAGGCAAGACGCACAAGGCCCTCCCGTTTGATCTGCTTCGCTATCCCACCGGTCACGTGGACCAAGACGCCCCCGCGGTTTACCTCTGGCTCGTACCGAAGCCGGCTCGCCCGGTCACCTGCCGAGCCACCTGGAAAACACCGGACGGCCGGGTGCACAGCGATGCTTTGAAGCTCCGGCCGGCCGAGCCCGTCCGCGTGCACGTGGTCTCCAAGACGCACGTGGACCTGGGTTACACCGCCCGATTCGAAGAGGTCCTGACCGACTATCGAACCACGCAGTTGGACCGGCTGCTCGGTCTGCTCGAAAAGACCGAACACAACAAGCCCGGCCGGCGGTTCGTCTGGACCATGCCGACCTGGCTGCTCGAACAGTGCCTGGACGAAGAGGCGGTTACCGCCGACCGCCGCCGCCGGCTGGCAAAGTACATCCGCAACGGCCAAGTGGTCTTCGGGCTCATGCCCTTCACGCCGCACAGCGAGTTCTTCGGCCTGGAGGAGATGTGCCGCAGCCTCTACGGCGCCCGCCGATTGGCCGAACGCTTCGGCGTGCCCGTGCCCCGAGCCGCCAAGCTCACGGACGTGCCCGCCCACACCGCCTCGATGGCCATGGCGTTCACTGCCGCCGGCGGTCAGTTCCTGCAGATCGGAACCAATCCCGATTCACAGAAGCCGCCTACGCCACAGTTGTTCTGGTGGAAGCTGCCCGATGAAAGCCGCATACTGTGTCATTATAAAGGCACGTATGGCACGACGCTGCTGCCTCCGCCCGAGTATCCGTATCGCGAGTATCTTGCCCTGCACGTCACGCACGACAATGCGGGCCCGGGCGATCTGACCGTCATCGAGCAGATGGACTGGATCGAGCAGCACTTCGATGCCCCGGCCTTCCGCACGGGGCGCCTGGAGGATTTCGCCGACGCCTTCATCCGCACCCATGGAGCACAACTGCCGGTGATGGAAGGCGAGCTCACCGACTGGTGGATTCACGGCATCGCCAGCCAGGCCGGACCGACCGCGCTGGCCCGTCAAGCCAAGGACCGCCTGCCTGGCGTGGAAATCATCAAGACGCTTGCGGAACTCGCATCGGGCGAGGCGAGCACCGATCGCGCCGCCATGTATCGCCTCGGCTACAAGTATCTGTCGCTGTACACCGAGCACACCTGGGGCGACCACGCCACCGACGCCGACCGGGCGTTCGGCAAACAGAACCGCTACACCGCCGACGTGGATGCACTGGCCAAGAAGAGCCGCAGCCGCGAAGGCGCGAGCATCCTCGACCGCTGGGTGCAATCCTGGCGTGACAAGACCGCCCACGCCAACGCCGCCGACGGCATCACCAACGCCCTGGAAAAAGATGTTCTTCGGAACGCGGCCGGCCGGCTCGCCTCGGGCCGTGGAAAGACCGGCATCCTGCTGTTCAACGTCGCGTCCTGGCGTCGGGGCGGACTGGTGCGCATGAGCGACGCCGACCTGCCCAAGGGCGATTTCGAACTGATCGACGCGAGCACGGGCGGCATCGTGCTCTACGAGCGGCAGGGTGGGCAGATCGAATTCCTGGCTCCGCCCGTGCCGGCGGGCGGATACCTCTATCTGGAGGTACGCCCGGTGCGCCGCCGGACCGTGCCCGGTCCCGAGGCAGACTGGAACTCAAAGCACCTCACGCTGCACTTTGAGTCCTACACGCTGCAGTTCCACACCGCCGGCGGCATGTGCCGATGGCATGACCGGGCCCGCTCGCTGCAATGGTGCTCCAACGAGGCCGAATACCCCATGGGCACGTTCCTCTACGAAATGCCCGGCGGCCGCCGCATGCGGGAGTTCGCTCGCCGCGTGCACGGCAATGCCTGGGAGGGCACCGCCGGCTTCTTCAATCGCCACGGCTATGGCGACATGAAGGACACCGGCCTGCTGGGCGGCGGGACCGCCACCATCACGCCGGAGATCGGTCCCCTGCGCACGCGAGTCATCATCGAAGCCGCCTGCCGTGATCCCAAGGCAGCCGGACGCAAGTCGGGCAGCCCCCGCCGATACCGGACGACCTTCACCGTCTATCGCGGATGCCGCGACCTGCACGTGAACATCGAACTGCTGGACAAGCCCGCCACGTTCGCCGCCGAGGCCGGTTACGGCTTCTTCCCGTTCTACGGCAGCGAACCCTACGTCCTCATCGACCGCATCGCTCATCTCGTCGAGCCGAGCGGCGACTTCATGAAGGGCGTGAACACCGCGCATCTGGCAGTCCATCACGGCATCCGCCTGGAACTCGAGCACGCGGGCATGAACTTCTATCCGCTGCACACGCCCTTGGTCGGCTTCGGCGAGCCTGGACTGTGGCGCTATGATGATCGGCGCGAATACGAGAACGGCATCCTCTACGCAACGCTGTTCGCCAACGGCTGGGGAACCAACTTCGCCCAGTGGCAGTCCGGCAACTTCTCGTTCGACTTTGTCTGCCGCCCCACCGGCAACGACGAGTGGGACGGCGGACTCGCCCGGGGTGGACTCGAGGTGTTCCGGCCGTTGGTGGGCACGGTCGTGCAAGGCAGTGTGAATCCGCCCGCCCGCTCGCTCGTGAAGATCGAGCCCGATCTCGTGCAGCTGGTGAGCATGAAGCCGGCCGACTTCGATTCCGGCATCGTCCTGCGGTTGTGGAGTGCCGATCCCGATCCGCTCACCGCCGAGCTGTCGTTACCGTTCGCCCGCCCCGGCGACTCGATCGAGATCTGCGATCTGCTCGAGCGCCCCACGGGAAAACGTATCCGCGTGGGCAAGAATGGAATCACCAACGTGCCCTTGCGACCGCACGGCATCACCACGTTGCTCGTCAAATCCCCGAACAAGCGACGGTAGGTGACACTGTTTGAACGTACTCACCACAGAGACAGTGAGACACAGAGAAGACTGGCGCAGAGATGGCCATCCCTGCGCCAGTCTGCTTTGATGCTCCGTGGTCGTGATCCGTGGTCAGATGCGAGTCACGACGAGGGTGTCGTTCTGTCCCCCGAAGCCGAAGCTGTTGCTCAACGCCGCGTCCACCCGAGCCTTGCGGGCCTGGTTAGGCACGTAGTCGAGCGGGCAGTTCGGATCGGGCACCGAGTAGTTCATGGTTGGAGGCAGGATGCCGTCGCGAATCGCCAGCACGCAGGTGATCAGCTCGACCGCGCCGGCCGCCGCGATCAGGTGGCCGAACATGCTCTTGACCGAACTGATGGGCACCTTCTTGGCATGTTCGCCGAACACGCTGGCGATGGCGAGTGACTCAATCTTGTCATTCTCTTCCGTGCCCGTGCCGTGAGCCGAAATGTAGTGGATGTCGGCCGGTGTGAGTCCCGCGTCCTCAAGGGCCAGGCGCATGGCTGCGATGCCGCCCCGGCCGTCCTCGTGAATGTCGGTGATGCGGAAGGCGTCCGCCGTCGAACCGTACCCCCTGACCTCGGCCAGGATCCGCGCCCCGCGCCGTACCGCGTGCTCGTACTCTTCCAGAATCAGCATGCCCGCGCCTTCGCCGAGCACGAATCCGTCGCGAGTACGGTCAAACGGACGACTGGCGGTGATGCACGAGTCGTTGCGGGTCGACAACGCGGTCAACCGGTTGAACCCGGTCACGCCGAACGGGTGAATCATGCTGTGCGTGCCGCCCGAGATGACCACGTCCGCGTCGCCGCGACGGATGAGATTGGCCGCCTCACCGATTGCCTGCGTGCTGGCCGCGCACGCGGTCAGCGTGTTGAAGGTCGGGCCTTGCACGTTGAACTGGCAGGCGATGTGCCCGGCCGCCATGTTGGGGTCCTGCTCAAACTCCCGGACGGCGTCGAGCTTCTGCCCGGCCACCTCGGCCCATTTGCAGGCGTCCAGGTCGCCTCGTCCGCCGTTGGCCTCGCGGTTCCAGGCCCGCACCGCCGCTTCCACGAAGTTGAAGAAGTCGATGGGCCCTTCGCCTCCGCCCAGGTAAATGCCCGCGCGGGTCGGGTCCAGACCGTCGAAGCGGTCGAGGCCGGCGTCCGTCCAGGCCATCTTGGCCGCCGCCAGCGCAAACTGCGTGTTGCGACTGCCGCAGCGATGCCGCTCGGCATCCGCGCCGAGGTACTTGTCGAGGCTGAACCCCTTGACCTGAGCCGAAAATGTGGTCGGGAATGTCGAGGCGTCGAACAGCTCCGTCGGCGAAATGCCGCTTTCGCCCTTGAGGAGACGCTGCCAGACGGCCTCGATGTCGTCGCCGAGCGGCGTGATCCAGCCCATGCCGGTGATCACCACGCGACGTCGGCTGCTGTCGGGGGAGTTGCTCGCCACCATTTATGCCTCCAACCGCTTGAGCACCAGGGCGGCGTTCTGACCACCACCCAGGGCGTAGGCCACAGTCAATGCCACATTCACCCGGACGTCGGCAGGCTTGTTCCGGACGACGTTGAGAGGACACTCCGGATCGAGCGTCTCCACGTTCCGGGCGGCCGGCACGGTGTTGTGCTGCATGCACAGCGTTGCGATGGCCACGTCGATCGCGCCCGCCCCCGCTCCGTTGTTGCCCGTGAATCCCTTGGTGGCCAGGGCTGGAATCTCCGTCGCCCGGTCGCCCAGGGCCAGCCGCAGACCACGTGCCTCGGACACGTCGTGTGCCGGAACGCCCGAACCGAACGTCCCGATCAGATCGACCTGGTCGGCCGACAAGCCGGCGTCCTGCAAGGCCTTGGTGGCCGCCAGCGCCAGCGCCTTGCCTTCCGGATGAGGCTCCGACCAACTGTGCGTGTTGGTGCTGGCCCCGAACCCGACCACCTCGGCATAGATCCGCGCCCCGCGCCGACGGGCGTGCTCGAGTTCCTCGAGGATAAGCAGGCCACCGCCTTCGCTGATCACTGTGCCGTCGCGGCTCGCGTCGAACGGACGGCAGGCGGACTCGGGCGTATCGTTGTATTTCGTCGAGAGCCGACCCAGCAACTGCTGACGCATCAGCCCCATGGGGTTGATTTTGCTTTCGGCCCCGCCGCAAATGCAGATGTCGGCCGCGCCGCGAGCGATCGTCCGGAACGCTTCGCCGATGGCCAGATGGCTCGACGCTTCCGAGCAGGTGATCGTGTTCGACGGCGCCTGGGCGTCGTGCACGATGGTCACGTGACAGCTCAGCATGTTGGGCAGGAACTTCAGCAGCCACAGCGGCGTCAGGTTGTTCATCCCTTCGGCGCCCCATTTGCGGATGCTGAACGCGCCGTTCTCATCCACCGCCGTGCTCAACGCCCCCGCCAGCTCGCACAGATCCGCACAGATCAGGCCCGCACCGATGTTGGCCCCGAATCGCGTCGACTCAATGTTGGGCGGCCCCTCGACCTCGCCCCGCTCGATCAGGCACTTGGTCTTCAATCCCGCGTCCTTGGTCGCGCAATAGGCGGCGGCCACCGCGATCTCGATGTCGCGAGCCATCACCCGGGCGTTTTTGCGGTACGTCTTGGGGATGTAGTTGCTGACCGACAGCGACGCGATCTGCCCGCCCACCTGCGAACTGAACCGCGACGGGTCGAACGCGCTGATCCGGCTCGTCCCGCTCTGGCCGGCCAACAGCGCGGTCCAGACCTCCTCGGTCCCGATCCCGATGGGCGTGACCAGCCCCAATCCCGTAATCACCACGCGACGTGATTTCATGACAGATCCTTGAACTAGAGCATTTCACGGTTCGTGCGGCGCTGCGCCGTGCCCATCGCCTCGAGGTACGTGCGAGACCGCCGCTGCGGGCGAAAGCCCTACGCGTCCGGCGGGGAGCCACCGGCTTTCGGACTGACGTCGATCTGGTACATCCGAAGCAGGCTCTTGAAGTCCTCGGTGAACACGAAGTTTTCTTCCGGGAAGTCCAGCCCGCTCATGTTGTTGTCGATGTGGCTGAACATCAGGTCGATGCGGCCCAGCTCTTTGCCGTCGCAGTACACGGTCCCGCTGATCTGCGCCGCCTGCTCGGTGATCGTGTCGATGGTCGCCTCGTAGCGCAACTGCTGGCCGGGCCGAACCAGTCCGTTGAAGCTGGCCCGGCGAATCTTGGCCAGGATCACCTTCTCGGCAAACTGCCGCGCCTCGCCCACCAGGATGCCCGCCGTCTGGGCCATGCCCTCGATGATCAGGCTGGCCGGCATGATCGGGTAGGCGGGAAACTGGTCGTGCAGATGCTCCTCGGCCAGCGTGACGTTCTTGGTCGCCACCGCCCGCCTGCCCGACTCGAACTCGACGAAACGGTCAATCCAGATCCAACGCATGGTATGCTGTGAGCTCTGAGCTACGCCGGTTCCTGACGCCGGCTGTCTTCGCAACTAGCACAACGGCCGGCATGGGGCCGGCCGTCGTGACTTTGAGAGCGTTTGTCCCGCACGCATCGCGCGAATCCACGCGGTTCAACCCGTCAGGCCGCGAGCTTGGCTTCGATGTAGTTCACCAGCGTCTTGACGGTGAACAGATCCGACATGCGGTTGACGTCAGGATCATTCTCGAAATTGGTGAAGTCCGCGTGGGGCATCGCCTTCTTGATCTGCATCAGCCCCGCCGGCGTGAACTTCCCGTTCGAGACGTAATCCGGGTTGTTCAGCAGATCGTCCGGAAACAGCTCGCCGCGCGGAATCTTGATGTTGAAGCATTTCTCCAGGCGGAAGACGATATCCAGAAAGTCGATACTCTCCGCCCCGAGATCTCCGGTCAGCGTCGCATCTTCGGTGACCTCCTCCGGCTCCACCGCCAGCGCGTCCACTAACGTCTCCTGGACGCTGCTAAAGATCTCTTCGCGGCTCATCGCCATATCAGAATACCTCCATGCTGGTTCGCCTTGCGGGCTTCTCTCGTGCTCTTCTTTTCTCCGGCCGGTGGCAGACCCGCAACGAAACGGATGCCACCTTTCCGTAATGACTGCTGTTCAATGTCCGCTCACACCGCCGTCTGGAGCAGGCTCAACTGCTGCCGAGCCGACGCCACGAGCTTGCGATCGATTTCGGCCATCCCGGCATCGCTGTCCGCGAGGTTCAGGTGGCGAAGCGTCCAATGCGCCTTGACCATCTCCTGGTCCCCGCATCGCCCGACGCCCACGAACTGGCTGGAATCGGCGTCGATCTTCTTGGCTTCCACCTGAACTTCCAGCACCCGGCCGGGGGCGACGAAACTCTTGTACGTTACATTCTTCGCCTCGCCCAACACCAGAATGCTGTGAGCGAAATCCTCACTGACCCGGACCAGGTGCATGGACGCCTGCACCATGGCCTCGATCATGAGCACGCCCGGCAGGACGGGGAACGTGGGGAAATGATCCGCCAAGTATTCCTCCGCCAGCGTGACGGCCTTGACCGCCTTGATCCGCTCGCCCGGCACCAGTTCGGTAATTCGATCGATCAGGTTGAACTTCATGTATCATCCGCAATCGGCGCCGCGTTTACGCCAGATTACGCCGGGCAGAGTTTAGACAGCCTCTGGCCATCATGCAAGACCCGTCCGCCGGGCCGAAGGTTGGAACCCATCCCCTGCCCCGAAAACCGGCCCGGCGGGAAGCCGGCGGTTCGCCCCCCTGCGGGTTGTCTCAGGTAGATTCCGCGGGTACCGTTTTACAGAATCCCGTTCCAGGCACCCGCGACCCGCGGCATCTCGAGCCCCGCCTCGTCCCCGGTCCGCTCAGAAGCTCCCACTGAACCCGGGAGTGCCGGACCCGGGGGTGAACGAAACGAAGGGTGGACGGAACAACAAGGTGGAAGGGCCCTGCAGGTTCGATATGACACTCCGCCACCGACTGCTGCTGGTCTACCTCATCGTGGTGTTCCTCAGCGCTGCCACTGTTGGAGTGGCCATCTTCGAGTTGAATCACGCGCACACGATTATGAGCGACCTGCAAGCCTGGAACGGACTCATGTTGAAATTTGAAAAATTAAAGCAGAGGTGGCCACCCCCGCCGGACGTGCCGCCTGAAGAGCTCGAGTACTACGACCTCAAGAGCGAGCTGGTCCATCTGTTCCGGTTTCTGGCCGCCGCCCCACCCGACGATACCGAGTCCGAAACCCTGGTCGTTCCCCGCGAACTCGCCAACCAAGTCCGCGCCAAGCTGAACGACGTCTACCGGGCCTGCGACCAGTGGGAGCGTCTACCCGCCGACCAACGCGAGCCTCAAAGCGATGCCGTGCGCCGAGCGCTCGACGGCGTCAGGGTCATCCTGGAAAGCGAATTGTCCACGCTCAACCTGAAGGCGGACACACAGTCCATCCGGACCCGCATCCTCCTGGTGATCGTCGGGTTCCTCATGCTGCTGCACGTTGTGACCATCGGGTCGCTCTTGCGGCGGTGGCTGCTTTGGCCGATGGAACGGCTGAACCGGCAGGTCGAAGCGTTGGCGCGCGATGAGGCCCCCTCCGAGCCGCTGCTGACCTCGCCGCGGGAAATGGCCCGGCTCGCGCTGGCCCTCGACCGGGCTCGACAATCACTCGGCATGCTTCGCCAGCAACTCCTGGATGCGGAACGGCTGACCGTGATCGGGCAGATGGCGGCCCAGCTGGCCCACAACCTGCGCAATCCGCTGGCCAACATCCGGGCTGCCGCGCAATTGACGCTCCGCCAGACCGACAACACCGACCGGCTGAAGGAGCGCATGACCGACATCATGGTTTCGGTAGACCGCCTCAACCGCTGGGTCATGGGCCTGATGGAAATCGCCCGGCGTGATCCGACGCTCACCAAAACCGTGGACGTCGTGCCGACCGTTCAGGAAGCCATCCAGGCCGTAGCCGGCGAACTCGCACCCAAGGAACTCGTGCTGACCACCGACGTTCCCCGCGAAGGCCTGGTGTGCGCTCACGATCCGGCTACGCTCGAGCACGCCCTGGTGGCCATGTTGGTCAACGCCATCGAGGCATCGCCCCTGGGGGGCACCATCCAGGTGCGTGTGGAGCCGGTCGAATACTCGAGCGGCATCTCTGTGTGTCGCATTTCAGTCATCGATCAGGGCATGGGCCTGCCCCCGGACTGTCCGGACCGGATCTTCGAGTTCTCGTATTCCACCAAGCAGCGGGGGATGGGCCTGGGGCTGGCCTTGGCTCGACAGGCCCTCAAACGTCAAGGCGGAAACACGCAAGCTTTCAACAATCCCGACGGCGGCGCCACCGTCTGCGTCGAGTTGCCCAGGCAACGCGAGCCGGTTTCGCCCGGGAAGGCTGAACCGCAACCGAAGACCGTGGTATCATCGGCGGCGAGGAACTGATCGATGCCCAAATTGCTGATTGTCGAGGACGAGATAAGTCTCGCCCGTTCCATGGGCGACGCCCTCAGTGGCAACGGCCACGAAGTCCGCCTGGTGCACGTAGGCGAGCGGGTCATGTCCGCGTTTCGCGAGTTCGCACCGCACCTGGTGCTGCTCGATCTTCGGCTCGGAGGCGTGAACGGGCTCGATCTGCTCCAACAGATGAAGGCCGAAGCTCCTGACACCGAAGCCATCGTCATTACCGCCTACGGCAGTGTCGAGGTCGCCGTCGATGCCATGAAACACGGCGCGGCCGAGTTTCTGACCAAACCCGTCGATCTGGACGTCTTGTCCGTGGCCATCGAGCGGGTCTGGTCCTCGTCGCAAGCGCGACGGCGGCTCGAACAGTTCCGCAACGTGCAGGCGGGCCAGCTCAAGCAGATCCAGATCCTGGGCGAGTCGCCGGAAATGCAGGCGGTGCGACGCCAGATCGACCGGCTGATCCACCGCGCGGCGGCAGCCACGACCGACATGCCCGCCATTCTCCTGACGGGCGAAACGGGCACGGGCAAAGATTTGGTCGCCAATTACATTCATGCGGCCATGCCTCATCGCAGCGGGCCCTTTGTGGCGCTGAATTGCAGCGCCGTCCCCCGCGAGTTGTTCGAGTCCGAGTTGTTCGGGCACCAGCGCGGCGCCTTCAGCGGCGCGACCGCCGACAAGCCCGGCCTGTTCGAGACCGCCGACGGCGGGACGCTGTTCCTCGACGAGGTCGGCGATCTGCCCGCCGAGCTCCAGCCCAAACTGTTGCGGGCCCTCGAGACGCGAACCGTCCGCCGCGTCGGCGAGACCCGAAGCCGTTCGTTCGATCTGCTCCTCATCGCCGCCACCAATCGCGACCTGGAAGCGCAGGTCGCCGCCGGCAAGTTCCGCCAGGACCTGTACTACCGACTCAAAGTGGTCACCATCGAACTGCCCCCGCTTCGGGATCGCGTCGATGACGTGACCCTCCTGGCCACGCACTTTCTGAACCAACTGGCCATCAAGTACGACGTGCCCGGCCTGAAGCTCTCGGAAGCCGCATTGGAGACCCTCAACCAGTACTCATGGCCGGGAAATGTTAGGGAACTGCAGCATGCACTCGAGAGCGCCACGCTGACCATCGCAGGATCCGTCATCGAGCCCAACGACCTGCCCATGCCCACCATGGTGGATCCCGTGCGGCGGGCCATGCGGGCACTCGAACACGATCGCCCTATCAACCTCGAGGAGGTGGAAAAGGAGTTGATCCAGCAGGCCATGCGGCGGACGGGAGGAAACGTCTCGGCAGCCGCTCGGCTCCTGTCCATTGGCCGCGAGGCCCTGCGGTACCGGCTGGCCAAGTTCGGGCTCTCCCCCGAACGCGGCGAGAACGACGCCAAGTAGGACTCAGCCGGCGATCGCCTCCGGCAGAGCCACGAGGCGACCCGCGACCCCGGCCGCATCTGATTGGTTCATTTCAACCAGTGCTCTGTTCATTTCACGGCCGTCCGGACTCGGCTGACCGGCCGGCCGCCCCGGCAGCCGAGTTCGGGCGTTGGCATGTCGGTTGCAGGGAATGAGTTGACCAGACGGACGGCTGGTGCGGGTCGCGGACTTGTGAAACGTCGGCTGCTCCGGTACCATCCGAGCCCGAATCTCTAGTCTTCTTTGGAGGAAAAACCATGTTCAGGCGCCCAAGTGCAGGTAACAGCCGGACCACCCGCGGCTTTACCCTCATCGAACTGCTGGTGGTTGTCGCGATCATCGCCCTGCTGATCAGCATTCTTCTTCCCTCGCTTCAAAAAGCCCGCGAGATTTCGCGGCGAACGGCCTGTGGCGCCAACCTGGGTGGCTTCGGTCGCGCGGCATTGACGTACGCCGAAGTCAACAAGGGCGTTCTGCCGTCGTCTGACCACAACCCCACTGTATCCACCACAGCTCAGGGCACCGTCTCCGGTCAAACCGCCACGTTGGTCGGCTACAACCGTGCCTTCCGGGATCGCCGCACCGCCACTGACTCGATCGCCAACACGAACGACGGCAGCAACACGCGCGGCTGGTTCAAACTGCTAAGAGGCGGCAAGAACGCGTACCTCAAGGGCAAGCAGCTCATCTGCCAGAGCACCCGGCAATTGCGGCATAATCCGGAAGGCACCAGAGCCACAATCATCTCCGGCAGCGGTAAGGAAATCCAAGCTTACGACTTTGACGGCGGGCTCAGCGAAGATGGCCCTGCTCCTGCCCGTAATCCTACCCCCGGAACGGAAATGGCCGAATTCAGTTATTCCTTCGCGGTCACTTTGAAGAACGGCGGTCCCGGCGGCGCCAATTCGGGTGAGGTCTGGGGCCACATCCTCACGAATACCCAAGACCCGGGCAAGGCGATCGCGGCCGATCGCAACCCCTACTCGAACCACATTGAGCCGCGCCGCAAGCTCACAGATATCACTCGCGACGGAGCGACGTTTGTGATCGGCGGCTACGGGCATTACCAGTACAAGCCAGACAAGCTGTCGTCCGACATGCAGGGCTTCAACCCTCCTCCCATCCCACAGAACGATGACGACTACCAGACCATCCTCCGCACCAAGAAGACCGTCAACTCCCGCAACCACAAACAGGAAGGTCAGAACGTCTGCTACCTCGACGGCCATGCCAAGTGGGCCAACAATCCCAAGGTGGGTGTGGACGACGACAGCATTTGGAGCAACTGGGTCTACGACCCCAGGAGTCCTCAAGGCTTCAAAGTCAACAAGGATCGACTGCCCTACGACGCTCAGCCTCCGAGCGGCGAGACCTATGGCACCATGCGAGCCAAGAGCAACTGGGCAACCGATTCGGTGCTGATCCCATAATCCTGCAGCTCGAGCTCGAGCAACACAAATACGAAGGGAGCACTCGGATGTCCGAGTGCTCCCTTTTCTATTAGGATCCATGCCGAGACGCTGATCGCAACCGCGTCAGCGGTCTTGAGAATCGTCGAACTCATCCGATTCGTCGTGATCGAGCTTCCACGCGTCCGCGTCTTCCATCTCCTCGATCTCGCGCTGCATGTGTCGGAACATCTTCTCCTGCAACGGGGCCAGCCGCTTGTACATCTCCACCGTCGCCTGATACGACCGCACCATCACATCCAGCTTCACCGCCATCATGTCGAGCTTGAAGAGCTGCCACTTCACCAGGCACTCCGGCTCCTTGATGGTGGATAGCGGATTGCACGTGAAGCTGATCTGACCGTCGCTGCCGCGGACGCAGTATTCGCAGTTGCTGCATTGGAGCATGCGGGCAGCATAACCCAAACGGCGGGGGGAACCAAGAACACTGTAACGAACGGATTGGCCAGAACCGCGAGGCCGGGCGAACCGATCGCGATGGAGCGGGAGCCTCCTGCCGCCGCGAATCCCGGGCCGGCGGCCCTCAGTAAACGAAGTTGGGCACGGTACGCTCGATGCTGCTGCCGTCGCCCTCCAGCTGGTGCTCGATCGCCCGCCGATAGGCGGGCTCCTTCTCGGCCCAGTGCTCGAATTCCTGCTCGATCAGATTGCCAATGATCGTTACGTTCCGAGCCGCGGCCTCCTGGTCACGCCGGTAGCGCTCATCAATCATGCGCCCGGTCCACGCCAGGTTGTCCGACCGGTGGTCATCCAGACTACCGACGATCTTCAGGCTGCGGTTCATGGCCGCTTCCCGGGTCTCGCGAGCGCGCTGCATGGCTGGGGTTTCGCAGCCGCCCGCCAGCCCCAACACCAGCGCCGCGCCTCCCAGCCAAACCGACATCAGCCGTATTCCCGGTCGCATCATGTTCCGCCCCGCCCAGTTTCTGTCGCCTGTCGCCGGTTCGCCCCTGGGCGCCGGCCGGTTTACCGCCACTCGCCCCGAGCCACACCGGCAGCCAGCTCACCTTACCTGATACGCGGCACGCCATCCAGCGGTCGCAGATGGGCCGCGACCAGGCGCCGTGAGGCCATCCTGCGCCGGCAATCGCAATTTTGTTCCAGCCGCTGCGTTAGTACCATATGGGAGCCGGAATGGACCCGACCGAACTGACGCACGTGATCTCGCGAGCCCAGGCGGGCGAGGCCGCTGCTTTCGACGCGCTCGTCGATACGTACGGCCCGCGGCTGTACGGCTACTTTTATCGGGCATCCGGCCGGCGAACCGATGCCGAGGATCTGCTGCAGGAAACGTTCGTTCGTCTCGTGAGCATGCTCGGCCAATACGCTCACGACGGTAGATTCGAGTCCTGGCTCTTCCGGATCGCCACCAATCTGATCCGGGACCGGATTCGCCGCAGCCGGGCTTCTCGCGAGTCGTCGCTGATATCGGCGGACGAGCGGCAGGACGAAATTCAACGCGATCGCCGCCTCGACCCGGACGGCGATCGGGAGCGTTCTCCCGTGGATCGCCTGGCCACGGCCGAGCAGTTGGACGAACTGGGCCGGGCCATTCAGCAACTACCCGAGCAGGAGCGCATGGTCATCCTTCTGAGGCACTTCTCGCAGATGTCGTTTCGCGAGATCGCCGATCTGATGGAAGCGCCTTTGGGAACGACACTGGCTCGCGCCCACCGGGGACTGGCTCGGCTGCGCGAGTTGATGACCACCGACGACGGTGTACGACCGGCCCGACCCGACAGGTGATGAAATGCCACATTCCACTCACATCCCGGATCTCGAAAAGCAGGTGGACACGCTGATCGGCGGTCTGAAGGTGGAACTCGACCGCCCCCAGCCCAATCCCGCCGTGCTGGCCCGCGTGAAAGCGGCGGTGCGCCACGAACTCAATGAGCGATGGCTGGACCAGTATCCATCGCCCCAACCCAGCCGCAAAGCCTTGCACCGCGTCCGGCTCGCGGTCCGCGAGGAACTGGCCCGTTCAGGGCCGGCCCGCCGTCGCACCTCGCTGTTTTCGGGTGGGTGGGCTGCGGCGGCCATGATGGCCCTCTGCGTCGGCCTCATTCAGCAGATCGGATATCTGCAACCGGTATCCGTTCCCGATAGCAACGCTGCATGGGCCCAGGCTGCTCAGACCCACGTTGAGCTCTTTGTCGAGACGGTCCAGTTGGCCATGAGCACGGACGACTTCAGCCACTCCGTCCTCGACGAGCTTGGAGAGATCAGGCAGAGCCTCACGGGACTGTCCGATCGCAGTGCGACGCAGGATGTTCTGGACGAGCTGGACAGCGCCATGTGGCAAATCCTCGACGACCAGGACGGTGACGAGTCGCGGCAGACAAGGAGGGTGGGATGAGCCACCAACGCTTTCCACTCTTGGCCAGACGGATCGTAGCCGCTTACTTGCTGACCGTGCCTTTTGGCTGGGCCACAAATGCCGACGACAACAGGCCCGCTTGGGCAGACTCCAGGCCGGCGGAGGTCATGCCCTTTGGACCGCCGCCGGAATCACCAGATGTGGGACCGCTACCCGGCCCACCCGAAGACCACCCACCCTTGCCCGGTCCGCCCGGCCACGGTCTTGGCGTGCGCGGCGGCCCCGGCGGCCGGCGCCTGGGACCGGGCGGCCCCGGACGCGGCCCCCAAGGAGGACCCGATGACGGCAGCCAGCTTCGGCCGGACGAAATCGACGAGTTCCTCGACTTCGCTCGCCAGCACTTTCCGCCGCTGCACGACCAGTTGGCCAGGGCGCACCGCGAGGACCCCCGGCTGTTCCGCCAGATGCTGCGGCAGATCGGCCCTCCCATGACGCGGCTCATGCGACTATGGCGCGACGACCCGGTCGAGGCTGAGCGGATCATCCAAATTCAGCAAATCGAAATGCGCATCCGTGAACAGCACCGGAAATTCCAATCGCTCCGCAGCGAGGCGGAGAAGAACGCTGTTCGCGCGGAAATTCGAGAACTCCTCGAAAAGCGGTTCAGACTCCGGCTGCAGCGGCTCGAGAACGAGGTGGCCGATTTGCGCCGCCGGTTGGACGAACAGACCGCCCGCCTGGCCGAGCAGAATCGTAACCGGGATCGCCTGGTGGAAGAGGAACTGGACCGCTTGCTGGAAGGGAAACCATGGGACCGCGGACCGCGAAGGAACAGGCCGCCCTCAGCCGAATCCCGACCGGCGAACTGAAGAGTCATAATTACGGCACCAAAAAAACAGGAGTCGGAAGAGAGGAATCAGAAGACAGGAGCCAGGAGACAGAAGTCCTGTCTTCTGTCTCCTTCTCTTCTCACTCCGCATCCCAGTCGCTGCCCACGGGCTGACGGCCTTTCGCCCCCGCGTCGATTTCGTGCCACCAACTGATTTTCTCTTCGCCCAACATCCAGCAGAGCAGGACGTCGCGGCCGTTATGCCGAGCCGGAAAATCCACCAGGCCGTTGGCGTAGTCCTTGAGTTCACAACCGATTTCTTCCAGCTCTTCGCGCAGAGCGGAAAGTCGATCCGTCACCTGGATGTAACGGCCCCGAGCTTCCTCGGCTCGAGCGGTGTCACCCTCCGCTTCATGCAAACGGCAGCTCGAATGCAACTCGCGCAGTCGGCCGTACTCACGCACGATATCCGCTACGATGCGCCGTACCAGCGTTAAAGAACGATTTGCTTCAGCCAGGGAAAAACGCTTGCGGCACGACAGTGCGGATGAATCAGGGAGCGAGATGGCCTCGAATGCATCCATGAAAAAACTCCTCTCGCACCGTACTGCAGGATGGGTGGCAAAGCGGCGAACAACCGCTCAGCCCGGAAGTGAAGCCTCGTTCTCCACCTCCACTGCTGAGGCTACCAAAGGGGTTCGGGCAAGTCAACGTGAGCGGGAGTTGCACTCCATCGCGCCGCCGTACGCCGGCCGATAAAATCCGCTCATCGGATCGCGGGAGCGCCGTGAAGCATCATGGAGAAATGCGAAACGGCTTCAAGCGCCGCCTTGTTGAAGCAGCATGAGGACCATCAGGCCTTGGCAAACCACGATTAGTGCGCCGATCAGGCAAGCCGCGCCCGCTTTGACATAGTGTCGCTCATCGGCGATGAACGATCGCAACGCAAGAGCCAGCGCCGCGATTCCGCACAGAATGCCGACGGCCAGTGTCGTCACCGCCGCGGGACTCACCGGCGCCTTGCCGCCCATCATGATTTGCTGAGCCGCTCGCTGCAGTTGTTCCGGCGCGGCATTCTCGCCAACCTGGCGAATCGCGGCCTCGTACAGCCCGACCGACCAGAGCATGGTGCCCGCGAACGCCAACACCGCCGCGAAGATCGCCAGCATCAGTGCCCAACCCGCGCTACTGACACCGCCTCCCGTTGAACGAGGCGGCGGGCCATAGACCTGTTCCGCCGGACGACCGATCGGGGGAGGAGGCGGCGCGAATGCACCGCTCGCCGGTGAAGCAACTGGTACATCGCCCGGCGGCCAAGTGCTTTCTCGCGGCGCCGTCACCACGCGCCTCCAATACGGACACGCCACCGCTTGACCGCCCCAGTTGTCATCCACTTCGATAGGCTGCTGACAGGAGGGACACGAGAATCGGATGGCCATGACTGCTCCACATCACCGGCGAACGACGCAGCGCCTTGAACGCAACTGAACTTCCTCGGTAATGCCTGGGATCATACGCGCACTTGGGGCGCGCGACAAGATGAGACGCACTGTCGGTGCCAGTCGTGCAGACTATCGTTGTTGCAGCACGACCGGCATCACAACGGTTTCGTTACCATCGAGCTCGCCAACTGGCAGGAACCCGGGAGGGGCACTCGCCAACTTTCGCAACGCTTGGACGCGAAGCTCACCCTCCCAACCGGCGCCGTAGGGCGAAGCCAGCGTCAGTGTGCCGGAGATCCAACTGCGGACCTCCTTCGGATCGACGGCCACACCCGTCGCTGCACACCACTTCTCGACCGGAATGACGAATGTACGCTCGGTGTCGAACTCCGAAACGAATCGGCCCGTTCCGATCTGCAGGTAGAACGTCCGTCCGATCTGTTCGATGACGGCCGGTAAGGGCGCAACCTCTTCGCCCATCACTAAGCTGAACGTGCCGACCGCCCGCGGCCAAGCACGACAAAGCCTATTCAACTGGTCGATCCGACGGGCTGGTGCATCGGCCGAACTCAGCATTTCCAGTGTCCGATCATCCAGCGGGATCTTGAACAAAAGACATAGAGCTTCGGCCGCTGGACGCCGCACTTCGGCTTGATCGTCAACGCTCAGTTCGACAAGCCGTCTGGGTCCCAAGGCCTGCAAAATCTGAATCGCGCCAGACGCCAGCGCGGCATCGGTGGACTTGGCCTTGTCCACGATGGGCTGCACTTGCGTGATCTTCCCGCACGCGATGAGAGGCGCAGCCGCGGCGCGAATCATGGCGTCGCCCGCGTTGAGCATTTCCAGTGCGCGGGGCAAATTCTTGTCGGTCACGCGTCCGGCGTGTGTCACCGCGAAATCGTCGGGATCCATCCCGTTGGCGAGATCCTGCGCCGCTTTGCGGATCATCCGCACCTGGGCCATCTCCAAGCCGTCGTCCACTGCGGCCTTGAACATGCTCTTGATGGCCACGAACACGCCCATGCCGATCGCTGCCACCACGGCGACCACAATTAGCGGCTTGATGGGAAGCAGCGCCCAGAAAGGGGCTTTCACGTCCTGCACGGGCCGATTTCTCGGCTTGTGCACGAGACCGGTGATCTGATTCGCACCACAGGCCAGACAGCGAATAGCATCATCACCCAGCGGCGCATCGCAGATGATGCAATGCTTGATTTCCTTCTTCTCTTCCGGCGGCTCCACGCCGATCCACGAGTCCTCGGCCAGACTGGTTGGTTTCCACGTGAAGGGTGGGCGGGCCTCGCCGATCCGAAAGCTCTGGTGGCAGCCGCTGCACACGGCCGTTACGCCCATGGCTTCGGTCGTCGTGCGGAACGTGCGCTGACAATGGGGGCAGGCGACGCGAATCACGGTCCGGCATCCTCGTCAGATCGATGTTGATTCCCGCGAGCGGCGGAATGACGGTCAAGGTACGCTGCACGACGCGCGACCGCCAGCATGAGCGTTTTATTCCGGACCGTCGGCCGCGCCTGTGTCCGGAAATTCATCAGCAGCCGGCGCCGGGTCACCCGCCGGCGTCAGTTCATCCAGCCAGTACGCCTCATCGTTCCGCTCGTACCGCAGGAACTGCCCGCGCAACGCGGGGTCGTGCGCTCGATGATACCGCGCATAGATGTATCTCGAATCGACGCCCACCAACTCGATCTTGCCCGTGGCATGAGACATGACGAACCGGGCGCGCCGGGCCAGTCCGGAACCGATCCGCAGCGCATCGCGGAAAATGAACCAAGCTCGAACGATAGGAACGCGAAACGGCTCGTTGCCCGCGGTGGGCCGGCCTTGGAACAGGTAGTACGGTGGGCAACCGATGAACGACAGTTCCCGGAACAGATCGCTCAAGACCACCGGATCGTCATTGATCCCGCGCAACAGCGGACACTGGTTCACGCAGATGACGCCGTCGCGAATGAACGCGTCGATGCAATCGATGGCCGCATCGGTCAGCTCGCGGGGATGGTCGAAATGGGCCATCAAGTAAATGCGCTTGCGGGCGGTCGAGTATTTCCGCAGACACGTATGCAGCAGCTCGTCCTCGAGCAGCCGGTGCGGATCGAACGCCGGCATCTTCGAGCCGATCCGGATGATGCGAACGTGCGGGATGGCCCGTAAGCGACCGATGATGTCGGCCAAATGACGAGAACTCATCATCAGCGGATCGCCACCGGTCAGCAGGACATTGGTGACGTTGGGGTTCGCAGCGATGTAACGAATGCCCTCCGAGACGTCCCGGGTGGTCTCATCGGCATCGTTCATGAACAGCCGCTTGCGGAAACAATACCGGCAGTAGCCGCCGCACACTTCATTGCACAGCAAAAGCACGGTGTGCGGATACTTGTGCTGGACGCCTTTGGCGACGGTGATGGCCTTCTCGTTGCTGGCGTCGAGCTGGCCCCACTCGTTCAGCTCGCCCAGTTGCGGAATGATCAGCCGGCGAATGGGATCGTTCGGATCGCTCCAGTCGATCAGATCGAGGTAATAATCGCTGACCCGGAACGCATATTCACGCGTGACACGCTCGAGTTCGCGTTGCTCACCGGCCGAAAGCTGGGGCAACTGGCGCAGACTGCGGAGGTAACGCGCACGGGCCGGCGGCGAAACCAAGGACTCGGAACTGTCGAGCGGAAGAGACGGCAACAGAAACACCTCGCAAACAATACACGGCGCAGACCTCTCGGTCAGCCCGAATGTCGTTGAACGTGAATGGCGGCCCGACCATTCAATCGCCTGCGAGCGGCCTTCGCCCGCACCCTCTGGATATCATATTTTATCCCATGGTATTCAGCCTTTCCGTTAGGGTCAACCCGGATCTCACAGGCCGCATATAATTATGGAATGTCCACCGACACCGATCCGTTGATCGCGATGCATCGGGCCAATCAGGCCTTTCACGAGCAACTGACGCAACAGGCAGCGCTCAGTTGCGGCGTCGCGCATTTCTCCATGCCATTCGGCCGTCTTGCCAATCAGCTTCGTGAGGCTGTCGTGCCCGCCGATCGATCCATGCAGGAGGCGTATGCGGAAGTCGAGGAGTTCTACGGCCGGCTCGCTCACCCTTGCCGATGCTGGTCGCCCGCACCTGATCAGCCAATCCAAGAAATGGAGCGGTTCTTGATCGAGCACGGTTACACTCCACGGCACATGGCGATCATGCAACTGCGGCCCTGGCCCGAGCTGCCTGCCCGGCCGGCCGTCCGCGTGCTCCCCGGGCGAGCCATGCGGGCGAGTCTGCGCGAGCTCCTGCTGAGCCATCCGACTCATAGCCCTTCCGAGACCCGCGAAGTCTGGGCCGAAATGATGCTCGCTCGCCTGGACGATCCATCCTTCGAAGTGCTGCTCGCAATGTCGGGAAGTACACCGATCGGACACGCGTGCCTCCTGCAGGTCGGTCCCATCGCTGCGATCTATGACGTGTACGTCCGCGAGGATTTTCGGCGCGGCGGCTGCGCGTTGGCCATGATGCACGATATGATTACCACCTGCCGACGGCTGGAACTCCGGACGGTCGTGCTGGAAGTCGGCGAATTCAACGCGCCCGCCATCAAGCTGTACGAGCGTTGCGGCTTCGAGCGGGCGGGCAACACCGTGGATTTCTGGAAACCGGCGACGACGGGAAACGAAGCCTGATGTCGAGCCTGATCCTCAACGCACGATGGATTCTCCCGGTGACCGGCCGGCCCATCGAGAACGGGTGCCTGCGAATCGCAGACGGCCGCATCGCGTCCGTCCAGCGAGCTCAGCCCGGACAGACCTGCGACGTGGATTACGGCGACGCGGTGATTCTCCCGGGACTCGTCAACGCTCACACTCACCTGGACCTCACCGCCTTCCGCGGCTGCGTACCGTACCTCGGCGCATTCACCGACTGGATCCGCATTCTCGTGTCCATGCAAACCGCCGCAGGGGCCGATGAGCGAATGGATGAAGGCATTCGCGTGGGCCTCGACGAATCCCTTGCCGCCGGTGTGACCTGCATCGCCGACATCGGTTGCGGACAGCGCGCCGCCACCGCCTGGTCAAACGCGCCGGCTAATATCGTCGGCTTCCTTGAAGTCATCGGCATGGGCCCGCGCCGATTCGACACGCATCCACGGTCGCTGCGGAAATCCCTCGAAACCTGCGATGCGGCACGAGCCACGGCCGTGGGTGATCGATCAACCTCCGCAACGGACTCTTGCGTCTCGCCGCGCGTGTTCATCCCCACGCTCTCGCCCCATGCCCCCTATAGCACGGCGCCGGAAGTCTATCGCGAAGCGATGGCCTATTGCCGCCGGCATGGCCTGCCCATCTGCACGCACCTGGCCGAGACGCAGGAGGAGGCGGAGTTTCTCGCCCACGGCACGGGACCGTTCCGCACGTTGCTCGAACACAGGGGTTTGTGGGACGGGTCATTCACACCGCCGGGTTGTTCCCCAGTCCAATATGCCGCTTCGATCGGCCTGCTCGAATCGCAACCGCTTCTGGCTCATGTGAACTACGTGAGCGATGAGGATATCGATCTGCTCGCGCGGCATTGCTGCAGCGTGGCGTACTGCCCACGCACGCATCGATTCTTCCGGCATCCCCCGCATCCGTACCCGCGCATGCTCGCCCGCGGCCTGAACGTCTGCCTGGGAACCGATTCGCTGGCCAGCGCGCCCAGCCTGTCCATCCTGGAAGAAATGCGGCTCTTCCGCGAGATCGATCCCGCCGTGGGCGACAGCTTGCTCCTGGAGATGGGCACGCTCCGCGGCGCCCGGGCTCTGGGGCTGGAGAACGTGCTGGGCTCGCTCGAACCGGGCAAGCAGGCCGACTTCGTGGTCTTCCCCCTGACTGCACCCGCCGCAGAACCCATGGAGGACCTCCTCCGCGGTCAGTCCTCCCCGCTCGCCGTCTATGTTGGCGGCCGGGCCGTAGCCGGCCACTCCTAGCCTGGCCGTGCTTCTGGAGACCCGTGGTATTTGCTGGTGAAGGATTCTGGCGTCCATTCTTGGTGTGCCCTTCACTGTGTCCTTCGCATCGCGGCCTTCGGGCCTGTTCTGTTGACGCTGGGCAAGGGCAAGACCTATTATTGCTCCGGAAATTCGGCCCCGGTATCCCTGTCTTGGAGAAGACCATGGCACGACTGTACGACGACATCACGCAAACCATCGGGAACACGCCGCTGGTGCGGATCAACCGCATCATTCAGGCCCCGGCCACCGTGTACGCCAAGCTGGAGTATTTCAATCCACTGTCCAGCGTTAAGGACCGCATCGGCGTGGCCATGATCGATGCGGCGGTCCAGGCCGGCCGTCTCAAGCCCGACACCGTGATTATCGAGCCGACGTCGGGTAACACCGGCATCGCCCTGGCCTTCGTCTGTGCCGCCCGCGGGTACCGCCTCATCCTCACCATGCCGGAAAGCATGTCCATCGAGCGGCGTAACCTGCTCAAGGCCCTGGGGGCCGAACTGGTTCTCACGCCGGCCTCCGAGGGCATGCGGGGGGCCATCAACCGGGCCGAGGAGCTGCGGGCACAAAACCCCAACGCCTTCGTCCCGCAGCAGTTCGAGAATCCGGCCAACCCCGAGATCCATCGTAAGACGACTGCCGAGGAGATCTGGCGGGATACCGACGGTGCGGTCGATATTGTGGTGGCCGGCGTCGGCACCGGCGGGACGATCAGCGGCATCGGTCAGGTCATCAAGCCTCGCAAGCCGTCGTTCAAGTGCGTCGTCGTCGAACCCACCGACTCGCCGGTCATCACCCAGCAGCGACAAGGTCAGGAACTACGGCCCGGGCCACACAAGATCCAGGGCATCGGTGCCGGCTTCATCCCCAAGAACCTCGATCTGAGCGTCGTGGACGAGGTCGTCTCGGTCAGCAACGACGATGCCTTCAACTGGGCCCGCCAGGCCGCCAAGCGCGAAGGAATCCTGTGCGGTATCTCGTCGGGTGCCGCCCTGTGCGCCGCCAACCAGATCGCTTCCCGTCCGGAGAATAAGGGCAAATTCATCGTGGTCATCCTGCCCAGCGCCGGCGAGCGATATCTCTCGACTCCGCTGTTCCAGGAGGCGTAGCCGCCAATCCGTGATCAGTCGTCCGTGGTCCGTCATCAGACCCGCGGTCCGTTGGTCCGTGGCGAGGCGGTCGCTCATGGGATATGGTCTTGGGGACCGACGGGGAACCACAGCTGACAACTGACTACTGACAACTGGCCACGGAATGTCCACTGACGCCGGCGACCGCCTGTCCATCGCACGCCAGGTTCTCGAGCGGATGAGCCTGCGGCCGGGCTGCGCTCACGTCTGCCCGTACCTGCCCGACCGCCAGGCTCGCGATGTGGCGTTCCAGGTCCGGCGCATGCCGCCCGGGCTGTACCATTCGCTTATGGATTTGAACTTTCGGCGCAGCGGGCTGATCGTGTATCGGCCCGCCTGCGACTCCTGCAGCCAATGTCGCGCGATTCGTCTGCCCGTAGCGGAGTTTCGGCCGAACCGCAGTCAGCGACGATGCTGGGCGGCCAACGCCGACGTCACCGTCGGGCTCTCTCCACCCCTGCCCACGCCGAGCAAGCACGAGCTCTATCGCCGCTACCTCCGGCAGCGACACGACCGCCAGATGGACGAGTCCTGGGATGCCTTCCGCGACTTCCTCTATCGCTCGCCCGTGGACTCCCTCGAAGTGGTCTACCGCCGGCGCGACCGCCTACTAGGCGTGGGCATCCTGGATTTCGACGGCGATGCGGCCAGCACCGTCTATTGCTACTACGACCCCGACGAGCGCGGCTCGCTCGGTACGTTCAACATCCTGTGGACGATCGACTATTGCCGCCGCCTGGGCATACGTTGGGTCTACCTGGGCTACGCCATCCAGGACTGCCCCAAGATGAACTACAAGCTGCGCTTCCGTCCGCACGAAATCCTCGCCCCCGACGGCACGTGGATCCGCAGCGAACCTTCCGCGCTACAACACCCGTAGCTCAGGTATCACGCCGAGACTGCGCGCGAATGCATCGACGTGCGGCCGGGCCGCGGGCGCGGCGATGATCACCAGCTCGCCCGCTTGCGAGTCAACCGGTTGGTATGAGGAATGAACACTGCGCGGATCATTGCGGCAATCAACACCCGCCGCGGAAACATCGACGTATACCACACCCGCGGGCGTGCGCACGAAACCTTTGGCACGATAGACGTGCGGCTGCAGCTCAGTCAACGCACTGACCAGCCGCTCGCGTTCGACGTGGCATGTCACATTTACGACACGTGACTCGACGTTCGGATCCACGCATTGTGCATACTCGCCCACCAGTGAACGGTGTGGCTCGGCCCCGCCGATCTTTGCCGTAACGGCATCCGCGGCGAACACGTCGAACTCCACCCGGCAATACTGCGTGCACACCACGCGTGCCCCAGGGTTCATTTCGCGAACGCCGGCGATCGTCCGCTCGACCTGCTCGGCCGTGTATAAATCGGTCTTGTTGATCAACACCACGTCGCTGGCTTCGACCTGGGCGATGATATTCGGCAGCGTGTGCACGAGCTTGGAGAAGCTGCCGGGGTCCACCACCGTCACAATCGTCCGCAGGTCGTAAACGATATCCAGCCGCGTTTCGGCCAGCATCTGCACGATCACCTTGGGGTCGGCGATGCCGCTGGCTTCGATGAGCACGCCGTCCGGAACGGACGCATCACTGACTTGACGCAGGACGCGGATGAACTCACCCACCAGGCAACGACAGAAAATGCTCCCGCCGGGAATGCTCACCCGTTGTTCGGGAGGCAGCTCGACGAGCTCACCGTCGATGTCCACCGGCCCAAACTCGTTGATGATGCAGACGCACCGTCGCGAACGGCTCCGTTCGATCAACCCGCGCATCAACGTGGTCTTGCCGCTACCGAGAAAGCCGGTGATGAGCGCGAGCGGAATCATGGGAACCTCAACGTGAGAAGCGGTGGACTCCTCACTGTTTCGCTTTGATCTTTTCCTCCAGCGCCTCGATCAGCGTGGTGATGTCGGGAATGATGGACGGGAACTTCACCTCACCGTCGATGCAGATGGTGGGAATCTGCCCCACGCCGAGTTTGGCCATGTGGCCCAGACCGCTGCGGGTCGTGATCTTGTGCTCGTTGACGACCACGCGGTCGCCAAACTTCTGCGCCGCCCGCTCCACCGCGGCCACCATGTACTGGCAGGGAGCGCACGAGGCCGAGTCCAGCGTGATGACGTCCACGATTACGCGATCTTCGTGCGAATAATCCGGCAACTGGATGTCGTCGAAAGACTCTGCCGAGTCCACCTGCGTGGCCGCCCGAGCCACGTTGCGCTGGTACTCGTCGTGCACCATGTGGGCCACCGCCTGCAGGTTGGCCTCCGGCGTGGCGTAAGGCAGATCGCAGCCGGGGGCCAGGATGAACCCTTGCGTCCCGCCGATGTCAATGCAGCGCAACGCGTCCCGCCGAGCCGCCGCCTCGTCCCCGAGCAGGAGGACGGTGGTCAGCTTGAGGTTTCCGCCGAAGCTCTTGCCTGCCGCCCGCGCCATCTCGCCCAGCTGAGCAAGGTCGATGTTCTCATCGACCGACACGTTGTCGCATCGTGTCGCACACATATTCTCGAGGTTGCGGGTGGCGTTACCGCACACGAACAGCGATGACAGCGCGCCCTTCTCGCGAATGTGGTCGAAGACGACGTTGACCGGGGCGGTCACAAACTCCTGGAAGTGCTTGGGCGAAATCTGACTGGTCATGGGATCGACCACGGCCACCACGTCCGCCCCCTGGTCGATGTAGAAGTCCGCCGCCTTGCAGCCCACGCCCGCGCAGAAGTCCACCACTCGCTTGACCAGATCGGGATTGTTGAACATCTCCAGGAAGATGTTCGTCCCCATGAGGTGCAGGGCCAGCGTGAACGGGCCGGTGATCAGCCCGTACAGCGCGACTTCCTCGCCGATCTGCCGCTTGATCGTCTTCATCGCCTCGGCGACGACGGGATAGCGACGCTTGCCTGTGTCAAACGACGGCAGACCGTCCAGATCCGTGCCCGACGAGAGCGGGTGCGACGTGACCGCAGGCGGCGTCTCGTCCGACCATCGCAGTTGGCAGCCCAATACCTCGGCTTCCAACTGCAGATCGAACACGATGGGCAAGCCATCGGGCCGATAGAGCTCGAAGGCTCGAGTCAGACCTCGAATGATCAGCTCGGCCGATCGCAGGTAGTTCTGCGCCGTCGCCCCGATGATCTTGCCGCCGTGCACACCCACGAACGGCACCCAGGCCGGCCGGGACGTGGACTGATTCCGCAACGCGTTCAGCAAAAGCGTCTTGCCGCTCATGTGGAGATTCACCTCGGTCAGTGTTCCGCGGACCCGGGGAACTATGGTACAAGGTGCAAGCGGGGATTGCGAGGACCGCCGGAGCTTCTCGGCCCGTACGCCGGCTTCGCCCGGCCCCGGTTCCCGACCCAACCCCAATGCAAGGAGATGCCTGCATGGTGCGCCTATGGCTCGTTTTGGGTGGGGTGAACGCGTTCATCGCCGTCGCCGCCGGCGCGTTCGCCGCCCACGGTCTGCGTGGCAAGCTGGAGCCGCGGATGCTGGAGGTCTTCGAGACCGCCGCCCGCTACCAGATGTACCACGCGTTGGCCCTGTTGGCGGTGGGATGGCTGGCCGCCCGTTCGCCCTCGCCCGTCGTGACCGCCGCCGGCTGGTGCTTCCTCGCCGGTATCGTCCTGTTCTCCGGCAGCCTCTATGTCCTCACCACGGCCGGTCTGGGCCAACTGGGGATCATCACACCCATCGGAGGCACGCTGTTCCTGGCGGGATGGGCGCTGATGATCGTCGCCGCCGTTCGACTCGAGCAATGATCCCTCCTCGATAGCCCCGGGCCGGGCACGAGCGATCAGGCTCGGCGGATGGGAACGCCGAGGTCATTGCGTCAAGCGGACCGTTCGGCCACCACGAACGTGCGGCCGCGATCGAGGAAGCTTCCCACATTCAGCACCCGCCGTTCGCGAATCGTGAACAGCCGGCCGATAATCTCGATCACTCCCGCAAGGCCCTCGCCTTCGTGATCCGGGGCGTGCGACTCGAACAGAAACAGGCCGCCGGGCGGGAGCAGGTCGCGACACTTACGAAAATACGTTTCCAAATCCTGGCGGGTGTTGCCGTCGTACGTGTGATGGTTCGCGAACGAGAGAACCGCGTCGTACGCCTGGTCCGAGGTAAAATCCTCGAAACTGGATACGTCGAATCGCGTGTTATCCGTCCCGAGCCACATCGCCGCCTCGCACGCCATTCGCACCAGGTATGGATTGATGTCGAAGCCGGTCACTTCGCGGGCCACGTCCGCGACGGACAGCCCGAGAAACCCGCTGTTGCAGCCGATCTCCAACACCCGCCGTCCGGCGAGCTTCTCCCGCAGGCCCATCGCGGCGACGCGGGCGGCTGTATCTCGAAGGCCGCTCACGCCGATCTGCGGAAAGGACTGGTAGAAGTACCCTTCGCCGTAGTCGTAGCTGCTCCACTCCCGGGCGGAGGCGACAAGCTGCTCGTTCAACGCTCGATGTAACGGCAGCAGTTCCGGGTGTCGGCCCAGGTTGAGGTAGTCGTGGTACCGGTTCAGCATCGACGCTCGGCGCAGGGAGGTCGGCGCCCGCCAAGCCGCGAACAGAATCCTGGGCACCGCGTACCAGGAGAACCGCTCGTACGCTGAAAGAAACTGATCTGACATTGAAAACCTTATCCGCCCTCTCGGCCAGGATGAGGAGTGCTCGGGTGTCGAGAAACAACAGGAGTGCGGAACAGCATCAAGATCGATGCGGCCGACTCGCTTGCGGATGATGCCGAGGGGCGAGCATCTTGCCAGCCTGAGGCGGGTGGGACGCCCGCCCCCCGGGGAAGCCGCCGTTATCCATCACAACTCGGACGCGATCTTCTCGAGCACCTCGAGACCTTCGCGCAAGGCTTCCTCGTTGATGACCAGCGGTGGATTGATCTTGATGGCGCAGCCGCCCACTCCGACCGGCGCGAACAGCATCACGCCGCGCTGGACCGCCCGCAGCACCATTTGCCAGGCCGTCTCAGGATCGGGCGTGGTCGTGCCCGGCTGCGTGAACTGCACGCAGCCCACCAGGCCGACCGCATCGTAGTGGCCGATCTTTCCGCGGCTGGCGGCGGTGATGCGCTTCACACCGTCGGCGAGGATAGGAGCGAGCTTCTGAACGTTGTCGATCAACTTCTCCTTGCGGATGGCCTGGAGATTGGCCAGCGCCGCCGCACAGCAGACCGTGTTGGCCGAGTGCGTGCTGGTCATCTCGCCCGGACCGTACATGCTCATCAGCTCGTCCGTACCCAGCACGGCCGACAACGGCATACCGCCGGCGATCCCCTTGCCGCACGCCGCGAGATCCGGCACGACGCCCAGGTGCGAGAAACCGAACGGCGCCCCCGTACGGCCGAAGCCCGCTTGCACCTCGTCGAAGATCATGACCACCTTGTGCGCGTCGCACCACCGGCGCAGGGCCTGGGCATAGGCCGCGGGCATGAGCGTGGCGTTGCAGCCCTGGTACGTCTCGGACATCACACCGCACACCTGCTCGGGCTTGATGCCCTTGGCCACCAGCGTCGCCTCGAACACCGAGAAGCTCGTGTCCTTCTGCCGGAAGCCGTCGGGGAACGGAACCTGCACGAAATCCGGGTTGTCGCCGAGCCAGTTCTTCAGCGCCGCCGATCCTCCCGCCAGTTGCGCGCCCATGGTGCGCCCGTGAAACGCGTTATCGAACGTGACCAAGACCCTCTTGCTCGGACCGCCCACCTTCAGCCCGTACGTGCGAGCCAGCTTGATGCAGCACTCGGTCGCCTCCGAGCCGGTGGTCAGCAGGAACACCCGCTTGAGCGGAGCCGGCAACCACGACGAGAGCTCTTCGATGAGCTTCAAGCGGATCTCGGTCGGGAAACAGTAGGCGTGATACAGGCCTTGGTCCGCCATGCCGCGAATCGCCCCGATCACGTCCGGATGGTTGTGGCCCACGCTCGTGACCAACACGCCAGCGCTGAAGTCGATCCACCGGTTGCCCCAGCGATCGCTGACCGTCGCGCCCTGGCCGCTGTGCCAAATGACCGGCGGCTGGCCGCCCATGCTGCGGGGCTCGAGTGCGCGAAGCTTCTCGAGCAAGGGCACACTCTCCGGAACGGGGATCGGTGTGCTGATCCTGCGATAGCGGGTTTCGATGAGCTCGACCTTTTCGGGTACGAGCGGGAATTCCTTCGTTGCCATATGCGTTGTTCCTCTCTGCGAATATTTCGCTAGTCCTTGACGATCTTCTTAAACGAGTCGCGCGATTTCAGTCCGCGCCATGCGTCGCCGATGCTCGCCGCTTCCCCTTCGCCATCCTGCCGTACCGCTTGATGGAGTCCAGGTGCCGATCGAGCACACGGCAGGCGGTCCCCACGTCTTCGGCTTCGATCGCCGCCAGCAGCCGCTCGTGATGCCGCAGGGCCCGAGCCTCCTCCCCTTCCTGCTGCGACGTGTACACCGCGGAAAAGCGGTGATAGTCGTAGATGGCCTCGAAGGCAGTCGCCAGTACGGCATTGCCGCTCGCTCGCACGAGTGACTGGTGGAACGTCAGATCCAGCTCCAAGAACGCCGGCAGATCATCGACGGCCGACGCCATCCGTTGCAGCAGGCCGCGCAGCGCACGCAGGTCGCGCGGCGCGATCCGTCCCACCGCCTGTCGCAACGCCGCCAGCTCGATGGCCTTACGGGCGACGATAATGTCATCGAGATCCACCCGTTTGAAGTCGGGCGGCAAGAACGTCTGCGGTAACTCGGTGTGTGTGACCCCTCGCACGTACACGCCCGAGTTAGCCTTGATTTGCACCACGCCCAGTTCTTCGAGCATGCTCAAGGCCTTGCGCAGCGTGCCGCGGGCAACGTGGAATTCTTCGCACAGCACCCGCTCGGCGGGCAGCCGCCGACCAACTGCGTACGTTCCCGACGCCACGCGAGCGATGATCTCGCGAACGATCAAGTTGTGCAGATGATCGCGCTGCATGAAACCGCACTACATGCGGGAATGTCGCCCCACCGGAATGCCATGTCGGCCGCCGTCTCGCGCGGACGGCGGTCTTTTAAGGGACGGGCATCCGGCCCGTCTCTGACGGCGGGCAAGACACCCGCCCCCGAAGTCAAACTGGTACACAGAGTGTACCAATTTCCGATGCAGTGTCAAGCGAGCCCGAACAGATGGGACAGCACCCGACGGCGCAGCCGGGGATGCATGAAGTGGTAAGTGACGCCCTCCGAGGGATCTTGCGGTGCGGTCGCGAGTTGCTGCGGATTGACCGCCGAACTCAGCACGTTCACCAGCAGATCGGCGCGGAGCAGTGGATCGATGAAGGCGAAAACCGCCCGGTAGAGCGTGAGGTCATCGGGCCAACTGCCGTTCAAGCGCAGATTCAGCGGCGGGTACTCGCGGCGGGCGATCACGTCGCCGGTGTCCAGCCCGGCCGACAAGTGAAAACAAGACATGGCCGGCCGGCCGCGCACCAGCGTGGACCACAACAATCCGTCAGCGCCCCGCACGTGAGGCAGATGGCCGGGGTGGACATGCAAGAAGCGTAAGCCAGGCAGGTCAATGATCCGGGCGGGCAGGATGCCGCCGCCGGTGAACAGCACGGTCGAGGGCGTGATGTCGCGCAACGCGTCCGCCAATCGCTCGTCGCGAAGATCGCGGACGACCACACGATCCGCGCGTTGGGCCCAGCGCTCATATCGCGGCGGACCGTACATGTCGTCGATCAACTCGCCCGGCCGATCGACGATCGCCGCCAAGCCGTCGGTGATGGCACGAACCAGATTCGGATGCGCGGCACGTAGGCGTCGAGGCCAATGGTTCAGCGCCATCTCCTGCGTCTTCTCGGCATACCAACTGCGCAGCCGGCCGGGAAACCACCGCCCCACCGGCTTGTGCGAGGCCGGATGCTCGCTCAAGACCAGCAACACGAGGCGCTCAGGTCGCAAACCCGCTCGTCGCAGCGAGCTCAGGTATGCGCGAAAACACGGGCCCTCGTAGCCCAGGACGGTGACGGGCAGCGTGCGGTCGGCTGACGGAACTCGCCGCTCGCCTCTTTCGTGGGCCGCATCCCCCTCGATTTCACATGCTGGAACGGCCACCGCGCTCAACAACTGTTCGGCCTGCTCGGCCAGTTTGCCCGCTGCGATCTGTTCGCCGAAGAACGAATCCAGCGCGGTCAGCGCTGCGTTCAAAAGCTTGTATGCCAAACCCCGCCCTTCCGGTCCCATCTGCTCGGGCACGTGGGCCCAAGCGAGAAGCGTGGCCACGGCCAACGTGGCGCCTTGCAAGTCCAGCGGGTTCTTCCCGCCCTTCGCTGGCTTCCAATTCTCGCCGTATCGCCTGTACAGCGTGCCAGTGAGTGCCAGCTTGCGACAGATGGCGTCCAGATATTCGCGGTGAAGCGAAGTCAGCGGACCTGGCCACGCTCGTGCCAATTCGCGGAGAACGCCGAGCGTGGCGATCCCATCATCGTCAGCGGACCCCGCGCAAGCGCCGGTCCCCACGTTTTTCAGCGCTTCCGACAACCGCGTCTCGATCGAAGTCATCTCACCGACCATCCTGCTCGCCTTCTGTCTCCTGGCGCCTGTCTTCTGTCTCCTGCCCTCCAGCAATCTCCGCAATCGCTCGTGCCCCCACCCGTCCGCTCTCGCTCACGTTGTACACCGTTTCGGCCCGAACTCGCTGAATACGGGCCCGTATTCCCTCACCGTCGCGCATCAACGCTTCCAGATGCATCGGCAGATCGGCCAGACGGTCCGGAGATATCACCCGGCCGACTTGCTCGCGAATCGAGACCTCCAGCGGTTCGCAACTGATCCGTTCGTACTCGGGGTTGTTGACCTTGCGCGGCACGTCCACGAACAGCACCGGTCGCTCGTACGCGAATGCGAACTCCAGCGCCGCTCCCGACCAGTCGCTGATCATCACGTCCGCGGACTCGAGTGAATCGAATGCCGCCACGCCCGTCTCCAGCGTCAGTCGATCCTCCCCGCCGAACCCACGCTCGATCTCGCGGATGCACTCAGGCCACTTGCGTCGCGTCATGGGGTGCGGCCGCACCGTCACCCGCAGCCCCGACGACAGCAGTACCCGGCATAGCTCGACGCCGCGTGTCTCCAGGAGTCCGTGCGGCCCCCACGATGGCGCGACCAGCACATGGGCCGGCGCCGAACGATTCGGTGCTGCCGACGAGCCGGCGCGACGCGAGGCGAGCATGGTATCGAGACGGCCGTAGCCGCATGGGATCAGCTTCTTCGGGGCAAGTCCATAGGTTTGTTCCGTGGCTCGAATTTCCCGCTCGTGATGCGGGCCCACGCACAGGATCGTGTCGAACGCGTCGAACGCCGCTTTTCGATAGATCATGTGCGTGCTGACCATGGAATGAAACACGTAGACGTAGTGCACGTTCTGCGCCTGCGATCGCTTGAGATGGAACGTCTGCAGGTCGGGCATCGTCATGACGCACACGCCAGCCCGCAGCGACAGGAACAGCGACGTACGAACGAGACCCTCGCCGATGCAAAAAGGTCGGATGCGTGGATTGGAAGTCCGCAGCACCGGATCGCTTCGGCTCGACGTGAGATAGCAAACCTCGCGGCCCATTTCGCCGGTCAGCTCGCGCACGATCGGCTCGAAATGCGGCCAGGAATCGCCGTCCTCGGCATAAAACACAATCGACCGCGCCGCGTCAGGCAAGGCTTGAAACCGCCGAGCGCTGGCCCAGTCTTCCAGCAATGATTGACCAGGAAAGCGAAACATGTTGAGCGACGAATGACGAAACCAGAATGACGCATGAATGAGAGTGCGAGTTCATGCTCGGCATTAGGCATTCGTCATGGCTGGTGCGAAGTCCAGGCAACACAGCTCGTCCAATGTGCCGTCGTGCCGCATCCGCTCGTACATCTGCAGATCGCTGACGCTGTCCACCTCCAGCCAGCCTCCGTCCACGGGCACGGCCCGCACGGGCCAGTCATGGTCGACGAGGTGCTGCAGGAAGCTGGTCATGAACATGCGGTGCTTCGGCTTGCCGTCGTAGAGCCGAGCGTCGTCCAATCCGCGATAGATGGCCGGGAGCATGCGGGCGAATTCGGCCCGAGCCAGGATGAGCCCCATGTACTGGGCCTCGATCTCGTCGATCGACTTCGGTTTGCCACCGATCTCGACGATGTTGCCCCCGGCGTCCAACCGCAACGTCTCGGCATCCGTGAGCGGATCCTCTTGCCGAGCCCGCCACAACCGCAGCCACTGCCGGTCCACGGTCGTGCACAACGGCTGACGGCAACCGCACAGCGCCTCCACGATCCGCGGCTCGTAGACGATGTCGGCGTACGCGATGAGCACATCATCCGTGCCGTCGAGCAGATCCGCCGCACACATCAGGCTGGCCACCATGTTGGTGGACGCATAGTTCGGATTATGGCGCATGGGCCGGCCGTACGAAGCAAGCGCTTCGGCTCGATAGCCGGTCACCAGCGTGACGTCCTCGATGCCCGCCGCCGCCAGCGCGTCGAGCTGGTACTGCAGCAGCGGACGACCCGCCAGTTCAACCAGGCACTTGGGCCGATCGTTGGTGAACGGCCGAAGCCGCGTACCCTCTCCGGCCGCCAGAATAATCGCTCTCACGCGTGCCCGCCTCCGAACAAGGTGCGAAGAATGACCACGTCGCGCTCGTCACGGCTGCCGCCCGGACGGATCGGTCGCTCCGGGTGCCACATAATCGCCCAGATGGGCAACGTCCGATGGACTACCGCCTCGACCCCGCCGTCCGGAGCCATTCCCGCCACCACCAGTTCCCCCGGCAAATGCTCTGCCCGCGCGACGAACCGGTGAAAACTGTTGACCTCGGCCCGGGGCAGCGTCGGCATGTTGGACGGACGCGGGATGATCGGGTGCGGCACGCGCACGTGACCTTCGGTCGCAGCCAGCCGTCCGCCGAAATGACGCACCACGAATTGCATGCCCCGGCAGACGCCCAGCACGGGCAGCCGCCGCTCGATGCAGTGTTCGAGCAACTCGCGCTCGAACGCGTCGCGCTGCGGCGCGACACCCGTCGCCCCCGGCACGTCGGCCAGGTCGTTGCCTCCCGTGAAGATCACGCCGTCCAGACCCAATGCTCCGACGAGTCGCCCGGCGTGACCCGGCTGATTCGGCAGCGGCACGGGGACGAACCCTGCGTGCAACACGACCTGAGCCCAGGCTTGATCGAGAGCATCCCGTCGCTCGTCGCGATCGGCAAGCACATCGACACGCTGCGTCAGGCCGATTTTCATGAGGGCTCGTACCTACCGTATTTTGCGGATCTGGCCGCTCGCACAGTCCAGCTCGACCATTTCAGCCGTGCTGGTCTGCTCGTACAATCGCTCGCCTACGCCGATCGCCGCCGGCAACTGAAATTCGGCCGCGCGAATCGCCATATGCGAGTTGGCACCCCCATACATCGTCACCAGTCCGGCAATCGGGTGAGAGAAAATCCAATCGAAGCCGGGATCCGCGTTCGGCGTGACCACCAACTTGCCGGCCAGATCGACGTCCGGCCGGCTCTTGTTCGACAGGCACACCACCTCGGCCTGCACCTTGCGCGACGTGATGAAGTTGGGCTGTGCCCGCAACTGCTGGAAACAGACGATGTCCAGTTCCGAGCGAATCTGCCCCGGCAAGCAAACCGCCTGCGTCAGTGCTGCCTGTTCGCGGCCTTCAGCCGCCCATCGTTCGAGCCGCCGCGTCACGTTCTCGCATGACGCGCTGCGAAGCGACAGCAGATCGGTAATCCGGATCTGGGCCAGATCATCGCGAGTCAAAAAGTGGGCTGCGCCAAAGTCGGCGAGGGCCTCGAGCGCCGCGCTCAGATTGCGCGTGAACACGAATTTGGCATACTCTCGCCCCTCGATGGCCCGACGGCAGAAGTGCTCGAAGCCGTCCGCGTCCACGCCGAGATTCAGCCTGGCCAACTCGGCATTGACAGCGCTGCGGGTCGTCGCGTCCCAGACCTCCTCACGCGCCGCAGGCGTCTCCGCATTTCGTGCCCCGGCCACGATCGGCCGCAAGTAAGCCTCGGCCATGCTCGCGTAGTTGGGCGACGTGATGTCATACGTGCCGGGGCGCAGGTGCCCATATCGCTCGACGAACGCATCCCATTCCAGCTCACCGCGGGCGACCGCCGCCGCATCCTCCTGGAGACGGCTCGAGACCGTCCGCACGCTCGCGAGAAACGCGTCCTTCTGCGCCGCCGAGATGATCCCTGCGTCAACCAGCGAGCGCAGCAGACTCACTGCCACGAAGCCGTTCCGCGCCAGGTGCGCGAACGCCAGCACGCTGCTCAACCGCGCGTCTTCCAGCCATAGGAATGCCTTCTCCAGCGGCGGCAACTGCGCGGCGCGGATCGTTTCGAACCGCCGCTGCGCATCGGCCAGCACGGCCCAATCGCGCTCGCAGCGGGCGATCCCGCCGCGGGTAATGCCGATGAGCGCCGAGCGAAGTCGGCGAATCTCCTCCTCGCTGAAGCGGGCCTGCCGCAGCCGGTCGGCCTTGGCATCGAAATCGAACGTCATGCAGGTGAACAGGACGTCGAATTCGACCTTGTCGTGCAGTTCGGGATTGCACGAAAGGTGATCGAGGTAATGCTCGAGCAGCCGCTCGGCCAGCGCGTCCGGCAATGCCGCCGGAATGAACGAGTTGAACGTCGCCCTTACGTCGATGTACGGATGCCCCAGTATATCGACCAGCAACTGGCAGGGCCGCACGTCGCGGTAGCCGTACTCGCTGCGCTGGCGGGCCCACGTTTCGTCGGTGATGAGGTAACGATACAACGAGAACGCCAGCCGCGAAGGCTTGGTGCCCACGATCTCGGCCGGGTTCCAGTCGGTCATCACGCTCAACTGTGTCGATCGCCCCAGCAGATGCGGTCGCGGCCGCTGTAGCTCGCGGAAGAAGCGAATCGCGTCCCGCACCGCATCCGTGAACCGTTGATCGTCCACGGGATGGTCGGGATGCGCGACAGCGATGGGCCGAACCTGCAGGACATGTGCCGTGCCGTCGTCGGTGAAGGCGAACTCGATGTCGAGCGAGTCGTGTCCGACCAGTTGCTCGATTTCCTGCACGACGGCGATCAGCCGGTAGAACTCGCCGGGCAACCCCGGCCGCAGCATCATGCCGCGCTTCAGGAAGAGCGTGCGGACAGCCGAGCTTTCGCCCGACGTCACGGTGTCTGTGCGGCTCGTCGTGTTGTCGTAGTTGATGACGTAGTACGGGGCTCCCAGCGTGGGCGTGCGGGTCATGACCACGCCGCTCATGGTCACGTTCCGCAGCATCTCCTGCACGAGCACCTGGTTCTGCTCGTCGGGCTCGCCGTAAGACGCCAGCACGCGCTCGATGGCTTCGGCCAGTCGAGGCGTGTCGCTGGCCGGCACGTCGAGCACGCTCGTGTACGCTCCGGCCGACGACTGCCGCCAACTGTCCTCGCTCAGTGCGCTGCTGCGGACGATGACGTTGGCGTCCGCAAACGCTTGTTCGATCCGATCGAGCACGGCGGGACGGTTGCGTTGCCACTCGCCATGCGTGAACGAGACCGATTCGCCAATGTGCCCGATCTGCACGAGCGGGCGCAGCCGTTCCAGCGACTCGGCCTTCGTGCCCAGCACGAATCGGGCCAAATCCTGCGGGGCGTTGAGTTCGGCCCAGTGGCCGTTGACGTCCACGACGGTCGCGGACACGCCGTGTCGCACGAGGAAAGCGATCACCTCGGGCAAGCCGTCCGTCGGCTTGAACACGCCGGATGCTAATACGTTCTGCAACCGAGCCGCCGTTCGGCCCGAGAGCTTCAGCAGCCCGGCAAATTCGGTCACATCGTCGCTCGCCGGCAGGTGCTTGCCGATTTCGAGTACTTCGCCGCCCGACACCCGCACCTTCTCGGCCCGGTCGATCTCGGCCCGACTGCGATTCTCGTAGCGCACGCGCCATTGTGTATCGATGGCCACCACCACGTCGGCGTCGCAGCTTTCCAGCCGTTCGACGATCTCCGGCCGAAAGACCACGTCGGCATAGCTCACGTAGGTGGCGGTTTCCGAGACGATGGGCGCAACGGCCAGCGATCGGGCCGGGCCCGTGGTCTCCCAATCGGGATTGAAATCAAAGCGGATATCGCGGAACCGGTCCATGACCGCACCGGCCATGTAACCGCCCACGAAATGCACGTCGGCATCGGGGAGGACGGAAAACGCCGATAGCAGCCAGTCAAGCACGCAGCCTTGCTGGCCGACCCGGGTTACCGCCGTCGGCAACCCGCCGTGAATGTTTCGGCCCGCCCCCAGGATCACCACCCGGTAGGCCGGCGTCTCCAGGACCGCCCCCGCCGCTCGAGCATGCGTGCGGCTGCGGTTTTCGAGCGTCGCGCAGCCGTGCACCGCCGCAACGCTCGCCACTCCATTCTTCCGCGAGCCCATGCCTGACATCCTTGTCAACATTCAGAGCCGAGTCGTTACACCGGCGACGGGTTCACCCGCTCGGTTCGCCGCGTCATCGCGTCGCCGTGCTGCCGCTGATCGTTCACGGCGTCCGGCGGAACAGCCGGAACAGCCGAGCCAGGCTTTGACGGAAGAACAAGCCCATGCCGATGACGCTGCCCGCCACCAACTGCAACAGAAGACTGCCGCTGCCCGGATCGATGTATGCCAGACTCAACATTCCAGTCATCTCCTTGACTTACACAGACACTTGCACGCACAGGCCTGGTTTCGGTGGCACGGCGATCCCGTACACCGGCGAGCGCAGATCCCGGCTTTTACGTCCCACCCCGTCGCGCACGACGGGACGATCGGCCTTCCCGCGCCCGATAAACCGGGCCGCATCTGAGATATCGCGAATTCCCCGACCGATCTGAACCTAATTCCGCCCCGTTTCAGCGCTTCGGAAGCATGGCTTCGTGAGGAGCGTCGCGTGGAAACAAACCGGCAGGTTCGAATCTCGGCCGCGTGGTCCGCGAGGTGCTATGACGTAGGCGAGACGATCGGCCGATCCGAAGGTCTGATAAAAAGGGACGAATGGGGCGTCCAACGGGCAGAGAGCCGAGCAGTTTGCCGGTCAGTAGACCAGGCGGCGAGCGTAGGCACGCAACTCATCTTCGAAGTCGTCCAGCTCTTGCGTGATGTAGTGGCGGAAGAGGATCTCGCCGTCGCTCAGGTCCGCCGCTTCCGGCGTGGTCGCACGGTACGCGTTAATGTTGTCGCGCATGCGGTCGGTGCCCACGTCGTCCAGCAGCCGCGCGAACGCATCGCGGTACTGCGGGCTGTGCTGCAGGAACAACACGGTTATCCACACTTGGGCGTAGTAGCCGCGGGCTCGCTGACCTGGGCGAACAACCGCTTCGCCCGCGTGCATGCTCAGCAACTTGTTCAAGGGGATCATGCTGTCCGGGATGGACAGAGCCTCGCGAAGACTGTTCTTGCGCAACAAGTTGCGCTGGGGACGAAAGACAGGCCGGTAACCCTCGAGGTCGAAGTCTTCAAACTGCGTGGCCAGACCCTCGTTGAGCCAAGCGGGAATCGGCCCGGACCGTTGGCGTGCGAGATACTGATGCAAGCCCTCGTGGGCGAGCAGCGCCAAGGTGTGATCGCGTTTGACATCCCATAGCACCGAAGTGCCGGTCGCCTGGTCCATGTAGCCGCCCGAGAGGATGTGCAGATAGGTGTCGGCATGGGCGGGAGCGAATCGCCGCGTGAACAGGGCCCATTCCTGGCGATTTCTGAAGATATAGACGACCATCCTCTCGCCGGCCGGTTGTTCCGGCGGAATCAACCTCGCGTACTCGCGGTAGGCGGATTCCACGAACACCGGTAGTACGTCGCGAAGCACAGTGTCAGCGCTGGTCGTGCGCAGATCGTAGTGCTCGGTGAGGATCTGCACACCCCGAAGCCCGGCGGGCGAAACCCACTCACGTGTTTCGAACGCGACCGGCCGGGCCGACGCCCCGGCGCACCCGGCTGCGAGCACCGCGGTCCCACCGAGTAGCAGGACCAACGCGCGGCAGACGATGCTCACTGGCTTGCAGCATCGGGCGATCGGACTTGCCAGCGGGTCGAGCATGCCGGCCCAGTATACTGCCTGCCGGCAGCGATACCACGCTTCGCTGGCGGCATAACGGCCGATCGAGTCGCAGCTACGGCGCGACTGCCATCGGCATGAAGGCCGTAAGCTGCGCATCGCGAACGGCGGCGGATCGAGTTCGCCGCACGTCGGGCACGATGAAAACGAAGTCGAACGCGAAGTAGCGGATGAACCACGACCACACGCTCGACAACGGCCAGCGGGCCACACGCTTCATGAGCGGGCTGTCGCGGAATTTCATGGGTTGCACCTTATAGCCAACCGGCCGGGCATGGCGAACGAATTTGTGGGCGCTGTTGAAGTTGTGGTTGGACAGGTGGAAATCGGTACCGCGGCCGAAGACCTTCTCCGCGATGAAACGCCGCATGCGATTGGGCAGGGCTGCGATCACCGGCAGATTGTAGATGGGATCCCGGCGAATGCTCTTGAGGGCCACGCCGGTGTGAAGCACGGCAACGCCGCCGGGCCGAAGCACGCGAGCGATCTCGGCGAAGAACCCATCCAGATCCTCGACCATCTCGACCAGTTCCATAGCCATGACCACGTCGAAACTGGCGTCGGCGAACGGCCATCGCTTGAACGCATCACAACGGACGATCCGAAATCCCGCGTCCGAGCGCCCCAGTGCGGGCATGCGCGTCGCGAACTGGCCGTAACCGAAGTCGAACTTGTCAGCCGCCACGCAGTCGGCGCCGCGGGCGTGCAGGGCCACGAGATCACCCGCATAGGCGCTGCCCATGTCAAGAATGCGCTTGCCCTCCAACGGGCCGATGAGCGCTTCGATTTCGTCGGCCAGCTTGAGCCCGCGTTCGAAAAGACTCCCGACCCACTGTTGTGTGGCCGGACGCAGGTCGAACGACGCCAGCATGGCAAGGTACTGGCGACGCAGCACCTCGACACGTTTGTCCCGCGAGTGCTCGACCGTCGCGGATGCAGCCGTGTTGTTCTGCTTGCTCATGGCGCTGCTCCCACCGCCGAAGTGGCGGCCGAACGGACGGTCATGACCTGCCGGACACGATGCACAGCTCGCCGGGCCCGTTCCCAGGTTTCGGCCCCGAAACATTGTGAAATGGCGCGTTTTGCGAGATTTTTCGCGCGGCCCGCTGTGACGGCCGCTCGTGCCGCCACACTGCAGCCGACCAGAAGGGTGGACTGCTCGACGCAGGTATTCGTCCAACGAAACTTGTAAGCTTCCTCGCCACGGAGAAAGTCGTACCGACGCAGGCCTTCAGCAATCGCCTGTTCGATGCTGTGCGACAACAATATGATTCCCGGGCTCTCGATGGGGCAATCGGGAGCCCAGCCCATCTGGTAGTAGCTGGCGGTATCCCGGTGGTGGAAACAGATCAGAACGGCTTGGATGGCACCGTTCGTGGATAGCACGAACAGCCGCAGACCATCGCACCCGGCGCTGGCCGAGCAGAAGCGGTGCAGAAAAGCCTGCATGGCTGGGTCGCGAAAGTTGCCGGGCAAACCTTCGGTTTCCCAGCGCCGACGATGCAATTCGAAGAACTCGTCGAGAACAGCGTGGATGCGAGCACCTTCGCGGACGAGTTCGACGCGAGCGGACGCGTCCTTGTGCAGACCCCGACGCCGGCGGCGCACGTGATAGCGCATGTTGGACGACAAGCTCGCCAGCAACTCGTCGTATGTCTTCGGCAACTCGATGTAGGGTACGCGACGCTGTTCGCGCTCGTGCAGGGCGAAGCGGTTGCGCCGAGCCCAGGCGATCAAACCGGCTCGGGTCGGCGAATCCGGATGCAATTCGCCGAACAGGAGTCCATCGTACTCGCCCGATCGCCGCTCCAGCTCCGGCAGAATGACGGCCAGGCAGCGCGGCCTGTCCTCGGGCCGGGCGAGCAGATCGAGATGATCGCCGCTGACCCGTTCGCGCCCCATGAAGCTCAGCCAGCGGACAGCACCCTGACGTTGGATGCACAGCGGGGCCAGCCCGACCGTGTGCCCACCGGGTTCGCGAACGACGCCGATCATGGGAATGGCTTCTCGACCGACGGTCTCCCACCAGCAACGGCACCAGTGGTACGAGCTGAAGAGCGACGCATCGGGTAAGCAGCGGCTCAACTCGATCCACGCCGGCTCGAGTCCGGGGTCATCGAAGGAGGTATACCATTCGAGTTGAAGTGCCTGCGGCTCCATGGGCTACGCCGACCTCCGCCGCAGCGTGAGCGGTTCGTTCAAGCCGAACACTGCCGCGAGAAATGCCTGGTCGCTGCAGTGTCGGCCGATGGCGATGCGGTGCAGTTCGAGCGGCGGCGTCTCCGGGCCGTTCCAACCCGGCTGTTCGGTCACGGCGAAGGGCACGCCGATCGCAGCCAGAATGTCGGTGTCGAAACGATCGTAATCGCCGGCCAGTCCGTTCGGATACGCAAAGGGGACGTCAAATCGCCTCAGCTTGCTCCGGACGCGGGCAATCGATTCGAGGATTTCATCTCGGCGCGTCCGGCGCTTTTCACAGCTCAAAATGACGTGGTTGACGGTATGGGCGCCCACTTCCATTCCGGCGGCCTGCAACTCGTGTGCCTGTTCCCACGTCATCATGGCCAGGCATTGCACGGCGGCCGGATCGATCTCATGGCGATGCTCCTGCCATAGCCCGAGCACCTCGGGGGCATACTTGGAAAGACTGATGGTCTTGGCATAGCCGTTCTCGGCGACGGCTCTTTGACAGTCCTCACTCGTGACGGACGACAGCACGTGGCCGTTGAGCGGCCGAAGGAGCCGGATGACGTCGTTGAGCAAGAGTCGATCCGTGCCGATGTAACCGGTCGCCAGGAAGAACGTCGCGAGGTGGCCGTACTTCCGCAGTATGGGCAAGCCGAGCGTGACGTTGTCCGCCATTCCGTCATCGAACGTGATGCACACCGACGGCGGCGCGTCCGGGTCGGCTCGTACCTCTTCGAGCACACGTGACAGCGGGCGGGCCGGCCCCAACTCCGCCAGCATGGCCATCTGCCGCTCGAACTGCGAGACGCTGACGTAATGGGAGGGCACCCACGGACGAGCGGCCAGCTCGTCAGGCACGATCCCGTGGTACGTCAGCACACGAAAGTGTCCGCGATGACTGTCGAAATGCCGCCGCGCCCAGCCGGATTCGAGGGCCAACCGGCGGGCGGCGCGGTTGAACAGCTTGTGAATGATCTCGTACATCCCACCGTGTTATCGGAAGGATGGAGAACGGGGTGAATCTATCGGGGCGGCATTTCCGCGCCGTCCGATAACTCGGCCCGTGGCAAACGCATCGTCTCCGGGAGGTCCCCCAGCCTGTCCCGGAAAGACGGATCTCAGAATCGGGGTTTGCCGGATTCAGCAGAATTCCTCGGTTCGATAGCTTTGAGTGGAACGACGGAAGGGGAATCAAAGCAATGCAGTCCAGAACGCAACACATGACGAACAAGGCTCAGTTGGCGAATGGGGTGACAGTTTTACACGGCGAGGATTGCGACGGCGACGTGGTCTTTCGTTATGCCAACGGGCGGGAAGTGCGCACGAGCTGGGCCCAACTGGCGGGAATTGAGCGGCTGATCGGCGATCTTCAGGATGCCTACGAGCTTTTGCTGGCCCGGGCGCACTGTCCGCATAGCTGCGCTCATCTGCCCGTCGATATCCTCGCTCGGATCGACGAGACGTTGTATCGAACCAAGGCCGCCGTCCAGAAGACCGGAACACTGTTCCGCGAATGAGGTGTTGGGAGGCGAGCATCCCGCCCGGCCTCACCAGCGGGCGAGATACTCGTCCTTCGAGCTGCGCATCGGTTAATTGGCCCGGTTGGCGGTGGTCAACGCGAAGAGCAGATCATCCAACTCTGCCAACTTGTCCACGCATAGCGCCGGGCCCTCAAGCCCGGTGCTGGCGCGCAGCAAGAGCTCCTCGTACAGTTCGCGCAGCATCTGCACCACCTGCTCCATCATTCCGACCTGCTTCCAGGTTGTCTGAACTTGGGAGCCGTCCGGGTACTGCATAATCAGCCTGCCGTGAGCGTCCACGTCAAACCAGACGGTCGTTCCATTGCTCAGTTGCGTTTGCCGCACGTCCGCACCTCCATGCGGATACATCGGCAGAACTGGTAGACGAACCCCCTCAGGGTAAGCCTGAAACGCGCCTCCTGGAATCAACTCGCTGAGACCGGATTGCGGGCTGGTGCCAACGCAGTATGTGGTGGAGGGTACCATACCAGGCTCACGATGTGAGCTGAGTGAGTTCGACGTCGATCTCACACAAGCGTTCGGTCAGCAGTTGACGGCCACCTGCCCGGTATTGGCGAACGGCCCATTCGTACACGTCGGTGAATCGACGGCGGAAGTTCTCGACGCTGAAAAGCTGAGCGTGCTCCTGGATTCGCGCCGCGGGCCAGAATTCGCCGGGTGAGGCCAGCCGGGACTCGAAGCTCAGAATGGCCTCGGCGAGACACTCGGGAGTCTGCGCGTCGAAGAACAGGCCCGTCGCATCTTCGACGACGGTTTCCAGCGCGCCGCCGGCGCGGAAAGCAATCACCGGACGGCCGGCGGCTATGGCCTCCACCGGCGTGAGGCCGAAGTCCTCCTGCCCGCAGAACAGAAACGCCCGGCAACGTCGCAGGTGATCGCGAACGACGGTATCATCCTGCCAACCGAGGATACGGACGCATGAACCGGCACGTCGGCGCAGATCCGCAAGCAGCGGACCCGTGCCGATGACCACCAGCGGACGATTCAACCGGCTGCAAGCGTCTACGGCCAGGTCGACCCGCTTATACGGCACGAGTTCGCTCACCACCAGGTAATAGTCGTCGGGATGCTCGACCGGCGGCGGGAACCCCACATCCACGGGCGGCGGAATGACGATGCTCGGCCGGCCGTAGTTACGGCGGATGCGCTCGGCAACGCATCGGCTATTGGCGATGAACAGATCCACGGTCTCGGCGGCCTGGCGATCGGCTCGGCGAAGCCGCTCGGCGAAAAGGCGAAGACCCGTCCGGCCGATCGGGCCGGCCTGGCGATAGTAGTCGTCGTAGAGGTCCCACACGTAACGCATGGGCGTGTGGCAGTAGCAGATCTTCAGAGCGTCCGGCCGGGTACGAATGGCCTTGATGATGGCGGCATCCGAGCAGATGACGGTGTCGAACTCGGTTGCGTCGAGCGAGCGAGCAGCGCAGGCCAGCAAGGGCAGCGCTTTACGCTGCAGGTCGGGGATCCAGTTGAGCCGCTGCAGCGCGGACAGCCGCAGCTCGCGCCGGGCCAGGCCGGGATCGAGCTGATCCCGGTTGGCCAGGAGGGCGTAGATGGGCGCCTCGGGAAACAGCCCTGCGAGAACGGCCAGCATCTTCTCGCCGCCGCGCATGCTCATGAGCCAATGGTGGGCAAGCGCGACGCGGTTGGACGACATCCCCGTAACCATGCGGCCCAAGGATACGGGATCCGCGTCCGGACATAAAGACCGACCACAACCCCCACATTCCCGCTGTATCACAAGGACGATTGGACATAGGCCGATCTGTCCCAGGAGAGAGATAGCAGCAGATTTGAACGAGCACTGGTTGAAGTAAACGCTTGTGTCACCGGTCTTCCTGAATTGCTCAACCACAGGGGACACCGAGGACCACAGAGGCGGACATTTACAGAGGAAGCAGCACGGCATTTCCACGGGCTTACCTAGAAGATGTCACGGCGAGGCACGCTGATCAGATGCGATCCGTCCTTCCGACCGTTAATTCTCTGCGTCTCTGCGACTCTGTGGTTTTATTGGGGGCGAGTTCCGGTCGAAAGGGCCGGAGCGTTGCCGGGGGAAGCGGCTCTTCCTTGCGTGGGGGGCCGATGGATGCTCCAATAACGACTGGTTGATGGTTCCAGCAGACACGGAGAGCGGGGCAGCCATGGCGGCAGAGCTTCTTGACGGAAACCGGTTGGCCGAACGCATTCAGGCGGAGATTCGTGAACAGGTGGACCAGATGCGGCGGGCAGGCCGGCCGTTGAAGCTGGTGGCGATCCTCGTCGGCGAGCCGCCGGCCAGCATGGTGTACGCCCGCTCGCAGGCCAGGCAGTGCGAGAGGCTGGGGATCGAGTACGAGCTGGTGCAACTGCCCGTCGAGTGCGACGCGCCCTGCGTTCTGGAGCGAATCGACGAGTTGAACGCCGATCCGGCGGTGACGGGGATCATGTTGCACCTGCCGCTGCCGCCCTGGATCAACCCCCACGAGATGCAGTATCGGATCGACCCCTATAAGGACGTCGAGGGCGTCAATCCCGCCAACATCGGGATGGTGTTCTACAATCATCCGATCATCGCGCCGTGCACGGCCCTGGCCGTGATCGAGATCATCAACGAGACGAAGATGCCGCTCCGCGGCGTGCACGCGGTGGTCGTCGGCCAGGGGGCGATCGTGGGCCGGCCCATCAGCGTGCTGCTGGCCCAGCGCGACGCAACGGTGACGGCCTGCAACGAGTTCACGCCCGACCTGGCGTCGCACACGGCCCGGGCCGATCTCCTGGTGGTGGCGGCGGGCAAGGCCGGGCTGATCACGGCCGAGCACGTCAAGCCGGGCGCGGTGGTGATTGATGTGGGCATCAACCGCGTGCAGACGACCGACGAACAGGGCAAGACCGTCTCGCGCACGGTGGGCGACGTGGATTTCGAGTCCGTTCTCCCGGTAGCCGGCGCCATCACGCCCGTTCCGGGCGGCGTTGGACCGGTAACGGTGACCATGCTGCTGCGAAACACGGTCGAAGCAGCGAAGAAGCAGGCGGAGCGAAAAGCGTAGGCGCGGGGAGCGGGCATCTTGCCCGCCTCAAAAGTGGCGCAGACGATCCCCGCCCAACACCACCATACGGGGGAGAGAGGTAAGGCGAGGTTACCCATGCACTCCTCCATCAGCTTTCTTGCAACGAGGGACGGTGGACGCAGCGTCACTGTCGCTTTGGCAACGTTGATTTGCATGTGCGCCGCGTCGTTAGCGGCCAGTCCCGAACCGACGGAAGTGGACGAGCTGACGACACTGCCTTTTGTCGCCACGCAACCGGCGACCACGCAGCCGGGCCGCGTCGTGCAGTTTCAGCCCAACGTCCGCATCGATTTTGGCAAGCGGCAAGTGGAGGTGGACGGTGCGGTCACGCTTCGCGAAGGGCTGCTCGAGTTGTTCGCCTGCTCGCCCAACACGCGCGAGTACGAGAGCATCGTGCGGCTCGACACGCGGCCAGTGGTGATCTTCCAGGCGTTGGGCCTGCTGGGACTCGAGCCGGGGCATCCGCTGCGGATGGATCCTCAGACGCTGGCGATCATTCCGCCGGCGGGTGATGCGGTGGCGATCGACGTGCAGTATGAGGAGAACGGCATCCGCAAGACCGTCCCCATCGAGAACTGGATGCGCCACTCGCGCACCAAGGCGCCCCTGGAACGCCAGTCGTGGGTATTTGCCGGTTCGATTCCGCTGCCGAATGGCGGGATTGCCGCCGATGAGGAAGGCACGATCATTGCGGTCGTCGATTTCGAATCCGCGCTGGTGACCGTGCCGCATCTGCACACGGCAGCCAACGCCGAGTTGTGGCTCGAGCCCAACACGCCGGCGATTCCGGAGGTTGGCACACGTTGCACAGTCGTCTTTCGGCCGGGCCCGCTGCTGCTGCGTCTGGATCACACCGGCCGGCTGTACCTCGGATCGAAACCGGTGACGTTTGCCGAAGCGGCTCGCCGCCTGCGAGCGTTCGCACAGGAAAACCCGGGCTTGTCCATCGACGTGGAAATCGGACCGGACAGCCCCGCCTCCGATCGGGATCGGTTGGAGCGCATGATTGAAGCGCTGCGGATCCCGGTGAATCGGCGAGCATTCACGCGTCCCGCTGCAACCGGTCCCGCCGGTGAGCCCGAGCCCGAAACCGAGAACGGCCAGTCTTCGGCAGAGTCGTCGAAAGTGATACCGCGGTGGCTGCTCGGCCAACTCGCGACGACGCATGATCCCTCCCCTGCCGCGACGCAACCGGTCAACCAAACGGGAAGGTAACGCCGTTCTCGGCGTCTTCGGGGGGCGAGCATCTTGCCGGCCGCAGACTGAGAGTGCCACCTATTATGCGCACAAGCAACGTGCGTCATAATTGGCCCAGATAACGAGAGGCGGGCGAGACGCCCGCCCCCCATAAACTGTCCGGCACATTACCAGAAGAACACGTACAACCCCACCGTGACGAGGACCACTGCCCCGCCGACAATGGACACCGACCGCGAGGACTGCATATCGAAGTTCTGACTCACCGGCATGGTCCTGGGCTCACGGAGCGGGGCCAGCTTCGTGATGATGGCCATGACGATGAGGATGATCACGAACGTGATGCCCATGCGATTGAGGAAGGCCATGTCGTAGAGATAGCCCATGAAACGGTCGAAACCACCCGGCGCGGTGCCGAGCTTTGCGAAGACGTCGGCAGCCCGCGTCTCGGCGGTCTCGAACACGTACTTGCTGGTGAGATACCAGCCGACGGGCCACTTCATGACGCCGTAGACCAAGGGCGAGATGACCATACCGACGATGGCGGCCGCCGCCGGCGCTCGCGGCACGGCAAAGCCGACCACAAACGCGGCCAGGATGCCCGGTGAGAACAGGCCCTGGAACTCCTGGATGAACTTGAACACGCCGCCGAACCGCGGATCGGCCAGACTCGGCGCGAGGACGCAAGCGATGATCATGAACAGGATGGTGGTGATTCGGCCGAGCCAGACCAGGCTGATCTGGGAAGCGGACGGCATGATCAGGCGCTTGTAGACGTCCATGGTGAAGATGGTGGAGGCCGAATTGAGCATGGACGCCAGCGAGCTGATCACGGCGCCGGCCAGAGCGGCCAGCACGAATCCGCGCCAGCCGGGGCCGATGAGCTCACGGATGAGCATGGGATAGACCGGATCGTTGGCGGTTTCCATTCCGGGCTGAAGCTTGTCGCCGAGAACCAGCGGGGCGAGGATGCCGGGGATCACGATCACAAACGGGATGATCAGTTTGAGACACGCGGCGAACATCACGCCCAACTGGCCAGCCCGCAGCGTCTTGGCCGCCAGCGTGCGCTGGGTGATGTACTGGTTGAGGCCCCAGTAATACAGGTTGGGAATCCAGATGCCCAGCAGGAAGATGGTCCAGGGCAGTTCGGGGTGATCGGACGGGAGGACCATGTGCATGCGCTTCGAGACTTCCGCGTGGGCCATGGCGGCGTTCCACCCCCCTGCCGCCTTTAGCGTGAACAGCGTCACCGCCGCCCCACCAAGAATGAGCGCCGAGCCCTGCACGAGGTCGGCCCACAGCACCGCGCGAAGGCCGCCGAAAGCGGTATAGATCACCGCCACCAGGCCGATGGCCCAAATACCTTTGACCAACGTCACTTCGCCGATCAGCGGGTAGGTGTGGTTGCCGAAAAAGATGTCCAGCGTGACGCCGCCCGAGAACACGACGGCCACGGTGGTGATGAAGACGAACATGGTCAGCAGAAGCAATGACATGACGACGCGGGCGGCGGGGCTGTAGCGGTATTCGAGGTATTCCGGAATGGTGAAGATGCCCGCCCGAAGAAAGCGTGGCAGGAAAAACAGAGCCACGATGACCAGCGTGATGGCGGCGATCCACTCATAGCTGGCGATAGCCAGGCCGGCGTTGCCCGCCCCTGCCCCGGACATGCCGACGAACTGCTCCGTGGAGATGTTGGCGGCGATGAGCGAGAAGCCGATCAGAGGCCAAGTGGCGCCCCGTCCGGCGAGGAAGTAGTCGGTCGAGTCTCGCTCCTTGCGGCTCATGAGGATGGCGAAGCCGACGACGAACGCGACGAAGGCCAGGAAGAAGATGATGTCCAGCGATGTCAGTTGCATGGGTAGCCCGTTCCTCCGGTTGTGCGAGCCTGATGACCGCCGATCGTATCGTCTCGTGCGGAGGCTCGAGCGAGCCGCCGCCGATGGTGCTGGGGCGAGCCAACCTCATCCGCTTTGCGCGACCTCGATGGGAGCTGCCGCGGCGTGGGTCTTGGATGACGTGAGCTGGCCTCGGACGGTTGGACTATATCTTGGCGTCGAACCCCTATCAAGCGTCGCCGACAGTGGGTGCAGGCGCTCAGCACGACACAAACGTGCAGCGGCGAGGCGCGCACGATGTGGAGTCCTGACGTGTGGCACTTTACGAAATTTTGCTCCCCTGTTTTCAGATCGGATTGTGTCTGTGTTGCGGCCCTTGTACAATACGGGCGTCACTTGGAAACAGGTCCTGTCTTGGATATCAGCGACGTGGAACCCAATCTGCGCGAGGAATTGGAGAGGCTTCGGGCTCGCGTTGCCGAGCTCGAGAGCGCGGATGCTCGGCACTGCCGGGCGGAGAGCGCGCTGCGTGAAAGCGAGCAGTTGTATCGCCGCCTGGTGGAGACTTCGCCCGACAGCATCGTGCTGGCGGATGTTCATGGGCGCATTCTCATGGCAAACGAGCGGACGGCTCGTCTGCATGGCTACCAGGACCCATCGGAGCTGGCGGGCCGCAGCATCCTGGACATTGTTCCGGAAAATGAACGGGCCCAGGCCGAGGCTGACATCCGCCGGATCCTCGAGGTGGGTGAGCTGCGCGACCGTCAACACGTGCTGGTGCGAAAGGACGGCAGTACGTTCGTCGCCGAGGTAACCGGATCGCTCGTGCGCGACTCGGCGGGCCAGCCGAAGTACCTCATTTTCAATGGCCGCGACGTCACGACGCGCCTTCGGCTGCAGCGGGAGATGGTCGAGTCGCAGAAGCTCGAAAGCATCGGCCGGCTGGCCGGGGGCATCGCACACGACTTCAACAACCTGCTGGCCGTGATCCTGGGCAACGCCTCGCTGCAGTTGCGCAACCAGAGTCTGCCGCCCAAGACGCTGGAATGCTTGCGCGACGTGGTCGAGGCGGCCGAGCGGGCGTCGGCGTTGACGACGCAGTTGCTGGCCTACGCGCGGGGCGGGCTCCGCCGGCCTGTTCCCAGCGAACTCAACAGGCTGGTGCAGGCGGCGTGCGACATCCTTCGGCCCACGATGCCGAAGCAGACTGAGCTGAATCTGGACTTGGCGGCCAACCTGCCTGCGATCGTCGTGGACCGTAGCCAAATCCAGCAGGTGATCATCAACCTGTGCATGAACGCGATTCAGGCCGGTCCCTCGCCGGCCGTGGTGAACGTTTCCACGGGGTCCGAGAACATCGATGCCGCCCGGGCGAAGGAACTACAGCTGGATCCGGGCGAGTACGTGGTGTTGCGAGTGCAGGACCACGGTCCTGGCATCGATCCGGCCACCTTGGAGCGGATCTTCGAGCCGTTCTTCACGACTAAGCCGGATAGCCGCGGCATGGGCCTGCCCGCATCGCTGGGGATCGTCCAGAGTCACGGCGGGCGGCTGCTCATCCGCAGCGAGCTGGGCCAGGGCACCACGGCGACGGTCTGGCTGCCGGCCGCTCCGAAAGATGAGTCCCAACCGCCGCCCAATCACGTCACGGTGACGAATGCCCCTCAGGGGACCGAGACAATCCTGGTCATCGAGCCGGACCCGGCAGTCAGCCACACGGCCGAGCAGATTCTGGCCTCGCTGGGCTACTGCGTGGTCACTCGCAACGACGCCGAGCAGGCGCTTGCGTTTCTCCGAACCAACTGCGAGGACATCGACCTGGTGATCCTGAATTTCACGCTGCCCACGAAGTCGGGTCCGGAGATGCTCGAAGCGACCACGAAATGCTGTGGCGGGTTGGTGCCCGTGCTGCTGATCAGTGGATACGATCAGGCAGCGGAGGCGGGGGCGCTGGTGGAACTGGGTGCAGCCGGCTTCCTGCAGAAGCCGTTCTCGCTGATGTCGCTGGCCCAGGCCGTCCGCAAGATTCTGGACGACCCCAACCGTCCCAAGCGGCCCGCGCCTTCTGACGAGTAGTGCAGCTATCAGCTGTCGGCTTCCAGCTATCAGCCAAAGGTCAGGCTCATAGCCTGCAGCTCAAATCTTCAAACCCCTACTCGGCCACGGCAGGGTCAACTGCCACGCCCAATTCCTGGAGTCTCTTGGCCGCTATCCGCTTCACGTCCCGATTGCCCGACTCGTCCAGTACCTTTTTCAGCAGGTCGATGGCGGTGTCCTTTCGACTGTCCGACATGCGACGAGCCATGGCGACTACAGCCAAGCAAGCCGTATCGCCAAGCTTCTCGTCCGACATCAGGGCGGTCGCAACTGCAAGATGATCTTCGACTGCCGGATCGCCTGCGCGCGACAGACAGCCCAGGGCTTTTTGCTTGAGATCAGGACGAGTCGACGATTTCAATACTTCAACATACATTGAGGCCGCCTGTGCCGGATCCTTGAATTCAATAGTCGCTGCAATGTTGAGATAACCAGAAAGAGCCTCCTCTGTGATTTTGGGCGGGCCAGCCTTGGCGGCGGCAAGCAGTGCCTCGGCCGCCGCGGGCGTGCCTCGTCTGCCAAGTCCGGTCACGGCCGCCTCACGAATGGCCTCGTCGGGGCTGGTCATCTCGCTGAGCAACAGCGCTTCGATGGCCGCCAACGGCCGGCCGGCAAGCACCCGCAACAGCGAAGGTTTCTGCCGCTCCGAGCAATCGAAGTAACCGGACAGCAGTCGGGCAGTGATGAGGTCGCTGGTCAAACGCGACATGGCCTCCTCGGCGGCGTCGCGCTCCGGGCCCGGCGGCGCATCGAATGCGGCCAAGAGCGTCTCATATGCCTCTTCAGCCGCCAACCGCCCCAGGCAACGGAGAGCCGCTTCCCGAACCATAGCCTCGGGGTCGTGCGCAGCGTTCATGGCCACGGACAAAGCGGCCGGGTCCTGCCGGTTACCGAGCACGCGCAGTAGCCGGGCTTTGCCTTCCGGCGTGCTGCTCTGAAGAGTCTGGATGACCTCGCTGGTCACGCTCGGATCGGATAACCTGCTCAGCGCCTGCTCGGCAGCATCGGCCACGGGCCCGGCGGGTCCGCGAACCAGATTCAGCAGCGTCGGCAACGTTGCGGTGATCTCTGCCTCTTGCATGGCCCGGATACAGGCGACTTTGACCGCATCGTCCTTGTCCAGCATGGCCATGTACATGAGCATGACCGTCCGGTCATCCATCTGCCGTCCGCGCTTGCCGAGCAGTTCAAGGAGTTCGATCTTCTCGGCCCCTTGGGCGGCAATCATCTTTTGCGTGATGAGGCGCGTGACCTCGGTTCCGGGCAGAATCGCCGCGGCCTCGTACGCCGCTCCCCGCAACCGGGGGTTTTTCTCGTTGAGGCCGCGCATGATGATCGAGATCGAGTCCGGCGTACCCAGCCGAGCGTGGGCTCGCATCATGCGGCACTGGTCGAGTTCGTCGAGCGGTCCGGCTTCCGCGCGCAGCTTGAGGACCACGTCGGCCTCCTGGAGTCGCCCTGCACTCAGCAGCGCGTCGGCATAGTCGAAGAGCAGGCCGATAACGAACGGGTCCTTTTTCTCCTGGACCGCTTGCTTGAAGGCGTTGAGTGCATCGGGGCTGGCCAGGCGCGCAAGGGCTTGCCAGGCAGCCTGACGAATCTCCGTCCTGTCGGAGGCGGTGAGTTCCACCAACGGGCCAACCGCTGTGGGATCGCCCTTTTCGCCCAACCCGTTGATGATGGCGACTTTGAAGGGCTCATCCGCCGAGGCGAGGGCCGCAACCAGCGCGGCCGTGGCTTGGGCGCCGGCCATACCCGTCAAGGCCATGCGAGCATCTTCCCGCAGATCCTTGTCGGCGAGTTTGGCGGCCACCGCCTGTACGGCCGATGGACTCGTCCCCAGATAGCTCAGGAGATGGCAGATTTCCCGGCGGGCGGCCAGGTTGTGCTTATCGAGCTCCGCTGCCAAAGCCGCGGCGACGGCGTCGGCGTCCGGCCCCCCTGCCACTCGCTGGACGAGCTCAAACAGGGTCTGGCGAGCCATTTTCGCCGCCGTGGCGTTCTCGCCCGCCAGGGCGGCCACCAGCGCCGACTCGCTTTCGGCCTTGCCATCCACGGATCCGGAGAGCTCGAACCGAACCTTTTCATCCTCGCCGGCCAGACCGGCCACGTCGGAGGCGCCGAACAACGGGGCCGCCGTCAGGACCAGCACGGCCAGCGCGATTCGATATGCACGCATGATGATCTCCCGCGATAGGGTGCTCATAGTGTCTTATATGTGCCTCTCACGACAACGTCCACGGCGTCCGGTAAGGCCGATGCAACCAACTGTTGAGGCTCGCATCGTTGGTGATGCGCTCCGCTTGTGGATCCCACGTGATGGTCCTGCCGGTACGCAGCGCGATGTTCGCCAGATGACAGGCGGTCGCGGATCGACAGCCGATCTCCACGTCGGCGATCGGCCGGCGCCGTGACTTGATGCAATTGAGCCAGTCGCGCAGATGTCCGGGGCTTTGGGGCAGGTGAACCTCGCCGGGACCCAGCGGCGTGCGATCGATGTCCGGATGGCTGGCCGCGAACTTGCCGCGATCGACCTTGATCCAGCCCGCGCTGCCCTGGAAATGCACGCCGAAGTACTCGTCCACGACGTCAAGTGTCACATTATTGGCATAGGTGAGCCGGACGTGGAACCGGGTGGCGGTTTCGAACAGTCCGTCAGTCGGATAGGCGACCGAGATGGGTTCGATCTTCACCGGCCCGCTCTCGGACACGCCGTTGCCCCACTGGGCGATATCGATGTGATGGGCGCCCCAATCGGTCATCTTGCCGCCGGAATAGTCGTAGAACCAGCGGAAGTTGCCGTGGCAGCGGCTGGGCGTGTAATCGGCCCAGCGGGCCGGTCCCAGCCAGGTATTCCAGTCGAGTTCGGGCGGTGGATCAGTTTTCGGCTCCCAGCCGCAGGTCGGCCCCCCGCCGATGCCCGCGCGGATGGACTGCAGCTTGCCGATGCGCCCGCTCAGAACATACTCGCAGGCTTTGCGAAACTCCGGCGAGGACCGCTGCTGACTGCCCACTTGAAACACTGTCCCGCAGGCGCGGGCCACGTTGGCCATCTGCCGCGCTTCGCGGATGGTCAGCGACAACGGCTTTTCGCAGTAGACATCTTTGCCGGCCTGGCAGGCATGAATGGCGTTGAGTGCATGCCAATGGTCGGGCGTGGAGATGACAACCGCGTCGATGTCCTTGCGGGCGAGCAACTCGCGGTAATCGTTAAACTCCGCAACGCCCGGACCGATCGCCTCGATCGCACGCCGCCGATGGCTGGCATCCACGTCGGCCACGGCCACGATCTGCACGTCCGGCGCTTGCCGCAATGCGTTGACGTGGTCCATGCCTTTGCCACCGACGCCGATGAAGCCGATAGCCAGCCGTTCGGAAGCCGGAGGTTTCTCCTGACTGCCCAGTGCGGAACTGGTGATCAAATAAGGACCCGCGATGCCCGCCGCCAGCCAGCCGGCCCCCTGGCGCAACAGCGTTCGCCGGGAGGTGGCAGACTCCCGCGCATCGGCCGCTCCGTTTACCGAACTCATTCGTATTCCTCCGCTCAGGATCTCATGCGAAAGATCGGCAACTCGCCTGTCCGGACGCCAGTGTGACGCACGACAGCCGAGCCTTGTCTTCTACCGGGGTTGAGCCCGATAAGTTGTTCGATTTGTTCCACCAAGTCGCCGCACGGGCAGCCCACCAACAGATCGAACTCGCCCCATTGTTGTTCTAAGACTCTAAAGGTACGGGACTTAGAACAGCATAAGGCCGCGCTGCCATGACGGCTCAGTCCGTCTCGATTCCCAGCCGCTCGACGACTCGGTCGAAATCATCGAGGTTGTAGTAGTGGATCACGATCTTGCCGCTGCCCTTCTTGCGCGACTCGTCGATTTCGACTTTCGTGCCGAGTGCCTGGGCGAATCGTTGTTCCAGCGACCGGATCTGCGGCCGTTTGGCGTCACGTGGCGTCGCCGGCGATTTGGACAGATCCGCCCGGGCCTGCAGCCGCTCACGCACCAGCTTTTCGGTCGCCCGGACCGATAACTCACGCTCCATGACCAACTTGGCCGTCTGTGTGATCTCGCTAGGCGACTTAAGTGCCAGCAGGCAACGGGCGTGACCCATGGAGAGCTGGCCGGCCGCGACCCAGGTCTTCACCTCGGAAGGAAGCTCGAGGATCCTCAAGTAGTTGGCCACGGTCGAGCGATCCTCGCCCAGGCGCTGGGCGACGTCCTCGGCGGTGAGGCCGAACTGGTCGCAGTATTGCCGATAACCCATGGCTCGCTCGATCGGGTTGAGGTCCTCGCGAAAGATGTTCTCAACCAGAGCCAGCTCGAGCATCTGCTCATCGGTGGCCTCGCGGGTGACGATGGGCACCACCGAGAGTCCCGCCATTTGGGCAGCTCTCCAGCGGCGCTCGCCGGCGATGATCTCGTACACGCCGTCGGACAGGGCCCTCACAACGATGGGCTGGAGAATGCCGGTGGCGCGAACGGAGTCGGCCAGTGCTTTGAGCTGATCGGGATCGATCTCCTTGCGAGGCTGGAACGCGTTGGGACGAAGTTGGTCGACCCGAGCTGTGGTGGCTGGTGTCCCCGAAGCCGCATCGGACGCTTCGCCGGGTCCCGCCGACGGTGGGGGAGGCGCAATCTCCGGAACGGAAATCAGAGAGCTAAGGCCCCTGCCGAGCCGCCGCGTAACTTCCTTGGACATGGCAACCTCCGTGGCCCATGGGATGAGAGACTGTCTCCGGGAAGCTCGGATCATAGCCGAACCCCGGGAAGCGAGCAACGCTATCTTCACGAACGCGGTTCTGTTCCACGTGAAACACCTCGGACCTGCCCGCCGTTTCCTCCATGGACACGGATGAGACAGAAGAGCAGTTTGGGGGCATTGCGAGCTGCCGAAGATGGCGTGAAAAAGGCAGAGGCTTGGAATGGGATGACCTCGGTGGTTGCCGGCCAGAGAGGAGCTCCATGCGTGTCATCCGTGGTCAAAGCAAAGAACCACGAATGACGCAGATGCCACGGATCAAGAACCGGCGATGTTTCACGTGAAACGAGCTCCGAGGTTTCCTGAAGGGTCAGAACGCAAGCGATCCCGGGCGGCGGCTAGCACGCAGCTATCGGTTCCATCTACTTCATCATCTAGAAGTATTAAGAGGTATTCAGAACTAACGTACCGCGGTACGCTTTGCCAAGCGAGGCGGCCTGGGGTAATCTGTGGGCTTGGGGAAATCCCGGAGGACTCCCCAACCGGTTCGAACAGTTGCGGCCCCAGATCTTCTGGTCCAACGAGGCGAATCATGTGCGAAATGGGAAGCCATGGATGGTCGGCGAGACGGTTTACCGTCAGGCGGTTAGTAGAACTTGCTGTTCTTTTTGTGGCGGCGGGCTGTAACGACGTCGCTCTGAACTGGGGCGACCAGCAGTCCGCTCCGCGGCCCGATCGGCCGCCCGCCGGTCGCTTGGTTGCCCCATCGACCCCCAGTGGGGTCCGTCCGGTCGCTCAATCAGCGCCGGCCACTCCCGTAGAAGCCGCCCCGGCTTCCTCCGATCGCTCGGCCGCCGCAGACACGCCACCTCGCTCAACACTCCAGGTCTATCAACTCGTGCTGCTCAGTGAAGCCGGTCCGGCCGAAGCCCCGCCGGGTCTCAAGCACGTCCGCCTGTTACGAACACGAGCTCGCGACGTGGCGAATGTGTTGAAAGTGCTCTATCTACCCTCCGGCCCGAGCGGGACCGATCATCGCTACACGCTGGTCTATCCCACCGAGTTGGAGCACGATCTGGCAGCCAAGGCTGCTCGTGAGCTGGACGTCGGGAGCGCGACGGACGCGCCGGCCAGTCGAGGGGCGGGCGACATCTGGCGGTGGGGGATGGCCGAGGCGTTCAAGGTCCTGGACGACGCGCCCATTCCGCCGCACCGCGTGCGACATATCGCCGATGCCCTGGCCGGCACCTGCAGCTCGACGCAGTTGACGGCTTGGCAGCGATGGGCCGCGGGCATGGTCGCGGGCGAGCTTCGGGCCCATCGGCTGTACGATTACGCCGCCGCCCAGACCCTTTACCAGCAATTAGAGGTATCGACGGAGCCCGGATCGTACGAGCAGATGGCTCTGTGGTATGCCCGTGGCCGCGCCCTCCAGCAGGACGGTCGCCGGGACCAGGCCCGCCAGGCCTACGAGACCGTGCTGGGACAATTCACCCCCATGCGGAGCACAGAAGTATTCGAGCGAGCGCGCCTGACGCTGGCCCAGTGGGATCGCAAGCAGTAGGCAAGGGTTACATATTCGTCACTTTAATCGGCGCAAGCCGATGATGATGCCGGTCAAGGCGAGAGCGGCAGGCAAGCCGGCGCCGCACGTCGCAGGGACCGCAGCGTCGATACCCGCAGACCGGGCGGAAGGATCCGCGTCACAACATGCGTCGTTGAGACCGCGCTGCGTGACGGCGGTGTTCGTGATCTCGGTGAGCTTGCAAAAGAACGCCCGCTTGTTTGGCGTGTTGATGCCCCAATTGACCGGCACGCATTGATAGCCGCTTGAATAGTCGCCGGCACCCGGATCGAAGAACCCCCACGAAGCGTATTCGTCGATGGCCGCGCGCAGATTGTTGTCCTCCCGGTCGAAATCGAAGTGATCGTCCTCGTTGAAGAGGATGGGCATGGGGCGATAGCCCGGTAGTTGCCGCGTCCGGGCGACCATTTCGCGGATGCGCTGCGGCTGATCGACGCCGTTGCCGTGGAGCAGAATAAAGTCGGATTGGGCCACGACATTGGGCGTGGGAAGCGCGCCGCCGGAGAAGCTGGTGCCCGCCAGGAGGCGATCGTCGCCGGAACCGTAGCTCTGCACGCGCTGAATCAGCTCGTGCACCCGCGCTGGCTGCAAAATGGCGTGCTCGTACCCCAGATCGCATTCGTTATTGATCTCGACGACCACGTTACGATAGCCGCGTTCCTGCAGCCAGGTCGCCACGTTGTCCACGCCGCGGACAACGGCGGCCTCATCCACCAGCGTCTGATCCTGGCCGAAGTAGAACAACCCGAGGATGACCACCATCCCGAGTGCGTCGGCGCGGTCGCAGATGCGCTGCAGTCGTTGCATGTACGCCGGCCTCAACTGCCCGTCGGGCGCGATGGCCGAGTTGATCCAAGGCTGGCTGGAGCAGTACCCGTGGGGGCAGCCGCCCTGCAGGTTGACGGTCACGGCAAGTAGTCCGTGGGATCGCCAGTGACTCATCGCGGCCACAAACTCGTTCGTATTGCGGTCCGGATCCCACACGCCGGTGTCGGGATAGGCCCATTGGCCGACGGTCTCCGGGTTCAGATCGTCAAAGATGCCTTGCACGACACGGGCGTTGAAGAGCAATCCCTCAATCCGCCGTCCTTCCCAGACGCAGCCCTGGTAGGTCGGCCGGCCGTTGATGTGGAACGCCTCGCCCACGATGGTGACCCGCGTTCGCTCGGCGGTCTGTCCGCAGGCGGGCAAGCCACAAAGGCAAAACAAACAGACGATGCGTTCGGCGCAACGACGGTGCGGCATGACCGGGTACCTCAAAACAGAGAACGACAGGCAGAGTTGCCCGTTGCTGTTCTCCATCGGCGAGTGAGGCCCGGCCATGCAGCGAACTTCGCAGAATTTGGGTCGTGGGGAACCCGGATGTCATTGAATAGTGGCGCAGTGGCCGATTGTTCGGGGCTGCCGCGGCACCGTTGTCCCTATTCCGCCACAGCAGTGGCGGCGGCGAGAACCACGGGCGTGGGATCGGCCGCATCAAACATGGCCACGAACCGGGCGATTTCCGGCGTCTGAATCGTTCGCAGGTCGTCGATCACCACTGGCGGGACGCTCTGATAGAGCAGTTCGACGCGAACGGTGAACGGCCCGGTCGCTCCCGCCACCGCGACTTCGTATCTCACCCGGTCGGCACCGCCGGTGAAGTCGCCATCCGCCTGAGCGGGTCCGACCACCGAAATCTCGGCGGGGGCGCTCTGCTTGTCGAAGCCCGCCGGCAAGAGGCGATTGTCGCTCAGGTAAGCACACGCCCGCATGAGCGAATGCGTGACCGTACCCCTGTGATCGGCCATGACCGCTTGGTAGATCTGCACCTGGTCGGCGCTGTTGATGGTGTCATAATGCGGTTCGAAGGCCAGCGGGTCCGCGTTTGCATCGTCGCCGATGATGGCCCCACGCGGATCCGCGGCACCGGATTCAAAGATCACGCGGCCGGTCGCATCGGTGACGGTCATATGCAGCCACGCTCGCCGGGCCGGATAACCGGTGGGCAGCTTGTGACCGGCGCGGTTGACCACCTGCACGTCCGCGCTGAGAACGCCCTCTGAAACCACGGCCGCGGCAATGGATACATCAGCCGACCGGCTTTGCAGTTGCTCGAGCGTTCGTTCGAACGTCGCCGCCAGTTCCGCATCGCTGGCCACGATGCCCAGAGCAGCCGCGTTCTGCCGCATGAGCTGCAACATGAACGTGTTACCGCCCACGAAGTGGTGTTGGCGGAAAGGCGCGTGAGCCGGCAGGCCCTTTTCCGGCAGCGCCGAGATGACCACGGAGCCGTCGGCCTCGGGCATGTGACAGCCCTGACACGTGGGTCCCGCGCCTCGGCCGAAATCACTGTGCAGCCACTCGAGGAAGGGCGTCTGCTCGGGGAATTCGCCGGCAGGATGTCCCTGGTCGTCCAGGCAAGTCGTCATGAGCGTGTGACACGATGCGCACAGACTCGACTCGGTGATGTGCGCTCCGCGGGCCGGCTTGAAGCCCGATGCAGCCTGCATGAGGTCGGTCTGCGGGTTGAAGAACGGCCCGAAGATCAGGCGGTCCGGTGGGGCGGTGGTCGTGTCAATCTTGTAGCCGCCGCTGAACGTGGCAGCGCTGCCCAGGCCCACGTTCTGAATCTGATGACAAAGCGTGCAGGACACGCCGTCCATGGCCAGCTCGTGCAGCGGATGAGCGGGGTCGAGCATGCCGTTACCGAGCAGGGCGACAGGCTCGCCGTTCGCGAGGGCCTGCGTGCGGGCCATGCCGGTATGACAAGTCGCGCACTTGGCCTCGATGTCCGCCTGTTGGGCGGGGAACAGCGCGACCTCGGCGCTGACCTTGGCCACGAAGTAGGGATCACGCGCGGCATTGGCCATCATGGTGGATCGCCAGTGCCGATCGATGGAGACATCGTTTCCCGCACCGTCTGTCAGGTCGGTATGGCAGGCGGCGCACACGGCGGAGGTCGCGAACAGATCGATTTTGCCAATCGCCGCGCTGCTGCCGAGCGGCTCGAGCACGGTGATGCCTGCCGGCCCGCTGCCGCCGAACGCGAGCGTGTTGCCGGCTTCGAGCACGTAGATGGCCCCGTCCGGGCCGACGGTCACGGCGATGGGATTATCGAAGCCGGCATCGAGAATGTTCTCGTCAACTACGGTCAGGCCGTCGGCCGACAGCGCGATGCGGTACAGGTTCTGATCGACGAAACCAGTGACCAATAATTGGCCCTGAAGTTTGCCGTCGTTGGCGCTGGAGTCGTATTCAGCCACGCCGGTGACCACGGCTCCGGCGGTGAAGGCCTTGATCGGATCGCGATAGGGCGTTCCGTCAGGCAGACTGGTGAAGTACGCGTATTGATTGCGGGCCGGGTTGGGATGGCCGTAATACGAGTCAGGCAGGATGGCGTGAAGTACGTCGTCACGGCTGGCAACGTCGGGGAGGGTCGAGCCGTCCGGGGCGGGCGGGCCGCCGAAGCCCTTGTTGGCACCCTGGTCCAGGGCGTACAGCAGACCGTTGCTGTGCCAGCACATGCCGTAAGCGTTTCGCAGGCCGGGTGCGTAGACTTCCAGATCGTCCAGCCCCGCAAAGGCCGGATCATGCACGTTGGCCACCAGAATGGCCGCGGACAAGGGCGTCTCGCTCCGGTTGCCGAACAGACCTGGTGCCGGCGCGCCGTTGTTGGTGTTGCCGCCTTGCGCGATGTACAGACGGCCGTCGGGTCCGAAGGCCAGGGTAAAGGTCATGTGATTCTCGGCGGAACGCGGCAGGCCGGCGACGATGTGCTCAACCGGGCCCGTGCCCAGGCCGCGGATGCGTGAGATGGCGCCGGTGTCGGGAGGGGCGTTATAGATCGGCGGCGCGTTGTGGGCCACGTAGAGTACCGGATCGTTCGGCGGAGCGGCGGGATCGAAAGCAAAGCCGGTCAACAGGCGATCGCCGAACGGCTTGTACTCGTCGATGCCGGTTACCTCGTGCTGCTCGTCGAGCGTGAGCGCGAAGAGCGAGCCGGTATACGTCGTGACATATAATCGCCCATCGGGTCCGAAGCCGAGAGCCGCCGGTTGAGTAAAGCTTTCAAGCCCGGCCGAGCCGCCGAGGAGAATGACCTTGCGATAAAACGTCCCGACATCGGTCTTGACCACCTGAGGCGCCGGCTTGCCGCCGTCGGACGGAACCAGTTCATTACAGGTGGCACCCACCGAGGCAATCGCGAAAAGCGGCAGGAAGCCGGCCTTGGCCAATGTCAAGTGTGCGAGCCGATGTGAACTCATGGAGATGACTCGTCGGCCAGGACGGCCAGGAATGCTGCGATGTCAGCGATGTCCTGATCGGTAAATGTGAACTTGCCGCCGGGATGGGCGACGTCCGGATCGCGCGTCCGCGCGTCGATCAGATCGTACGGACGACCCTGTATGTTCGGAGCGCTCAAGCGGCAGCCGCCGGAAGCGTCGGGGCAGTGGCAGCTCTGGCAGGCCGGTCCGATACCATCACCTTCGGCGAACAGGGCTGCGCCACGCATCGCGTCACCCACAAGCGGCTGGTCCGATGCCCCTGGTATACAATTGGCGCCGATCAGGACACCGATGAGTCCAGCCGACACTGCCACGGCGACGACTCTTCTGAGGCTCTTGGACATAGATTACTCCCCAACGCATACACGTAATTCATGTATGCTTGTCGAAACGTCTGCTGCCTATCATACCAGACGGAAGGACGGCTGAAACACCATGGTACTCCCAAATCGAGTGACGGACTTACGTCTTGTGCCTGTCTTATGGATTCTCGCGCTGTGCATCCTCCTGGGCGGAGGCACCTGCGGTCCCGTGTTACCGCTGCCGGATACCGAGCCCATCCCGGGCGGAGGGGCGTGGCGAAGTTTCACCCCTGCGCCGGAACCGCTACACGAATCCGCCGTCTCCGTGATCGGCAATAGTCTGTACGTGGTAGGCGGACGCACGCCCAGCGGTCCCGTTTCGACACTCTACCGCTACGATCCGCCGCCGGTCGATGCGTGGACGCAATTGGCTTCGCATCCCGGCACGCCCGTCGATCATATGGGAACGGCGGTGGTCAACGGCATCCTCTACGCCTTCGGCGGAACCATCGAGTTTCCGGGCCCCTCGGTGGCTCACACGTACGCGTACGACCCGGCGAGTAACACCTGGAGTTCCAAAGCTCCCATGCCGGTGACTTTGGGCGTCATGGGTGTCGGCGTGGTCAACGACAAAATCTATCTCATCGGCGGTCTATCGGCGTTTCAAACCAGCAACGTGGTGCTCGAGTACGACCCCGCCGCAGATCGTTGGACCGACCTGACGCCGGTTGCGGCCATGCCCACGCCCCGGGACCACTTTGTGGCGGCGACGGTTAATGGAAGAATCCACTGCATCGGCGGCCGTCAGACCACCATCGAATCGATTCTCGACGTACATGAAGTGTTCGACCCCGTCACTCGCACGTGGCAGAGCCGGGCCCCGTTGCCGACGGCCCGCGGCGGCTTCTCGGCGGCGGTCCTGAACGGCAAGATCCTGATCATCGGCGGCGAGGGAGCCGACAACGCATACGGCGTGTTCTCCGAGTGCGAAGAGTACGATCCGGCCACGAACACCTGGCGCAAGCTCTCGCCCATGAAAACGCCGCGGCACAGTGCACAGGCGGGCGTGATCGATGGCGTGGTGTATGTTCCCGCCGGCGCGCCGCGAATCGGCCGCACCTACACCACGGTCCACGAAGGTTTCAGTTTCGCGTTCGAATGATTGCCGTTCGGAGGTGGGCAACGCGACCTCAGTCGGCCGCTTCGGCGGCCTTTTTCTGGTATCGCGGCGAGACGGCGATGTACGGCCGGCCAAGCCGTCGCTTGATGAGGATGATCTCGCCCATGTCATTGCCTTCGATGACGTGGCCGAGCCACTGCAGGAAATAGCCGCCCACCAGCAAGCCGGCCGGTCGCCACCACAGATCCCATCGCCAAGCCGCCAACTGCACGGCAGCCAGCACGAGGGCGGCAATCGTCATCGGAATGCCGATCGCATGCAGAAACAGCGAAATCGGGTTCTGATGACGCTCCAACCACCGGTTCAGCCAGTCAGGCATAGCACTCCTCACCCATGCGGCCCCGGCGTGAATCCGGGATTCCCGCCGAACGAGCCGGATTATAGAACGCCGGCTGTGGTTGCACCAACCGAACGAGGCGGCCGGACCGGGTTCTCGCGTGCGCGGTTCGGTATTACAATTCTGTCCGGACTTGGCTGCCGGCAACCCACGGCGCAGCGCGGGTACCGTGCCAGCGTCAGCCAAATGGACACGCAAAACACAGGTCGGTCGAGGTGATCCATGCCTCTGGAAAGCCTGAATGATGTGGAGCGTCGCGTGCTCGGCGTGCTCATCGAGAAGTCGATGACTCAGCCCGAGTATTATCCCATGACGCTCAACGCGGTGGTCACCGCGTGCAACCAAAAGAACAATCGCGATCCGGTCATGGATCTCGACGAAGCGAGCGTGGAGGATGCGCTGGAAGAGCTGCGGCAACGGGGACTGGTGTCGGTGGTGTTGCCGGCACCCGGTGCGCGGACCAATCGTTACCGCCACGAAGTCGCCGCCCGTTTCGGATGGGAAAAGCGCGTCACCGCCATCATGACCGAGCTGCTCCTGCGAGGGCCGCAGACACCGGGCGAGTTGCGCAGCCGGTGTGCCCGCCTGGTAGCGTTTGAGAGTCTCGAAGCGGTCATGACGACGCTGGACTACTTGCAGCAGTCTGACCCGCCGCTGGTTCGGCCGCTGCCGCGACGGCCGGGGTCGTCGGCCATTCGCTACATGCACCTGCTGTATCCGCCGGAGGAGCAGGCCGCGATCGAAGCCAGCGAGGCCCGAACCGCCGGACCGGCTGAAACGGCGCCCGGTCGAGCGCCTGCCTCTTCAACGGACGCGACGTTGCGCGCTGAAGTGGAGCAGCTCAAGGAAGAGGTTGCCCAACTTCGGGCTGCGTTAAGCGAGTTGGAAGGGCGGTTCACGGCCCTGGAATCGACCTTCAAGTAGAAAACCGGATGACATCCCACGGAAGATCGTTACGGCGGGCGTGATCGATCAGGAGAGCGACGTAGCTGTCTTGGATAGAGGGAAGCCCGCCGAGCCCCAACCGTGCCTGCAGCGCACGAACGCTCGCCTCATCGGGTCCCTCGATCTCCACGTAGCAGCCCAACCGAGGCACCTCGTCCAGTTCGATCTTCAGGCCGTCCAGTTCCCATTCTTCACGGCGTTTTTCGAAGATGATAACCGGCACGTATCCCAGTGCCTTGAATATGTCGCCGAGGGCGGCAGCGTCGGCCACCTCGGTCTCAATTTCGTTCCGCGACTTCAGCGACCCTGCCAGCTGGGGCCCCTTGTGAGTGACCGCAGGACGCGGCACGTCGCCCTCGCCGCGACAGGTGCGGATCCGCAAGCCGCACCCACGGCGCAGGAGTTGCTGGTCGGACGTGTCGTACAGCTCGTTGGTCTCGAGCACGTCGTAGACGCGCCGGGCCCCCAGTTCGCGCAGGCGGTCCCGGGCCCCGGCACAATTGTCCACCTTGATTTTGGCTTCGATTTCCAGGGCCATCTCGCGAGTTCCCGTAACCGCGGGGGGCGGGCATCTTGCCCGCCTCTGACCAGTACCAACAATAATGCACTTTTTACGTGTACGCTTTCGGCACTCGAAGGTTGGTTTTCCCCAGCCCCTAGGCCCCAGCCCCCACTCAGAACCGAAACGCCTTGACCGGGCGTTGGGCGAAGATATCGGTGCGTGGGGCTACCGTCTTGTCGGAGGCGTCGGCCAAGTCGACGCGAGCGATCGCGGGGGCTTCGGCTGTGCCGCGCGCCAGCACGGTGCCGTCGGGGCCGACGATGGTGCTCGCCGCAGCATCCACGCCGACGACGAAGACGCGGTTCTCGACCGCCCGCGTCCGGAGCATGGCCAAGTCGTCGGCGGCATCGAAGTAGACCAGCACCTCAGCTCCTTCCAACGCCAGGGCCCGGCCGGTGGCGAACGACCGCAGCCACTGTCCGGCTATGGTACCCACGCGAGCACCGGCCGCGGTAAACACGTTCGGCCGCACCGGGAAACCGATCGCCTCCATGTCGAAGGCTCGAGCGAACATGCTCGCTCGTTCGGCGGTGGCTTCGTGAGGCAAGTTGACGATCATCAGACCCGTTCCCTGCTCGGCCAGCGGCTTGAACAGGTTCTCCCCCATCTGTCCGTTCAGCCGGGCGTTCGCCAGCTCGGTGGAGACGGCGGCCACGGTCAGCTCACAGCGAGTTGTCCGCCCGGGCGAGATGGCCGGTGCCGGATCCAGCAAGCGGCTTCTGCGGGCGGGCGGTATCCAGACGGGAGCAGGGGGGCCGATCTCGATCTCAGCCACCACCAGCGACTCGCCGACGGACGGGGCCATGGCCACCACGCCGGTCTCAGGCTTGGCCACGCAGCTCTGCCCGACGTAGCCCATGGTCATTTCCAAGCCGCACTTATCGGCGCAGACGAAGGGCACGCCGAACTCGCGGGCCCGGGCGGCGATAAGAAATTCAGGCTGCGGATTGCGGTACTCGCCGGGCTGTCGCGAGGTGTTGATCCAGCAGGTCGGCATGGCGATGAGCTCGGCACCGTCGGCGGCCAGCGTCGCGATAATCTCGGGCACGCGGGCTTCGGCACAGATGATGATTCCGATTCGGCCGAGCTCGGTCGGGATGGCGGCAATCTCTTCACCGGGGCGGAACCAGTCCTGGTCCGCATGCCAGAGAAAGCGCTTTCGTGCCTGGCCGAGTGTTCGCCCGTCAGGACCAATCAGCAGGGCGGCGTTGAACAGGGCTTCGCCGGTATCCTCCACGTATCCGCTGACAATGTGGAGCTGATGACGGGCGGCCTGCTCGGCGAGCCATTCGACGAACTGGCGGCTGGACAGATGATCGCCGGTGCGATACGACTCCACCGAGCCCAGCAGGTAAGCCGGATACGCGCACTCGGGCAGCACCAGCAGTTGAGCCGCCTGGCGAGCCGCCTCACGGATCATCTCGCCGATGCTCTCCAGCGTTGCCGGAGCCTCGTTCATCAGTCTGGATTGGATTTGTCCGGCGGCAACCACCACCGTTTTTCGGCCAGGACGAATCATGCCCAGATCGTAGAAGCTGGGCCGCTGGTTTGCAACGCGTGGGGGCAAATCTATAATCGGTTCGGCGCTAGTCACTTGGAACCGCAGGTATGGCAGAACGCGATTACTACGAGGTGCTCGAGGTTCCGCGGAATGCCTCGCCGGACCAGATCAAGAGCGCCTATCGAAGGTTGGCGAAGAAGTACCACCCCGACCGCAACCGCGGCGATAAGAACGCGGAGAACCGCTTCAAGGAAGTCCACGAAGCGTACGAAGTGCTCAACGATCCGGCCAAGCGGCGCGTGTATGACCTGCACGGGCACGCCGGCGTTCGCGGGGGGTATGGTCCCGCCGGTGGGGCGGCAGGCTGGCGGCCGGGAGCCGGAGCTTGGCGACCGGGTCCCGGGGGTGCCCGCGTGTACACGTGGAGTTCCCAGGGCGGGCCCGCCGGCAGTGATGTTCCGATCGAAGATCTCGAGGATCTGTTCAGCGTGTTCGGCGGTGGCGGCGGGTCCGGCGTCGGAGGCAGCCCGTTCGAAGACTTGTTCAGCCGGATGGGCCGAGCCGGGCGTCGCAGTCGTCGTTCACCTTCGGCGGCCGAAGCGCCGCCGGCGGGCGGGCTCGACGTCGAACACGAGCTGTCGCTGAGCTTTGAAGAGGCGATTCGCGGCGTCCAGACCGACCTGCGGATTTCCCGCGACGGCCGCACCGAGACCGTCCGGGTCAAGATTCCGCCCGGCGTGCGGGACGGGCAGCGGATTCGCGTTCGCGGTAAAGGCCAGGCGTCCGTCGACGGGAGTCAGCGGGGCGATCTGTACATTATCTGCCGCGTGCGGCCACATCCTTACTTCCGGCGAGTGGACGACGATATCTACCTGGATCTGCCGCTCAGTCTGACGGAGGCCGCTCTGGGGGCGAAGATCGAGATCCCCACGCTGGATGGCAAGACGCTCCTGACCGTACCGCCCGGGACCCCGAGCGGGGCGAAACTGCGGCTGAAGCACTTGGGCGTCCAGCCGCCGGGCAAGTCGGAGCGCGGCCACCAGTACGCCGTGGTGCGGATCATCCCTCCACGGGAGCTGACGCCCGAGCAGGTCCAGTTGCTCGAGCGTTTCCGGGCGGCGGGCGAGAATTCCCCTCGACGCGACGTGGGCTGGTAAGCCGAGCGTCGGCTTGCTGCTGTGCGATCGACCGAGCGATAGCGGGGACAGGAAGGGAGCCGGCATGGCCGGGGTGGCGGAATCGAACCGACAGCGGATCGCGCTGTTGCTCATCGGGCTGGGCATGTTGCTGACGCTGGTAGGGTTCGCGTTGCTGGTATACAGCGAGCCACAGGATTCCTGGTCCGGCACCACCAGCCGGCCGGTGTCTCCCGTCTCACCCGAAGTCAAGGCCCGCGCCATCTGGCAATTGCTGTTCTGGCTCCTCATCCTCACGTTTATCTTTCTGGTGAGCACAACGGCTTTTCTGCGATGGAGCCGCCATTTCCGCCGATCTTTACTTCGAAAGCCGCATGAGCCCACGCCCAGCGAGGATGTCTGGGCCATGCACAAGCTTCCCGAAGGAGCGGTAGAGGAGTGGACCGATGCGGGTCCGCCCGGCCCGGATCTGCGGGATCGGCCGGACCGCCGGGACTCGCCGGAGCCATGACGGCGAGTCATCCGCTCGACAGTCGGTCCGGCGAAAAATGGGTCGGGGAGCCGTGAAACTGGTACCGCTCATGCGGGCAGGAAACCGAGCATGGACAAACCGACCGAATCCGAAATCGCGCTGCAGACGGAACAAGCCGGCAAGCCTCCTCGAGAGTGGGCGTCGATCGTCGCCGTGGCCCTGACAGTGGCCCTGGTCGCAGTTGGGGTTCTAACGCTGGCGGGGATGATGGCGGGCATCGTTGCCGTCTGGCGTCCGGAGGACGGCCTGCGAGTGGTGACGCTGGTGGCGGGGTGGCTGCTGGCCGGCATCGTCGCGGCGGGGCTGTGTGCCGCGGCCGCACTTTTCATCCGCATGCATCTGCCGCTCGCGCACCAAGTGCGATCGATGAATCAGCATCTGGCCGCCCTGGCCCAGCAGGCGTTCACGTCGCCCCCGCCCGTCGAAAAGAACGAGCCGAATCCTGAGTTGATCGAACTGCGCAAGCTGCTGGCCGACGTGCGGGAAATCCTGCTCTTGCCGGACGAGCAGCGAATGGCCCGCTTCCGCACGCTGATGCAGGTGGAACTGCGGCGGCGGTTGAACCTCGTGAATCAGTACGTGGATGCTCGCGAATTCCACCGGGCCCGCGAGGAACTGGCCTCGCTGAGCGACCGGTTCGGGATCAACGACGACATCCGCGCCGCGCAGGAACGGCTCGCGGCCGCCACGCGCCTGGCCCTGCGCGAGGACATCGAGAGTGCTACCCGCCGCATCTCCGACCTCATGACCATGACTCGCTGGGAGCATGCCGAGCAGTATGCCCGCGAGTTGACGCAGAAGTATCCCGACGCGGTCGAACCGCGGCAACTGCTCGAGCGAGTGCGCGAGGAGCGCAAGCTGTTCGATCAACGGCATCGCCAGCGAATGCACGACGAGATTCAGCAGTTCGTGAACCAGCGACGCTGGCGTGAGGCGGCCGGGGCGGCCGACATGTTTATCCAGACCTTCCCGACCGGACCCGACACCGACGCGCTGCGCCAGCAGCTCGACACGCTCAAGGCCAACGCGGAGATCGAGATCCGCCAGCAACTCGAGCGGCACATCAAGGAATACATCCAGCGGAAGGATTATTGGGCCGCCCTCGAGTTGGCGCGTCGCATCATCGCCGAGTATCCCTTCAGCCCGCAGGCCAACGTCCTGCGAATGCAGTTACCGCGTCTGGAGGAACTCGCTCGGCAACAGGGGCCTCAACCGATTTGATCACCTCTTGAGTGCGGACAAAGCTTCCGCGGCGGACGCATACTCTGCGCGTCGCCAATGTAGTGACTCTTTCGCGATCCGGAGGCAGGCGTTATCGCCAATCGTGCCGCCGTATGCTAGACTCCCCATTCTGCGCTTGTGCGAAGTCGCAGGCCGTGATTCAGCGGAGAATTCCAATGCGCCAGATCATTTTTCTGCGTGCGGTGCTTGCTTGTCTGTGCTTGGTGGTGGTAAAGCCGGTGTTCGCCGGCACGTCGAACGAAAGCGGAAAGGCCGCGCCGGAATCCTACGCGGGCGTGGCTTGGCCGGCGATCGACGGTCTGGGCCGCACGCTGCCCGTCGACGGCGAGGTTAGCCCGCCGAAGCGCGACCGCTTCGTAGGCATCTTCTACTTTCTGTGGCTCAACGAGGTCCACAACAAGAGCCCGCATTACGAAGGTCCATACGATGTCTCGAAGATTCTCGCCCGCGACCCCGACGCACTACAAAAGCCTGATTCGCCCCTATGGGGGCCCATCGGCCGGTCGCACTACTGGGGCGAGCCGCTCTATGGATACTATCTCAGCACGGACCCGTGGGTGTTGCGCCGGCACGCCTGGCTGTTGTCCGACGCAGGCATTGATACGCTCATCTTCGACACGACCAACGCGATCACCTATCGCGATGTGTACATGAAGCTATGCGAAGTCTTTCGCCAGGTTCGTCAGGACGGCGGACACACACCCCAGATATCCTTCATGGTCAACACGCAGGCCGGCAAGACCGCCGAGCAGATCTACAACGAGCTGTACAAACCGGGGCTCTTCCCGGAACTGTGGTTTCACTGGCAGGGCAAGCCGCTGATGATCTGCGATCCTGCCGAGGCCAGCCCCGAATTGAAGGAATTCTTCACGCTTCGCAAGGCGCACTGGCCGTTCCAACAGGTGAACACCCCGTACGCGTGGCATTGGGAGGCGGCCTATCCCCAGCATTACGGGTTCACCGACGATCCGGACCGGCCCGAGCAAGTGAACGTGTCGGTCGCCCAGAATCTGCGCGTCGCCGATGGCGCGGTCACCAACATGAGCAACGGCGACGCCCGCGGGCGCAGTTTCCACAACGGGAAGATGGACACGTCGACCGGTGCCGTCAACTACGGTCACAACGCGCAGGAACAGTGGGAACGGGCCATCGAGCTGGATCCGCCGTTCATCATGGTGACCGGTTGGAACGAGTGGATTGCCGGACGCTGGGGTCAGCCGGGCGGCCCCATCGTGTTCGTGGACCAGTTCAACCAGGAGTACAGCCGTGACATCGAGCCGGTCAAAGGGATGCACGGCGACAACTACTACTGGCAGATGGTGGCCAACATTCGCCGGTACAAGGGTGCAGCGCCGCTGCCGCGAGCATCGGCACCGCGGACGATCCGCATCGACGGAGATTTCTCGCAATGGCAGGACGTCGGCCCTGAGTTCCGGGATCACGTCGGCGAAACGCTCCCGCGCGATTTCGGCGGAGCAGGCGGTCTGCATTACACCAACCGCACAGGCCGCAACGACATCGTCGCGGCCAAGGTAGCCCGCGATGCAGATCACGTGTTCTTTCACGTGCGAACACGCGAACCCATTCGCATGGACGGCGATGCCAACGGCTTGTGGCTGCTCATCGACGCGGACCGGAATGCCCGCACGGGCTGGGAAGGTTACGAGTTCATCGTGAACCGGGAAGCGACCGGTGCAACCGATCGGGTCTGGTTGGAAAAGCACACCGGTAGCTGGGCCTGGCAGCGGGTCTGCGAAGTCGAACTGCGCGTGGCGGATCGCGAACTGCACCTGGCCATCCCCCGCAACAAGCTGGGGCTTGCTCAGGACGGCATCGTGCTCGACTTCAAATGGATGGATAACGTCCAGGAGCCGGGCAATCCGCTCGATGCGTACGTCAGTGGTGATGTCGCCCCCGAGGGTCGGTTCCGGTACCGCTATGTGGCTGATTAATGCCTGAGGGGCGGGCATCTTGCCCGCCTCTCCTCCTCTTCTCCTCTTGCTTGATTCTCCCATCGCATCCTTCCGGTAGAGCGATGCGGAAGCGCCCCCCGTTCGTCTCTTCCGTCTTCTCGCAGGCTTGAACCCCATATTAGCCGGATACCTCGCGGTCGCGCACGGCCCGTAACATCCATCAGGAGTCAGGGCCGAGCGGGTGATCGGTATTTGACGGAAACCATCCGGATCACCGTGTGAACACTTTGGGCACCCGATCCGGGCATCGTTCAAGGAGAAGACAAAATGGTAAGGCAAGTGGTGATTACGACGGCGACAGGACTGGCGTTGGCGTGGAGTGTCATCGCGGTCGCGCGAGAAACGGACCAGTCATCTTCAGGGCTGCAAGATCAGCAGACCGGACAACAGCAACACCAGCCTCAACCCGGCCAACAAGACAAGCCGAGCGCGGAAGGCCAGGCAGGGGCGCAACAAGGACGGCTGAAACTCAAGAAGGCCGATCAGGTGATCGGCACGGAAGTCGTCAACTCGCAGGGTGAGAAACTCGGGCATATCCGGGAACTGGCCATCGACGGAAACACCGGCCAGGTCGCATATGCGGTCTTGGAGTTCGACGAGATCCTGAACATCCGGGACAAGCTCTTCGCAGTACCTTTCTCTGCCCTGAAGATCAAGGGCGAAGCCACGGGTCGAGCCGCCGAAACCGATCAGGCTGCCCGTGATCGTCTGCGGGCGGGCAAGCAAGACGAATCGTGGTTCACCACGGAAGAAGGCCAAGTCGGCGTGAAGCAATTCGTGCTCGACGTTCCCAAGGAGAAGTTGGAACAGGCACCGGGATTCGACCGCGACCGTTGGCCGGAGATGGCCGACCCGCAGTGGGGCAAGGAGGTCCACAGCTTCTATAACCAGAAACCCTACTGGGAATCGCAGGAACGCCAAGGCATGGGCCAGGGGCAGACCGGCCGCGATCGCGGCGTTGACGTCCGCACCGATGCCGGCACGAGCAATCAAGGTGTTCGCGTGCAAACCGAGGTCGATCGGGGCCGCGCGCCGGACGGCCAGGCCGGTGCGAATCGGCACGGGCAGCAGGCTCAAGGCAAGCGCATGATCCTCAAGGCCAAGGAACAGTTGATCGGCCACGAGATTTCCAACAACCAGGGCGAGAACATCGGCGAGCTCCACAACCTCCTGGTGGATCGCCCGTCAGGCAAGGTGGCGTTCGTGATCGTCGAGCTCGACGAGGTGGAAGGCGACAAGAACCTGGCCGCACTGCCCTGGAACCAAATCAACTGGAAATGGGACGAGCAGAAGAAGGAAGGCTCCATCACGCTCAAGAGCGACGTGAATCAGCTCCAGCGTCACCTGTTCGCCGAGAACCAGTGGCCCGATCTGAGCAACCAACAGTACGCGTCGGCTCTGTATCGTCAGTTTGACGCCCGACCATTCTGGGAGACGCAGCAGGGAACGGAAGACGTGCTCGGCTTCCAGGAGTAGCAAGAATTCTCGCAAAATAGGCGCAATCACAGCAAGAAGGACCGGATGGGATCTTCCGAATCCATCCGGTCCTTCTCTTTCGCGCGACCGTCACCCGTCTTGCTTACCAACTGAACGAGAAACCGAAACCGCCGCGATGGTACGGATAATACGGCGGATCATAGAAGTAAGGCGGATACGAGTACGCGTAGCGCGGGGCTCGGGAGAAGTAGTATGGCCGGGCCGAGTAGTAGTAGGGACGCGGATAGTGGTAATAGCGCGGAACCACGTACCGCTGATACGCGTGCGGGTGATAGCCGTAATATCGAACTGGCCGTGCTTCGGCGGGCTGCGCCATCACGCCCGTGAACAGAGCCCCGGCCAACACCGCGCCGCACAATGTGAAACCTTTGCCGGTAGTCATCGCTCATCACTCCGGCGGCAGCTACGCGAGCATCCAGATTATAGGTGGGGGGCAGACGTACCGTCCGCCCCCTTTTTGTGCTACAGGCATTCTGTCTGCCCGGTGCAGGTCAGAAGCGTACCACTTCTGCCCCATAAGGGGCAGCAGTCAATAGCCGGGCGGCATAAGCCCCCGGTCCACGGCCGGTACACACAACCTTCTTCATTCGTTTTGCAAGAAGCCCCGATAGGGGCGACAGAAACATCCTGGCGGCAAACGCGATTCACGGCATCGCCGCGCCTGCTGGCCTATGCGTCGGATGGTTCGCCGATCCAGACCAAGACTGTCGCCCTGTTCGGGCCCACAAATCTCGTGATGTGTGCACGCTGGAAGCGTGCACCACAAAGACGGAGACGTAGGCGAGCAAGATGCCCGCTCGCTATCGGCGGGTCATTTCGAACAACTGCGCGGCCTGGGGGCCGAGGAAGCCCTGGAAGCGCACGCGGCGGCCCGATTCGTCCGTGATTTCGCCCCGCTCGGCGAGTTCGTAGTACGCGTAGGCCCAACGCAGCGTCGTGGGCCGGCCGTCGTCGGCCAGCACGGGGCAATCGACGTCCACCGCCTGCGTGGCGGTCTGACGCAGCTTGCTGCCCCGCGCGCCCTCGATCTCGCGCTTCATGGGCACGCCAGCGCGAATGAGCGCATCGACGGTCGCTTCAATGTCCGGCCACTCGGGCACGCTCTGCTCGTTGATGTAGGCGGTGAAGTGATTGACGTTGTTGCCGTGAAGCAGCGTCCAGGCTGCGTACTGGCTGGCGGCGTTGATCTCGCGAATCAGGCTGGCCTTCGGCAGCGGCCAGGGCAACATGGTGAAGAACGTGACCAACTGATCGGCAAGCGCGTCGACTTGGGCGTCGGTCAAATCCTCGTTCACCTGTCGCAGCCCCTTGGCATCAAGATGATCCCGGGCATCGCTGATGGCTTCGCGAATTTTGTTCGCGACCTGTTCGGGCAGTTCATCCACCTCGAGCTGCGAGATGAAGATTTTCGGGGCCAGTGGGTCGGGATGTTGATAGTGGCGGGCCGACAGGTGCGTGTCAGGAAAAGCGTATTCGCCGGCCGGTCGATAGCCCAGGGAAAGAAAAACGCGCTCGATACCCGCGATTCCGGCGGGCTGCGACCCGGTGGGGGCCTTGAACGTGCGAAAGGCAATGTGATCGTTCACCACGAGGCCGCCGCGCGCTTCGACCAGTTCGGCGTATTTGCGGGCGTAGGTCACTCTCGATCGATAGATGTTCCACAAGCGTTCGAGCAATGTTTTCAACACACGTTCTGCCGACATGAGTGTTCTCCGTAGTGCCGTGCTGCCACGACCATGAAGATGTGCGGATTCGGGCTCGCGCGACCGCCCGCGCGGTCGCGCGTCATTGGTCAGGTTCGCTCGGACTCGGCGGCCGCAATGGCCTCCTCAAAGACGCGAAGACCGGTCTCCAACTCGCTGCGAGTGATGCACAACGGCGGTGAGATGCGAATGGCGCTTTCGCCGCAGCCGAGTGTGGCCAGTCCGCGCTTGAACGCGGCTTCGACGATCCGGTCGCGGAGATCGGGCGCCGGTTGCCGCGTGGCACGGTCGCGCACGAAGTCCACGCCGATCATCAAACCCCGCCCGCGGATCTGGCCGATGCAGGCGTGAGCCTCGGCCATCTGATGCAGCCGGTCCATCGCTACCCGTCCCAGCCGAGCGGCGTTCTCCAGGTATTCTTCCTGTATCAGCTCCAACGTCGCTAGCGCGGCAGCACACGACACCGGATTGCCCCCGAACGTCGAGCCCTGCGAGCCGGGTGGCCACTGCATGACGTCGGCGCCGGCGATCACCGCACCGAGCGGCATACCGCTGGCGAGCCCCTTGGCCAAACAGATGATGTCCGGCTCGACTCCCCAGTGCTCTACGGCAAACAGCCGGCCCGTGCGGCCCATCCCGCTTTGAATCTCGTCGGCCACCAGCAGGATGCCGTGCTTCGTGCACAGCTCGCGCAGACGCGGGAGAAAATCGTCCGGTGGAACGATGTAACCGCCTTCGCCGAGAATGGGCTCGACGAAGATAGCTGCCACCTCGTCGGGCGGTACCTCGCGCTTGAACAGCGTTTTTTCGATAGAATCCACGTCACCGTAATCGGCGTGGGCCACCATGGGCACGAGCGGGCCGAAGCGCTCCTTCTGTCGCACCTTGGACGCAGTGAGCGACAGGGCGCCCATGGAGCGGCCGTGAAACGCGCCGTAAAACGCGATGATCCACTTGCGGTGTGTGGAGTGGCGAGCCAGCTTCATCGACGCTTCGATCGCCTCGGTGCCGCTGTTGGTGAACAGCACGCGTTTGGCGCCGTTGCCGGGCGCCAGCGCAGCCAGCTTCTCAGCCAGCTCGATCATCGGCTCGTAGTAAAAGTCGCTGCCGCACATGTGGATGAGCTGCTGCGACTGTCGTTGAATGGCTTCAACCACGTGCGGGTGACAATGCCCGGTCGAGCACACCGCAATGCCGGCGGTGAAATCGAGAAACCGGTTGCCGTCGAGATCCTCGATCACGCAGCCCTGGGCCCGCCGGACAGCCAAGGGATAGGGTCGAGTATTTGACGTCGACGTGACGCGATGATCGCGGGCGACTGCCGCTCGTACGTGGGGCCCCGGTGGAGGCACCGCGATGAACGGTGCCGGCTCCAGTGTCGTTTTGTCCGCGTATGCAACAGCCATGCCTGCCCTCCTTTGTGAGCGTGCGTGAAGATGCGAACGTGGCGAAGTGCCGTCGCGTGAATACGTGACGCGTTCTCACGTGCTCATGGGCAGCACCTTCGCACATCCGTTCATTCGCTGTCGAACCGTATCCCCTGAGCCAGCGGCAGTTCGGTCGAGTAGTTGATGGTGACCGTCTGCCGCCGCATGTATTGCTTCCAGGCGTCCGAGCCTGATTCGCGTCCGCCGCCGGTGTCCTTCTCGCCGCCGAAGGCTCCGCCGATTTCCGCCCCGCTCGTGCCGATGTTGACGTTCGCGATGCCGCAGTCACTGCCGGCCGCGGACAGAAATCGCTCGGCAGCCAGCAAATCGCGGGTGAAGATTGCGGATGACAGGCCTTGCGGAACGTCGTTGTTGATGTGGATGGCCTCGGCGAGATCCTCGTACTCCATGAGGTAGAGGATGGGAGCAAACGTCTCCTCGCGAACGATTTCGGCCTGCGGGCTGATGGCCACGATGCAGGGCGTCACGTAACAGCCGCCGGGATACTGGCTTCCGCTGAGTGGCTCGCCGCCGAAGAGGACACGACCACCCTGAGCGCGGGCCTGTTCGAGGGCGGCCATCATGTCTTTCACGGCGCCCGTATCGACCAGCGGGCCCATCCGTGTGTCGGGATCCAGCGGGTTGCCGACGCGCACCTGCCGATAGGCAGCCAGCAATCGTTGCGTCAGTGCCTGGCTCACGGACTTGTGCACGACGACCCGACGGGTGGTCGTGCAGCGCTGGCCGGCAGTTCCGACGGCCCCGAACAGGATGGCTCGCGTGGCCAGGTCGAGGTCGGCTTCGGGTGTCACAATAATGGCGTTATTGCCGCCCAGCTCCAGAAGCGTGCGGCCCAGCCGCCGGCCGACGACCTCGGCCACCCGCCGGCCCATGCGGCAACTGCCCGTGGCCGACACCAGCCGGATGCGCGGATCGGCAAGCAGGGCCTCACCCACGTCGCTCGACGAGCCGATGGCGAGCGAGAAGATGGCCGAGTCCACGCCCTGAGCTCGGCATACTTCAGCCGCCAACCGCGTACAGGCGATCGCCGTGAGCGGCGTCTTGGACGACGGTTTCCAGATCATGGTGTCGCCGCACGCCGCCGCGATGGCGGCGTTCCAGCTCCACACGGCCGTGGGGAAATTGAAGGCGGTGATGATGCCGATCACGCCGAGCGGATGCCACTGCTCGTACATGCGATGCTCGGGCCGCTCGGACGGCATGGTCAGACCGTAAAGCTGCCGCGAAAGTCCGACGGCAAAGTCGCAGATGTCGATCATCTCCTGCACTTCGCCGCGGGCCTCGACGATGATCTTTCCCGTTTCCAGCGTGATCAGTTGGGCCAAGTCCTCCTTGGCGTCCCGCAAGGCGTCGCCCAACGCGCGGATGACCTGACCCCGCCGTGGTGCGGGTATGTCACGCCAGCGTGCGAAGGCGTCGGCCGCTCGTTCGATGATGACGTTGATTTCGCGACCCGTGATTTGTTCGACAGAGGCGAGGGGCCGACCATCGATGGGGGAGACCGACTCGATCCTACTGCGGCCGCCGAGCCACTCGCCGCAATAACCTCCGGGATTGTCTGACCCGATCCCAAAGCGGGTCAGCGCGTTCGCCGCCGAATGGGTTGTGCTGGTCACGTGCGGGTCCTCCGGGAGAACCGCGTCTCACGAGACAGGCGAATGCGGAGAGCGGTTTCCCGCTGATGTCCGGATAATTGTAGAGGGGCCGGCCGTGCTGACCCGTCGGTTTCTGAGGCTTGAGCAAGAATCAGCGAACTCTTGGGGGCGGGCATCTTGCCCGCCTGAATGCAACCGCTGTCGGCGGATTGACGTCGGTTCGCAGATGTTATCGTGCCTCTTTATCGGACGTGTGACCCGTTACCGTCCGCCGGGTACGCCAAGCGCCCGAGCCGCCACCCAGGGGCCGTCCATCCCAATGGTGGCGACAGCGTGCACCGGCGGTTCAGCAGCCTGCTGCACCCCGTCAGGCGAGCAGATTCTCCCAAAGCAGTGACGCACGAGCGAGCAAGCGGTTATAATGCGGGGCTTGCCCGTAGGCCGGAGAGCGGGGATTGGCAGGGACCATGGAAGAACCAACGACTGCAGAAGTGGGCGAGCGTCTGGCGGCATGGGCCGGCCGGTTCAACGCGCGATTTGAGGCTCTGCTCGTGCCGAGCGAACCGGTTCCGCCCATCATGGTCGAGGCGGTGCGGTATGCTGCGGCCAGCGGGGGCAAGCGGGTGCGGCCCTACATCGTGACCCGCACGTGCGAGTTGTGCGGGGGAACCGAGGACGATGCACTACCCGCGGCGGCCGCGCTCGAGTGCGTGCACGCATTCTCGCTGGTCCACGACGATCTGCCGGCCATGGACAACGATGACTTTCGCCGCGGGCGGCCGACGTGTCACAAGGCCTATGGCGAGGCCGTGGCCATTCTTGCCGGCGACGCACTGGTGACGCTGGCGTTCGAGTTGTTGGCCACGCGGATGAAAGATCCGCAGAAGATCGTCCGGGCGGTCACCGAACTGGCTCGGGGAGCAGGCTGGGCCGGCATGATCGGCGGCCAGACCGAAGATATCCTCGGCGAAAAATGTGCCCCGGATCTGGAACGCGTGCGTCAGATTCACCGGGGCAAGACGGCTCGTCTGTTCGAAGCCGCCGGCCGATTGGGGGCGATCAGCGCCGGAGCCGACGAGGCTCAAACTTCGGCTGCAGCCGAGTTTGGACACTATCTCGGCCTGGCCTTCCAGATCGCCGACGACATTTTGGACGTCACCGGGAGCGCTCAGGAACTGGGCAAAGCGGTGGCCAAGGACGCCCAGGCGGGAAAACAAACGTATCCGGCGGCCGTAGGATTGGAGGAGAGTCGCAGGATCGCCCGCACGTTCGTGGATAAAGCCATCGGCGCGTTGAGGATTTTCGGACCGGCGGCCGATGATTTAAGGGCCTTGGTCCGCTTCGTCATCGACCGCAAGAAGTGACTTCGTCTCTCCAGTGGAGAATGCCTTCGAGATGAGTTTACTGTCCGACATCAATCACCCGTCGCAGCTGCGCCGACTGTCCATCGCACAACTCGAGCAATTGGCCGTCGAGATCCGCCGGCGGATTCTGGACGTGGTGGGCAAGGCCGGAGGCCACTTGGCCAGCAACCTGGGTGTCACGGAGTTGACCATCGCGCTGCATTACTGCTTCGATTTCGAGCGGGATCGGCTGCTGTGGGACGTCGGCCACCAGTGCTACCCGCACAAGCTGCTGACCGGCCGCAACTCGCGCTTCGACACGCTGCGGCAGGCGGGCGGGATCAGTGGGTTTCCCAGCACCGCGGAGAGCCCGTTCGACGTGTTCGATGTCGGACACGCCGGCACGGCGATCGCCAGTGCCATTGGCTTGGCCCGCGGCGAATCGCTACAGGGTCGCGACACCCGCGTGGTGGCCGTGGTGGGCGACGCGAGCATCGTCAACGGCCTGTCGTTTGAAGGCCTCAACCAGGCGGGTACGCTCGATCGCCAGCTGCTGGTCATTCTGAACGACAACAGTTGGGGCATCGCCCCGACGCAAGGCGCTCTGGCCGAGTACCTGGCCAAGTTCCGCACCAGTACGCTGTATGAGGAGGTCAAGCGGCGGGCCAAGCAGATTCTCCCCCAGGTGCCGGTGATCGGACAGTCCATGGCCGACGCCCTGGGTCACCTGAAGGAAGGCGTCAAGGCCACGCTTTCGCAGCCCCAGATCTTCGAGCAGCTGGGTTTCGTGTACTGCGGGCCGGTACCCGGGCACAACATCGCTCAGCTCATCGAGTTCCTCCAGCTGCTGAAGGACGTCAAGCACCCGGTGCTGCTGCACGTGCACACGAACAAGGGCGAGGGCGCCGATTTCGCCCGCAAGGAACCGGGCCGGTTCCATTCGCCCAAGCCGTTTGTGGTCGAAAACGGCGTGGCCACCATTCCGAAGGGTAACGGCAAGAGCTGGACGGCCGCATTTTCCGATGCCCTGGTGGAACTCGCCGCGGAGGACGAAAAGATCGTCGCGCTCACCGCTGCCATGCCCGATGGCACTGGGCTCGACAAGTTCGCCAAGACGTTCCCGAACCGGTTCTTCGACATCGGCATTGCCGAGAGCTGTACGGTGGACGTCGCTGCCGGCATGGCCAAGTCCGGTCTCAAGCCGGTCGTGGCCATCTATTCGACGTTCCTCCAGCGCGGATTCGACCAGATCTTCCAGGAAGTGGTGCTGCAGGGCTTGCCGGTGGTGTTCTGCATGGATCGGGCAGGCCTGGTCGGCGGCGACGGGGCCGTGCACCACGGGTTCCTGGACATCTGTTACCTTCGCGGGCTACCGGAAATGACCTTGTTGGCTCCCGCCGACGAGAACGAGTTGAAAGCGGCCTTGCGCTTCGCGCTGGCCCAGCCGCGGGCGTGTGCGATTCGTTACCCGCGAGCCAACGTTCCCAAGCCGATGGGCGATGCGCCGCCGTTCGTGCGCGGTCAGGCTCGGCTCATGCGCGAGGGTCGGGATGCAACTATCCTGGCCTACGGTTCCACCGTGGAGCCCGCGTTGGATGCGGCTGAACTGCTGGCCAGCCAAGATCTGTTCGTCCGCGTGTACAACGCCCGATTCGCCAAGCCCATCGATGAGGACATGATTCGCACGGCGCTCAGCGCTGGGCCGAACCATCCGGTCATTACTGTGGAGGACCATTCGATCGTGGGAGGTTTCGGCAGCGCGGTGCTGGAAACCGCGCAAGAACTCGGGCTGTCCGCGCAGCATCTGATTCGGCTGGGTATGCCGGCCGACCGGTTCGTTCGACACGGCTCGCGGTCCGGTCAGTTGGCCGAGTGCGGCATCGACGCAGCGGGCATCGCAGCAGCAGTGAGCGAGGCACTGAACCTCCGACGTGCCAACACGGAGCCGCGACCCGGGCGGCGAGACGTCAGTTTGGCCGGGCCTCCCGTCAAGTTGCCACGCGCTGCCGACGCGAAGACCGGCCCGAGTGCCTGTTGATCTTGCTTTCGTTCGCTATCGCCGGCGGGCTTGCATAGACTCAAAGAGCCTGGCTTGGGTATGGGCGGTAGCGAGCCGGCGGCGTTCTCTCAGTGGAAAGGCTGAGCGTGCATGGCACCTGAGTCGCTGATCTCGTTGGCCTGCCTGTGGCTGACCGTCAGCATCAAGGTTGCCGTGGTGTACGCAGTTGCACGGCTGGCGAGCGTCACAGTTGCTCGCGATCGGCCGGCGTGGCGCTCTTTTCTCTGGGTCGCCGTCCTCGCCAGTTTCCCCGGCCTGACGCTGCTCGAGTGGACAGGGACTCGCCCGAATTCGATTCTGCGTGCTTTCCTCGTCAAATTGCCGGATGACGTTCTTGCTTTTGCCGTCCACGTTTGTGCTGGCGGCAGTGTGATGTTGCTCGGCCTGCTCGCTCATTCAGCCGTGCGTCTGAGTCTGTTGCGGTCTTACTCATCTCCGCTGGAGGTGGTACTGCCCGCCGAGTGGAAGCACAAGACTCGGGTGGCCGCACACTCCTATCTTCTGCAGACCGTGGCACTATTAAGGAACGGCCAGATTTCGGCACCGACGTCGTTCGGACTTCTCCGGCCGGTCATCGTTCTGTCCGATCCGCCCGTCGGTACGGTCTACCGGCACTTCGTGCGAGCGGCTCTCGTTCACGAACTGATCAAGACACTGCGCTTCGACGCCTTGTGGGTGCTACTGGCTCGGCTGGTACAATGCGCGTTCTTTGCTCACCCGCTGGCCTGGCGGGCATTTCGCCACTATTGCCTCGCCCGCGAGCAAGTCTGTGACCGTTGGGCGGTGCGCACGACGGGCGAGATCAGCGAGTATGAAGACTGCCTGCTGTCCATGGCCCGGCAATCGCCCCGATGGATCGCTATGTCACTGGACATGCCCATGGACGGGACAACGCCTCGCGACATGCGTCTTCGAATCCGGGATCTTCAAAACCACGAACGGTCCGAATCGCTCGCTCCCTGGGCAAGTCTCGTTGCTGTTGTCGGCTGGATGTTGCTCCTTGCGGTCGTCGCCGCGGTCAACGTGGCGCCGGCGGAAGGTCATGCAACTGCCGGTCTGGTGTTCCACATGCGGCCCATGCTCGTGGGTCTGACGGCAACGATCCTCGCCGGAGGTGCGCTCGGCATCGGGATTCTGCTCTCCCGATGTCGCTCGACACAGCTCACGCCGCCTATCGACGGCATCGCCGGCCGGTCTCGGCAGACATTGGTCGAATGCGTCCAGCGGATCGAGCGCGAGTGGCAGAGCGTCCGGGCGAGCATTTGGGGAACCGCCCGGCGACTCGAGCTGGTTCTGTTTATGGTGTTCGTGTTGGCTGCTACGGTAAGCTTGTGGTGGGTCGCCGGCGGTGGCGAAACGAACGCGTGGGAGTTCTCAGAGACGCGGATACATGAACTCTACGGACGCTGAACGTGAACCCAACCAGGGCAAGCGGCGGAGTCAGGCCGGCATGGGGATAGGCGAGGCCTACGCCATACTGGGCCTTGAGTCCGGTGCCAGCCCGCAACAGGTTCACGCTGCCTATCGACGGCTCGCTCTGAAGTATCATCCCGACCGCAACCCCGGCCACGAAAACCTCGAGCATTTCAAGCGATTGGCGGCAGCCTACCGATTGCTGCGGAACAAATTCCGGCTTGATCGGACTGATTCGCAGCTGGTCCGCGGCGTGTGCGATCGCTGCGGCGAGTACGCCGTAGTGCACCAGACGCTGGATGGAAGCCGTTCCTGTGCGACCTGTCTGAGCTTCTTCAACCGGCGCCCGCTCCTGCCTGCTCCGACCATCACCATCGTCACTTGCGCCACAACCATCGTTCTGCTCGCGCTGGCTCTGGGCTGCCTCCTGGCAGGATTGATCCTCTCAAGTCCCGGGTACCTGCTCATGACCATCGTGTTGGGGGTCAGCGCGCTGGTCAGTTTGGCTGTGACCTGCGTGACTGTGGTTTACACGGCCGATCCACATCACCTGTCGAGAAGGCGAACATAGATCTGGCTGGCTGGGGAACCTACCGTCTGCGCGCAGAGGTCGCGCGCATGAATGTTGAGCCTTCGATACTTCCGCGAGACAACTGAGGCTTTACGAGGCCGCGGTCATGCGCGACGTGATCTCGCGTCGCATGGATCCGCGATATGGGCTCGGCGAGCCGGACTGCCGTGCGCTGGCAGGGGAAAATGCCTGAGCCAGGAGTTCAGCCACGGAGAGCCGTTGTGACGATGTCGGCGTGCAACCGTTCTTGCTGCAGCCCGTCAGGCCTTTGCACTGGACACACATGATCGGCTCTCCTTTGGCGTTTGGAAGACAACCGCTATATCGGCCGCCACCCATTAGTAGCATTAATGCTGTGATTAGTCAATCGAAAACTGGCCTCCGAATAATCCGGACCTACTGAGCATCATTATACAATAACATGCTCGTGATTATTTTCACTATTAGTATTTCTCATAAGTGGCGACTCGACAGAACCTCGGCGGGCCAGTCTACGACGTTGGCAAGGACACACGATCGGGATGTGAGACTCAAGACTTCAGCGAGCGAAGCGCATCCTCAGCCGCAGCGATGGTCGCATCGATCTGCTCAAACGTGTGAGCCACAGACATGAACATCACTTCGTACTGGGACGGGGCCAGGTAGACGCCCCGTTCCAGCATGGCATGGAAGAACTTGGCGTAGAGTTTGGTGTCGCTCCGGGCAGCCGACGACCAATCCGTCACTGGGCCGGGCTGGAAAAACACCGTGGCCATGCTGCCCACCCGGTTTTGGGTGATCGGCACACCAGCGTGACGGGCGGCTGCCTCGAGGCCTTCGGCAAGCCGAGCAGCACGCATCTCGAGTTGCGAGTAGAAGCCTTTCTCGTGGACGGCCTGGAGCGTGGCCAAGCCGGTCGCCATCGCCAGCGGATTGCCTGAGAGTGTGCCCGCCTGATACACAGGACCGAGCGGGCTGAGCTTGTCCATGATCTCGGCCCGGGCACCGTATGCGCCGACGGGCAGCCCACCGCCGATGACTTTGCCCAGACAGGTGATGTCCGGGGTCACGCCGTAGAGCTGCTGGGCCCCGCCCAGGCCGACGCGGTAGCCGGTCATGACTTCGTCAAAGATCAGCAGCGACCCGTGATCGGTACAGAGCTTACGCAGCTCGGCGAGGAATCCCTCGATGGGAGGAACGCACCCCATATTTCCGGCCACCGGCTCGATCAGGACGCCGGCGATCTTCTTGCCGTGCTGGGCGAAGATTTGCCGAATGGCATCCACGTCGTTGTATGGGGCCACGATGGTGCACGACGTGACGGCCTCAGGCACGCCGGCCGATGAAGGCGTTGCGAATGTCGCCAAGCCGGACCCGCCCTTGACGAGTAGCGAATCGGCATGGCCGTGGTAACAGCCCTCGAATTTCACGATATAGTCGCGACCCGTGAATCCGCGGGCCAGCCGAATCGCGCTCATGGTGGCCTCGGTGCCGGAGTTCACGAAGCGAATCTTTTCCATCGATTCGAAGTCGCCGAGAATGCACTCGGCCAGACGGGTCTCGATCTCGGTCGGCGCTCCGTACGACCAACCCTTGTCGAGTGCCTTGCTGGCCGCAGCGGCTACACGCTCGTCGGCATGGCCCAGGATCATGGGTCCCCACGATCCGACGTAGTCGATGTACTCGTTGCCGTCCATGTCCACCAGGACGGCCCCCTTCGCCCGAGCGATGAACAACGGTGTGCCGCCTACCGCCCCGAATGCGCGAACGGGGGAATTGACGCCGCCGGCCAGCACCTTCCTGGCGCTCTCGTATGCTGCGGCGGACTTTTCGGTAGAACGGGTCGGCGTTTGTGGATTGTCTGCGTTTTCGGCCATGTTCCTGATCATATCCCAATCGCTGCGGACATGCGACCAGTCTTCCGGAGTCGGCTTGGTTCGACAAATTGAGCCTACTAGTAGCCCTCACCACGGCCTGATGCCCATATGTAGTGGCTGGCATTTTGAGACCACAGTGGTACAATCTGCCCCGCTCGGAGGCTGATGAAACACTCTTGTAACCTCTGATAAATCATGTTTTTAACGCGACTGTTCGAAGGGGTCGCCCTCCGCACAGCAGCGAGGCAGACGCAAACAGCATGGGGAATTTCAGCGACCGCAGTTGGAGCGACGTCCTGGTTCACGTCCGCAACCACCGCCCGGAATTGTTCCGGTCGTGGTTCAACAACATTGAACCTGTGGACCTGCAGAACGGTGTCATCCGCGCCCGGCCGTCCACCCGCAGTCACTACGAGTACCTGAGCCGCGAATGCCAATCCGCCTTTACCGAGGCCGCCCAACACGTGACCGGCCGGCTGGTCACGGTGATGTTCGAGGAACCCGCCGAGGGCCCCGAGCCTGAAGCACCGCTGTCGTTCGAGGAAGACGCCGACCAGATCAAGCTTAGCCCGGACTACCGGTTCGAGCACTTCGTCACCGGTCCGTGCAACCGGCTGGCTCACGCCGCCTGCATCGCCGTCGCCGAAAATCCGGGGCGAGTCTACAACCCGCTGTTCGTGCACGGTAGCGTCGGGTTGGGCAAGACGCACCTGTTGCAGGCCACCTGCCATGCGATCAAGGATCGCCAGAGCGATGCGCGCATCTTGTACATTTCCTGCGAAACATTCGTGAACCACTTTATCGAGGCGGTGGAGCGCGGCGCCGTTCACCAGTTTCGATACCACTACCGGCACGTGGATGCGCTGGTGATCGACGACATTCAGTTCCTGGCCGACCGTGAGCGGACGCGTGAGGAGTTCTTTCACACGTTCAACACGCTCTACCAGTCGCAAAAGCAAATCATCATCTCGGCGGACGAGTCGCCGGCGAACATTCCGAGTCTCGAAGAGCGGCTGGTCAGCCGGTTTAACGGGGGGCTGGTCGTGCGGATCGATGCGCCGTGTCTGGAAGTCCGCATGGCCATTCTCCGTAAGAAGGCCCGGTTACGTTGCGTGGAACTGCCGGAAAACGTCGTCCACCACGTTGCCGCCAACGTGACCGGCAACACCCGCGAACTGGAAGGGGCGCTGCTGAAAGTGATCGCGCTCAGCCAGCAGTACGGCGGCGTCATCAACCTCGATGTGGCTCGCCAGGCGATCGGCGATCACGTCCCCGACCAGGTCAAGCCGATCACCATCACCGACATTCTCAACGTGGTCACCGCCCATTTCGGCGTGCGAGCCGCCGACCTGCAGGGCAAGCGCCGCAGCCGGTCGATCGCGTTTCCGCGGCAGGTGTGCATGTATCTCGCTCGCGAGCTGACGTCGCTCAGCCTCGAGGAGATCGGCGGCTACTTCGGCGGCCGCGACCACACGACCGTTCTACACGCCGCCCGGACCATCAGCGAGCAGAAGAAACGGGACAGCGAACTCAGCGCCACGCTGGCCGGCATGATCCGGACGCTGCGACCGGTGGATTGACCCGACCGCTGCCGGCGGGCAACTCGTCCGCCTGCTCTTGCCGACGGCACGCCCACACAGGCGATCAGGACGCCTGTCCGCCGAGGTTTCCGGTACGGCCGGCGCGGGCTGGATGAGGGGTCTGGCCGGTCCTTCCGACCGGGGTTCCGCCTGTCGGCAAAGTGTGGATAAGTTGTCGCGTTTACGGTATCTTAGAACGCATATTACGAGCTCAGACCGATGGTGGGTCTACGCCCGGGCAGGGCCTGGCGCGAAGGCCGGGGTTACCAACACGTTATCCACGGCCAGTATCGGAGAATCCCGATACGTAAACGACTGTTATGGAATGATTTACGCATTTCAGTCGCCAGGGTGCTGTCATAATCCACAGCACCCAACTTCGCTTCCAGACCTTTACATGAGAAATCAATTAATACAGAACCCAACAGAAGGAGCGTCGCACTCATGCATGTGATCATCAGCCGAAGTGCTTTGCTCGAAGTTCTGGGAGCTGCGTCCAGCGTGGCAGCGACGCGGACCACCAAGGAAGTCCTCAAGTGCGTACGCCTGACCACGAAGGACGATACGCTGGTCCTGGGTGCGACGGACCTGGAAGTTGCGCTTCGAGTCGAGATTCGGCAGGTGCAGATCAAGAAGAAGGGCGACCTGCTGATACCGGCTGACAAGCTCACGCAGATCGCTCGTGAATGTACCGACGACACGCTGACGCTGGAGTCCGACGAGCAGGTCTGCCACATTCGCGGTCAGGACAGTCATTTCGAGATTTACGGGCACGATCCGCGGGAGTTTCCTCCCGTGCCGGAGCTGGAGGGTCAGCCGGACGCCGAAATCGAGGCGGCCACGCTGCTCGAACTGATCAACAAAACGCTGTTCGCGGTGGCCAAGGAGAACACGCGTTACGCGATTAACGGGATTCTCTGGCAGAAGGCCGGCAAGAAGCTGGTGCTGGTTTCGACGGACGGGCGTCGGCTGGCCCGGGCGCAGGGTCCGGCCGAAGGCACCGGCGGCGGTGATACGCAGATGATCGTGCCCGCAAAAACCGTCCAGGTTCTCCAGCGGGTGCTCGGCCACGCCGAAGGCAAGGCTGCCGTCCGTTTCGCCGGCAACCAGGTGGTGGTGCGAGCGGATTCCTACGTGGTCAGCTCCGCCTTGGTGGAGGGTCACTTCCCGCAGTACGAGGAGGTGATTCCCAAGGACAACGACAAGAAGGTCGAGCTCGACACGGAAGAGTTTCTGAGCGCGGTGCGGCGGGCGGCTCTGCTCACCAACGAGCAGTCCAAGGGTGTGCGGCTCAAGTTCGACGACAACCAACTGATTCTGTCGAGCCGGGCCCCCGAACAAGGCGAGGCCACGATCTCCATGAAGATCGAGTACACGGCGGCTCCCGTCGAGATCGGTTTCAACCCGCTGTTTCTGACCGAGGCGTTGCGGGTGGCCAACGCGCCGACGATCACGCTGGAAATGAAGGACGGCAACCGCCCGGGCGTGTTCCGCGCGGGGCCGAGCTTCCTGTACGTGGTCATGCCGGTGAACTTGGCTTAGACGAGCGTGACCGGTGGAAAAGCTGTCGGACAAACAATTAAAATACATTCAGGGAAACCTCGACGGCCGCGTGGCGCGTCGAGCCCCGGTTGCCGTCGGCCAGATCGCCGCGGACTTGCTGCGATCCGAGCAGATGAGCGGGCCGGCGTGGCGCCGCCGGCTGGTGGCCGTGCTGAGCGAGCACGGCCAGGACCTCCTGGAGCATGCCTCCATTCTCGGTGTGCGCGACGGCGTGCTGAAGCTGCACGTCGCCGAGCCGGCCTTGATGTACCGGTTGCGAGTGGCCTGGGAGCAACGCCTGCTCGCCCTGTTGCGGGCGCAACTTCCCGAATCGGGAATTCACTCGATCCGATTCATCGCCGGCCCCACACCGTCGGGCTGATGCGGTTCTTGGGGAGACCGCAGGTTGCCCGGATTGTCAGGAAAACGAGAGCCAATGAGCGAAGACGATATCAAAAACACTTTGACTTCCATACCTGCGTCTGAATCTGTTGTGTCCGCCGATAGTGAAGCCGCCCAGGAGACCGGCCACGACTACGACGAGAACAGCATCCGCGTACTGGAGGGGCTGGAGGCCGTGCGCAAGCGTCCGGCCATGTACATCGGCGATACCGGCGTGACCGGCCTGCACCACCTGGTGTACGAGGTGGTGGACAATTCGATCGATGAGGCACTGGCGGGCCATTGCAACAAGATCACCGTCGTGCTGGGCGCGGACGGAAGCTGCAGCGTGCAGGACAACGGCCGCGGCATTCCGGTCGGGCCGATGAAGCATTCGGATCCCAAGATCGACGGCAAGCCCGCGGTCGAGGTGGCCATGACCGTGTTGCACGCGGGCGGCAAGTTCGATCGCGAAGGCTACAAGTACTCCGGTGGTCTGCACGGCGTCGGAGTCAGCGTGGTCAACGCCCTGTCGGAGTGGATGCGCGTTCAGGTCCGCCGCGAGGGCAAGGTTCACGAGATGAGCTTCGAGCGTGGCCACACCACCAGCCCGCTCCGCGTGATCGGCGATAGCAGCACGACGGGTACCCGCGTGATGTTCAAGCCGGATCCCGAGATCTTCGCCGACTGTGAGTTCAAGTACGAGACGCTCCGCAACCGGCTCCGCGAGCTGGCCTATCTCAACAACAGCGTCGAGATCACGCTGCGCGACGAGCGCACGTCGACCGAGGACACCTTCCTGTTCGTGGACGGGCTGCGCGAGTTCGTGCGGCACATGAACGAAGGGAAGGAGCCGCTGCATCCCCACGTGATCTCCATTCATGCCGAGGATCCCGAGAACCGGCTGATGGTGGACATCGCGCTGCAGTGGAACGACGGCTATACCGAGAACGTCTCCTGCTTCGCCAACAACATCCGCAACATCGACGGCGGTACGCACCTGTCGGGCTTTCGAGCGGCGCTCACTCGCACGATGAACAACTATGCCCGCAAGGAAAACCTCCTGAAGGGCAACCTGGTTACCCAAGGCGAGGACTTCCGCGAAGGTCTCACCGCGATCATCAGCGTGAAGGTGCCTGAACCTCAGTTCGAGGCTCAGACCAAGGTTCGGCTCATGAACCCGGAGGTCGAGTCGTTTGTCACGCAGGTGATGAACGAGAAGTTCGCCACTTTCCTCGAGGAAAACCCGGCCGAAGCCAAGAAAATCGTGCTGAAGGGCATCCAGGCGGCTCAGGCCCGCGAGGCGGCTCGCAAGGCTCGCGAACTGACGCGCAAGAGTGCCCTCAGTTCGGGTGGCATGCCCAGCAAGTTGTGGGATTGCCGCACCAAGGAGCCCGACGCCGGCGAGCTGTTCATCGTCGAGGGACAAAGCGCAGGTGGCAGCGCCAAGACCGGCCGGGACAGCATGTTCCAGGCTATTCTGCCCCTCAAGGGCAAGATCCTCAACGTGGAGAAGGCCCGCATCGACAAGATGCTGAGCCACGAGGAGATTCAGACACTGATCGTGGCGGTTGGTTGTGGCATCGGGGCCGACGAATTCGACGTCACCAAGCGGCGCTACGGCAAGATCATCGTGATGTGCGATGCCGACGTGGACGGCAGCCACATCCGGACGCTCTTGCTGACGTTCTTCTTCCGGCACATGCTGCCGCTGGTCGAACAGGGTCATATATATGTGGCGCAGCCGCCGTTGTATTTGCTCAAGAAGGGCAAACGTTCCGAGTACGTGCGGAATGACGCGATTCTCAACCGCCGGCTGACCGAATGGGGTCTGGACGACACTCGCTTGATCATTCGCCAGCCCGGTGCACCGGACCGCGAGATCAGCGGTCAGGCCTTGGCTGACGTGTTCGCCCTCGTGGACGGGATGGTACAGAAATCCCGTCAGTTGCGCCGACGTGGGATCGAGATGCGGGATCTCCTGCTGCGGCATGCGGACGAGAACGGCCGGTTGCCGATCTTCCGGGCCATGGTCTATCGGCCCAACCAGCCGGAAGCCGTCGAGTACTACGGCTATAGCGACGAGGATTTCAAGCAGTTGGCCACTGAGGAACGCAATCGCTGCGGCGAGGTGGAGATCGTCGACGCCGGCTCTGGTTTGGTTCCGACGACCAACGGGGCCAAGGAGCATCGCATCGTCCGCATCGACTTGACGGAGTCCCGTGCGTTGCAGGAGGCCGTGAGCCGCCTGCGGGAAGCCGGCTTGAGCGTGGACGATTACTTTGCCGAGCGCATCGAGAACGTGGACGGCACGCTGCCGCCGGCACGGTTCCTCGTCAAGCACGCCGACAATGAGCCCGTTGAACTCGACAATCTGCAGGAACTGGTTGATGCCGTTCGCAAAATCGGAGCGGCTGGGGCGGAGATTCGCCGGTTCAAAGGCTTGGGCGAAATGAATGCCGAGCAGCTCTGGGCCACCACCATGGATCCAGCGGCCCGTTCACTGCTGAAAGTGGTGATCAGCGCGGACGGCGACGACATCGAGCAGGTGGCAGTGGATGCGGAGGAAGCCAACCGGATCTTCTCCATTCTCATGGGCGATGATGTCGAAGCGCGGCGACAATTCATCGAGGCCAACGCCTCGCTGGTGAAGAACCTCGATATCTAGAATGACGAAGTCCGAATGACGAATGTCGAACGAAAGCTATGAGCTGTGAGCCGGACCGGTGGCCCGCAGCCGCCGGGTCTCATTCGGGCTTCGACATTCATTCGTCACTCGTCATTGCCTCCCGAGGAGGGCTCCATGCAGGTTCGGAAAGCGGTCATCACGGCGGCCGGTCGCGGCTCGGCGGATTTTCCCGCTTGGACCTCCGCTCATCAGGCCATGCTGCCCATGGTCGACCGAGACGGGCTGGTCAAGCCGGTGGTGCAGATCATTGCCGAAGAGGCTCTCGACAGCGGTATCGAAGAGATTTGTCTGGTGACCGCACCGGGCGACGAGGCGGTTTATCGTTCACATTTTCAGACGCTGGCCCGCCGTCTCGCCACCGGCGGCGAAGGCAAAGCCACCCAGGAGCAGCAGCGACGGTTGGCCGATTTCGAGCGGCGGTTGAGTTTTGCCGTTCAGGACAAGCCCGAGGGTTACGGTCACGCCGTCTGGTGCGCCCGTGAATTCGTCGGTGGCGAGCCGTTTCTGCTGCTGGTCAGCGATCACCTGTATGTTTCCGGCGAGGCCCGCCGCTGTGCCCGGCAGGTGATCGATCTGGCCGTCGCGCAGGATTGTGCCGTGGCTGCTGTTCAGGCCACTCGCGAGCATCTCATCCACCAGTACGGGACGGTGGCCGGCAAGCGGGTGAGTGGACTATCGAACACGTTCCAGATCGAACATATCCTCGAGAAGCCGACGCCCACGGCAGCCGAGCAATTGCTGCACGTACCCGGCTTGCGTGTCGGCCATTACCTCTGTTTCTTCGGCATCCACGTGCTCACACCCACCATCTTCAGCATTCTTGACGAGCACGTGGAACGATCGCGGCGACAGGGTGAGGAGATTCAGCTCACGCCGGCGTTGCAGGAGTTGGCCCGCTCGGAGAAGTACCTCGCGGTTCAGACCAACGGCCGTCGATACAACATCGGTGTGAAATTCGGATCGCTGGAGGCTCAGATTGCACTCGCCATGGCCGGACGCGATCGCGATGAGCTGCTCATTCGGCTGATGGAACTGCTCCTGCAGGCGGGCGTGCGCAATGACGAGTGACGAGAAGAAGCTGTGGGCTATGAGCTCTGAGATGTGAGCTGTAAGCCGGAGAATCGGGACGAGATTGGGCCGGCAATTCATTCGTCATTCGGATTTCGTCATTCGTCAGGCATCGTGGGTGAGCGACGACCATGTCAATCCTGGTTGATACGATCACGAGCAGCGATCCGCAGATTCGCAATCGGCCGTTAGCGGGGCTGCTGGCTCGACTGAGTGTGACTGAGATCCTGGGCGAGTGCGAGGAACTCGAACGGTTTCGCCGGGGCTGCGAGAACCTCTACGAGCGCGTGCGGGCATGCCTGTTTCTGGCGGCGGCATACCGGTTTCACATTCAGGAAGCGCAGGGCATCAACCCGCTGGGCACCGTGCCGTTCGAAGGCTACGTCGATCTGCTGGAGCGGCGCTTCGAGCAGGCCATCAAGCGATTTCGCGCTGCCATGCACGAGACCGGGCCCAACGGGGCGGTGATCAGCGCGCTGGCGCGGGCGTATAATCAGCTCGGGTTTCAAACGCTCACCGATCAGGTGCGCCGCAGCGTCCGAGGCTCGCGCGGCAACCAGTGGATGTTCCGCGTCGGGCATCAGGCCGATCATCCGCTGCGGATTCGCCGTGAGCTTCTGCAACGGAGCGGCTTGACGTACCCGATTCTCTGCGAGCGCACGCCCGTGCGGATGGACCTGTCGCACAGCGGCTGGTCCGACATCTTCTTCTTGGGCATGGACTATCCCGAAGGGGCGCGGGTGGTCAACGTGTCGGTGGACCTTGGCGTTTATCGCCGCGACGCCGACGTGCGGCCGCCAGTGGAGACGTATGTGCGCGTGCTGGAAGAGCCGCTCTTGCGGTTGACCAGCATCGATCTGGAAGACACCCGCGACATCACGCAGCTCGACGATCTGTTCAACTTCGGCAGCGATTACTTGAGCCTGCTCAAGGCTGGCATCATCGCCTCGGGTCTGATCCCGCCGTCGTTTGAGGGTTCCGGCCAGTCGCTGGCCGAGATCTTGGCCCGAACGGTCGGTCCGGGGTTGGGTCTGGAACTGGTTACGAAGGTAAACGACATTCCGAAGGGCTCGCGGTTGGCGGTCTCGACCAATTTGCTCGCGTCGATCGTGGCGGTCCTCATGCGAGTCACCGGCCAGACCAGGAATCTCGAAGGCGGACTGGAGGAGTCCGAGCGACGCCTTGTTGCGTCGCGAGCCATCCTGGGCGAATGGCTGGGCGGCTCCGGCGGTGGTTGGCAGGACTCAGGCGGGACATGGCCGGGCATCAAGATCATTCGCGGCGCTGAAGCTCGACCGGGCGATCCGGAGTACGGCGTGAGCCGTGGTCGATTATTGCCCGAGCATGAGGTGCTGGGGCCCGATCGCGTCAGTCCACAGGTTCGCGAGTTGTTTGCCTCCAGCGTCGTGCTGGTGCACGGCGGCATGGCCCAGGACGTCGGGCCCATCCTCGAGATGGTGACCGAAAAGTACCTCCTGCGCAGCGGTCCTGAGTGGCAGGCGCGCCAGGAGATGCGCGGTATCTTCGATGCCATCATCGACGGCTTGCAGGCAGGCGATCTCAAGGCAGTCGGCGCCAATACCACGCGCAACTGGGACGGGCCGCTCAAGACCATCATTCCCTGGGTGACCAACCGGTTCACGGAAACCATCATTCGCGACGCTCGCGCCCGGCTGAAGGAGGACTTCTGGGGTTTCCTGATGCTCGGCGGGATGTCCGGCGGCGGCATGGCGTTTTTCGTCAATCCTCGGCGGCAGGCCGCCTTCCGCGACGAAATCCTCGAGATCATGAACCGGGCGAAGAGCGAGCTGTGCGACGCAATCCCATTCGCCATGGATCCGGTGGTGTACAACTTCCGGATCAACGATTACGGCACGGTGGCCACGCTGCGACAAGGGCATCAGGCCATCATGCCGCCCCGTTATTATGCCGTGCAGGTGCCGGCTTTGACACGGTTGGAGCGCGACAAGGTGTCCATGCTGCGGCGAGCGGATCTGGACAACTTCACCAGCCGCGGCGGCACGCCCGACGAACTGATCCGCGTGCTGCGGGTCATGGTGAATCACCTGTTCCCGTCGCCGGGCAACGCGCCGGCCGAGGGTCGTGCCGAGTGGGCTGCCGAGCTGGACCGCATCAAGCGCGAGAACGGATTCGATGCCGTACAGCATGAGCGCATCCGCGAGGATCTTCGCCGCGGGCGTATCGGTTTGGCCCGCAATCGCCTGCCCGCATCGACGGAGATCGTTGATGTGCAGAGTGGTGACTTCATCGACGCCCAATCCGGCGCGCCGGACAAAGCCGTCCAGGTCGGCAAGGATGCGATTCGCCGCGGTGAGGTGGCGGTGGTCTCGCTGGCCGCCGGCGTCGGTTCGCGCTGGACGCACGGGGCGGGTGTGGTCAAGGCGGTCAACCCCTTCGTCATGATCGATGGCGCGCACCGCTCGTTCATGGAGCTGCATCTGGCCAAGAGCCGCCGAACGAGTCGAACATACGACACTACAATTCCACACGTTTTCACAACCAGCTTTCTGACCCACGGGCCGATCGAAAAGCACCTCGCGCTGGCGAACAATCACGGCTACCCGGGGCCAGTGTATCTGTCGCCCGGCCGATCCATCGGCCTTCGCATGGTGCCCATGGTTCGCGACCTGCGTTTCCTGTGGGAGGAGCTTCCGCAAGAAACACTCGACGAGCAGAAGCAGAAGGTTCGTGATGACGTTCGCCAAGCCTTGATCAACTGGGCCCAGTCGCGGGGTGAGGCCAGCGACTATGTGGACAACGTGCCCGGTCAGTGCTTCCACCCGCCGGGCCACTGGTACGAGCTGCCGAACATGCTGCGTAACGGCGTTCTCGCCCGTATGCTGGCCGACCAGCCGAGTCTAAAGTACCTGATGGTCCACAACATTGACACGCTGGGAGCCGATGTCGATCCGGGCGTACTGGGGCTGCACATTCTGGGCGAGAATGCGGTAACGTTTGAGGTCATCGGCCGGCGCATCGACGATCGCGGCGGCGGTCTGGCTCGGGTGAACGGGAAAGTGCGTCTGCTGGAAGGACTTGCCCAGCCCAGCGAGGCCGACGAGTTTCGGCTGAGCTTTTACAACTCCAACACCGCATGGGTGGACATTGACCGCTTCCTGGCGCTGTTCGGTATCAACCGGGCGATGCTCTCGGGCCCGCAGGAGTTGTTGGCCGAGCGCGTGCGCGAGGTGTCCAGCCGCGTGCCCACGTATGTGACCATCAAGGACGTCAAGCGCCGCTGGGGTCACGGCCAGGAAGACGTCTTTCCCGTCTGCCAAACAGAGAAGCTCTGGACGGACATCACCGCACTGCCCGACGTGCGCTGCGCGTTTGTGGCTGTCTCACGCCGGCGAGGTCAACAACTGAAGGATGTTGCCCAGCTTGATCCGTGGGTCAACGACGGCTCGCTCGCGTACGTGCGAAGCCTCTGTGACTTCGGTTGATTGACCACAAACAAGAAATGGAGCTCGACTCCGAACCATCCTTACGAACGCGAGCTGCCTGGGCTGAGCAGGGTCTGGACGGATTCACACGATGTACCAACGATGCGGATGGTCTTGCGAGGATTTGTCAGGCCCGATTCGACGGTGACCTGCTGGACGCGGACGCCCAACGATTTGGCAATGAGCTTGCGGACGGCCTCGTTGGCAGCGCCGCGCTCAGGGGCGGCTGACACCGTTACCTTCAACGCACCGTCGAGCTCACCAACGATCCGGTCACGCGACGACTTGGGTACGACCTTCACATCGAGCAGAACATCTTTGCCTTGTTGCGTGAGCTGTAGCATGGACTGATTTGTGCGAACGTGTGAGAGTGATAAAGTGAGAAAGGTGCCGTCTACGTTGCCCTTTCCTACGTTCTCACTTTCTCACATTCTCACTACCTGATTTTCAACACCACCAGCGTGACATCGTCCAACCGGTCCGCCAAACCGCGGAACCGTCGCAGGTCCCAATTGAGATTCTGCACGATGCGTTCGGCCGGCTGATCGGCATAACGCAGGAGCGACTCGGCCAGGCGCTGACGTCCGTACGACTCGTCGGCGAAGTTGAGAGCTTCCACCACGCCGTCGGTGTATAACAGAATGATGTCGCCGCTTTGCAGCTCGACGATGCCGCGTTCGAACGTGGCCGTATAATCCACACCCAGCACCATCCCGCCGGTCTCGAGGTAGGTGATCTTGCCATCGCGCAGATGCATGGGCGGGTCATGACCCGCGTTGCAGTAGGTCAGCCGCCGGCCGTCGGGCGTGATCACACCATAGAACGCCGTGGTGAACTCGCCGATGGTCGTGTCACGGCACATGTGGCGGTTCACCTCGGCCATGATCACGTCTACGTCATACGTCACATACGCGTACACGCGCAGCGCCGACCGCAGCGAGGCCATCAGCAGCGAAGCAGGCACGCCTTTGCCCGACACGTCGGCGATGCCCACGCCGAGGTTGTCCTGCGGCAACTGGATCAGGTCGTAGAAGTCGCCGCCTACGCGATAGGTCGGACGATACAGCGCGCCGATTTCCACTTGCTTGCAGTCCGGCGCCTTGCGCGGAATCATTCGGCGCTGCACGTCGCCGGCGTAAGCGATTTGGCGGGCGTAACGTTCGGCCTCGATGGCCTCGGCCAGGAGGCGGGCGTTGACGATCGCCGCCGCGGCCTGTGATGCCACCGCCTGAAGCAGGCTTTCCTCGTACGGCGTGAACGTATGCGGCTCGCCAGTATACACGCGGATCACGCCCACGGCCTTGCCGCGATAGATCATTCCACAGACCAGCCCACTGACGATGCCTTCCTTGCGAGCTTGCTCCGGATAGCGCACCCGCGGGTCGTTGGGCATGTCGGCGATGCGGACCAGTTCGCCGTGGATGGCCGCCTGATCGATCGGGTTCTCGTCGACGCTGACCGGCCCCTTGTCGAGGTACTCCCACGAGAGGTTGTGCACGGCCTTGATACTGAGCGAGCCGCTGGCCTCGTCGAGCATCCGGATACTGCACGCCTTGGTCTTCATAACCTCACAGACCATGCGGGCGGTCTTGTCCAGGATCTCCTTGAGATCGAGCGAGCCGGCGAACAAACCGGCAATGTTGTAGACGACGCTCAGCTCCTCGATACGTCGCCGCAGGTCCTCGTCCTGGGCGCAGAGGCTCGCGAAGAGCTCGACCAAGACGGCACCGAGATTGCGAATGGCCTCGGCCTGAGCGGCGGTCCAGCAGGGTAGCTCGCGGGCCGCCTGAAGCAGGGCGTCGCGATCGAGGCCGGTGGCGGCGGCCATCTCGGCGACCACCGAGTCGGGCAGCGGCTGGCGCGGCCGATCACCGAGCGTCAGCGTACCCACACGAGCGCCGGTGCGGATAACCGGTACGGCGAACCGACCCAGATAACCGCGATCCAACAACCGTCTGGCGGGCAGGGCATTCTCCGCCGCGGCGGCCTGCCGGTGAGCATTTTCGACAAACTGTCGGCCCACCGGCGTTTCGATCAGTTGGCGCATGAAACTGCTGCCGGTGATGGGGCCGACCACGATCTCGTTGTTCTGGTTGAAAAGAATGACCGTGGTGGCCGTCGCTTCGGCGAACACGCCCAGGGATCGGTGCAGCGACTGCCCGGACAGGGTGGACAACAGGTGATCGGCACAAAATTCGGCAGCGCACATGTCTTGTCGTCCTGTAGACCCCCGGGCTTGGTTCGAGGTTGGTGGGATTATACGGGAACTCACAGGCGCGGCAAAGCTACGGCGGGTCAGGGCGGCCCCGAGGCAGGTCCGCCTGTGAAGCCGGCGGCGCTGTTAGGCTATGAAGCTCTGAGCTGTTGGCAAGAGCGAGGAGAGGCCGTCGAGTCAGAGAGTCTCTCTGCGCCCCGGCGTCACGGTAATGCAGTCCTGTAGGTCTGGCTTACAGCTTATAGCTCATAGCTCTTCCGTCACCGCTTGTAGAACGTGTTTCCGCGGTAAGTGTACTTGCTGAGGCGGTTGTTGACGTAGAGCGACTCGAGGATGAACTCGGCGGCACTGGCGAGGGCGGCCGGTTCGTCGGCGGGTAAGCCGGCTTTGGCGCAGACGGCACGGCTCTCGCGAATGAGGCCTCGCACCTTCTCGGCCGAAGCGACCAAGTCCTCCGAAGCAATATCGTCGCCGATCTCCACGTTCGTCTTGCCGCCCTGGAACTGCTGCACGATGGCGTCGAGCTCGTCCACGTCGACGTACTTGGCCGCAACATTCTTCACTGCCTCACCCAGCAAGGCGGTGATGAGCTTGTCCTCGCCCTGCTCATCCTCGGCGAGCATGAGTTCGATCTTGCCGCGGCAACTGGCGTTGATGTTCGCCAGGTCGCTCACGCGCGGCATGACCTGCGGTTCGCCGAGAACGATGCCGCGACGCTCGGCGTTGGAGACCAGCGTCTCCATGCAGGTGATCGACGCGCGGACGGACACGCCCGACTGCTGATTCACGTGCGGACTGGTCCGGGCCAGCCGCACGAACTCTTCCACCACTTCGGCCATGAACCGAGGAACGACCACCTTGGGCCCCTGCCCATCGCGCTCGATCCAGGCGTTCTCGGCGGTGATGGCCATCGATTCCTCGATAGTGCGCGGGTAGTGCGTGCGGATGACCGACCCGATGCGGTCCTTGAGCGGCGTGACGATACGGCCGCGGTTGGTGTAGTCCTCCGGGTTGGCGCTGAAGACCATGTACACGTCCAGCGGCAGTCGCACGGGAAAGCCGCGGATCTGCACGTCACGCTCCTGCAGGACGTTGAACAAACCCACCTGAATCCGCGGGGCCAGGTCGGGCAGCTCGTTGATGGCGAAGATGCCGAGATTGCTGCGCGGGATGAGCCCGAAGTGCATGACCGACTCGTCGGCGAGGTACCGGCCTTCGGCGTGTTTCACCAAGTCGATCTCGCCGAGCAGGTCGGCGATGGTGACATCGGGCGTGGCTAGCTTCTCCTGGTAGCGATCGTCACGATGAATCCAGCGGATGGGTGTCTCGTCGCCCTTCTCGGCAATGATGGCCCGCGACTGGCGGAACATGGGGGCGACCGGGTCGTCGGGCAGATCGGCGTCGGCGACCACCGGCCGGTACTCGTCGAGCAGGCTGGTCAGGGCGCGAAGCATGCGCGTCTTGGCCTGGCCGCGCAGGCCGAGAAAGAGCATGTCGTGGCGGCTCAGGATGGCGTTGACGATCTGCGGAATGACGGTGTCGTCGTAGCCGATGATGCCGGGAAACAGAGGCTCGCCCGCGCGGAGCTTGCGGATGAGGTTGTCGCGCATTTCATCCCGGATGGAACGCGGGCGGTAGCCGTTTGCTTTCAGATCACCCAGTGTCGAAGGTCGATTCATCGGAGTTCTCGCTTGTCCGCCCCGGTCTGACCACCCGTCCGAGGCACACCGGATGGTAAGAGCCGGCGGAACCGAATTCCAACCGCGGATCTGCGGCCGGTCGGGTACAATTCATATGTGCCGACTCGTTCGTGATGTGTGGAGCGGTCGCATGTACGGTCACTTGCTTCGCAGCGTGCGTCTGGTGGGCGGCCTGGTCGCCGGCCGAGTCCTCGGCAGGCCAATGGTGCTGTCGCACCTGGTCACCGCCCGCTGCCCCTGCCGATGCGAGACCTGCTTGTGGCGCGGGTTGTCCGGCGAGGAAGAGGAGTTGACCGTCGCCGAGATTGCCCGAGTCTACCGCGACGCCGCACGCTGCGGCCTGCGGGTCAACTCCATCTGGGGAGGCGAACCGCTGATCCGCCGCGACCTGCCGGCCATTCTCCAGGCCTCGCGGGACGCCGGGCTGTGGAACGTGTTGATCGCCAGCGGCTACCGCTTTCACGAGCGGTTCGAGGAAGTCGTACCGCAACTGGACGTGGCCATCTTCTCGCTCGATCACTTGGGCGAGCGGCACGACGCCATGCGCGGCCAGCCCGGCCTGTTCGACGCCGTGTGCACTGCCATTCGCCGCATGCGGTCCGAAGTGCCCGAAAAACGGGTGTTCATCAACACGGTCGTGAGCCGTCTGAATGTGGACATCGTGCCGCGGTTGGCTCGGCTGGCCAGGGAATTGGGGACGCCGATCTACTTCAACCCCATGGAGACCGGGATGCTGGGCGGGCCGGAGAGCGCCACGGCCAAAGAGGACTTGGCCTTGGATGATGCCGGGCTGTCGGAGCTGGCGCGGCGGCTCATCGTGCTCAAGGGCCGCGGCTACCCTGTGGCGAACAGCTACACGTTGCTGCGTGGCTTTCTTGGCGGCAAGCAGCCGTACCGGTGCCATGCCCGCAAGGTCTTCCTGGAACTGCGGCCGAACGGCGACCTGATGGACTGCCTCGACCGGTTTCGCCCGGTAGCCAATGTGCGGGAGACACCGCTGGCGGAGGTGTTGTGCCGGCGGGAGATTCGGCGATTACGGCTGAAGGATGTCGGTTGTCACTTCTGCAACAACGCCAACGTGATTGAAACGTCCAACGTCTGGGCCCTACGGCCGGAAAGCGTCTGCGCCCTGATTCGGCGCAGTATCGCCGGTTGACAACGACCGTGAGCGCCTCTTTCACCCGCGTGCCGCAGGAAGCTCAGACCCCAACCTCGCTGTCCGCCGCGCCAGCCCCCGGCACGGGCGGGCATGTACCACGCCAACGGCGCCGGTGGCCGAAACGACGTTGGTCGCATCGAATCACCGCGCCTAGAGTGCGGCGTCAGGGAATAATCCAAGAGTGGAGGTTGTGGACATGACGGAACTGACGTTGGAGCAGGCGCAGGCGGTGGTGAAGGCGGCCGTGGAGAAGGCCCAGGCCGACGGGCTCAAAATGAACGTGGCCGTGGTCGATGCGGGGGCCAATCTGAAAGCTTTTGCCCGGATGGACGGGGCGTGGCTCGGCTCGGTTGACATAGCCATCAAAAAAGCGCGGACGGCTCGCCTGTTCGACATGCCCACGGGCGAAATCGGGAAGCTCTCGCAGCCGGGCGGCTCGTTGTACAACATCGAGGTTTCCAACGGTGGGTTGATCACGTTTCCGGGCGGCATGCCCCTCAAGAACGGCAAGGGCGAAATCGTCGGCGCGATCGGTGTTTCCGGCAGTACGGTCGAGAACGACCATGCGGTCGCGTCGGCCGGTGCCGCGGCGCTCGTCTGACACCGTCGCGCGGTTATCTTGCCGGGCTGCGCGCCGAGGGGTATGCTGGAGCCTGATCACGTTCAAGGACAGGCCGAATGGCATCACCCAGGCCCATGCGAATTCGTTTTCTGACGCTCATCTGTGTGGCGGTCTGCACCGTTGCGACCGCCCTCGGATGGGTCGCCGGCGCCATGGGCACGTATTTGTACGCACACGATTTGGTCATGACGGTCACGCCTGCCCTGGGCGGATGGATCGGAGCCTGTAGCGCGCTGGCGTCGGCGATCGTCTGGGCGCGGTGCATCGTACCGTTGTCGCTGTATCAGGTGAGCGGGTTGCGGTCGATGGCCGGGCTGGTCGGCCTGGGCGCCGGCGTGCTGGGCGCCGTGTTGCTGCATGCCGGGCTCATGATTGCCGCCAGTGAGGTGCAACTGAAGGCCCTGGCGGTGGGGCTGGGCATGATCGCGCCGGCCGGACTGATCATGGGCCTGTTCGCCGGCCATCTCTGCCGCCTGGCGGTGACCACCGAGCGCGCCTATCGGTCCCATCGGCCCGAGGGCCGTATGCGCCGTCCCATTCCGTTTGACGGGCCCCTGCCCGTGCCCGATCCCATGGAGCAACTCGACGTGCGCACCTGCTTCCACCCGCGCCCCAACTTCCGGGACGAGTACGACGCGTAATCGCCTCCGCCCGCGCTGTCATTTTCTTCCCCCGTCGACCATCGATATGACACGTAGTGTCTATTGTGTGACATCCTGCCAAAGTAAGATGAATGCAACCACAGAGACGCAGAGGCACAGAGAAGCAGAAATAGTTGTCAGCTCTCCGCCATCAGCCGTCGGTCAGACATCCGGCTGATAGCTCACAACTCACACTGTAGCATCGCAGGGCCTGAGCTTGTTCCAAACATATCAGCTTCATCGCCGACTGACATTCTCACTGGCCACGACCCATCCGTCTGCTTTTTTATCCGTGTTCATCCGCGTCATCCGTGGTTCAAGAGGAGGGTGGGAAGACAAGCAGAAGCTGGCGGTCGGGGGTTGGGGACATGGTCGGAAAGGTTCGAGGCCAGGACGAAGGTTGCGACGACTGGTTTGCGAACCCCGAGAGTGGCGGCGACCGAAAACGGTAGCCGTGGGGGGCGGGACCGCCGTGACTGATGGCTCCGGGAGGAGGGAGGATGGGCCGGGGGGTTTGGAGATTTGGGCGGCGGTGCGTAATGTATGCCCATGGAGCCCAACCGTCCGGTCATCAACAAGATCGAGAATGCGCCGGTGCACGCCGGGGCCGGCACACCGGCCCACTGGCGCTCGCCGGCGTTCCTGCCCGCCGCCATCCTCGTGCTCGCGGGGCTGGCGGTGGCTCAGGAATCGGTGGTCGCACTGGCCTACGCGCTGATCGAGGGCGGCGTGGTGCTGGGCCTGCTCGCGGCGGCGGCGTTGGCCGGCGTGTGGTGGACTCACCTGCTGGGGCTGGGCCGCGAGGAGTGGCGCGAGCGGCTCATGGTCGGAGCGGGCCTGGGAATCGGAACACTTTCGCTCGCAGTGCTCGCCTTGGGTTCGGCGGGGTGTCTGGCTCAGACCGCATATCCGCTGGTCGGCGTCATCGTTGTTGCCGCCTTGCTGCGAGCGGGCCTCGATGTGCGGAGGGCGTTTACCGCCGCAGGGACGAACAGCGAGCGTGAGGATCAAGCGGCGACCCCGCCCTCGAAGGCACCGCCATCGGCGCGAGATCCGAATGTGGCCAAGCGAGTTCGCCGCGAGGCGCTGGCACTGGCGGGTTACCACTATCTCTGGCTGCTGGCATCCCGTTTCTGGCCTTCACCGTGCTGGCCGCCACCTTGCCGCCGGGCATTCTCTGGCGCGAGGAAGCCCACGGCTACGACGTGCTCGAGTACCATCTGGCCGTCCCCAAAGACTTCTTCGAGGCCGGCCGGATCTTCTTCATGCCCTATAACGTGTACAGCAACTTCCCGCTCAACAGCGGGATGCTGTCGCTCCTGTTCATGACGTTGCGGGGCGATGCGATCGAGGCCGCCTTCGCTGCTCAACTGACCAACGTGGGATTGGCGGTGCTCTTCGTCGCGGCCGCATGGTGGGCCGGCCGATTCTACTCGCGAAAGGCGGGGGTCATCGCCGGCGTGCTGGCGGCGACCACGCCGTGGATTTCCTACCTGGCGGGCATTGCGTACGTTGAGCCGGGCATGCTGGCCATGGGCATGCTCGCCTTGGGGGCCATCCTCCGCTCCGCACAGCCTGGGCCCAACGCAAGTCGATGGGTTCTCGCAGCAGGGCTGCTGGCCGGCCTGGCATGCGGCTACAAGTACACCGCGGTTCCGCTGGTCGCCATTCCGCTGGCGGTCGTGCCGCTGCTGGTCGAGCGAGATTGGGCGACTTGCCTCAAGCACGTGGGCCTGTTCGCTGCCGGGGCGTTGCTCACGTTTTCGCCTTGGATGATTCGCAATCTCGTCAACACGGGCAATCCGGTCTTCCCGCTGGCCTGGTCGGTATTCGGGGCAAGGGAGGGGGTTTGGGACGAAGAGCTGCAGGCGCGCTGGCAGCGAGGCCACGGCTGGGCCGGCTCAGGTATCGGTCCGGACCAGCCGCTCCTGCGGGCCGTGCTCGAGCGAACGGTGCTCGACGTGCGACTGGGCCTCATGTTGGTGATCCTGGCCATCGCCGGCGCGATTCGCAAACGCGATCGCTGGACACTGGCCTTCCTCGTCGTGTTGGGCCTCCAGGCGGTGATCTGGTTTACAGCCACCCACCTGTTTGCACGATTTGCCGTTGTCTTGATCCTACCCCTGCTGCTGTTGGCATCACGGCTCGCCGATGGCCTCAAGTCGCGTGTGACCAACAGCGTCATCGTAGTGGCTGTCGTGCTGGGGGCCATGTGGAACCTTTACCATTTTGCCAGGCTTTATTATATTCACACCCACGTGCGGACCGAGTCGGGCGAGATACAGGCCATAGAGGCCCACGGCCATACCGATTGGTTCACCAGCGGCCAGTATCCGGGTTACGGTTATCTGGAAATCGTTAACGAACTGGAAGGTTCGCGTGTCATGTTTGTGGGGGAGGCGCGGACCTTTTATGTCAAGCCGGCCCGGGACTACGCCGTCGTGTTCAGCCGACATCCGCTGGCCGAAGCGGTCGAGCGGATTGTGGTTCAGCCGGACGATTCGCCGGCGGCCACGTCCGCAGCCAGCGAAAGCCCGCCGCGCCGGGCCCCGGACTACCGGGCGGTCGTGCGGTGGTTGTCGCAGCGCGGTGTCACGCACGTGCTGGTGAACTGGTTCGAGCTGGAACGACTGCATCGGACGTACGGCTTGGACCGGCAATTGACGCGCGGACTGTTTGAGGAACTGGAAGCTGCCGGCCTGCAACGCGTGGGCGGAGGCGATTTCATGACCGACGAGGGGATTCCCTACGCCACGCTATATGAGGTGCCAGATGAGTGACATTGTGAACGTCGGAATCTGCTGCGTGGACGCCATCGGCCAGACCATCGATGATTACCCGCCGCCGGGTGGCCTTCGCCTGTTTGACAAGCTGACGCTGACCACTGGCGGCAACGCCGTCAATTGCTCCATCGCCCTCGGCAAGATGGGCGTGCAATGCGAGGCCATCGTCAAGGTTGGCGACGATGCCCTGGGCGAGTTCGTGGTAAGCGAACTCCGCAAGTACAACGTGGGCATCGAAGGCGTCATCCACGGCAAAGGCATTCACACGCCCTACACGTTCGCGTGCATCTTTACCGGCGGTCAGCGCAGTTTCTTCCACACGCAAGGCGCCAACGGCACGCTGTCCTACGACGAGATCAATCTGGGCATCATCAAGAAGGCCAAGTTCTGCTTCGTCACCGGCACCATGGTCATGAAGACCTTCGACGGTGAGCAGACGGCCCGATTGCTCGCCGACGCCCGGAACGCGGGTGTCAAGACGCTGCTCGACACGGTCTACGTGGACAACGCTCCGCTCGAGCTGTGGCACGCGAACATCCTGCCGTGCCTGCCGCACCTGGATTACTTCATCCCCTCGCAGCCGGAGGCACGCAAGATCACCGGCCTGCAGGACCCGTCGGAGATGGCCCGGTTCCTGCAGTCCAAGGGCTGCAAGAACGTGGTGATCAAGATGGACGAGCACGGGGCGTTCTGCCGCGACGCCGCCGGCAACGAGACCATGGTCCCGTCGTACAAGGTGGACAAGGTCGTGGACACCACCGGCGCGGGCGACACCTGGTGCGCCGGCTTCCTCGCCGGGCTCCGCGATGGGCTGTCCATGCCCGAGGCCGCTTTGCTGGGTAATGCCACCGCCGCTCACTGCATTCAGGCCGCCGGTGCGTCGACGGGCATCGTGCCGCTCGAGCAGATCAAGCGGTTCCAGAAGCAGACCGCCACGCGAGCCTGACGGCGGAAACGATACAAAAGTACACCAGCCGCGGTGACCACCAGGGGAGGGACAGTATGGCTTCGTCGGCGAAAGCTCGGATCGTGCTCCTGTTTGCGGTCGGCGGGCCGTTGCTCGCGCTGATCATGGGGCAGGGTTGCTTGTCCTTCGGTCCACCGGTCGTGGTGGTTGACCCGCCGGTCGTGGTCGAGCTCGTGAATGACAGCGGGCTCGTGGTGGATCCGCTGCTGTATGTGGATCCGCGGCTGGTGTACGACCTGAACACCATCATGGTGCCGCAGAATCTCGTGAACATCGGTCCGCCCATGGCCCCCGGCGAGGTGGTGACCGTGACCTTGGAGTGCGCGTCCGCGGGCAGTCTGCTGACCGACGCCGACGTGGTCGAATTCGCCGACGGCACCATCGCCCAAGCCGGCCTCCTCCGCGAAGGCGAACATTATTTCTGCGGTGAGACCGTCACGTTCTACTACGACCCGCCGGTCGTGCCCGCCCCGGTCACCGTCGAGCTCGTCAATGCCACGAGCAACCTGGTCGACGCGTTCTTCTGGTCCGATCCTGGCACGCTGAGCGATCCGGCGCTGGTGGCTGTCCCGGCCAACTTCGTCGACGTCGGCGAGCCGCTCGCCCCCGGAGAAGTGGTCACGCTCACGTTGGACTGCGCCGACGCCGGCACGTTCCTGGTCGATGGCGATCTGCTCCTCGTGCCCGCCGGCACGTTACCTAGCGCCAATCTGATCCTGCTCAATGAAGGATTCCACTTTTACTGCGGCGACATCGTGAGCTTCTATTACGAGGTCGACGGAGCAGGCGGCTTCTTCATCAGCGCGGACGTGAACGACGTCACCATCGCACCGTAAGTCTCGTTTCCAGGAAGCCGTTCCACTTTTTGCCGCCCGGACGCTCGGGCGACCACTTCGGCGGAACCCCGAATTGGCGGGAATACGCCGTGCCCTCATGGCTGGCCGATGATGACGCGCTATAGTGACTGACAGGAGACGTGCTGCTCTCCCATAACGCCGTATATTTGTCAGGAGGAATCTCATGACCACGCACGGGTGGATGAAGCGCATCGTGTTCGGCCTGCTCGGCGGGATTGTGCTGGTGGGCGTCATGGGACAGGGGTGTCCGCCTCCCGGTCCCAGCGACGCCCCGGTCACCATCGAACTGATCAACCTGACCGGCAACCCGGTCGATCCTTTCCTGTGGGCCGATCCGAATCTGCTGTTCACTCCGGAGGAAGTCGCCATTCCGGCGAACTTCGTCGATGTCGGTCCGCCGCTGGCCGTCGGCGAACTGGTCACGGTGACACTCGACTGCTTCGATGCCGGAACACTACTGGCCGACGGCGACTTGCTCCTGCCAGACGGCGGGGCGATCCCGAGTTCCAATCTCATCCTCCTGCGCGAAGGCGAGCACTTTTTCTGCGGCGACATCGTCAGCTTTTACTACGAGATCGACGGTGTGGGCGGATTCTTCATTAGCGCCGATGTCAATGACGTGAACATTGCCCCGTAAGATCGGGGACTTCCAGACAGGCTCGGACCTGAGGGGCCGGCTCGATCCGGCACACGCGGGCGGGAGGCTTGCGTACCGCCCAGCTCCCGCTGCGCAGCGGACGAATCCACTCGCACAACGCGCGGTAGCGGACGTCGGTCTGATATTCCGGCGGGCCCAGGAACGGTTCGCAGATTCGCGCGAACTTCGGGTTGCGGGCCACGTTGAGCGGATTGATCAGCCATGCATCCACGGTTTCGTGGGCCGGGTCGGATACGAGCCGGATGCTACCGTCCAGGTAGTGCGTGCGTCCGTAATCCGTCGTGCCGGCCACATTGGGCGGCGTAGCCAGACCGTTGAGCACATAGATCTCGTTGGCGGTGTGAACGTCAGTCACGAACTGCCGGTCGGGATGCGCCAGCACGTAATCGAGCAATTCGCGCGAGATGGTGACGTTTTGACCCCAACTTCCGCCCAGTGACAGCATCAACCCGCAGACACACAGCGTTGCCACCCCTGCCGCCCGAGCCCATTGGCGAAATCGAAACTGGACCAGGCCGGCCGCGAACGCCACCGCCACCGGCATGACCAGCGGGTGGAAATAGCGGGCGTTTCGCCAGAACGGGCGATAGTCCCAGGGCACGTATGACCCGAAACTGAGCACCAACCAGAACAAGCCGGCTCCCAGGGCCATGATTCGCACTGGTGGTGAGAATCGCCGATAGCAGCAGCTCGCCAGGAGCGTCGTGACCATCAGCGCCACGCCGAACGAATGGCCCATCGTGAACTGCACGAGCGACCAGATCATCATGGAGCGCGTCAGGCCGTCAGACTCCAGCGTATTATTGATCTCGAGCGCCTTGGGGGAGGACAGCCTTAAGCCACGCAGCGCGTCGCCGAAAAGGACCTGGAACGCCAGCATTTCGCCGAGCATGGCCAGAACGCCGCCGATTATCACGGCGAGAACGGCTCGCCCATACTTGCGACGGTCGACGATGAGTGCGGCCAGGAGCAGGCTTGCGACGTAGTAGCTGCCGTTGTAATGAGCGACCACACCTAGAGGCAGACACACCGCGGCCAGCCATCGCGCCGGGCGCGAATCAGCCGCGCGGACGAAGGCCAGCGTTCCCGCCGCCATGAAACCTGCCATCACTGCGTGCGCGGATACCGTCGTCGCGTTAGCGACCTCTACGGGCACGAGTGCGACGAAGAGTCCGGCCCACCACGCCTGACGTATAGTGCCGTATAATCTGCATGCAAATAACGTGCTGATCAGAACCGTGAGCGACGCCAGCATCGCCGGCAGCACGGCGGCCCACTCGCGAACCCCGAAGATCAGAAGAAACGGCCGCAGGACGGCATTACCCAGGAGGCGGGCTTCCCAGTGGTTCACCGGTGTGCGATGCCACAACGCCGCGAACCGCAAATAGAACATGTCATCGCTGCCTTCGTAGCCCACGAAGAACAGCCAACGGGCCAACGCCCAGACGGCCAGGCAGACTGCGCCGACCATCGCCCAGGCTCGCCAGGTGGGTCGTTCGTCTGTACATGCGGATACGTTGGTCGCTGCCGCCGGCGTCATACGACTGCACACTCCACGTTGGAGACGACACACGCGTGTTTGCCGGACGCCGTAGGCGCGATCCGTTCGCGACGGTGGATGCGAATCTCGACGTCCGCGCCCATCCGTTCGCGCAACGCCCGCGTGACCGATTCCTCGATTGCCGGCGTGAACCGCCCATCCGCCACCAGCTCGACGTCGATGGCTTGAAGCGAGTTCTGTACGATCCGGAATTGCCGTACGCCTGGTGCTTCGCGCAATACGTAGATCAACGACAGGGCATGCATCCGCCGCACTTCGCCGGCGTCGTAGCGGACGATCTGGTCGGTGATGCGGCCACGAATCTCCGTCAACTGCCGCGAGGCTCGCCCGCATGGGCAGCGGCCATCGTGCGAAGCCTCGTCCCGCCGCGGCACGAGCGCGAGATCGCCCACGCGATAGCGAATGAGCGGCGTGGCGAACGACTCCAGGCAGGTGACCACGACCTCGCCGACTTCACCCGGCGCGGTCGGTCGGCCGTGTTCGTCGAGCACTTCGACGATCACGTTCTCGTCAGCCACATGCAGTCGGCCTGCCTCGCAACCGCCGGCCATGAAACCGCAATCGCGCGAGCCATACTCCACCACCACCGGCGCTCCGAACGCGGCCTGAATGTCGTGGACGTCACGGGGCGTCACCGTTTCACCGGTGACGAACACGGCTCGCGGTGATTTCTCCGGCGTCAGCACCCGGTCCGCGTTCAGCATCTGACGAGCGAGCAGGGCCAGACTGCTGGAATAGCCGTACAGCAGTCGCGGACGACTGGTCGCGATCTGCCGGGCATATTCGTCCATGGTCCGATCGGTCATGTTGAAGGCGTCGAGGATGAACTGGTTCAACCACCGATCGCGCAGAGTCCGCAGACGATCGGGGGTCGAAACCGCAACGCGACCCGCGCCTGCCCACAACATGATCTCGCGAGAGCCCGGTGGGAGTCCCCACCAACTTCGTGCTCGCCAGCGCGCCGCCCAGTCAGCCGACTGGCGGCAGCGGTCGATGTAGAATTGCAGCGGTTGGCCGGTCGAGCCGCCGGTCGTATAAGGCCGCGCCGGTCCGCCCGGGCAATCGCACCAAGTCATCTCGTCGAGATGCTCCTGCACATCGTCGCGCTCGAGCAGCGGCAGGGCGGACAGAACGTCGAGTCCGAGCTGCGGATCGCGCGGATCGATACCGGCCTGGCGGAACCGATCGCGGTAGAACGGGCAATGCTCGCCGGCAAGCCGCAGGAGCCGTGCGAGTTTGCGCTGTTGAATGTCCGCCAGGTCCCGGGCACTGTAGCGGTCGGAAACGAGGAGCGTTTGGAATCGGCGCATGGTGTCGCGGCCGACCAGCCGTTCGCTCAACGGCCACACCACGTTGCCGGCCAGCCAGCGGTTCATCGCCGCACCTCCCACGCGAGCCCGCGCGATGGAGTCAGGATCTCCGCGGACGACAGCGACAGGCCGAATAATCGCTCGGGGGCTGCGGTTCGTGCGGAGGCTCGCTCCTTCAACACGCGATCGAATACCCGCCGCACTTCGCGACCGACCTGGTCCCAGCTTCGCGCTCCGCCATGGGCGGCGATCAGCACTCGATTCCATTCGCACGTCAGCGCTTCGCAGACCGCGTCCGCGAACGCGTACAGGTCGCCGTCGGGGACAATGCGTCCCAGTTTTCTCGAGCAGATCTGCTCGGCGTTTCCGCCCACGTCGAACGCAACCACGGGCGTACCCGCCGCCAGCGATTCGGCGATGGCGTTGTTCCAGCCTTCTGAGCGCGATCCGTTCACGAACAGGTCGGCGGCGTTGTAGAGCAGATTCAACCGCTCGGGATCGACCGCTCCGACAAATGTCACTGCGGGCGCACCGCCGCAGGTTGCTATCAGTCGGCCCAGCCGCCGGCGAAAGCTCCATTCACCACGGCTGCTTCCGGCCAGGACGAGCCGCACGTCGCCCATGCGGGCCCGAATCTCCGGGAGGATCGACACAAGCCGGTCGAAACCTTTCACGCGCTGCAGATGTCCGACGGCCAACAGATAGCGGGCATTGGGGCTCCAGCCCAGTTCTCGGCGAGCCTCCGCGCGATCGACGGGCTGAAACGTGGCGGTCTCGACGCCGTTCGGTATCACGTCCACTTGCAGGTCGCTGCCGCCTACGCGATGCACCCAATCGGCCAGGCTGCGACTGACCGCGATTCGAGCATCGACGCCGCGCAGCATACGAGCGATCTGCGCTCGCCGCAGCGCCTTGCGCGAGAGCGAAACGATCTTGCCCCGCGCGGTGACCGCGACGGGGATGCCCAGCTTTCGGCCGGCCAGCCATGCTCCTACACCATCGGGATACTCGAAATGAGCGTCGATCAGATCGAACGCTGCAGGGCCGCCGTGCTCGAGGATCGAACGCTCGAGGGTGCGTCCGAAGGACACGCCGTCCGTTGCCCAGCCCAGCACCGGCACGCTCGGCATTCTCGGATAGGTCACCGGCACCGGCCACCGCTCGTCGACCAAGCGAGGAGCACGGCGCAGCAACGGGCACCATAGCTGCGGCGCCACCACTTGAACGTCCATGCCACCGCGCTCGGCCATGGCGGCGGCACGGCGCTGGACGAACACACCCTGCTCAGGCTTGTCGGCAGTCGGATAACAGATCGTGGTGGTCAAGACTCTCATGCCAGTGTCACACATTCATGCCGCTCAACGTGGTCCGGCCGTTCCGCTGGAGCGGGCGCGGCACAATGTTGAGCCCATTGCTCCAGCATGAACACGGTCCACAACGTCTGGCCGTGGTTGCCGGAGCCGGATACATGATCGCGAATCAGGTTTTCGACCGCGGCCGGCTCGAGCCATTGCCGCAGCCGTGCGGCGGGCGAAAGCAGCTCGTCGTACAACACGCTTCGCAACGGACCGCGGAACCATTCGTCCGTCGGCACATCGAAGCCATGTTTCGCAACCGTGGCCGACTCGGAGCCGACCCATCGCTCGACCGTCTGACGCAGCACGCGCTTGCCCACGCCGTTGCTCAGCTTCAGAGCCGTCGGCACGCGCGCGGACAGCTCGACCAGGCGGTAATCCAGAAGGGGAACACGCACTTCCAGACCTACCGCCATGCTCGTGCGATCCACCTTGGTCAGGATCTCGTCGGCGAGTAGTGTCTTCATGTCGAGGTAGCACAATCGATTCAACAGCTCGGGCGATTCGCATCGGGCGAAGTGCTCACGGCCGCGGGCGAACGGATCATAATCGGCAAGCTGTGTCGCCAGGTCGCTGGACAAGAGCATGCCGGGCAATTCGCCGGCCGCCAGCGACACGCTGCGCAGGTGGGCGGTCGCATCATCGGTTGCCAGGTTCTGCAGCGTGCGCTTGGCTCGCAGAGGACGAGGCAGCCAGTCCGCCTTGGGGTACACGCGGCCGGCCAGCCCGAACGTGCCTCGCCGCAGCCACTCCGGCATGCGCGCGCGAGTCGCCGCTTCCGCCAGGTCGAATCGATAACGGCGATAGCCGGCCAACATCTCGTCGGCCCCGTCGCCGCCCAGCACCACCGTCACACGTTCCCGTGCAGCGCGGGCCAGGTGATACGCGGGCACGGCACAAGGATCGGCGAACGGTTCATCGAAATGGCTCGCCAGTCGTCGTGCCGTCTCCACCGCATCGGGACGAACCAGGATCTCCCGGTGATCCGTGCCGAGTTGCGCGGCGATCCGCCGAGCCTTGTCCCGCTCGTCGTGAGGGGTTTCGTTGAAACCGACAGTGTGTGTGAGCACGGGTCCGCTCGCGTGGCGGCACATCGCGGCCACGATGGCCGTTGAGTCCACGCCGCCGCTGAGAAACGCGCCCAACGGCACGTCCGCCTCGAGCCGCATGGCCACGGCGTCGTCCAGCAGCGCGGCGAACTCGTCGATCCACGCTTGCGCCGGACGCTCGCGACCGTCATCCGCGTCGTCGTCGCACGGGATGTCCCAATAGGCACGCACCTGCGTGTGCGCTGGCGTGCATACGACCATGTGGCCCGGTTCGATCTTGCGAATGTCGCGATAGATCGTCCCCGGCGCGGGTACGTGGCCGAACGTGAGGTAGTCTTTCAAGGCTTGTTCATCGAGTTCGCGCCGTCCGATGCCCGCCGCAAGTATCGCCTTGAGCTCCGAGCCGAAAGCGACACAATGCCTGTCGCCGGCCCAGTACAACGGCTTGACGCCCAATCGGTCGCGCACCAGCACGAGCCTGCGCCGGCGGGAATCCCACAGCGCGATGGCGAACATGCCGTTCAGATCGTGGACGAACTCATCACCGCGTTCCTCGTACAGGTGGGCGATGACTTCCGTGTCGCAGCGCGTGGTCAGGCGGTGTCCTCGCGACCGAAGCCAGGCTGCCAGCTCGCGATAGTTGTAGATCTCGCCGTTGAACACCACCTGGATCGTGCCGTCTTCGTTGGACATGGGCTGATGGCCGGCCTGCGGATCGATCACGCTCAGGCGCGCGTGGCCGAGGCTCGCGACGGCATCGCTGAAGCAACCGACCTCATCGGGTCCGCGGTGGCGAAGCCGGGCCGCCATCCGCGCGCCGCATCGCCGCTCGTCGGGTCGCAGCCCTTCGAACCGAACCAGGCCGGCTATTCCGCACATCGCGCATCCTCCCCCCGACCGTGGCGGACCGGCTTCAATCCGGCCAGACGGCGATACAACGCGGCATGCCGAGCTACCCAGGTATCCACGCCGAACCGCTTGACCGCCACGTCGCGCCCGGCCGTCCCCACGCGGTGGCGGACACAGCGATCGAGCAAAGCGCCCAACAGGGTGTGGACGAACGCTTCGTGGTCACCGGGCCGAATCAGCCAACCCGTGTGGTTGTGCGTGACGATCTCTCGCATGCCGCCGACATCGCACGCCAGCACGGGCAGGCCGCTGGCCATCGCTTCCAGCGTCGCGTTGCTGCAACCTTCGTACAAACTCGGCAGTACGAACAGATCGGCCGCCCGCAACAAGGTTGGCACGTCCTCGCGCAAACCGAGAAAACGGACGAACTTCTCGCACCGCGACACGCGAACCAGTTCCTCCAGCTCGCCGCGCAGCGGCCCCTCGCCCACCAGGAGCAACCTCGCCAGCGGGTCGGCCATCTGCACTTGGCGCCAGCTCCGGATCAGCAGGTCCAGCCCTTTGATGGGCAGCAGGTTGGCCACGCAGATCACCACGTTGGCATGCCGTTCCACCTGCAGGCAGTGCCTGATACTCGCCACTTCGGCTTCGTCTTCGGCCGGAGCGAACAGGCTGGTGTCCACGCCGTTGTGGATGGTGGTAAGCTTGTCGCTGGGGATGGCGAGGCTTTCGCGGAGCAGACTCGCCGCCTCGTGCGAGACGGTCAGCACGGAATCGGCCCGACGAGTGGTCCAACGGTCGATCATTCGCCGCCGCAAGTTCGGCGTTTCCAGCGTGGTGCGGCCGTGAAAGCTCAGCAGCAGTCGCACTCGCTTGAGGCCGGCCAGCGAAGCCGCCGCATCAAACCACGCGCCCGTGCTGCGGGCGTGCACGACGTCGGGTTCGAACGCCGTGATGATGTTGCGAAGCTGGCGCCAGCCCGCGTAACGCGTCCAGCGGCGCTGAGCCCGCAGGATCCAGGTGGGAATGTCCCGCGGGCAGTGCTCGCGCAGATCGTCTTTCACGTCGTTGAGCACGCAGATACCGTGCGTGATGCCGCTGCCCCCCGGGCTCTGGCGATCGTGCAGAAGCGAGCGGTGGATGAGGCGAAGCATGGCCCGCTCCATGCCGCCGCTGGAAAGTTCGGGCACGACGTGCAGCACGCGAACCGGCCGCTCCATCGCATCGGGCGGTAGAGCCGGCCGAACGGAGGTCTTGGGTTGAACATATGCCGTGGATGTCATGGTGCCTGTTCCTCTCCCCGTACACACTTGCGCACGACCATGCTGAACAACGAACCGTGCGCGGGAAGCATCATGCGAAGAACCGCGTCCAAGGCGCTGCGTACCGGCCGGAACCGCCGGGGCGCCTCGCCCAGGTAGTCCGATGACACCAATCGGATCAGCTCATATTTCGGGAACAACGCTTCGATGAGTGCGACGGCGTCGAAGCCGGCATGCTCGGCAGCACCCCGAGCGTGAGCATCCACCATGTCGAGGATGGCCGCCGGGTCCAAGGGCTCGTCGATCAAACCTTCGCTTTGCAAGCATTCGCTGATCATCCGGCAAACCGCCCGATCGCTTTCGCACGAGGCGTCCTGCCCGCCGAGACCCAGGTAAGCCCGAAATCTCCGCACGTTCTGGCGCGGATTGGCGTACCAGGCCAGCCGATCCACGCCGTGCGCCACGCGGGCCATCGGCGAACGGAAGTGATGCAAATTGGGCTCGAAACCCAGTGCGAACAGGCCGGCCGGCTTGAGCACGCGATCGACCTCTTGCAGCACACCGATGGGATCAGGCATATGGTGTAACGCGGCGTTGATCGCAAACAAATCGACTGATTCATCGGCCAGCGGCAGGCGCGCGCCATCGGCGACTGCTTGCTGGAGCCGGTGTGGCCGGCATTTGCGGGCGGCACTGTCCAGAGCGGCCGGGCTGATGTCGATGGCGATCAGCCGGTCTTGGGGGTGCATCGCTTCGGCGAGAATCTGTGTGACGAATCCCGTCCCGCAGGCCAGATCCACCACGGTTCGGCCCGCTACGACACCGTCGTTGTCGCCGAGCATTCGGCTCACGTCGTGCCAGAAACTCCGCTCTACTCGGTGACGATACCGATGCTCGACATCGAACACGTCCTGCGTGAGGTCGTGATAGAGTTGATTCACGCGTCGCACGAGCCGGGCCCGCGCGGAGTCATCCCTTGCCGCGCCGGCCGGCGCGTCCGGTTGGTTGCATCGTTCCGCCACGGATACCGTGCGGCACCGATCCCGGATTTCGGCCTCTACACACTCGATCACGTCACGCTCTCCCCAGCCCGGCCAGCGCCCATTCGGGTTCTCGCTCGGAGACTTCCAGCAAGCTGGCCAGTTCCAACTCGGCCTGAACTCCCTCACGAATCTCGTTCTCGACCGCACGCGACAAACAGACTGGCAGCATGATGAGCCACCACATGCCCTCGGTGTAGAACCGGCTCACGAACAGGCCCGCCACGACATAGACCACCAGGGCGAGCCGATTCGCGAAGATCAGCCACTCGTACAGTTCGGAATCCTCCAGCAGGCGCACCCGCCGGGCCACCTGCCCCAGCGTCACCCACGAAAGGCCCAGCGTGGCCAGGTAGGCGAGCAATCCCGGCACGCCGCATTCTCCCGCACAAAGGATGAAGCTGTTGTGAGCGTCGCGGGTGTTCACCAGGTGGTCCGAATACTTTTTGACCTGGAACTGGAACTGCCCCACACCCACACCCATGGGGTTGCTCTTGAGCATTTCCCACGCGGCGGCCCAAATCTGAAGGCGAATGGCCGACGAGGCGTCGCGCTGCTGCTCGTCCGTGACGACGATGGTGTCCATGCGCTTCCAGAACCACGCATCGCTCAAGAAGAATCCGCCCAGGCTGCCTAGCAGGAGGAACACGACGACCGCGGTTCGGAACCGCCGGGGGGCGTACACCACGGCACAGACACCGGCCACGATGCAGGCCAGGAAGGCCGAGCGGGCTCGGCACAGCAGAATCGCGTTGACCCCGTACCCGGCCGCCAGAAACGCCATGATCCGCAGCGGCCAGCGCTTCTGCCACAGGACCATCGCCACAAAGGGCAACAATGCGCACAGGTGAATGGCCAGGCCGGCCGACTCGCGGAAGTCCGGACCGCCGATGCCGTCCAGACGATTCTTGAGGAACGCTCCCGGGGGCGCATTCTTCGCCTCGTGCCCCAGGTAGAGCGTCATGAGCGTGAGAATCAGCACGAAGATCCACAGACGCCGGCGGGTAACCAGGATGTGCGACATCACCAGCAGAAACAGGACGATCTTGCCCAGCTTGTCCAGCAGAAGCAGGCTCTGGGCGTTGGTGCCCACGCCGGTCGCGATGGTCAGCAGGGCGGTCAGATACACAACGATCGCTCCCACTTCGACCGGATGCAAGAACGCGCGGCCGAACCGCATGCGGGGGGCGCTGAGGGCCGTGCCGATTAAAAGGCATGCACCGCAAATGAAGGAGTACCGGAGCCCCAGAGGTTCCAGCGGCTTACCCCACCAGGTGGTCTGGGGATACACGTGGTACAAGATTACGTAGCAGATCAGCCCGACCATGGGGTAGATAAGGGCGCCGGTCGAACTGCCCAGGAAATACAGGAGGAAGGCGATGCTACGCAGAGGCATAAACCACCTCCCGACAGCGTCGCCGCAGCGCGGGCGAAGCCGCGCCGGTCGTTTGGGTCGCCTCGCGCCGACAACCTTCCAGTACGCTCCACATGGCCCGGGCGGCGCCCGACCAACTGAACCGGTCTCTCACCATGGAGGCCCCGGCTCGTCCCAACTGCTCCGCATACGCCGGGTCGGTGAGCAAATGGACCAGGTGGCCGGCGAATATCTTGGGATGATCCGCAACGAGAATGCCATGATCCTCGCCGGTGGGAATGCCACCCGCGCCCAGACGAGTGGCGACCACCGGACAGGCATGGCCGCAGGCTTCGAGGATTTTGTTCTTGAGGCCCGTGCCGCTGAGCATGGGCGCGGTGGCCGCTCGGGCTCGCCGCAACCAGGCGCCCAGGTCGTCCACGCGCCCGGTCACCGTCACGTTGAACGCGTCCGCCAGTTCTCGCACGCGCGCCGTCGGGTCCGCACCGACCAGAGCCAGGCGGGCCGTCGGCACCATGCGTCGTACCCTCGGCCAGATGACGCGAACCAGGTAGCGAGCCGCTTGCTCGTTGGGTGGGAAGTTCATCGCTCCCGTCAGCACGACTAACGATTCGCGTTGACCGGGTTCGATATCGTCCGGACAAGTCACACCGTTGGGCACCACGTGAACGTCTCGCCCCGTCGTGCGTGACAACATCTCGGCGTCGCGCGGGGCGACTGCTGTCAGCACGTCAATCTGCGGGAGCAGCCACCGGCGCAGCGCTCGAACCGCGATGGCCGTCTTCATCCCCACGATGGAGAATTGCTCGTCCCAGCGGCCGCTACGGAATGTCAGCCAAGGATCGTCGATGAGATCACAAACCGTGGGTACGCTGCGTTCGGCGTGCCGGCCCAACTGCGTCAGGTACAACGCGGAAACCAGATCGAAGCCCAGCACGAGGTCAGCGTCGACGCTCAGCTCGTCGATCCAGGCATGCATGGCGGGATCGTAGCCGAAGAACCGGGCTGCCCGCCGCAGCCACCAGGGGTCTCGGAGCGTGGCCGATCGTGCGTGGTGGCAACGAGGCACATCGGGCGCGGTTAACACTCGGATTCCGGGCAGAACGGCGGCCGCTCCCGCGGCCACTCGTGCATCGCACGCCGCCAGCGTGATGTCGCAGCGGCGGTCCAGTTGCCCCAGCAGGTTCACCACGCGCAGATTGCGGCCATGAACCTGGCACGAGATATCGAACGGTAGCGGCACCAGGACTCTCATGCCGCCTCCTCCAGTCTCCGTGAGACGGGCAGCGCGAGCGGCTGGTGGCAGTTAGCAGCGGTCTGCGGCCGGCGAAGCAGCGAGAGCGTGCGGTCCAGCGCCGTCTCGATGCTGAGCTCTCGCATCACGCGCCGGCGGGCGTTACACCCCAGTTGCTCGCGCAACAGGGACTGGCTCGCGAGTGCGGATAACTTGTCGGCAAGTTCTTCGGTGGAGAACGATTCGAGCAACAGGCCGGTCAAACCGTCGTCGATCTGCATTCGCGCCCCGGCCGTCGGCGTGGCCACCACGGCCCGCTCGCAACTCATGGCTTCGCCAAGCACGAGCCCGAACGATTCCGTACTGCTGCACAACGCAAACGCGTCGATGGCGCTGTAGAACGCCGGCATATCCGCGACCTGGCCCAGAAGGGCGAAATAGTCGGCCACGCCCAGCTTGCCGGCGATGGAGATCAGCTTCTGACGATCCGGCCCGTCGCCAGCCACCACCGCTTGTACGTCCATGCCGCGGCCGCGCAGGACGGCGATCGCCTGGGCGAGCAGTTCAAATCCTTTCCCGTGCACCAGCCGGCCCGCGCTGCCTACGATGAACGGTTCTGTTGGCAAGTCGTGGAGAATGCCCGCTTCGCGCCAGACCGCACGCACGCAGGTTCGAGCGTGCGAATCAAACCGGTACCGGCTCGTGTCGATGCCGTTTCGCACGACATGAACGTGATGAGGCCGAATGCAGTGCTCGCGAGCCACCTGCGCGCGGTCTTCTTCGTTCAAAGTCACCACCGCAGTGCTGGCCGTGGCAGCCAACCGGTGCCGCAGCGCTTGCGGCCAGCGCCAGGCGTTCAAGCCTTCGATGCGTCCGCCCAGCCGAGCGGGCATCAGTCGCCGATAATCCAGGTGATCCACCATGTGATGCACCCACAGCGACGGCACGCCTTCGAGCCGGCATACCCACGGCACCGCCCAAAACCGCGGGCGCCCGCAGGCATTCACGATCATGGCATCCGGCCGTTCTTGCCGTACGCATCGGCGAAGCTCGCGACACAACGCGTGCAGGTGTCGCGTTCGCGCGGGCGGCACGACCCACACGTCCGCGCCCTGACGCCGGGCCTCGGCAAACACATCCTCCGTCCCCGTGCACGGACGGGCCCACCACACGACCGAACTGATGCCGCGGATGCGAGCTGCCGCGACCATGTTGGCGACGTATTGCTCGGCACCGCCGAAGTGGGGGGCGTCGCTGACGAAAAGCAGTTTGCTGATGTCTCGTCTCATGCGACCTCCACCGCTTCTCGATTGTGGCTCGCGATCCCGCGACGGCCCGTCTTTTCGCAACACGCGGCTTCGAGGCAATCGGCAAACCGTCGGGCGATAATCTGTCGATCGAACGCATCCACGCGCGTCCAGTCACGATCGGCCTGCAATTCGCCCGAAAAGTGTGATTCGATAATTCCCCGCAGCGCGGAGAAGACGGCATGCTCGCGCTCGAACGGCGCCACCGTGCAGCCACCCGTTCGCCGGACGATGTGCTCGGTGTCGCTGCCTGACGGCACGAGGGCCAGCACGTGCGTGGGCACGGCGAGCAGCTCGAAGGTCTTGCCCGGGATGCTCAGATGACCATGCTCACACGCCGGCACGACGACAATGCTGCAGGCCGCCCGCGCCGTCAGAGCAATGGCTTCGGCGTGATCGACATAGCCGGCAAGCGAGACGAACTCCGGCGTGTTCTGCTGTAGCGCCCGGCGTTGTTCGGCGTCGATGGTCCCCGCGATGACGAGCTTGACGCGGCCGGCATATGGCGGATGGAGTTGCATCAGCCGCTGCAACGGGCGGATGATCCGCGACAGTTCTCGACGGCCGTAGAACGCACCCGCAGCTACCAGCGTGCATTCATCACGAGTGTCGCCGGCGAGCTCGGCCGGACGAACGGCTCGACGAATGTCGTCGCGATCGAAGCCGTTCGTGATCGCACGAATCCGCCGGGTCCGCTCGGGATAACGTTGCTGCAAATCCCACGCGAATGACGGACAGGTGGTAACGATGAGGTCGGCCCGCTCCACGATGTCCGCTTCATACTCGCGCATGCGCCGAGCCTGCCGGGGCGAGCAGCCCGTCCGATCGAAGTCGCTGACCAGCGGGTCACGCAGATCGGCCAGCCAGGGCAACCCGGTCAGCCGGGCCACCTGCATAGCCACGCGATGCACGAAATGCGGCGGGCCGGTGGAAATTACGGCATCGAAGGGGGTCTCGCGATGGCGGCGGATGGCCGCTCGCGTCGCCGGCCCGATCCAGAGCGACTCACCGTTCTGCAGTCCGAGCCGGTCGGCCCAACCCGTCAAACGCCAGTGCAGAGCGTCATCCACGCGACGGCCGTAACGCTCGCCGCCCAGGCGGGCGCACTGCGCGCCGAGCCAGCGGGCCACGCAGGCCGGTTCGTGACCGGCGATACGATGCGTGATCAGATCGTCGGGCAAATCGGCCAGAAGCGAGGTGTCCGTCCAGGGGAACCGATCGTGTGCCGCGGTCAACACTTCGACCTGCCAGCCGCAACGCGGGAGATACTTGGCGAGTTTGGCGGGGCGTTGCACGCCGCTCCCGCCCGTCGGTGGAAACTGATAGCTGATCAGCAGCACGCGTCCGCCGACGCCGTCTGCCGGTGGCGTGATCACCGGCCGATGCAGCCACCGCCACCAACGCTGCACGTGCTCGGGAACGTCGGCGGACGTCCTGCTCGTCGCACGCGGGAGCGTATAGCTGGTTGTGCTGGCGGTGGTCATCTGATCACTCCCGGCCGGCGGACCCATACTCGTGCGCTGGCCGATAATCGAGCCTGTGTGCCGTAGATATCGGTCTTTTGTAAAGTCAGTTGAGGACTGCCGGAGGGAATCCGGCCCGCCGCAGGAACGGGCCTCAAATCACGGCTGGTGTGACGAAAACGGGGTTCTTATCGGGCCTTGACAAGCTTGTGCGATCGGCAATTTACGCGCGACCGATAACCACGCATTTCCGGACGACGAATGACATGATCCAACAGGAATTGCGACGAAGAGACTTGCCTTTGCCTCAGGCCTCAAGACTCAAGGTCTCAAGTCTCAAGCCTAGGCCAGCTCGTATCGCACGAACTTCTGCACCGGCCAGGGCCAGCGACGATAGCGGCGTGGCTCGATGATCGATCGGCGCAGCGTGCTGCGCAGCGTCCATTTGCCGCGAAACAACGCTCGCTGCACGCTGGATCCCGTGCGCCGGCCGATGGCCTGTAACGCGCCCATGATCTGGTCGGCCGCTGCTTCAGGTGTGGGCAGCGATGCGGCTTCGTGAAACACTACGGGCGAGCCGAGCGGGTTCCACCACGTCTCATACCGCTGGCGATTGGTGATCTCCCATTGCCACATGAGATAGTCCTGCACCGACCACACCAGCGTGGGGCATCCGCACAGCGCGGCCAGATGCAGCCCGCCCGTCGATTGGCCCACCGCCAGGTCGCAGCCTGACAACATGGTGATGGCTGCCTCGGCTTCGCACGGGTAGATCGTCGTGTGCACGCCGCGATCGGCGAGCAGACGCGCGAGCCGAACCCAGCTTTCGGCCGGCCAGTTGCGCTCGGCTCCGTGAGCCCGCGTGCGCTGCACGAGCACAACCCACGGTTCGGACGGCAACTCGGAGATCTTGCGCTCGTAGCGGATGAAGGCCTGATGTTCCGGGTCGCACGAACAGGGCTTGCCGGCATACTCGGGCCAGAGGACATCGACTGTGTCGCCATCCGCGCGAGACTCCGCGACGACGTTTCGAACCAGCGGCTCGAGCAGCCGCTTCAGTTCGTCAGCTGCCACGATTTCCTTCGAGTGGCCGATGTATCGCCGATCCTCGTACGCTTCGCCCGGCAGATGCGAAAGATCGATCGCTCGATAATCCAGCGGCATGCCGTCGTAAAACGCCGCCTTGCCCGGCCCGCCCAGGACCACCACGCGGTCGTAGCCGCCTCGCCGGTACATTCGGCGCACTCGGCCCTGCCAGGACATGAGTTCCCAGCCGATCTCACCCACGTGCGGAGCGGCAAGCAGAATGCGGCTCATGAAACCCCCGCACAGATCGAGACGCGAGCCGCGCCCACATCCAATCGCCGGAACTGCAGTCCGGCGGCCGAACATGATGGCACGGGCATGCGCTCGAGTTCCCGGATCATCGTCTCGGCCGTCATCAGCGTGAGCAGCGGGATGGAACCTCGCGGATCGCGCATCGCAGTATCCCAGGCTTCGCGCAGCGACTCCGCCCGCACCCACTCGCGCACGCGGGCGTCCGGAGCCAGCAGCTCATCGAACGCGCCCGCCTCTCGGCATGTCTGCAGTGCCCACGCCCGAGCGGCCATCGAATCCCGTCCCCAGCGGCGGACGTCCGGGTAGCGCAGCCGGGCCCACCAGGAATACAGTTTCTCCACCTGCCAGTGGTACTCGCGCCGCCAGCCTTCGCCGCTCAGCGGCATGCCGCTGCATCCATCGGCGCGGGGAACGCGGGCGAATCGCGGGTAGCGCGTGCGCAGCACGTCGATATATGCCCGGCGGGCTCGACGCATCACCGCTGGTGTGGTCGCATACCATTCGATCATGCGACGATCGCAAGCCGGATGCCGGGCCGCCACGTAACGCCGGTATATCGCGGGCACGAGCACATCATTGCGTCCGCTGCGGCCGGTGATGATGGCATACTCCGCGCGGCACAACCGATCGTCCGTGCCGGCAGCGGCAAACGCATCATCCACGTGAGCCTGCCAGCGGGCAAGGCTCTCTCGCGCGAGGTTCGCTTCGAGTAAACGGCCAATCCTTTCCGGCTCTCCACCGCTATGCAGAAAGTCGATCGCCCATGCATGCTGGTGAGCGGGGCGGTCGGTCGGAACATCCGCGTCGGCCGGCAGGTCCGAGCCGCCGAGCACGCCGTGCAGATATCCCTCCACGAGCACGGCCCCTTCGTGTCGCGCCAGGTAGGACGTGATGGGCGCGCTCAAAGCCAGGTGTGCCGCGCCGTGCAACCCGTCGGTCTCGATAATGGACGCACGAAGTTGTGCAACAATCGCCCGCTCGTCCAGTAGGAGCAAGTCATGCCGGGCACCGGCCGCTCGGGCGAGCTTGCGAGCAAAGCGTACGTCCTCGCCATAGGGGAATCCCGACGTGTAGCAACCAGGTCGGCGATTCAATTCGTGGCTGACGGCCAGGAAGATTCGCGAATCCAGTCCGCCGCTCAGACCCATCAGAACCGGTGCGGCGCCGCGGGTCATCCGATCCATGGTCGCTCGCGATGCTTCGACGAATTCGGCCAACACGTCTTCATACGGACGACCCTCGCACGGCCGATGCTGATAATCCCAATAGCGCCGGCGAACCATGCGTTGGCCGTCCCATCGTAGCTCGCTGGCCGGTTCGAGCCAGTGGACGCCCGCGATCAACGTGTGATCATCGAGCATGTTCTGCGTGCGCAACAGATCAGCCAGGCCGTCGGGGTTGATGCGCAGAGAAGAGTCCGATGTTCGCCAGGTGAGCCGAGCCTTGGGCGAGGCGATCAGTGTGGAATCGTCCGCTCGCCAGAACAGCGGGATCAGGCCCCAGCGATCGTTGAACAGCGTCCACGTATTGGTTGCTGCATCGAACCACGCGCCGCAGAAGCTGCCGTCGATGTCGGCGAGAATCTCGGAGCCGTCGTTCACGAGCCGGTCGAACAGCGTGGCGGCCATGCTCTGTGATGTGCGGTCGCTGCCGGTCCACGCTTGCGGCGGGAACATCTCACCCGCCCAGATGAGCAGACCGCGAGCGTCGGCGTGGACCTCCGGTCCGCTGCCCGCGTGATGACCCGGCGGCGAAACGGCTACTACGGCATAACCGTCCCCTTCGATCGCCAGCATGCTTTCGTCGAGACGGCCGGCCAGGCTCAGCATGCCTGCAACCGTCGCGCGGGCTCGCGACCCGTCCGGGTCAACCGCCAGGTAGATGCCGGGATACGCTCGTGGTGTGATCAACCGTGCCTCCGTGCACGTGCGCGCTAACCCAGAGAAGAGGGGAGAGTCGAGACACGGCTTTCCGTACCCGCGTCTTCCCCGACGTTCATGTCATCAGGCCACCCGGCGCCGTCGGAGACACGCCGTAGACTTCCGGGCAAGCGATGTCTCACACCGACGACGGCCGGCCCGCGACGCTGTTCAGCAGCGCCATCCATTGCTCCGCCACGCAGCGCGGGTCGTGCTCGCGCAGTGCCTTAACCCGGGCGTTTTGGCCCAGCCGGCGCCGTAAATCCGCGTCAGCCGCGAGCTTGTCGAGCGCGGCCGCCAGCGCCGAAACGTCCAGTGGCGGCACGCACAATCCGCCCACGCCCGGCTCGATGAGTTCGGGCATGCCGCCGGCGTCCGTGGCGACCACCGCCTTGCCTGCCGCCATCGCCTCCAACACCATGTTGCTCGACGACTCGCGCGGCGAACAGAGCACGACAATATCCATATCGGCATATGCGGACGCTGAATCCTGCGTGACGCCACGCCATGCCACACGATCGGCGATACCCAGCCGCGACGCCAAGTCGGCCAGCAGTGGCTGTTCCGCCCCCTCGCCGTAAATCTGTACGCGCACGTTCCGCGACTGCATGGCCGCGACCGCTCGCAGGAGGATGTCCAACCGCTTGTCCGCCCCGATCCGGCCCGCGTAGCCGATGGTGACGGGTCGATCACTCGCGCGCGAGGCGGAGAGGGCAGGCGAGAATCTCACGGCATTGGGAATCACCACGCGGCGATGGCGAGGATAGTGGTACAACGTTTCGTAGCCGCGGGCGACTACGGTGCTGTTGTACACCACGCGAGCGGCCAGAAAGGCCGTCAGCCACGTCTTGAAAATGACTTTGCGCCGATGTAGCCCCAGGCCGGGTACCAAACCGAAGAAATGCCGTCGCGACGGAACGTATTCCACCGGCCAGGCCATCGTGCGATGCGTGCTGATCACCGGCACGCCCGCAAGCCTCGCTCCGACAATGGCTGCGCGGAACGGCGTATTGGAGGATTGCACGCACAGCGCCACGTCGGGCTGTACGCGGGCAAACCAGCACCGTCGCTCGAGAATCCGCGTCCGCTCGTATTCACGGTCGCCCGCGCAGGTGGCGTCCAGCCATTCGACGGGGACCACGCGAATCGCGTCGCCGTACCATGTCTGCAACGAGTCGTAGATGTTCTCGCCCGACAGCGCCACCGTGACTTGCCAACCTGCCTCCAGCACCGTTTCCGTGAGAAACTTGCAGAACGTCTCCATCCCGCCGGTCCGCGCCGGATGGCAGACCACCAGGGCAAGATGACCGGAATGGCGTGATCGAGTCGGCATGCTACCAGGAGTAAATGACGAAACCCGACTGACGAATGACGAAAAGAAGCTATGAGCTCTGAGCTATAAGCTGTGAGCCAAACCGTCGGGTCGCGAGTGCGACCTCGTGCTTCGTCATTCGTCATTTGTCGCCGCGTCGCCGTGTCGTCCTTACGCCTCCGCCCCCACCGGTTGCGCGACCGCACTCATCCGATCCCACGCCCGCAGGACACGCATGGGAATCCACCGCTTGTGCCACATGCGGCGAATCTCAGGATCCTCCGGGGCGAGTTGGCGCGCAAGCTTGAGCAGCCGTGCATAGTCGTTCGTATCCCGCCGCCAGTGGGCGTCCTTCACCGCCTGCAACACGGGTTCGATCATGTACTGTCGCACGCTCTCGGCCGGCAATTGCGCGAACGCTTCCGGCCGACGCTGGCGGAACCGCTCCTGGGCCAGCCAGTGCATGTAGGCCATGTGGCAAGGCCGGCTCGACAGGTTGCTGCCGTGGCGGCGAATGCGGTACAGCGGCTCGGGGAGGTAAACGAACTCGCAGCACGACGCAGCCATGAGCGACATGCCGAAGTCTTCCGTCCCGAACAGGTCCGGGTCGTAGTTGCCTAGTTCGAGAATGACCGAGCGCCGCAGCATGGTCGAGGCCCCGCACACCGGGTTACGCTCGAACACCGTTCGCAGACAGCGGCCGGTGGCCTCGGCCGCACTGGGTCGTTCAGTCGGCGGATGGCGGCCGTCCGACCAGAAGATGCTCGCGCCCGTGTGCACCAGCGTATGCGAGTCACTGCGGGTCAGGATGGCCAGTTGCTTTTCGTGCTTGGTGGGATCGACCGTGTCGTCGGCATCAACGAACGCGATGTACTCGCCGCGGGCTTCGCGCACGCCGATCCGCCGCGCTGCGCCCGGCCCGCCGATGTCGTTGTACAGCACGCGAACCTTGGCTCCGAACGACGCAGCCACCGCTACGCTGCGATCCACGCTGCCATCGTCGATCACCAGCACTTCCAGCGGTGGGATCGTCTGTGACAGAACACTGTGGATGGCCTCGGCCAGCGTATCCTCGGCGTCCAGACACGGAATGATGACGCTGACCGTCGGGTTCGGCGTGCTCACGATTCCACTCCATTCGTCAAACGTGCAGCGAAGCGGCGAGGACCTGCCCTTCCCCGTCAACCGCCTCTTGATGGTCCGAGCCTTCGAGAAGCTCCCACGACCTCGGCTGGTGCACCGGCCCGTCCGTCACGCCGTCGGGAACCACCGTGATGCGGTAGGCCCGGTCGTGCCAATCGTGTTCGGGCAGACCTTTCTCGTCGGCGAGGGCTACGCTCACTTGATAGACACCTTCGCCGAGCGAAAGTTTGGGGAAATCCACCGCCACCGTGCCTTTCCCTACGCACCGGCCCGGCCGCAATCCGTCGCGCCGCGATTCGAACTGGTAAAACAGCCCGGCGCCGAACATATGAACGGCAATCGCGAAGTTGGGATCGACCAGCCCGCCGCTCGCCGGATCGATGTCGTAGTCGATCTCCAGCCGTACGGGTTCGCCCGACACGAACGTGCGCGATGGCTGCCCCTCACCATTGAGAATCCGCACCGCCGTGATGCGTGCCGGCCCCTTGCTTCGCGCCCGGCCGCCCACGTGCGACTGCTCGATGCCCTGCGGATTGGCGTCCTCTAGATCGCTCACCAGCCGGCTGTACTCGGCAATCGCCGCATCCGGCGTGCCCTCGAGCCGCACCCGACCGTGGTCCAGCAGCACCACACGGTCGCAAAACCGCTTGATCTGTGCCAGATTATGCGACACGAACAGCACCGACGTGCCACGCCGCAGGAAGTTCCGCATGGCGTCCATGCACTTGGCTTTGAACGACACGTCACCGACCGACAGCACTTCGTCTACCAGAAGCACTTCCGGTTCCATGTGGGCGGCAATCGAAAAGCCGAGCCGAACGTACATGCCCGATGAATAGCGCTTTACCGGCATATCGAGGAACTCGCCGATGCCTGCGAACTCCACGATGCGATCGAACTTGCGGCGGATCTCCGCCCGGCTCATGCCGAGGATGGCCCCGTTGACGTAAATGTTCTCGCGGCCCGACAGATCGCCGTGAAATCCCGCACCCACCTCGATCAGCCCGCTGAGCCGACCGTTCACCTGGATGCGGCCGCGATCCGGCCGCAGCACCCGCGACAGGATCTTGAGCATCGTGCTCTTGCCTGCCCCGTTGGGCCCGATGATCCCCACTGCTTCGCCCCGTCGCACCCGCAGGTTCACATCCTGCAGCGCCCAGAACGAATCGCTGGCCGACCGCCCGGAGAGCAATTGCCGTACGCCGCGAACGGCCACTTCCCACAGCAGCCCGTCCGTGCCGCCCTTGCGGAACCGCTTCCACAGCCCGTCGATCTCAATCGCTGTCGGCGAAGAACCAGTCATGTTTCTTGTTTTCCAGCGTCCAGTACAGCCGAATGCACAACTGCTCGACCAGAATCACTCGCCGGCCGGTCCTGGCCGACCGCTCGCGCGTGGCCGTGTGCGGACTCAGATGCTCGTCAATCCCGAAACCGTGTCTCCATTCCCGCAATTCTGTTCACCTCATCCTTGGCATCGAACAGACTGCAACAACCGTCTCTCTCTCGCTTTCTCTTATCCTCGTTCGCCCTCCCTCGCCGCGTCGTCGCCGCGTCGATTCTTTCTCCCCCCTTCCGGCTCACAGCTCACAGCCCAGAGCTCATAGCTTCAGCGCGGCGTCGTCGCCACGCCGAACACGTTTCGGCAGGCGATCGACTTGTCGCCGAACAGCCGGCGAAGCCACGGGCGCTTGAGGCACCCTTCATCCTTGAATCCCGGGTGCGCGTGGATGGCGAACGTGTACACATGCTCGAATCCCGCCCGCTCCAGCAGTTGTCGCAGATGCACCTTGTCCATGCAGTTGATATGACCGTACTCGTGCCGGTAGAACCGGACGTGCTCGCGCCGCAGCCTTCGCAGCGGCCAGCGGTCGAGCCATCGCACGTATGCGGTGAACGCCGCGTCGGGCAGCCAGGCCATGGGCACCAAGAGCGTGAGCAGCTTCCAGCGGCCCGGCTCGAACCAGTAGTAGTAGCGTCCCGGCGAAGTCTGCACGACGATCCGCCCGCCCGGCCGAAGCACGTGCTTGACGCCCTCCAGCGTCTGCATGATGGCGTCGTCTTCGAGGTGTTCGAACGTGTCGCACGAAACCACCACGTCGAACGAGCCTCGTCCGAAGTACCGCTGCAGATGCCGCACGTCACCCGCCACCAGCCGGCAGCGATCGGCCAGCCCCAGCGAGTCGATCAGGTCGCGGCCGCGGTCGATCATCTGCGGCAGGATGTCGATCCCGAACGTCTGGTGTCCTTTGCGGGCGAACTCGATCGCGTGACAGCCCACCGCACAGCCCAAATCAAGCACCCGTTGCGGCCGGGTGCTGTTCACGAACCGGTCGATCCACTCGTGCGTGAGCGTCCAGTGATTCTCCTTGCCCGCCAGCGCCTCGGCGTACGGCCGGAGCTGGTTGTCCACGAAGGGCATGTTCTGATCGAGGATCTCATACGCCTCGCGGTAATGTCCTTCCCGCAACAGCGCGATCATCTGCCGCGACCAACTCTGCGGATGCTCCGGATCCACGAACGCGGAGACGTCCACCGCCGGCATATTCTCGACCTTAGCTTCCGCACCACTCATCCACTCACCCCTGTCGCTTCTCTCTCTCGCCGCGTCACCGCGTCCCGTGTCGCCGCGTCAATTCTTTCTCCCCGCTCCGGCTCACAGCTCAAAGCTCATAGCTCACAGCTTCCCTTCACACTCTCTCCGCGAACCGTCCCTCGAGCCGCTGGTACGCCGCCCATCCGGTCGCCGCCAGTCCCATGGCCGCGAAACTGGCGACCGCAAAGGGCACCGGTTCGGGCAAACCGCCCTCGATCACGATCCTTCGATAGGCCGAGATGATCGGCACCATCGGGTTGGCCGTGGTGAGAAACCGCATGAGCGCTGAGCCGTCGTTGGGCAGCGGGTACAGCACGTTGGTGAGGAACATCCACATTTGGATGCCCACGCCGAACAGGTACTTCACGTCGCGAAACCACAGGTTGGCCAGGGCCAGCCACAACCCCAACCCCGCCATCAAGAGCAATTGCACGAGCACCACACCCGGCAGCAGTAACAGGGCCGGGCCAAGCGTCATTTGCCAAGCGGTGGTTACCTGGTAGTAGACCACCAGTCCCACCAGCACCGCGCCGGCCACGCAGAAGTCGAAGAATGCGCTGGCGATGGCCGACAGCGGCAGAATCTGCTGCGGGAAGTACACTTTGGTCACCAGATCGCGATGGCTGGCCAGGCTCTGCACGGCGCCCGTCAGGCCCATGGCGAACAGCGTCCACGGCAGGATTCCCAGGTAGGCCCACAGCGGGTAGGGCACGCCCAACTCGCGAATCGCCCCCAGCGACACCGCCCGCGTGAACACGAACGTGAACAGCAGCATCATGCCCAGCGGCTGCAGCAGGGCCCAGGCCACCCCCAGGACGGAGTGCCGATAACGTACCACCACCTCTCGCCGTACAAGCTGGTACAGCAGATCCCGGTATTGCCAGAACTCACCCATGAACAGTCTGTCTCCGTACCGCAGTTAACGGACGATTGGGGACGTTGGATAAGTTCGCCCCATAAACAAATTGCGTGCGGATCCTCGCCAGCCGCTACGGTGCCCCAGATTCAAGTACAGCCGTAATCGGGCCGATACCATCTGGGCTTTGCAAATCTTGGATTCGAGGGCCGAAGAAAGTGGACGCGTTGAAAGCTGCCGTCGCAGAACTGTGTCAGGGCACGCCTCGACGGCATTGGCAGATGGCCGAAGGGGCTTCCATGCTCTTGATCTATGGATTTGAATCCGAAAGCGAGGCCCGCAAGCTCAGCGCGGGGCTGACCAGCCGCGGCTTCCTCAGCTCGGTCGTGCGCGGCGACAAGCAGGGCAGCACCTGGACGGTCTCAGCCCGCCATCGCGTTCGCCCGCGCCGGCAATCCGCATCGGCGACCCACGTCCGATAATGCTCCCAACTGACTCTCGTTGGCGATTGCTCCGAGCGATCGTCTCCTGATCGCCGGTCGCTTCGCCCCTGGCGCGCGTCTCTGCACTCGCCCACCCCGCGCGGTATACTCGCCGCCGCTAACACATCCACTTGTGGAGATCCGCCATGCGCTCCGGATGTTTCCTCGGCGTCGTGTTTTCGCTGCTACTGCCCTGCACGCTGGTCGCCGAGTCGGCCGCCACCCGGCCAGACTCGCGCAAGTGGGAGGTCACCATCCGCGATCCCTACCTGCGCGACATCGGCGAGGACACCGTCTGGGCGGCCGCCAAGTCGGTGGGAATCACCCGCCTCGAGTGCGTGTTGGACGAGAATCTCGCCTGCCCGTACCTCCTGGAGAAGGGGGCTGCGCCGTATCGCATCGACACGGAAGAGAACCGCAAGATCCTCGCCCGCAAGCTCGAAAGCGAGGGCATGTCCATCGGCTGCTTCGCCATGGTCGTCCGTCTCGCGACGCCTGTGGATGAGCAGCGAGCGGCCGAGTGGATCGTTCGGGCGGCCAAGGCAGCGCCCGGCGTGGGTTGCCGCCACATCATGCTGCCCGTGGCCATCGTGGACGAAAAGGGTGAAAAGGTCTCCGACGAGCGGTTTGTCACTGTCGGCCGTCGATTCGTTCGCGCGCTGGATCGAATCGCCGCCGAAACCGGCGTCCAGCTCATGCTCGAAAACCTCGGCCACTATTGGAACCGGCCGGAAATCCTCCTGCCCGTGCTTCGCGAAAGCGAACCCGATCGCGTCGGCCTCCTGCACGACGTGTGCAACATGTACTGGTTCGGCCACCCGCTCGACAAACTCTACTCGTTGACGCAGGAGGTCGCACCTTTCGTACGCTGCGTGCACGTCAAAAGTGTCAAATATCCGACAGACCGGCGCAACCAACAGCGCTCGCCGGGCTGGGAGTACATCAAGTACGCCGAGCCCGTGCCCACGGGCGACATCGACTTTGGCCGCATCCTGGCTATTTACGCCCGGGCTGGCTACGTGGGGGACCTGTGCATCGAGGACGACAGCCTCGGCAAGTTCGACGCCGCGGGCAAGAAGAAGGCCATCGCCGACGACGTCGCCTTCCTGCAGGAATTGATCGCAAGACTCCCGAAGTGATCACGTCGCAGCCGTTGGTGCAACTACAGGAATTCACCACAGAGGCAGCGAGGCACAGGGAAAGCTCTCAGCTCTCAGCTGTCAGCGAGATGTCATGTATTTACGTTAAACGCCTGCAGCAGACGTCCGACTCATAGCCCACAGCCCATAGCTCACGGCTCTATATCCCGTCGAGCAGCCCGGGCAACACCGGTACGGGCAGATGCAGGAACAGCACCTGTCCATCGACGGTATCCACGCGCAGGCGGCCCGGCTCGTTCGTGTCGGGCTGTTCGAGCCGAATCTGTCGCGGCGCCACCACAAACTGCGGCCCGCCTTGAGGCGAGTGTCGATCGAGAAAGATCAGCAGATCCTCACCACCGCTGTGTTCGAGTCGCAGCGAGTGCATGGGACATTCGCGGGCGATCACCGTGCTTTCCGCCGCCGGATCCTCCACCTGACTGCTCGATAGCACTTCGATGGTTACCGGCTCACCTGCGTGCTTGTTGGAGAACTCCTGACAAAACGCTGCCCAGTCCTCGACCGGTACGTTGAAAATCGACACCATCCGTCTCCTCTGGCTCGAGCGATTCTGATTCCCGACCGGCAGATTAAAGACAGCGCCATGCCGTTCGGGCTATGGGCGCAGCAGCGAATCGAGCGTGGGCGGACCCGGCGGATATCAGATCAGGCGATGCCCCAGTCGGAACTTGGGACTGGTCTCTTGATAGTCCGATCTGGCTGACAGTCGAACGCTGTCTTGCAGAAGCGAATTGAACCGCAGAGGACGCAGAGGAGCACAGAGGTGAGCGTGTGAGGCATTCACGGGCGGAAGATTGCTTCGGCTTCCTCGACCAGGTTGGGCAGTTCCTCGCGAACCGTGTTGAAGTCCGACTCGCTCAGGCCAACCGACTCGAGCACCACGTCGTCCAGTGTCTGCTGACCGGCCGTGAGGAAGAAGCCGATCCGCTCGTGGCACACGAGCATGTCAGCGATGTAAACCAGCACCGCGGGCAGCCGGTTCTCTTCGGTGAGATTGTCGATGCGATGGTGATAACCGAGCACGGTCTGCAAGCCGCGAGGGAACTTCCACTTGGCGGCCAGCGCGGCGCCGAGCATCTGGTGGTCGGCCCCGATGAGCTCCATCTCGAGCTCGCAGAACGGCCGGTTCGTTTCACTCGCGATGCGGATCACTTCCTTCAGTTGATCCGGGAAAGCCTGTCGCTCGATGAGCAGCCCGAGGTCGTGAATCAGTCCGGCCAGGAAAGCCTCTTCGGCGAACGCCCGCTTGCCGATCATCGAGCAGAACTGGCGGGTCGCCACCGCCACGGCCACGCAGTGCTTCCAAATATCGCGAGCGCTGAAGCGGTCGGACACGCGTTCCGACGTGAACAGCCGGCTGATGGAGGTCGAGATCGCAATGTTCTTGACCGCACTCAGCCCGAGCAGCACGATCGCCCGATCAATTTCCGAGACCTGTCCGGGCAAACCGTAGAACGCCGAGTTCACCACCTTGAGAATCTTCGTGGCCAGGGCCGGGTCGTTCTTGATGATGTTGTGCAGATCGCGAGCCGTGCTCTTGGGATCGTCCACCACCGAGATGATGCGGGCGGTCACCTCAGGCAACGTGGCAATGTCGCCAATCCTGGACAGGGCCAGCTTCACTGCCTGGGCCGGATCAGTCGCGACCGGTGTGATGGACATTCAGGAACACCCTCGAGCACTCGTAATGGATTGAGGCGCAACAACGTGCCCCAATCTGTCATCGACCCTCCCGCAGTGGCGGTTTAGGTCTATCCGGGCCGATTCCGAGGCGAGCCCATCTAATAGGTAAGATATTTCTGGTGCGCATGCGAAGCGGCGGTTACGCGTTCGAGGATGCGGGCGATGCGTTCACCGGCCCGCCCGTCCCCGTATACTGAGCGGTCGGGATTGGGACGTGGCCGTACTAAAACCGATTTAATCGCCCGCAGGATGGCCGCGTGCGATTCGGACGCGTCGATAACGTTCTCGCCGCAGCGCAAGCGGCCCTCCTGGCGGCGTCCGATATTGACTGCTCCGACGCCCAGGCTGGCCGATTCGATGATGCCGCTCGACGAGTTGCCCACCAATACGGCAGCGCGGCTCACCACGCGCAGGTAATCCTCGCGCGGCAGCGATTTGAACACGCGCCAGCCGGGGCGTCGGTCCAGTTGCGCGAGAACCTCGACGATCCCATCGTGGCCGGGATCACTGTTGGGCCACACGGCCACGCCGCCCAGGCCGCAGCGTTCGATCGCCCGCACCGCCGCTCGCATCACCGCCGCCTCGACGGTGGCCGGTCGTCCGTAGGCGTGTTGGATCAGCACGGCGTACGGCGCGTCGACCAGCGGCCCGATCAGCGCTGTCAAACGCTCCCGCGTGGCGCGCGAATGCTTGTCGCTCCGACGAAATTCGCGGATGGCGTCCAGGCCCGGAGCTCCGACGCGGTAGATGCGCGATGGAGGCTCGCCCATGCGAGCCAGTCGGTCGGTGGCATCCTGCGAGGCGGCAAAGTGCACGTGAGCCAGCCGCGTGATCGCGTTGCGCAGCGATTCATCCAGATCCCCCGGAGCGCGGTCGCCGCCGTGTATATGGGCCACCAGTCGCCGAGCCAGCGCGCCGGCGGCTGCTCCCGCGAAGGCTTCGATCCGGTCACCCAAGACCACTACCGTGTCGCATTCCAGCCGTTCGAGCGCTCGGGCGATGCCTGCGATCCCGCGGCTCACCGCGGCCGCCTGGCCCACCGCGTCATCCCGACCGGTCTGCATCTTTACGGTTGCATCGACTCGGTAGCCTTTAGCCCGAATCTCGTCGATGGTGTGGCCGAACTTGTGAAGCAGGTGCATGCCCGTGACGATGAGCCGATCATCGAGCCGGCCGCGACGGCGAATCCCCTGGATCACTGGCTCCAGCAAGCCAAACTCGGCCCGCGTACCCGTGATGATCGCAACTCGCGGCTTTCGTTTACTCATCGCTCGCACACTCGACCCACAAAGCGATCGGCGGGGCTGGACCCCGCCGACTGATTACTACACTCACTTGCGCTTCTCCCGCGGATGTCGCTGGCAACTCCGACTTCAAACCAGCGCTTCCCAGCGCACAGGCGTATCGGCGGGGATTCGCTCCCGCGCTTGGCGGCCAACCAACTGGTGCAGCGCCATGGGACTGATGCCGTCGCCCGGCCGCTTCACCGTCAGCATCTCGGGCGTCAGGACGTCGCCGGGCTCGATGTGACGCGAGGCCACGACGCTGGCCCGGGCGAGCCGGCGCACTTCGCGCTCCAGCGGACTGACGGCCACACAGCCGCTACCCAGCAGGAGTTCCGTGCGGCGAATCTGGCGGATGTACTCGGCCATCTGGGCGGGTTCGAGCGAGAACGCATGATCCGGCCCGCGCCGCAAGCGGCTGAGCGTCAGATGCTTCTCCACGATCCGTGCCCCGGCGGCCGCGGCGTACCCGCCGATGGTCAGCGATTCGGTGTGATCGCTGAAGCCGACCACGCAATCGAATGCCTCAGCCAGCGTCTGAATCACCGCCAGATTGGCCTCGTGCTCCGGGGCCGGATAGCTGCTCACGCAGTGCAGGAGGGCCAGCGATGTTCCGCCGCCGGACCGGAACCGGTCGACGGCTGCGGCGATCTCGTCGTACTCCGACGCGCCGCGAGAGAGAATCAACGGCAGCCCCGATCGCGCGGCCGCATCGAGCAAGGGGCCGTTTACGATGTCGGTGGAGGCCAGCTTGATAGCTCGCACGCCCAACGAGACCAGGAATTCCAGGTCGGCAACGGAAAACGGCGTGGCCAGGAACTCCACGCCGCATTCGCCGGCGTACGCGGCCAGCTCGGCGAACGCCTCATGAGGCAGCGCCAGACGGGCCAGCATCTCATGCTGCGAGTCCGATTCGCAGGCCTGCCGCTGGTAGGTGGCGGCAGGGGCGTCGGCCCGTACCAGCCGGTCAGGCGAAAAGACCTGGAATTTGACCGCATCGGCCTCGGCGTCGACGGCGGCGTGAATCAGCTCGCGGGCCACGCCGACGTCGCCGTCGTGGTTCACGCCGATCTCGGCCACGACGTACACCGGCTGTCCGGGTCCAATGATCGCCGGACCGATCTGCACCGACCGGCTCGCGACGACTTTCGACCGCTCGTCGATCGTGCGGGTTGCCGTATCCATGCTATTTCACTCCCGCCGCAACCGCTGTGGTCGCCGTAGATTGTCGTTGGCTGGCGCGGATTTCGCGCTGATAGCGCAGGATGGCCTCGGCCTGGAACAGGTCGATCATGGTGTCGATGTCTACGGTGTCGCCGGGCTCCTGAATGACCGCACGGCGGTCGGGGCCGAAGAAGGCGTGCGGATCGTTGCTGTCCGCCGCGGCGAAAAGCGAGGCCCGGGTCACCGCCACGACGGCCCCATCGTGATAGTACAGCGGTTCGAGATCCTGGCGGCGATGAATGCTGTTGGGCCGAAACTGGACCATGCGATCGCCATCCAGCCGGTGAATCCAGTCCGGGTGCTGCTTGCTCACCGGGGCCACCGTTCGCACCGAGCTGCAGCCGGTTCGCTCGAGATGCTCGATGCAGCGATCGATGATGCCTTCCGCTCGCACGGGGATGTTTCCGTACAGTATGACCACGGCGTCGGCCGGTTCGCCCGTTCGCGCCTCATACCAACTGACGGCATGGCGAACGGCCGCATCGACGCGAGCCGAGTCCGTCGCCAGTTCCGCCGGCCGCGGCACCACGAGGATGCCCGCTTCGACGCCCAAAGCGGCGGCTGGCTGGGAGTCGGTGGTCAGAACGACGTCGCCCAGTCGCCGGCTGGCCAGCGCATGGCCGATGGTGTAGCTGATCACCGGCCGGCCCAGCAGGGGCAGCACGCACTTGTCCGGCAGGCCCTTGCTGCCCGCCCGGGCGAGGATGACGCCGATCGTTTTCATACCAGCTTGATCGGCTGACCCGATAACCTTGCTTGAGGAACCCCACTTGAGGAGCTCGCCCGAGGAACTGCCTCAGAAAAGCCTCACCGAACGCTGAAATCTTTCAGTCGGCGCCGCTTTGATGACTTGCAAAAGCCCGCTACCCCCCCGATCATGGTTTACTTTCGTGCAACTCGGGCTCGACGTCGCCGAGCCCAGCAGTCGGGAGATAACTCGTGGCGAGAAATGATCTAACGCCGGTTCTGGCCAGACCCCGCGAGCAGTGGGCGAGCAAAATCGGCGTGATCCTGGCGGTGGCCGGCTCGGCCGTTGGGCTGGGCAACTTTCTGCGTTTCCCGGGCGTGGCGGCCACCAACGGCGGCGGGGTCTTCATGATCCCCTACTTCATCTCGCTGCTCATCCTCGGAATCCCCATCTGTTGGGTGGAGTGGAGCATCGGCCGCTACGGCGGCGCCCGGGGCTTCAACAGCGCGCCGGGCATCCTGCTCGCCCTGTGGCCCAACCGGGTTAGCAAATACTTGGGCTCGCTGGCCCTGATCATCCCCGTCGGCATCTTCATGTACTACGTGTACATCGAGGCGTGGTGCCTGGCCTACGCGTACGACTATCTCAGCGGGGCCATGGCCGCCTACGCGCGCGAGGCCGCCACTGAACAGGAGGCGGTCGCCGCATACCAGCGGCACTTCGCCGATTTCGTCGGCATGGGCGAGAACGGCTTTCTCGTCCGCGGCTCGCTCCAGAAGAGCGTGGTCTTCCTGGTCATCGTGTTCATCATCAACTTCGTGCTGATCTATCGGGGTCTGACCAAGGGCATCGAGATGTTCTCCAAGGTGGCCATGCCCCTGCTGATCTTGTTTGCCGTCATGGTCCTCGTCCGCGTGCTCACGCTGGGCACGCCCAACCCCGAGCAGCCGGACAAGAACATCTTGAACGCCCTGGGATTCATGTGGAACCCCAAGACCGGCGATCAGACCATCTGGCAGGCCCTGGCCAACCCCGAGATGTGGCTTTACGCGGCCAGCCAAATCTTCTTCTCGCTCTCAGTGGGCTTCGGCATCGTGCTGAACTACGCCAGCTACCTGCGGTCCGACGATGACGTGGTGCTTTCGGGCTTGACCGCCAGCTCCACCAACGAATTCTGCGAGGTGTGCCTGGGTGGGCTGATCACCATTCCCGTCGCCTTCCTCTTTCTCGGGCCGGAGAGTCTGAACAAGGACGTGTTGGGCTCGAGTTTCAGCCTCGGGTTCATCGCTCTGCCCACGGTGTTTGCTCGCATGCCCGTCGGGGCGTTGTTCGGGGCCATCTGGTTCTTCATGCTCTTCCTGGCCGCCATCACCAGTTCGCTGAGCATGCTCCAGCCCGCCATCGCCTTCTTCGAGGAGGGCTTCGGCATGGGCCGGCGGGTCTCGGTCACCTGCCTGAGCATGCTGGCGGCGTTCGGATCGCTGTTGGTGGTGTTCTTCTCGAAAAACCTGCTGGCCTTGGACACCATGGACTTCTGGGTGGGCGGCGTCTGCATCTTCATCCTGGCGACGGTGGAAGTCATCCTGGCCGGCTGGGTGTTCGGCATCCGCAATCTGCGGGATGAGGTCAGCCGCGGGGCGGCCATGCGAATCCCCGGCTTCTTCTGGTTCATCATCAAGTACGTCTCGCCGACCTACCTCCTGGTCATCTTCGGCTTGTGGGTCTATTACAACCTGCCGACGCGAATCCAGGATATCCGGTCGATGAGCAGTGAGGATCGCGGCACGGTGTTGCTCATCCTGTCGTTCCTGACCGTGCTGTTGATCTGCTTCGGGCTGCTCATTAATCTGGCCGGCAAGCGTTGGCGGGCCGAGGGCCGGTTGGACGGGCTCACCGGCCGGCCCGCGCCCGAGCCGCGTCCGGCCGTCAGAGAACGGAGCGTGATCCCATGACCCCTGCCGGATGGGTTGTAATGCTGATTTCCTGTGGAACGGTCGTGGCCCTCACGCTGTACTGCTACTACCGTGTGCTGGCCACGCCCAGCAGCAGCGACCACCTCCATGCCCCTCTGGAAATCGATACCCACGACCAGGACACATAGCGACGGTCCCACGGGGAGCATCGTGTCCAGTGATGCCACGGTGTCGGGTCTCGGCCCGTCTGGCTCATAGCCCACAGCCCATAGCCCACGGCTCATGTGAGTTGCAGCCGGCGACAAATGCGATATCCTGCAGGCCGCACGTACATACCTCAATTCGGCTCTCAGACAAGGAGTGGACCATGAGCATGGGGCGCGTTTCATTGACCGTCGTGGCCGGCCTGGGACTGGTGGCGCTGGGCCCGTGTTCTTGCTCCGAGAACACGAAGTCCGGTCAGACCGTGGATCAGCCGGCGGGCTCGGCGGCCGTACAATCGGACGATACACAAGGAGGCACGGGCGGCATGAATTACCGCAAGAAGAGCTGGGGAACCGTGGACGGCAAGCCCGTGTCGGTCTTCTACATGACCAACGGCAAGGGCATGCGGGCTGACATCAGCAACTACGGAGGCATCGTCCGCTCGCTGGACGTGCCCGACCGCAACGGCAATCCCGCCGACGTCGTCCTGGGCTATGCCTCGGTGGCCGAGTACCTCGAGACCACGCCCTATTTCGGAGCGATCGTGGGCCGCTACGGCAACCGCATCGCCAAAGGCCGCTTCACGCTGGACGGCAGGGAATACCAGCTCGCCGTCAACAACAATAACATCAACCACCTGCACGGCGGGCTCAAGGGCTTCGACAAGGTCATCTGGGACGCCGAGCCCTACATGGACGCCGACGGCGTCAGCCTCAAGCTCACCTACCTGAGCAAGGACGGCGAGGAGGGTTACCCGGGTAACCTCAAGTGCACGGTGATCTACACGCTGACCAAGAACAACGAGCTGAAGATCGACTACGAGGCCACCACCGACAAGCCGACCGTGCTCAACCTGACCAACCACTCGTACTTCAACCTGGCCGGGCAGGGCAACGGCGACATCCTGGGCCACGAAGTAATGATCAACGCCGACCACATCACCCCGGTGGACGAGACGCTCATCCCCACGGGCGAGCTTCGGCCCGTGAAGGGCACGCCCTTCGACTTCACCACGCCGCACAAGATCGGCGAGCGGATCGACCAGACCTCCGACGAGCAGATCCGGTTCGGCGGCGGTTACGATCACAACTTCGTGCTGAACAAGAAGGGCAACGAGCTGAGCCTGGCCGCCCGCGTGTACGAGCCCACCAGCGGCCGCGTCATGGAGGTCTACACCACCGAGCCCGGCGTGCAGTTCTACACGGGCAACTTCCTGGACGGCACGATCGTCGGCAAGGAGGGCAAGGTCTATAAGCGTCGTTACGGGTTCTGTCTGGAAACCCAGCACTTCCCGGACTCGCCAAACAAGCAGGACAATCCGAAGTTCCCCTCGGTCGTGCTGAGGCCGGGGCAGAAGTTCACGTCGCAGACCATCTACCGGTTCTCGACGAAGTAAGTGTCGTCGTTCGGCGGATAGGCTTTCGGGCGAACGCGGGCGCCGTGCGGCTCGCGTTCGCCTTGTGTTTGCGCGTCTCGTGCGGCGAGAGTGCGGCCGATAAAAACCCGCTCCTCAGCATTGGCATTCGATGGGCCCATCGGACGCGCAAGGAAATCGACGATTGGGGCAAAAAAGATCCCAGTCCTGTGTTGCGTTGTACCGATAGCTATAGTACAAATGGGCCTCAGCATATTCGGACGGAGCCGAAGCATGGGCACCGCGAAATCGCATCGCAGCCAGGCACTCGAAGCAATGCAACGCAACAAACGGATGGCACGCACGCTTGGCTGCCTGGTGGCCTCCATGACGCTGGGGGCGGCGCTGCTCGACTGGTTCCAGCCCAAGCGCCTGCCGGCCGCCACCACCCGTACCGAGTTGATGAGCATCGTGAACCGGGACACGCCTCGGGCGACCTGGCGCAGTATCCAACTGGATTCCCAGACGCCCGGCACCAAGGGCATCGTCTCCCATTTCATCATCAGCCGTGACGGGCTGGCCTATCCGACCAGCCGGTGGCAGACGCAACAGCCGGCGGGAGACGAAGGCACGGTCCGAATCCACCTGCTGGCGGCCGATAACTCCAACCAAGTTACACGCGAACAGTGGGAGAAGGCCAACGACCTCGTTCGCGCCCTCCAGCGCGAGTGTTCCATCCCCTCCGACCAGGTCCACTACGACGCGCTGGCCGTTCCGGTCATCTCCGATCCGGCCCCGACGCAAGCCCCGACGAGCCCTACTCAGAGCCCGCGCCGGTAAGGGGTTCCCGTGCCTGACTGTTGACGCTTCGGCCTAAGTCGATCTCCGCTTCCGCGTGCGCCCGCACGCTGACAACCCTGTCCCGAATCCGCACGCAACTCCACCGTTTCACTGGCGGTTAGGTGAACTGGGTTCGCGGCCTGACCGATGTTACCTAATGTCTGTCAAGCGGTTGACGGCAAACTTGGCGAACCCATAGAATAGCGCAACGCGTGCCCGTCTCCCGACGACTTTGTAGCGGCTTGTGATCCAGACCCCCGCTGAGGGGTCCGGCTTTTTTTGGACTGTTCAGGTGAGTTTCACCGTACCGGGTTACACAATCTACGAGCGACTGGGTACCGGCGCGCGGGCGACCATTTGGCTGGCGGAGAACCAGCGGACCGGCGAAATGGTCGCACTCAAGCGGGTCGTCCGGCGAGCGACCGACGACGATCGCTACCTGATCCAGGCCCAGAACGACTTCGAAATCTCTCACCGGCTCGACCGCCCATATTTGCGTAAGAGCTTTGAAATGCGGCGTTTGCGGAGATTCTTCCAGACCCGCGAGCTGCACATCTTCATGGAATATATCGATGGTCGCACGCTCGAGCAGATCGGCCCCCTCGGCACGCACGGCCTGCTCGGCCTTTTCATCCGGGTCGCCCACGGCCTGGACTCGCTGCACCAGATGGGCTACATCCACACCGACATCAAGCCCAACAACATCATGGTGGGCAACGACGGCGAGGTGAAGATCATCGATTTCGGGCTGGCCTGCCCGATCGGGCACATCAAGGAACGGATCCAGGGCACGCCCGACTACATCGCCCCCGAGCAGGTCGAACGGCGGATCCCCCTCGACCAGCGCACCGACATCTACAACTTCGGGGCCACGCTCTACTGGGCGATCACCGGCCAAAACTACCCGACGGTCATGCCCAGCAAGAAGCGCAGCACGGGCATCGACCTGGTCGGCCCCCGCGAGGCACTGCCTCCGGAGCAGTTGAACCCTAACGTGCCGACCGCCCTGAGTCGGCTGGTCCTCGACTGCTGCCGCCAGAACCCGCAGGAGCGGCCGGCCAACATGAGCGAGGTGATCCGCCGGCTCGAACTCGCCCAGCACATCCTGGACAAGAACCAAGCGACATTGACCGGCCCGGCGATCCGTGGTAAACGGGGGCCGATGCAGACATTTACGTCCTCTTCCGGCGATACGGCCGCATGAGCCTGGCCGACTCCGCTATCGAGACACTCCAGCAGGCGACGGAACTCAATTACGAGGATCCGCTGCGCGACGGATCGTTGTTGCGCTTCGCCAACTATGGCCAAGTGGTCATGACCGGCGACCTGCACGGCAACCGCCGCAACTTCGAGAAGCTCGTACGTTATTGCCGGCTCGAATCGACGCCCGTCCGTCATGTCCTCCTGCATGAGATGATCCACTCGGACCCGCAGACCGTCGACTGGGTCGATCGATCCGTCGAACTGCTGCTGGACGCCGCCCAGTGGAAGGTGTTCTTGCCCGAGCAGGTTCATTTCCTGCAGAGCAACCACGAACTGGCCCAGTTGCAGAAGCACGAGATCACCAAGGCGGGCCGCCTGGTGACCGAGGAGTTCGAGCGCGGGGTCGCCGAGGTGCTAGGCGACAAACGGGTGGATGAGGCGCTCGAGGCCATCAATGCGTTCATCGCCTCATTTCCCGTGGCCGCCCGCAGCGACAACGGTATCTTCTACGCCCACTCGTTGCCCGACTCCTACCAACTGGACCGCTTTGACCCGAATTGCGTCTTCGCCCCGCCGGATCGGCTCGACCTGTCCGAGGGCGGCATGATCTACCAGCTGGTCTGGGGGCGCCGGCACACGCCCGAATTGCTCGAAAAGCTGGGCGAGGCCTGGGACGTTCGGCTGTTCATCATCGGCCATCAGCCGCAGGAAATGGGCTACTCGGTCCAGCACGACCGCTTGGTGATTCTGGCCACCGACAACCCGCACGGCGTGTTCTTGCCCGTGGACTGCAGCCGTCAGTACGACCTCGAATCGCTCATCCAACGCATCATCCCTTGTGCAGGCGTTCCTTGAGCTGCCCACCGGTGTTCTCGCCCGGATGAAAGTGGGGGCGCGCGGCGTCTTGGCTTTGTCGTGCGGACAAGATCTCGTATGCTTATCCTCTGAGAAGGCTTTTCGGAGCGCTCGCATGGGCACGCGCACACCCGCCGTCGCCAGCTACTTTTACCCTTCGTCCGAGCAGGAATGTCGGGCCGAAATCGAGAGCTGTTTGGACCAGGCTCGCCGGCAGGCTGAACAGGAATCGGCAACGGAATTACGCGCGGCGCTGGCCGCGGGAACCGAACGGGCCATCGGCGGCATCGTGCCGCATGCCGGCTGGGTCTGCAGCGGGATGGTGGCCGCCGAAGTGTTGCGCGAACTGACTCGGAGGCCCGGCATCGACACATTCGTTGTTTTTGGCGCCGCTCACCGGTTGGCTTCGAGCACCGCGGCGCTCTACGGCCAGGGAAGCTGGTCCTCACCGCTGGGCGAGACAGCCATTGACGAAGACCTCGCTTCGGCCGTGCTTACTGCCTGTTCGAGCGTCCGCGAGGACGAAGAGCCTCACCTCGTCGAGCATTCCATCGAAGTCCAACTGCCATTCCTGCAGTACCTGGCGCCGACTGCTCGATTGCTGCCCATCCTCGTACCGCACACGGCACCCGGACCGGTTATCGGAAGGGCGGTCGCCGAACAGGCCCGGCTTCTTAGCCGCGAGGTGATCTTCGTGGGGTCGACTGATCTGACTCACTACGGGCCGAGATATCACTTCACGCCTCAGGGTGTCGGCGAGGCTGGCCTGCGGTGGGCCAAGCAGGTGAACGATCGCCAGATCATCGATTTGATCTGCCGGATGCAGGCCGACGAAGTTGCCCCGCAAGCCCGTCGCCATCACAATGCTTGCGGCGCGGGCGCGGTTGCCGCCGCCATCGCCGCCTGCCGGCAGCAGGGTGCCACGCGGGGCCTTCTGCTGCGGCATACCACGAGCAACGAGACGCTCCGCAGCCGGTTCGGACCCATGGAGGATGCGGTCGGGTACGCGGGGATTGTGTTTACCGCACCGCTCGCGAGCTGATGCCCGGCGGGGCACGAACGCAGCGGTAACGTTGGACACAGCACCAGGGAAGGGGATCCGAGGATGAAATCCAGATCGACGGCGAACGGGCGGATAGGCAACGGGACGGTGGGCCTGTCTGTGGCCGCGTGTGCGACGTTGTTGGTCCTATCCGGTTGCCCGGGAAGCGTCGTGACGAATTGGCCTTCGCAGCGGCTGGACAACAATCCTTCGACGCAGCCGGTGGCCGTCGAAGTGGGTGACATGGACAGCGACGGCTTTCCGGATGTGGCCAGCGTGTGGCGCGGGGCGACGGGCACGGGCAGCCGGCCCGGGGCGGTCGCTATTCACTTCCAGACCGGGGCGGGTGAGTGGGAGACCACCACGGTCCAGACCGACACCAAGTATGCCAACGCCAACGGGTTGAGCCTCGCCGACGTGAACCTCGACGGTCGCACGGACATCCTCGTGGCCGCCCACGACCGCATCACCTACCTCCGGGCGCCGGCGCTGCCTCGCGTCGGGGCGAATTGGACGTCCTACGACATCGCGGCCTCGATCCGGTCGGACTTCCGCGGATGGTACGACGTGGTCGCCGCCCAGATCGACAATCGCTTCGGACCGGACATCGTGGCCACGCTCAACGATCCGGGCCGGCTGGTGTGGTTCGCCGCCCCCGAAAATCCCGACAGCTCCGACGGTTGGCAGATTTACAGTATCGACTCGACCACGCGTGGGCGAGCCGATTCGTTGGCCGTCATCGATCTCAACAATGACGGCCGGCTCGATGTGGTCTGCAGCGCGCCGGGCGATACCAGCGGCGTCATCAGTTGGTACGAGCATCCGGTGGACCCCACCGGCAACTGGCCCAAGCACGTGATGACCTCGTTTAGCGGCGCGACCCGGTTCACCATGGGTGACCTCAACGGCGACGGACTGCCCGATCTGGTCGCCGTATCGCCGACTTCCCGTCGTGTCGCCTGGTTTCCCCATCCCGAGCAGGTGGCGTCGAAGTGGAATGGCTGGGTTCTGGCCGATTACGCCCGGCTGCAGGGCGATCAGCGCGAGCCGGTGGACGTCGCTGTCGCCGACGTCAACGCAGATGGGCAGTTGGACGTGATCGTCGTTACGGCCGAGCCTGCCGGAGCGTTCTGGTACACGCCTCGGGAGGACAACCGTCTGCGGTGGACCGAGTATCGCGTCGCCGCCACCATGGACAACGCTTATGGTCTGCTGGATGTGCACGACACGAACCTCGACGGTTTGCCGGACCTGATCGTGCCCATCATCCACGGCACCGACCACACGCTTGACCGCGTCACGCGCTACAGTTACCCGACCGCCACCGGGGAGTGAAGGCTCTCCGTCGTTCGGGTTCCGTGGTTCGGGCTTATTTCGACATTCGGGCTTCGCCATTCGGATTTGCCGCCCGGCGGCACGACTCCAGCCTGGGGCCGCTTCCCCGTGCCGGGGTTCCAATTCTCGGGCAGTTCCGGTAACTTCTTCACATGTCAGAATCTGAGACCCGATTGACCGGGGCGACCCTGGACGGGCCGTCCCGCGTGACGATACGGCTCAACCGCCGCGTGCCGGTGGCGGAATGGCCCATTTCCCGGTTCAGTTTGAAGACTTCCGAAGGCGTTGCGGTTCCTGTTCGGTCGGTTGAACCGGTTTTTCCGCGCAGCGAGCAGACCACCACGTTCTCGCTGGAGACGGCTGAGCCGATCGATTTCGTTCAACACCTGTACGAGGTGTGGGTGGTCGGCGCGGGAAGCCGGCTGGTCAGCGTCCGCGATGTTCTGCTCGACCGGGACCGGTACTTCGACGGTGAGGTCCGGCTGGGCTACACGTTCTCGACCGAACAGACCACGTTTCGGGTGTTCGCGCCGACCGCCGCCGGCGTGGAGGTGGTCATTGCCGACGAGGTGAAGGGCGACGCTGGCTTGGCCGCCCACCCGATGCAGCCCATCGGCAAGGGCATTTGGGAGGCGACCGTCGGGGGCAATCTCGAAGGCAAGTACTACGCCTATCGACTGCGAGGCATCGGCTTCAACCCGCAGGACGAAGTGGGCGACATCTACGCCACCTGCGCCCAGGGCACGAACCCGCGCACGCTCATCGTGGACATGGCCAAGACCGATCCACCCGGCTTTCGCGACCGGCGGTACACCAACCCGCCCAGCGTGGTCGATGTGGTGGTCTACGAGATGCACGTCCGGGACTTCACCATCTCCCGCAGTTCCGGGGCCTCGCACCGCGGTAAGTTCCTGGGTCTCGCGGAGTCCGGCACGCACCTGCCCGAAGATCCATCCGTCAAGACCGGTCTCGATCATCTGGTCGAGCTGGGCGTCACGCACGTGCAGCTCATGCCCGTGTTCGACTTTGACAACCAGGAGGGTCGCGACGGCGAGTATAACTGGGGCTACATGCCGGTGTACTTGAACTCTCCCGACGGCTGGTACGCCAGCAGCGCGACGGGTCCAGCCCGGGTGAGGGAACTCAAGCAGGCGATTCACGCCCTGCACGAGCGCGGCATCGGCGTGATCATGGACGTCGTCTATAACCACACGGCCAAGATTTCGCCGTTCGAGCGCCTGGTTCCGCACTACTACTTCCGCAAGACGTCGTCCGACCGGTTCTACAACGGCTCGGGTTGCGGCAACGAGTTCATGAGCGAAGCGCCCATGGCTCGCAAGTTCATCATCGACTCGCTCAAGATGTGGTTGCAGGAGTACCAGGTGGACGGCTTCCGCTTCGACCTGATGGGCCTGCACGATGTCGAGACGCTGCAGGAACTCGCAACGGAACTGAGACGGATTCGGCCTGACGTGTTGCTCTGGGGCGAGCCCTGGGTGGGCGGCCCGACGCCGCTCAAGCCGATCAGCGGCAAGGAGCAAGTGCGCGGAACAGGCATCGCGTGCTTCAACGACCGCTTCCGCGATGCCATCAAGGGAGATCGCGACGGCGGCGGGCCGGGCTTCATCCAGGCCGGCGAGCGAAAGGACGGCGTGCGCCTCGGCCTGGAGGGCTCGATCCACGATTGGGCGGTCGAACCGACCGAAGTGATCAACTACTTCGAGTGCCACGATAATCTGACCGCCTGGGACAAGCTCGTGCAGACCTGTCCCGAGGCCTCCGAAGCGGAGCTGGAGCAGATGGCGCGGTTCGCCGCGTTGCTCCTGTTCACCGCGCAGGGGGGCGTGTTCATGCACTGCGGACAGGAGTTTGGCCGCAGCAAGCGCGGACACTGGAACACGTACAATCTGCCCGATGCTATCAACCAGGTGGACTGGTCGCTCAAGAAGCGCCGGGCTCGCCTGTTCGAGTACTACCGCGGACTCATCGCCTTGCGCAAGGCTCATCCGGTGTTTCGGATTCGCCAGCGGGCGGAGATCGAATCCCGCGTCTGGTTCGGCGGCGTGCCGCACGAGCGCTGCCTGGCCCACATCATCCACGCCGAGGGCTACGAAGGCGAGCCGGCCATCGCCATCGTGTTGCTTTACAACGCGCACGACGCTGCGGTGGAATTCACGCTCGGCGACGGCGTCTGGTCGATTCACGCCGATGCAGAACGGGCCGGACTGGAGTCGCTGGGCACGGTTGAACACCGTGTGACTGTCCCCGCACGTTCGGGTGTGATGCTGATCAGGTGAGGGGCTGGGGATTGGGGACTAGGGACTGGGGATGGCGAAACGGAGAACACAGGATCGCACGGCCGGCCTGACTCGATCGGCCAGCCGGATGGATTATCGCATCCCCGCCTTGTGGGATTGCTGGGGCTATGCCGGCCCGTGCAAGCGTCAGGGCGGCGAGATCGTCGTCAATCCGCTGCATTACGCGACCGCCTGTCTGGAGTGGATTCACGCTCACTCCGATCCGCGCGTTCAGAGTGGCGGCAAGAGCTTATCGCAGACGCTCGCCCAACCGGGGGCCCGGCGGACCGGCCGGCCCGGCGACTGGATTCGCCACCAGACGCTGTACGCCATGATGGTCCGCACGACCACCGCCTGGGACCACGATGGTGATGGACAACTGATCCGGCGGCGAGGCGGTGCTCGCTACCAGGAATTGGGCACGTTCCTCAAGTCGATACTCCTGCTGCCCCTGCTCGAAAAGATGGGCATCACCGTGCTCTACCTGTTGCCCGTGGTCAAGGTGAGCAACCTTTACCGCAAGGGCGAGCTGGGATGCCCGTATTCAGCGAAAGATTTCCTGAAACTCGACGCCGGCCAACATGATCCCTTGTTCGGCGATCGTGCTGACAGTGTGGACGAGGAATTCGCGATCTTCGTCGAGTGCGCGCATCGTCTGGGCATGCGGGTCATCCTGGACATCGCGCCACGGACCGCCGCTCGCGACTGCGACTGGATCCTCGATCATCCGGAGTGGTTCTATTGGATCGACCGGCGGTTCGAGGCGGACTGGCGATCGCCGCAGTTGCCCGGCGTGTCGTACAGCCAACCGATCATCGGTCGGCTGGGCGAGATCTATCGAACGCCCGTCGTGCGCAAGCATCTGGCCAAGTTCCGCTTCGCCCCCAACATCACGCATCCGGCCGAATGGAAGCGGTTCGCCGCCCGGGCCAAGGCCAATCCGCCCGACAATCTGATGGCTGCCATCGCCGACCGGTTCGGGGTGGTCACGCCGCCCGGCTTCAGCGACGTTATCAACGATCCACAGCCGCCTTGGAGCGACGTGACGTATTTTCGGCTCTACACCGACCATCATCCGGAGGCGGCCGCCCTGCTGGACAACCCGGACAAACAGCCGCCGTACGTGCTCTTCGACACCATCAAGGCCAACCTGTTTCCTGGGCGCCGGCCCAATCGCGAGCTGTGGGACCGGATCGCCTCCATCATTCCGCACTATCAGCGGTTTGGCATCGACGGGGCCCGGGTGGACATGGCTCACGCCTTGCCGCGCGAACTGGAAGCCATGATTCTGGCTCGGCCCCGGCAGATCGATCCCGATTTCGCGTTCATCGCCGAAGATCTGGGTTACCAGGCTCACGCGCGCCATCGCAAAGCCGGTTACAACCTCGTGCTCGGCCCGGCCTATCACGTCGAGGCCCGCGCGGAGAAGGGCCTGATGCACCGGATGCTGGCCGATCTGCCCAAACTGAGCCTGCCTATCCTGGGAGCGGCCGAGACGCCGGACACGCCGCGCACGGCGGTGCGCCGCGGTGGCCGACAGTTCAGCCGGTGGGCGGCGGTGGTTAACATGTTCCTGCCCAACGCCGTGCCCATGATCAACAGCGGCATGGAGGTCTATGAACGCCAGCCCATGAACCTCGGGCTTGACGTCGGGCGGCCCGGCCGGTTCGCGCTGTCCAAGAGCGACCCGCAGTACGGCAAGCTGGCGTTCTTCGATCCGTACGCGCTGCATTGGACCAATGAGGGCGGCGAGGAGATGGTCGAGCTGATCGCGCGGGCCTCGGCCATCCGGCAGAAGTACTTGCGTTTCATCTCCCGGCGTGCGATGTACTTTGCGCCCGAGCTCGGCATGAACGCCAAGCGGATCATCGCTACCGGTTTCAGCCTGCCGGGTCGGCGCAAGTCGCTGCTCATGCTGGCCAACGTGGATTTCGACAGATCGCGCCGTGCCACAGTGTTGCGATTGCGCAAGCCGCAGGAGCCTCAGGTGCTGCTCGAGCTCGTGTCGTCAGGCGTACCGAAGCTCGAGAAAAACCGGCTCATGCTCACGCTGGGGCCCGGCGATGTAAAAGTGCTTCTCGTGTGAATGGACGCTTCTTGAGGGGCAGGTATCCTGCCGTCTCTGACTGAGCGTGCCTATTATGATGCACACTTCCAGCGTGCAACGGGCGGGACGCCCTTGCCCCGAAGAACGGAGGCGCAAACATGCCGAACAAACTGGCCAGACGCGAGTTCGTGAAGGGCAGCGCCGTGGCAGCCGCGGCTTTCCTGGCTCAGAGCAAGCCAGCCCGCAGCTCGTCTGGAACCGAGCCTGCCGAGGCGAGCGCTGACACCTCGTATCGGACATCGTGGTATCCGTTCACCGGTCATCCGCATGCCGACAGTTGCTGGTCGTTGTCGGTCGGCCCGGACGGCCGAATCTACGCCGCCGCCTGCTCCGAGCACATGCCCGGTGGCGTGGTCAAGGTGGTTCGCTACAACGAGCAGACCGACGCCCTCGACTATCTGTTCACGCTCGACGAGATGGTGGACGACCCTCACGACTCGGGCCGGGCCACGCAGTGCAAGATCCACTACAGCTTCGTCCCCTCGATGTCCGACGGCGTGTTGTACATGGCCACGCATCTGTCCGGCCCGCCCATCGATCAGCCGGCGTATTCGCCGTGGCGATCCTGGCACGACGAAAAGCGTTGCTTTCGAGGCAGCGCGCTGCTGGCCTTCGATACCAAGACCGATCGCGTGCTATGGTGGGACACGCTGATCCCCAAGGAGGGTTGCCGTTGTCTCCTGCACGACGAGGAGCGGCACCTCCTGTACGCCCTGAGCTATCCGCGGGATCACTTCATCATCTTCGATACCCGCACTCGTACGCGGCGAGACCTGGGCCGCATCGGTTCCGTGAATGCTCAGGCGTTGTTTCTTGACCGACGACACCGTGTCTGGACCACCGACGATTACGGGCATCTGGTCCGCTACGATCCCGAGATTGATCGGCTGGACCGATCGCCGTTCGTGTTGCCTCACGACCCCGAGTTTCAGACTGGCTGGCACAGCGTGTTCTACGACGTCGTGGCGGCTCCCGACGGCGAATGCGTCTACGCGGTGACGTGGATCGCCGCCCCGCGGCTCATGCGCATCTGGCCGAACGAGGGAGACTGGCCTCGCGTCGAAGACTTGGGCCCAGTCACGCAGAAGCGGAATCCCAGCATCCCCAAGGACACGTTCGTGGATCATTGCGGCGGCCTGGTCTTCGGCGGTGACCGCCAGTTGTACTACGTGGCCTCGCGCTGGCGCGATCCCGTGTACAACCCCATGCCCGCCGACCGGCCGGCCCGCGAAGGCGTGGTCTGGCGGCTTGATCCGGCCACGCTCGAGCGAACCGAAGTGGCCGTCCTGAAGCATCCGACGGATCTCGCCCAGTACGTCTCGCGAGGCGCCGTCGATCGCAACGGCGATCTGTTCTTCGGAAACGTCGGTACGAAGCCGGTGGGCATCTTCAAGCTGCACATGCCCGCCGATCGGCGAATCAAAAACGCCCATCTGCCTATTCGCATCTGGGGGTAACACACATGGCCGATGACAAAGAACAGAAGGCCAACCCGGCCGATGCCCAACTGAGCGTGGACGATATCGTGCACGGCACGTTCGTGAAGCAAGGCACGATGGTCGCTTTTCCGACCTGTTTTCCGGGCGCGAGCGTTCCCATCCGCGCTGACGAGAGCCGCATCACCGCCCTGAGCTACAGTCCGAACGGCATGATCTACGGTGGAACCAGCGGACGGGCCGCCCATCTGTTCGTGGGCATGTTTCACGGCGTGACCGGCATGATTCTCGATCGCGGCGTGGTCGAAGGGGCGGACCATTGCGCAGCCGTGTGCTGCGTGAAGGATCGGTTCGTCGCCTGCGTCAACGGGCCGGAAGGCGGACGTGTGGTGGGCGCACAGTATCAGGACTGGCCGTACGATCTGATCCAGGAGTGGGGTTTCTGGGAGAAACCGATACACGAACTGGCACGCTTGCCGCAGGAACGCATTCTTCATGCGATCGCCAGTCCGGATCGGACGTTCATCATCGGATTGACCGACCGCAAGCTCTTCACGCTCAACGCATCGTCGAAGGAGCTGGCGGTGCACGGCGAGGTGCCGGGATCGGGGCGCATCGCACTGGGCAACAAGGGCGGCGTCTTTGGCCTGGACGGGCCGGGCCATCTGTGGCGGTTCGACGTGGCGGCTCGAAAGCTCGAGCGGCGAGCTATCGCGTTGCCCGCCGGTGAATGGGCGGATGTGCCGCTCACCTGGGCCCGCGACGAGCACACCGGCCTGCTTTACACGGCCGATGCGCGGGGCCAGTTGTTCAGCCTGGACGAAGATCGCGGTTTCAGTTCGCCGCTGGGCCGGACCGCGATCAGTCCGGTAGCCACCATGGCAGTCACGCACGACGGGCGGCTGTTCGGATTCTGCGGCAACGAGCTGGCCAACCTCTTCTGTTACGACCCCCACACGCGGTCCGTCGCGGATATCGGAGCGGCGGTCTCCGTTCTCGAGCGCCGTCGATACGGTTATGTCTTCGCCGATGCCGTCACGGGTCGAGACGGACAGATCTTCTTCGGCGAGAACGACGATCTGGGTCACCTGTGGATCTACTTCCCGAGCATCGCGAAACGCAGCGCGTAGCCACCGGCAGTTTGTTCTAAAACGCACGATCCTTTCGCTTTTGTCGCAGGCTCAATGCGCCACCGGTGCTCATGAGTCTGCCAATTGTTGGTGCGCTGCATATTTCACTCAGGATCAGTGAATTGCCTTGTTTTTTGAGTGACAATCCCCGAAGTGAATGACTACAATTTGGGAAGGAGTCGTCCGTCGGGCATTTGCTGCCGATCATTCACTTCAGTGGAGAGACTATCTTGGGACTGCGGGCCAGTCTGTGGAAAGACGACCTTTCGCGGCTGGAGTTGAAGCCACCGCTCTCCGTCTCCTCACACACGCCGCTGCGGGTGACGCTCGAAACCATGCAGAAGGCGGGCACGGGCCATATCCTGGTCTGCGATGACGGCAAGCTGGTGGGCATCTTCACGGAGCGCGATCTGGTCAAACGGGTGCTACCCAGTGGAGTGAGCCTCGATGAGCCGGTAGCCGGCTGCATGACCACCCGACCCACCACCATCCGGCGCAGCGACTCGGTGGGCTGGGCCATTCGTACCATGCATGACGGACATTACCGGCATATGCCGGTCGTCGATGACGATGGCCGGCCCATCGGCGTGTTGTCGGTCAAGCATATCGTTCATTATCTCGTGGAACACTTTCCATCCGCCGTCTACAACCTGCCTCCGGAACCGGGCCAGGTTGGCGGCACTAGGGAGGGCGCGTAAGCGTACCGCGGTCAGCGGCACGCCGCGAGAACCAGTCGTGTCTACAACCAACATCAATCCCCCGACCAGCGAAACTTCCACTTTCAAACCCAAGCCGATCGCCGAGATCACTTCCGCCATCGTGCGGTTCGCCGGCGACTCGGGTGATGGCATGCAATTGGTGGGCACGCAGTTCACCGATGCGACCGCTATCTTCGGCAATGACCTGGCCACGCTGCCGGACTACCCGGCCGAGATCCGGGCTCCTGCCGGCAGCCTGGGCGGCGTGTCGGGCTTCCAGATCAACTTCGCCAGCTCGGAGGTCTACACGCCGGGTGACACGGTACAGACGCTGGTGGCCATGAATCCGGCGGCTCTGAAGGTCAATCTGCCCGACCTCGAGCGCGGCGGCATCCTGATCGTCAACTCCGACGCGTTCGACGCCACCGGGCTGAAGCTGGCCGGCTACACCAGCAATCCACTGGAAGACGGCACGCTGGATGGGTATCAGGTTCACAAAATCCCCATGAGCCGGCTGGCCAAGGAAGCGGTCGCGCCCGCGGGCCTGAAACCCAAGGATGCCGAACGCTGCAAGAACTTCCTGGCCCTCGGTGTGACCTTCTGGCTCTACGACCGCCCGATCGCCCCCACGCTCAAGTGGCTGGACGCCAAGTTCGGCTCCAAGCCCGAGATTCGACTGGCCAACGAACTGGCCCTGCGAGCGGGGATCAACTACGGCAACACCGCCGAGATGTTCCAGGTCCACTACCGCGTTCAGCCCGCCAAGACCGCTCCGGGCACGTACCGCAAGATTCGCGGTAACGAGGCCACTGCCCTGGGCCTGATGGCGGCGGCCTGGAAGGCGGACCGCAAACTGTTTTACGCCAGCTATCCCATCACGCCGGCCAGCGACATCCTGCACGAACTGGTCAAGCACAAGAATTTCGGCGTGAAGGTCTTTCAGGCTGAGGACGAAATCGCCGCCATGTGTGCGGCCATCGGTGGCGCATACGGTGGCGCGTTCGCGGCCACCGGCACGAGCGGCCCGGGTATGGACCTCAAGGCCGAGGCCATGGGTCTGGCCGTCATGGTCGAGCTGCCCATGGTTATCATCAACGTGCAGCGAGGCGGTCCCAGCACGGGCTTGCCCACCAAGACCGAGCAGTCGGACCTATTGCAAGCCCTGGGTGGCCGACACGGCGAATGTCCCATTCCCATTATCGCGGCTCAGAGCCCCTCGGATTGCTTCTACGCAGCCTTCGAAGCGTTCCAGATTGCCGTCAAATATATGACGCCAGTCATCGTGCTCACCGACGGCTATCTGGCTAACGGTTCGGAGCCCTGGCGCGTGCCACGGGTGGACGATTTGCCGCGCATCGAAGTCAACAACGACATCGACCCCGAAACCTTCCAGCCCTACGCCCGGGATGGAAATTTGGCCCGACCCTGGGCTTTGCCCGGCAGCAAGGGATTGGCGCATCGCATCGGCGGGCTGGAGAAGGAAAACATCACCGGCCGGGTCTCGTACGACCCGCTGAACCATGAAACCATGGTCAAGCTGCGGGCCGCCAAGGTCGCCAAGGTGGTCGAGTCGGTTCCGGACCAGAAGTTGCTCGGTCCCGATACCGGCGATCTGCTGGTCGTCAGTTGGGGCGGCACGTACGGGACGGTGCGGACCGCCGTCGAGCGCATGCAAGCCAAGGGTGCTTCGGTGTCTCACGCCCACCTGCGGTATCTCAACCCCATGCCCGCCAACCTCGGTGAGTTGCTCAAGCGATTCAAGCGAATCCTCGTGCCCGAGCTGAACCTGGGACAACTGCTCTGGATGTTGCGGGCACAGTACCTGGTGGACGCCAAGGGCCTCAATAAGGTGCAGGGCCGGCCCTTCACCATTGCCGAAGTCATGGACCGGATTCAACGAACCCTCGATGGAGAGGACGATTGAGATATGGCAACGCTGACAACGCCTGCGGTTAGTCTTCAGCCCAAGGATTACGGCTCAAACCAGGAAGTGCGCTGGTGTCCGGGCTGCGGTGATTACTCCATTCTCGCCCAGATCAAGAAGGCTCTGGCGGCGGTGGGGCGCGATCCGGACCAGATGGTGTTCATCTCGGGCATCGGCTGTTCGAGCCGTTTGCCCTATTACATGGCCACGTACGGCATTCACGGGATCCACGGCCGGGCTCCCGCCATCGCTTCGGGCCTGCGGCTCGTGCGACAGGACCTCGATATTTGGGTGGTCACGGGTGACGGCGACGGTCTGAGCATCGGCGGCAATCATCTCCTGCACGCCATCCGGCGAAACCTGAACATCAAAATCCTGATGTTCAACAACCGCATCTACGGTCTGACCAAAGGCCAGGTCTCGCCCACGTCGGAGATGAACAAGAAGACCGTGTCCACGCCGTACGGTTCGGTGGGGGCCCAGATCAACCCTTGCTCGGTGGCCATCGGTTGCGAGGCCACGTTCGTCGCCCGGACGGTGGACATGCTGCCCAAGCATCTGGAATACGTGCTCCAACGGGCAGCCCACCATCGCGGCGTCGCGTTCGTGGAGATCTACCAGAATTGCAACATCTTCAACGACGGCGCCTACAAGTACATGACCGACAAGGAAGTCCGTGACGACAACCTCATCGAGCTCGAGCACGGCAAGGCGTTAATCTTCGGCAAGAACGGCGACAAAGGCATTCGACTGGGCAGCGGCTATCGGCCCGAGGTGGTCAAACTCGGTGAGGGCGGCGTCAGCCTGTACGATCTGCTCATCCACGATGAGAAGGCAACCTCGCCCGCTCTCGGTTTCATGCTGAGCCGGCTGCGATATCCGCAGTTCCCGGAGCCCATCGGCGTGTTCCGCGCGATCGATGCGCCCGTGTATGACGCGCTCATCGACGATCAGGTCAAACGGTTGACCGCCGAAAAGGGGCCGCCCGACATGCAGAAACTGCTCGACGGGCCGGATCCGTGGGAGGTAGAGTAGGAAGGACGAAACCCGAAATCCGAATGACGAAGTCCGAATGGCGAATGACGAAGCGGAAGCAAGTCCGCGTTCGGATTCGGCGTTCGAGGGTCGGAGTCGAGTATCAAACCCCAAGGGGGTGCCCAATGCGCTGTACAGCTTGCGGCTACCAGAACTTCGACAACCTCGGTCTGTGCGAGGCCTGCGAGGAACCCCTGGACGCTACTGGCGGTTGCGATGCCGATCGGGACATTGGCCGGCTGATCAGTAACGAGCCGTTGTCGGCGCTGCACCCGGCGCCGGCGGTTACCGTTCCGCCGACCACGCCGGTGGCCCAAGCCATTCGTATGCTCGCCGAGCGAAACATTGGTTGTTTGCTCGTTACCTCCGGCGACGCCCTCCTCGGTATTTTCAGCGAGCGCGATGCACTCCAGCGCATCGGCCCGAACTACTACGAACTGATCGACCGGCCCATCAGTGACTTCATGACGCCCGATCCCGTGACGCTCACGCCGGAGGATTCCATCGCGTTCGCGCTGAACCGGATGGATATCAACGATTTTCGGCACATCCCCGTGCGCAACCCAGACGGCACGCTCGGGATTATTTCCGTTCGCGACTGCCTAGCCTATGTGACGCGGCACTTCCCCGAGTTGAAGAGTCACACGAACTGAACGCTCCGAGCGGCCTGGTTGCTCTGCAAGTGCCGATCAAGACTGCACTTGCGAGTGCTGCGCAGCGTGGAGTGACGCCTGTCAGTCATAGGCACTCCTGAACATACCGAAGTGCCGCAAAAATGTCGGCCTCTTGTTCGTGGCCCGAGCGCCGGTTACAATTTGCGGCGCGCGGATGCCGCAAGTTTAGGCACATCCAACGCCCACGTAATCAAGAAATTTCTGTTCGACGGCGACGGCGATTTTCGCCCGTTGCACCTTGCGTGGACCTGCGTATCTGCGCGTCGTTCATCGGCTACGTCATCTCTTTTTGTTCGGACTGACGGTATCGGTAACGGTCTGGCCCATTTCTTTTGCCGCGCAATGGAGGTCGGCCATGGCAAACCGAACGCATGATCACCCCGGCTTCGCGTTGATTGAACTGCTGGTGGTGGTGGCCGTCGTCGCCCTGCTGATCACGATCTTGCTGCCCGCACTGGTCAAGGCCCGGGAGGAAGCGCGCGGCGTGGTTTGCAGCGCTGCCCTGGGGCAGTTAGGCAAGGCCGAGGTTGCGTACGCAACCACGAACGCCGAGTGGATTCCCGGCTCGCCGCTGACGACGGGTTACTACTTCGCAGCCAATGCCGTTTCGCCCTGGCCGGCCACCGGCGGTGTCTGCTACAACCGTTTTGCCGCCACCTGGGACGATTACGCCACTTCATTGCGTGTGCAGATGCAGGACCGTTCGATCCCCGCGCCGAACAAGCCGAACGATGAGGAGACCCGTTACAAGCTGATCCAGCAAGCCATGGAGGGTGTCTTCCATTGTCCGTCCAACCAGGAGACGGTGACACCCTGGGGCGAGGGCTTCTCGGACTGGGCGACGGTGCGGGCGCCCAGCTACATGACCATGTGGACGCTCATGCGCGGCGGATCGGCCGTGTACCACAGCGCGAAGAAGAAGTATCCGGGCGCGCGAAACCCCAGCGACATTGGACAAAAGGGCGCGGACGACGATCCACCGTGGGAGATGGCGGTGCCGGACGACTATATGCCCAGGCATTCCAAGCTGGGGCGTGAATGCGAAAAGGTTTTCCTCGCCGACGGCGTGCGGTTCTACGAGCCGAGCACGCAGGAGTTGACGTACAGTCCCGACGTCAGGGGCACTAAGGGCATCTGGATGGCGTCGCCTCCATCCACGCCTGGAAGCAACGGTCGCGAATACAACCTGGCTCGGACGTTGTCCTATCGACACGGGGCCAAGGACCGCATCAACGCGGCCTTCTTCGACGGCCACGTGGCTACGCTCTTCGTGGCAGGTCACCGCGCGGGTCTCGAGAACTACCGCGGATCGGCCATTCACCCCAAGCACTACTACCCCTCGGGTACCAAGGTGATCGACGGTTCCAAGCTGCATCAGCCTATCCCCGACGGAACCACGTTACCGTAATTCCACGTCGAAACGGCAGGGTTGGTCCGGATCTGCGCAGCCGGCCGGCGGATGTGCTAACATGGACAGGCCGCACACGGCACACGCAGAAAGGAGCGATCATGATCGAACGCGAACTGGGCAGGAGCGGATTGCGAGTTTCGGCGGTGGGGCTGGGCTGCATGGGGATGAGCGAGTTCTACGACCCGGCCGGCATGGATGACGCCGAGTCGATTCGTGTCATCCATCGTTATCTCGATGCGGGCGGCAACTTCCTCGACACCGCCGACGTGTACGGCGTGGGTCGCAACGAGGAACTTGTCGGCAAAGCGATTGCTGGCCGTCGCGACCGTGTCGTGCTGGCCACCAAGTTCGGCAACGTGCGGGGGCCGGGCGGCGAGTTTCTCGGCATCCGCGGCGATCGGCAATACGTACTGGATTGCTGCGATGCCAGCCTCAGGCGACTCAAGGTCGATACCATCGATCTGTACTACCAGCACCGAGTCGATCCCAAGACGCCCATCGAAGAGACCGTCGGCGCCATGGCCGAGTTGGTGAAAGCCGGCAAGGTGCGATACCTCGGGCTGTCTGAAGCATCGCCGGCCACGTTACGACGGGCCGTGAAGGTCCATCCGATTGCCGCGCTGCAGACGGAATACTCACTGTGGACCCGCGACGTCGAGGCGGAAATCCTGCCGACCGTGCGCGAGTTGGGCATCGGCTTCGTGGCGTACAGTCCGCTGGGCCGCGGCTTCCTCACCGGCCAGATCAAGCGGTTCGAGGATCTGCCGGCCGACGACTACCGGCGAAACACGCCGCGGTTTCAGGGCGAAAACTTCGCCAAGAATCTGGAGCTCGTGGACAAGATCCGGGAAATGGCGGCGGCCAAGGGCTGCACGCCGGGGCAACTGGCCTTGGCCTGGGTGCTGGCCCAGGGCGATGACATCGTGCCGATCCCGGGCACGAAGCGCATCAAGTATCTGGACGAGAACCTCGGCGCGGTCAACGTTCGGCTCACATCCGATGACCTCGCCCGGATTGAGGCCATCCTGCCGGCCGGGATCGCCGCCGGCGACCGCTACCCCGAGCGCGGGATGCAGGCCATCGACCGGTAGCCGCGGCGAACCATCGGCTAACAGCCGCGACCGCAGCGGCTCGGCGCGCGTACGGCCGGTCGCGGCCCGGCGGCTCATGACCCAGCCGGGGACGGCGAGCATGGAATAGAACGCCGAATGCCGTAGAATGTCGGCAGATGCGGCCCTGCGCCTTCGGAGCGGCCACAGCAGTCGTATTGGCAGGCCGCAGACCTTTGCCCCAAAAGGAAACTCGTCCATGAGCAGCATGAAGACCGTTCATCTGGCGTACGGCAAAACCGGCCTCGACGTGAAGGTGCCCGAGCACGCGGTGGTCATCGAACCCAAGTTCGTCATCGGTGTGCCGGATGAGCGAGCCGCCATCGTGGAGGCGTTGCGCAATCCCATCGGCACGAAGCCGCTGCGCGAGCTGGTCCAGCCGGGGCAGACTGCCGTCATCGTGCACACGGACATCACGCGGGCCACGCCCAACGACAGACTTCTGCCGCCCATCCTCGCCGAGCTCGAGGCCGCCGGCATCCGTCGCCAGGACATCACGCTGCTCAACGCCCTGGGCACGCACCGGCCGCAAACGCATGAGGAACTCGTGGCCATGCTCGGGGCCGACGTGGTCGCCAACTATCGCTGCCTCCAGCACGACGGCAACGACGACGCCAATCTCGTCCAGGTCGGCACGACGCGCTTCGGCCATGATGTCCGCGTTAATCGGCAATTCATGGAGGCCGACATCCGTATCCTCACCGGCTTCATCGAGCCGCACTTTTTCGCGGGCTTCTCCGGCGGACCCAAGGGCGTGCTGCCCAGCATCGCTGGTGCCGAAAGCGTGCTCGACAATCACGGCGCGAAGATGATCGGCCACCCCAAAGCCACCTTCGGTATTACCGACGGCAACCCCATCTGGGAGGAGATGCTCGAAGCCGCTCGCATGACTCAGCCCACGTTCATCGTCAACGTGGCGCTGAATCGCGATAAGCGCATCACGCGCGTGTTCGCCGGTGAGCTGTACGCCGCCCACCAGGAGGGCTGCCGGTTCGTGGGCGAATGCTCCATGGTGCCGGTGGACGAGCCGTTCGACATCGTCATCACCTCCAACTCGGGCTACCCGCTCGACCTCAATCTGTACCAGGCGGTCAAGGGCATGTCGGCGGCTGCTCGCGTGGTGCGTCGCGGCGGAGCGATCATCGTCGCCGCCCAGTGTTGGGACGGCATCCCCGAGCACGGGCCGTTCGGCAAGCTGATGCGGCAATACAAGAGCGCGGCCGAACTTCTGGCCGCCATCGAGTCGCCCGGCTTTGCATCGGCCGATCAGTGGCAGGCTCAGACGCTCGCTCGCATCCTGCTCGAGGCGGACGTCTACGTCCGAGCCGACGGCCTGACCGACGAGCAGATCACGCAGGCACTGCTCAAGCCGTGCAAGAGCATCGAGGAGACGGTGGCGTCGCTCATGGCTCGCCGTGAAGGCCGCCCGACCAGCATCTGCGTTCTGCCCGAAGGACCGGTCACCATCGCGTACGTGCGCGAAAAAGCGTGAGCGACGAGCACTCGCGTCGAACATGAGCGTGGGGCAGCGCTCCTTGCGCGCAAAAAGAAACGGCGGGGATCAAACCCCGCCGTTCGCTTGTTACTTGAGATCGATCAGGACGGATAGTTCGCGGTTACGCCTCGCGGGCGGCTTCGCGATCCTTCTTGGCCTGCTCGATGATCTGCTGCTGCAGGTTGCCGGGCACGGGCTCGTAGTGGCTCAGCTCCATGGTGTAGCTGCCCTGGCCGCCGGTGATGCTGCTGAGCCGCGAATGGTAGTCGGACATCTCGCTCAGCGGCACGCGAGCCTTGATCACGCTCAGTCCGCCGGGGAGCATCTCCTGACCTTCGGGCCGGCCTCGCCGCGACGCCAAGTCACCCTGGATATCACCCACGTTCTCGTTGGGGACGGTCACTTCCACGTGCACGATCGGCTCGAGCAGCACGGGCTTGCACTTGGTGAACGCGATCTTGAACGCTTCGCGGCCGGCGATCTGGAACGCGATGTCCTTGCTGTCCACCGGGTGGGTCTTGCCGTCCACCAGGTGCACCTTCACGTCCACCACCGGGTAGCCCGCAATGACGCCTTCCTTGAGCTGCGCCTGGATGCCCTTGTCCACGCTCGGCCGGAACGCCTGATCGATCGTGCCGCCAAAGATCTCGTCGAGGAACTCGTAGCCCTTGCCGCGCTCGTTCGGCTCGAGGTTGATGACCACCTTGCCGAACTGGCCCGCGCCACCCGACTGCTTCTTGTGCGTGTACTCGACGTTGTCGACCCTGCCGGTGATGGTCTCGCGGTACGGAATCCGCGGCGGCTTGGTGTTCACGTCGAGTTTGAAGTACGTCATCATGCGCGACAGGATCGTCCGCAGGTGCAGATCGCCCACGCCGCGGATCACCAGCTCGTGCGTCACCGGATCGCGCTCGGCCTGGAAGCACGGGTCTTCCTCGGTGAACCGGGCCAGGGCACCGCTCACCTTGTCGGCGTCGCCACGGCTCTTGGGCTCGATGGCCAGGGCGAACATCGGGTGCGGGAACGGCGGCATCTCGATCTTGGCCTCGGTCGGCTCGCTGGCCAGCACGTCGCCGATGCGGGTATCGAGCTTGGCCAGAGCCACCAGGTCGCCCGCCATGCCCTCGTCGATTTCGGGATGCTCGGCGGCCTGCATCTTGTGCAACTGGCCGGGGCGAACGGCTTTGCGCTCACCGTTGATGTGGATCGACGAGTCGCTCTTGATCGTGCCCGACAGGATGCGGACCATCGAGTACTTGATGTTGCTCTTGGGATCGGCCGCTACCTTGTACACCAGGCCGACGAACGGACCGGCCGGATCGGGCTTGATCGGCGTGCGCTTGTCGCCTTCGACGAATTCACGCTGCTTGCCTTCCAGCGGCGACGGGCAGAAATCAGCCACGAAATCCAGCAGTTCCCGCACGCCGACTTCGCCGCGGGCGTTGGTGAAGAAGATGGGCACGAACGTGCCGGCGGCAATCGCCTTGCCCATGCTGCCCGTCAGCTTGGCCGGATCGATCTCGCCCGCTTCGAGGTACTCCTCCATCAGCTTCTCGTCGGCCTCGACCACCCGCTCGATCAGGGCGGTGTGAGCATCGGCGACGCTGCCGAAATCGGTCTGGCCCTCGGTGTTGGTGAAGCAGTTGACGACCTTGGTGCCCTTCTCGGCCGGCAGGTTCACCGGCTGACACTCGGTGCCGAACAGCTCCTGAATGCCGCTGAGGAGCTCGCCCAGGTCGAGGTTCGAGTCGATCTTGTTGATGACGATCATCCGCCCCAGGCCGTACTGCTTGGCCTTTTCCATCATGCGGCGGGTGTTCACTTCAATGCCGGCCGTGGCCGAGATCACGCACACCGCCGTTTCGATGCCGGCCAGGGCGCACAGGGCGGGCCCGATGAAGTCCGGGGCACCCGGCGTGTCGATGATATTGATCTCTTTGCCCTTGACCTTCACGTGGATGGTCGCCGAATCGATCGAGCAGCCCCGGACCTTTTCCTCTTCCATGAAGTCCAGGTGGCTGTTTTTGGCGTTCACGTCGCCCAGCCGGTTGGTCGTGCCGGTAACGTGAAGGATGGCTTCGCCCAGCGAGGTCTTGCCTGCCGATTGATGGCCGACGAGGGCGATGTTCCGAATGTCCGCAATACTGTAACCGGGCATGAGTCTCTCCAATGATGCGTGTACGGCACCGCCGAGCGGCCACCAGAGGCGGAGCTCGGGCGGCAAAACTGCCCGGCCGATTCGGATTTACGGCCGTCCAGCGCGGGGACGGCCGTTCGGGCAGAGAACCGCTATTGTATTAAGATTAGCCCATGGAACAAGTCATCTGCCTCCACGGACTGGGCCGCACCCGCCATTGCTGGTGGCTGCTCCGGCGGCGCTTGGAGCGGGCAGGCTACCGGACGAAGGCTTGGACGTATCCGAGTTTCGGCGTTCCCATCGAGCGACTCGCCCGGGATTGCCGGGAACGACTCGAAGCCTGCCACGCCGATCCGGCGGTGCGGCGGGTGCACGTGGTCACGCACAGCCTGGGCGGAATCATCGTCCGCACGGTCCTGAGCGAGCTGGCCGTAGTCCCCACGAACCCCGGCGGGCAGGCCGGAGATCGGCCGAGAGAGGAGGATGCCGGTGAGAGCTTCCTCGACAAGCTCGGAACCGTCGTCATGCTGGCCCCGCCGAACCGGGGCTCGGCCTGGGCCCGACGGCTGGGAGCGCTGCTCCGCCCGCTCGTCCCAGCCCTGCCGCAACTGTCGGACGCCCCCGACAGCTTCGTCAACCGGCTGCCCGCCTGCCCGCCGGGCGTTTGCGTCGCCGTGATCGCTGCCGCCCGCGACGGCAAGTGTCCGCTTGCCACGACCCATCTGCCCGGTCAAGCTGCCCACATTGTCGTCCCCGGCCGGCACACCTTCATCATGTACCGCCGCGACGTCGCCGAGGCCATCCTGCAGTTGCTCGGCGAGTTCAGCACTTCAATAATTGATGAAATCTACGAAACCTGAGATCACGGGTTTCGGAAAACACTTCTCGGCGAGAGGTCTGCCCAGCGGTCGTCGTCCATGCTAGCGCATTTGTTCTCGGTGGCTTCATGGCTCCCCGTCTGGGCCGGATCGCCACCAGCAATCGGCGCCGTCCGTCGCGGGGTGTGGACATGTTTGGCGGCATCGGGAATCCCGCCGGTCGCCAAGGGCCCGCCAACCGGTGCGCGGAAACTTTTCACAAGTGGACCTTGCGGGAAGACAGCCGGGCGAAACGGTGCTTAGCCTTTTGCATCTGCTGACCGGTCCGGGTACCATACGGGGCTCGGATTCGAGTCAGGAGACCGGTCTGCCCGGAGGGCAGCGGGGGCGGGCAAACCCAGGGAAGGGGTCCGTGGGCAGGATTTCGGCTTGACCTCAGGTCGTGAGGCGATGACGCTCGAGGAACTTCGAAAACAGATCGACGAAGTGGACCGCGAGTTGGTCGCCCTGCTGAACCGGCGAGCGGAAATCGTGGTCGAAGTCGGCAAGCTGAAGAACGTCGACGGGACGCCCATCTATTCGCCCGACCGCGAAAAGGCGGTCTTTGAGAAGATCAAAGCGTCCAACCGGGGTCCGTTGCCCGATAGGACGCTGGTGGCCATCTATCGCGAGCTGATGAGCGGCTCGTTCGCGCTCGAAAAGCCGCTTCGGATCGCTTATCTGGGGCCGCAGGGCAGTTTTTCGCACCTGGCGGCCACGGGCAAGTTCGGCCAGTCGGTCGAGTACGAGCCCGTGGCACAGATCCGCAGCGTCTTCGACGAGGTGTCGCGCGAGCACGCTGACTTCGGCGTGGTGCCGATCGAGAACAGCGTCGGCGGCGGCGTGATCGACACGCTGGACGCCTTGTTCGAGACCGACGTCCAGATCTGTGCCGAAATCAACCGGGCGATCCACCACAACCTTCTGGCTCTGTGCCCGCTGGAACGAGTCGAGCGGGTCTACAGCAAGCCCGAGGTGTTCGCCCAGTGCGGGCGGTGGCTCAGCGAGACGAATCTGGTGGGCAAAACCATTCCGGTGGCCAGCACGAGCACGGCCGCCGAAATGGCCCGCAAGGAAGAAGGGTCGGCGGCCATCGGCAGTACGCTGGCGGCCGAGCTGTACGGGCTCAAGATCGTGTGCGACAACATCGAAGACGTGTCGCACAACGTCACCCGGTTTTTCGTGATCGGCCGCAAGCCGGCGGGCCGCACAGGCGATGACAAGACCTCCATCGCCTTTACCACCCGAGACGAGCCGGGCGCTCTGGTCAATGTGCTGCTGGCTTTGCGGGAGCCGGGGGTGAACATGTCGTTCATCGAGTCCCGGCCAAGCAAGAAACGGAACTGGGAGTATTACTTCTTCGTGGACGTGAAGGGCCATCAGGACGAGCCACACGTCCAGGAAGCCATCGAACAGGCCCGCAAGCACTGCCTGCGGCTGAATGTTCTCGGCTCATACCCGCGGGCGACCGAGGTGATCTAAGAGCTGTCGGCTATCGGCTGTCAGCTGGCAGCGATTGGCTGCGAGCGTTCGGCCGGACAATTGGGAGTCTGACATAAACCGCGAGCGGCAGGCTCCGGCTTATTGCTCATAACTAACAGCTTATGGCTTTCCTGCTTCTGTGGAGATCGACATGCGAAAGAAGTACGTGGCCGGCAACTGGAAGATGAATCTGAACCTGGCGGAAGCCAAGGCTCTGGTCGAGGGCATCAAGAAGGGCCTGCCGGCGGGTGCGAACATCGACGTGGCGGTGTGTCCGCCGTTCTACATGCTTGTGCCGCTGGCCGAGATCCTGTCGGGCAGCCCCATCGCGCTGGGGGCTCAGAACTGCTACTTTGAGCCCAAGGGTGCGTTCACCGGCGAAGTGTCGGCGCCCATGCTCAAGGACGCGGGCTGCCGAACGGTCATCATCGGCCACAGCGAGCGGCGGCAGTACTTCGGCGAGGCCGGCGATCTCCTGAAGAAGAAGGTCATGGCCGCCCTGGCCAACGGCCTGGAAGTGATCTACTGCATCGGCGAGACGCTCGAGGAGCGTGAGGCGGGCAAGACGGAATCGGTCATCAGCCGGCACCTCCGCGAGGTGTGCGGCCCGGACGTGAGCCTGGATAAGGTCACGATTGCGTATGAGCCCGTCTGGGCGATCGGCACGGGCAAGACGGCCACGCCGGCCCAGGCCCAGGAAGTGCACGCCTATTGCCGGGCCGAGATTGCCAAGCTGTACAACCCGACCGTCGCGGCCAACGTCCGTATTCAGTACGGCGGGAGCGTCAAGCCCGACAATGCCAAGGAGCTGATGAGTCAGCCCGACGTGGACGGGGCGCTCGTCGGCGGGGCCAGCCTCAAAGCGGCGGATTTCCTGGGTATCATCCAGGGAGCGCTGGCCGCCCAGGCGTAATAGAAATCAGAGGGACGGCATTGGGACCGTCCACCTGATGAGAGCCGGCCCGGCCCTGGGCGCCGGGCACTGAGACAAGGAAAACGAATGCTGGCGAACATCACACAAGCGATTGTCGGCGTCCTGCTGATCCTGGTCTGCATTCTGCTGATCCTGGTCATCCTGCTGCAGAAAGGTCGAGGCGGCGGCCTGGCTGGTGCTTTCGGTGGCGCGGGTGGCCACAGCGCGTTCGGGGCCAAGACCGGCGACGTCTTCACCTGGATCACCATTGGCCTGACCGCGGCCTTCATCGGCATCGCCGTGATTGGCAACTACGTGTTCGTGCCGGAGAAGATCCAGCCGCCGGCCGCTCAGGCCACGCCGGGGCAGGCGCCCGCGGATGCGGCGGATCAGCCGGCCCTGCCCCCGACGGCCACGCAGCCGGGTGCGTGAGATCGCGGCATGGAGGTCACGGATCAGCCGTGGCTCGAGCTGACCGCCTCTCGACGGTTGCGGCTCGTGCGGTGGCCGTCGCATGACGGCACCCGTCGCGAGGCGTGACGGTCGTGTTGCATGGCGGTCGCGTGTTCGGAAAGGCCAGGCAACATGATTCTGTCCATGACGGGCTACGGCGAAGCCCAACACGTCGAAGACGGCGTGGCCTACGCCCTGGAACTCAAGAGCCTCAACAACCGTTACCTGAAGACCTCGATCAAGCTGCCCGAACACCTGTCCGTGTTCGAGAGCGAGGTCGAGAAGCTTCTGCGGGAACGGCTGGACCGAGGCAGTGTGACGTTCGTGCTGCGGGTGCGCGACCACCGCGCCGACGCCGCCCAGGAGATCAACGTCGCGGCCATCCAGAGCTATCTCGCCCAACTGGGCAAGGTCACGACGGACGCCGCGGTGCAGATCGACGTGGCGGCACTCCTGGCCTTGCCTGGCGTGATCCAGCCGCCGGAGATCAGCGAAGCCGAGCGCGAACGGCAGTGGAAGGTCATCGCCTCGTTGGCCGACGAAGCCCTCAAGCACCTGCTGAGCATGCGGCAAGCCGAGGGCCTGGCCATCCGCGAAGACCTCCTGGGACACTGCCGCCAGATTCGTACCCGATTGGCCGTCATCGCCGAGCGGGCGCCGCAAGTGGTGCGCGAGTACCATGAGAAGCTCCTGGCTCGTGCGAACGAGTTGCTTGCTCAGTCTCGGTTGCAGTTGGAGCTGGACGATTTGCGGCGGGAGATCGCGGTGTTCGCCGAGCGGTGTGACATCAGCGAGGAAATCGCCCGCTTGACGTCGCACCTGGACCAGTTTGCCAAGCTGTGCGACAGCAGCGAGCGGGCCGGCCGCAAGCTCGACTTCCTCGCCCAGGAAATGTTGCGGGAAGCGAACACCATTGGAAGCAAGGCCAACGACGCGACCATCGCCCACAACGTGATCGAAATCAAAGGGGCGATCGATCGGCTCAAGGAGCAGGTGCAGAATGTGGAATGAGTAGAGCTCTAAGCTGAAAGCTGTGAGCTATGAGCTGTGAGCCGGAAAAGGACGGGCACGGATGATGACGCCCGTTTGATCATTCGTCATTCGGGCTTCGTCATTCCTCATTGTCGAGGCGGGGGTACATGGCGGGCGTTCTGTTGATCATCAGTGGCCCGAGCGGGGTGGGCAAATCGACCATCTGCCGAAAACTGGCAGAGCGGCCGGATGCCTTCCTGAGCGTCTCGGCCACCACCCGCAAGCGGCGGGAGAACGAGGTTGACGGGCGCGACTATTATTTCGTGACCACCGAGGCCTTCGAGCGAAGCATCGCCGAGGGTCGATGCCTCGAGTATGCGAAGGTTTACGGCGGGCAGTACTACGGAACGCCCATCGAGCCGGTGCTCAACAACCTCGAGGCGGGCAAGATTGTCATCCTCGAGATCGAAATCGAGGGCACACTGCAGGTGAAGAAGCGGTTCCCGCAGGCGGTGGCGATCTATATCCTCGCCCCCACGGCGGCCGATCAGCAGCGCCGCCTCGTGGGCCGCCGGAGCGAGGACCCCGAGGCGCTCGCCGAGCGGCTCAGCAAGGCCGACGGCGAAATTCGCTACGCCCAGGAAAGCGGCGCGTACGATTACTTTCTGGTTAACCACGATGTCGACGAGACGGTCGAGGCGATAATCCGAATCGTCAAGGAGAAGCAAAAGGCATGATTCAACCACTGAAGGACGACACGATCATCAAGATGGTGGGTGGCCGGTTCAAGCTCACCGCCCTCATGCAGAAGCGCTGGCTGGAACTCATGCAGGGGGCCCGTCCGCTGGTGGACAGCACCAACAAGACGGAGCTTGAAATCATCGCTCAGGAAATCCTGGAAGGTAAGATCGCGGCCGAAATCGGCGAGACCTCCGACGCGTCGTTGACGGAATGAGCGGCCAACCGACCAGCGGCAATCCGGGGGCTCAGCCCCGCGACCTGGCCGGCTACGAGCTGGTCATCGCGGTGGGGGGCGGTATTGCCGCTTACAAGGTCTGCCACGTGGCGTCGCGGCTCGTGCAGCGCGGCTGCGGCGTCACCGTCACCATGACGGCGGCGGGCATGCAGTTTGTCACGCCGCTGACCTTCCAGGCTCTGACGCAGCGTCAGGTCTTCACCTCCATGTGGGCCACGCCGGGCTATTACGAGCCGCAGCACCTGAGTCTCTCGGAGACCGCCGACCTGCTCCTGGTCGCTCCGGCCACGGCCGATTTGATCGGCAAGTTCGCCGCCGGCATCGCCGACGATCTGGTCACCACGCTCATGATCGGTCGCGACTGCCCTGTTCTGCTCGCACCGGCCATGAACACGCGAATGTGGGAAAACCCCGTCGTGCAGCGCAACGTCACCACCCTCCGCGAGTTGGGCATGTCGTTCATCGGACCGGGCGAGGGCTGGCTCGCCGAGCGCTCGGTGGGGCGCGGCCGAATGGCCGAACCGGATGAAATCATCGACGCCGTGGTCCGACTACTCCAGAGCAAGCCCCCGCGCCGCGCAAAAGAGTCCGTGTGATCCGTGTGGCGGCGGGCGAAGTCCGTTTCGCGAAGTCGCGAGCGGAACAACCACGGAGCCATTGGCATGTCCCAATTCTTTCAGTCGGCGGTTCGAGGTTTGGGTTACCTTCTCTCGGTTCCGGAGAGAACCGTTCGTTCGCTGGCCGCGGTGGCTGGCGGAACCACCAGCCTGCTCACCGATACGTTGTTCCCCGAGAGCCTGCGGGGAACAACGCTGTACAAGATCTTCGTGGGCGATGCCCAGCGGTTCGTGATCGAGAAGGTGGCGGCGGTGCAGCGCGAGGCCGAAGCCCAGCCGGCCACGCCCGAGGTCGAGAACTACGTTCAGCGCAAAATGATCGGCGGGGCGCTGGAGACCGCCGGTTTGTTCGCCATGCACTTCTCGCCGCTGTGGGTGTTCGCCATTGCGGGCGACGCGGCCGCCGGCACGAGCGTGTTTCTCCAGCGGCTCACCGAACAGCTCAAGCAGAACGGCGTCATCCCGGAAGATACGCGAGTGGACGGCCTGGCCGATCTGCTCGGCGTGATTCACGAGACGTCGCGCAAGAGCGCCACTGCCATCGACACGCCGCCCATGTCCCGCGAGGAGCTGACGCGGCTCGCCTCCGATATGTTGAGCAGCTACGGGCAGATGTTCACGAAGGCGACCGATTTGCTGCCTCGCATGGAAGCCATCTGGGGGCAGATGCAACGGATCGCCGACCGCCAGAACGTGTCCATCGATACCATCAGCGGTGTGCTGACGATGGACGTGGCTCAGTGGGCGAAGAAAGGCGTGGGAGCGGTGCTGGCCGTCGGTCAGACGGGCGGCGATCTGCTCGGCGAACATATCCTCGAGAGCTACGCAGCCACGCTCGACAAGATCGCCGAGCAGGGCGTGACCACGTACATTTCCGAAAAGATGACGCCCTTCTTCCAGTGCGCCATCAGTCACTTCGACCCGTCCAAGAAGTCGTGGACCGAATCATTCCTGGGCATGGGCGAGGCTGAATCCGAACAAGCCTGACAGACCGGGGGGCGGGCTTCTCGCCCGCCTCAGATTGTTGAGTGTCTATTATAGTGCACTGTTCGTCCTGGGCGGGTGCAGTATTTCGTTGGTACGGTGCACACTGGAACCCCTGTTCAGCGTGCAAGAGATCACCGCGGCTTCGCCCCGAAGGGGCGCGAAGTTAGTAGCCGTGGGCGTAAGCCCACGGACCGCTGTCTCTGGGAAAACTATCCCCTGTCAACCTGAGGGCGGCGAAGCCGCCCTCAGGTTGACAGGGGAGTTAGTGTTGGGCCCGCACCGGCGGCTCACGCCGCCGGCTAGTGACCGGCGCCCCTACGGGGCGAGAAGGTGCCGCGCTAAACACGTGCACGCTGGAAGCGTACACCACAACAGATCAGCCCAGTTCCGCGATCGCCTGAACCACGGTCTCGCGCTTGCCGCGAAGCTCGGCAAGACGGGTCTTCTCCCGCTCGACCACATCAGCCGGGGCTCGGCTGATAAACTCCGCGTTGGCGAGCTTGTTTTCGATTCCGGCGATCTGCTTGTCGAAGCCGGCCAGTTCTTTTTCCAGCCGCTTGCGTTCGGCGGCCGCATCGATCACGTTGGCCACGAAGATCTGCATGTCGCCGATGACCAGCGTCGCCGCGTTCGGCGGCCGCTCGACCTCGGCGCCGACGGTCAGCGTGCCCACGTTGGCCAGCCGCTGAATCACGTGCGCTTCCTGCTGCAGGCTGGCCACGCGACCGGCCGGCACCTTGATCACCACATCCACCGGTTGCTTGGGCGGTACGTTGCGGTTCTGCCGCACTTCGCGGACGGCTCGCGTGGCGGTTTGCAAATCGGTGAACACCGCGTCCACCGCCTCATCCACCACTGCGGGGTAACCGTTCATCGGCGGATACTTCGAGACGACCAGCGGCTTGTCGGTGTCGAGCTCGACGATGCCCGGCAGACCGCGTTTCGGCGCGATCTGATTGAGATACTTCCACAGCCCCTCGGTGATGTAGGGCACGAACGGATGCAACAACCGTAGCGATTGGTCGAGTACGAACGCGAGCACCTGCCGTGCTTCAGCGCTTTGCAGCGATTCGGCGCTCGTCGTCTTGGTCGAACCCGCATCCGGTGAAGAATCCGCCCCGCGCGGGCCAGCGCCGAGGCGCGGCTTGACCAGCTCCACGTACCAGTCGCAGAGCGTATCCCAGAAGAAGTCACGGGCGGCGGTGATGGCTCGGCTGAACTGATAGTTCGCCAGCGCATTTTGCACCTCCGCCACCGCTTTGCTCGTTTGCGAGAGAATCCAGCGATCTTCGATGCGCAGCGAGGCGACGTCGAGTTTCGGCAGCGGCCCCTCGGTCGAACCGAGGTTCATGAACGCGAATCGGGAGGCGTTCCACAGCTTGTTGCAGAAGTTGCGGCCCAGCTCGAAGCGCTCGGAGGTCTGCAGCTCGCGGCCATCCTCCAGCTTGACCTTCTTCATGGGCATGCGGATGTCCTGTGTCTCCGTGGTCAGGCTGGCCATGGTGAAGCGCAGGGCGTCCGCCCCGTACACTTCGATGATGTCCACCGGGTCGAAGCCGTTGCCCAGCGTCTTCTTGAACGGGCGACCCTGCCCGTCCTGAATCACCGCGTGGATGTACACGTCGTGGAAGGGCACCTTGCCGAGGTTGTACAACCCGGTGAGCACCATGCGGGCCACCCACAGCGTGATGATCTCGCGAGCCGTGCTCAGCACCGAGCCGGGGTAATACCGCGCGAGCAACTGCTCGGCTTCGCACAACTCCGGATTCGGCGTCGGCCAGCCCAGCGTCGAATGGGGCCACAGCGCACTGCTGAACCAGGTGTCGAGCACGTCGGGATCCTGAACGAAGCCGTCGGCCTCGATCTCGGCGACAATGTCCTTGTCCGTCTCCTCTTTGACGCAAAGCAGAACGGTGGTATCCGCCCCGGATCCCGAAAAGATCGCCCATGCGCGATCTTTCTTCATCCATCCAGTCAGGCGTTCCTTCATCTTCGCCGACAGCTCGCCGGATTTGGACCAGATGGGTATCCGGTGTCCCCACCACAATTGCCGGCTGATGCACCAGTCACGCTTCTCGCCGAGCCAATCGAGATACGTCTTGCGATAGCGGCTGGGGAAGAAGTAGACCTTGCCCGAATCGCGACGGGCTTCGAACGTGTCGAGCGGTTCTTCGGCCACTGCGTCCATGGCCAGTTGAGCGAGCCCCGGCTTGCCGCGCAAGCCCTCGATCTGGCGGGCCTCTTCGGGAGGCAAATCGCCCATGCGGACGAACCACTGATCGCTCAGGAACGGCTCGATGGGCGTCTTGCTGCGATCGGAGTGACCAATCTCGATCATGCGGTCTTCGATCTTCTCGACCAGACCCAGCGCTTCGAGATCCTCGACCACTTTCTTGCGGGCGTCGGTGTTGAAACGCAGACCGGCGTATTTGCTGCTGTGGGGGTTGACCGTGCCGTCCGGCTCGACGATCTCGGCCACCCGGCCGTCGGCGGTCATGACGTTGATCATGGGCAGCCCATGCCGTCGGCCCACCTCGTAGTCGTTGGGGTCATGCGCGGGCGTGATCTTCACGCAGCCGCTGCCCAGCTCGGGTTTGGCCCACTCGTCGGCTATCAGCGGAATCTCCCGATTCACCAGCGGCAACAGGAGCGTTCGACCCGCCAGGGCCATGTCGCGCAGCTTGATCAGCGTGGGCAACAGCGTTTCACGCCGCTCGGCGATGGCGTCCAGTTGAGCCTGGATGTCGGCTCGCTCTTTCTCGGGGGTTTCGGCCAGTTGCTGCCGCAGCTCCGCTTCCACCTTGTTCAGTGCGCCGGCCGGGTCGGGATGCACGGCCACTGCGGTGTCGCCCAGCATGGTCTCGGGTCGCGTGGTGGCAATGGACACGAATTCCGGCTCGTCCGCCCGCTGATTCTTCACCGGGTACTTGAAGTGGTAGAAGTGGCCTTTGATGGTTTCGTGGTAGACCTCATCGTCGGCGACGGCGGTCTGCAGGTGCGTGTCCCAATTGACCAGGCGCTTGCCTCGGACGATCAGCCCGTCCTTGAACAGCTTGAAGAACGTGTGCCGCACCGCTCGGGCGCAGACTTCGTCGAGCGTGAAGCGGGTGCGATCCCAGTCGCACGAGCAGCCCATGAGCTTCAGCTGGTTGATGATCCGGTTGCCGTACGCCTCTTTCCATTCCCAGATGCGACGGACCATCTCTTCGCGACCCAGGTCGTGGCGAGTCTTCCGCTCCTTCTCGAAGATCGTCCGCTCCACGACGGCCTGCGTGGCGATGCCGGCATGGTCCGTGCCCGGCATCCACAGCGTGTTGTACCCTCGCATGCGGTGCCAGCGGATGAGAATGTCCTGCAGCGTGTTGTTCAGGGCGTGTCCGCCGTGCAGGGCTCCGGTCACGTTGGGCGGCGGGATGACGATGGTGTACGCGTCGGCGCCGCCGGGCTCGCCGGTCGGCGGGGGAGTCTTCGGGTCGGCATGAAAGTAGCCGCCCTGCTCCCAGAACGAGCGGATCTCCGCTTCGAAACGCTTGGGTTCGTACGTCGAGGGCAGGTTGTCGAGGGTGGTCATGGAAAAGCTCTCAGCTATCGGCTGTCAGTTCTCAGCCATCGGCGATCAGCTATCGGCCATCAGTCTCAGCGGTCGGTCAGAAACGCAAGCCCCGCGAACGCGGCCACTTGCGCGCGTCGCGGGTTTCTCGGAATCCCGGATTTTACTGAGATCGCCAGCGAAAGTCGATGGAGCCAGCCGAGGCGGCGAGCGGGAACGCGGATGACCTGCTCAGGAACGATTCTTGCGGAACGGCTATCCATCGTACGGCTTCACAAACGGCCAGGATTGCGAGGGCAGACCCTCTTTGACGGGATTCTGCGCGATGTACGCCTCCACGCGGCGCACATCGTCCGGGTGGTACAGGAACACCGCGTAGGGATGGTTTGCCCAGACAGGATGATCGTCGGAGGCATCCGCCAACCGCCGCAAGGCGTCCCGGGACGACTCAGCGAACCGCGCCCACATCGTTCGTGCGTCATCGCGGTGACGGCGCACGAGAAGATGCGCATGGTTCTTCAGAATCGCGCATCCCCACACCGTGTACCGGTCAGACTCCACAACCCGCGCGAACGCGTCCGAGATGGCTTGCCTCTTCGCGTCATCAAGCCAGAGCGTCGGGAAGTCCAGCCGCAGTTCCGCTTTGCGATAGAACTCCCGAATTTCTCTGCGCGGAGGTTGCACGCGCTTGCGTCCGAAGTGAATCTCACCCAGGTCCGAGAACTTGGTTCGCGGCTCTGCTCCGATCCGCTCCCGCGGGGATCGTTGGGTAACCACTGCCCGTACGCGCAGAGAATCAGATGGTGCGCGATGATCACGCGCTGATGGGTGCGGGAAGCGCGAAGAGGAAAGCTCCTGTCGAAGTCTTCCCGCTGGCACATGGCGTGCGGACCTCATCCCGCGTTTGCTTGTGCGTGCGTGCGGTACTTGGGCCAGGTGACCGGCTCAACGTCGGGTCGCGGCGCGTTATTTCGGCGGCCATGACCGCGAATCGGGCGGACCGCATCGTCGTACTCGCGGGCCGACTCGACCGCTTCGGCGATTGCGTTCTTGCCCGCCACGCCGGCCATCAGGGCTCCGACCCGGCCCAGTCGCGCCGTCGCGCGGGTTGCCTCGGCGAGCATCTTCTCCAGCTTCTGAACCACGGCGTCCGCTTCGACCCGCTGTTGCATCCACGTCTGGACGGTTTCCTCGAACGACTCGTAACGGGCGAGAACCTGTTCGAGACGGGCGGTCAGCTCTTCTCCACGCCGCAGCTGGCCGTGCCAGGCCGGGGACTTGAGCTTGCTGTCGATCGCGTCGTGGCACTTGCGCATCGCCTGCAGAATTTGGGCCGACGCGCCGGCGGAAGCCCGCAGTTGCTCGGACTGCTCGCGGACGGCATCCGCTTGTTCGTTCCAGCCGGACAGCGATTGCTCGACCTGGACCGAGGCCGCATCGAGGCGGTTGGCCATTTCGGCCGCGGCGGTCAGCAGCTTCTGCAGGTTGGCGGCCTTGTCTTCGGCGGCCGAGTTGAGCGCGGCCAGTTCCTCGGCCGCTCGCGGACGAAGCTCCACTCGCACCGGTTGCGGCCGCTCGGCCTCCTCTAGTTCCCTGACCCGATCGCTCAGCCGCTGCACCACTTCCACCAGCACCCGCACGTCCTTCTCGCGGCGCTGAACCATCTCGTCGAGCCGCTGCCTCAGGGCGCTCATGTCCCGGTTGATCACACGCTCAGCGGCTTCAAACTTCTCGACCGGCATCGCCGAGCCGACCAGGCTCAACAATTCCGTCCGCAGGTTTGTCCAACTCTGCTTGAGTGCATCGAACTCCTGTTGATATTCGCTGTTCTGGCCGTCGAGCCGCTGAACGATCTCGTCGAGGCTCTGTGCGTGCTCCTGGCGGAGTCTCTCCAGGTGGCTGTCGACCGTGGCGACTCGATTTTCCAGCGCCAGCAGGCCGGCTCCAGTGCGATCCCACTGCTCGGCAACAGCCCGAATCGCGCTTTCCAGCGCGGCCTTGTTGCTGCGGCTTTCCTCCTGCAGCGACTGGACATCGGCCGTGCTGGCCACGCTGGCCGGCAGGGTCTCGATGCGGGCCAGTAATTCGTCATAGCGTTGGTCGGCGGCGCTGATCAGCGTTTCGAGGTTCCGCCGCTGCTCATCCATAAGCCGCAGGATCTGCTCGGCTTGCTCCTGCTGCCGGTCTCGCAACTCCGCCAGCGCCGCTTCATCCAGCGCGGCCGATCGCAGCGACTCGATCTCCTGCTGAGCCGCCTGCCATTGGGCGACCGTCTGTTCGAACTGCTCCTGCGATATCCGCCGCTGATCTTCCAGTTGGCGCAAGAGATTGGCCACATCCTCGGCGTGGGCTCGCCTCAAGTCGGCGAGGTCCGACCCTTCCGTCTCGCTGGCCGCCGCCAGCTGGTCCAGCCGCTGGTGCGTGCAGCGGAATCGCTCGGTCAGGTCGGCGACCAAACTCTCCACCGATTCGCGAGCCTTCTGCAACTGCTCGAGGAATTCATGAGCCTGGGCGGCCTGATGCTGACGCAAGTTCTCCAACTCGTCTCGCGCGGCATACTGGCCGTCAAGAGCGGCGAATCGCTCCTTCATGGCCGAATGGGTGGCGAGTAAGTGTCGCCGCACTCGCCGCAGCTGTTTCGTTTCTCGTTCGAGGCGCGACGACAGCTCGGCCAACGTCGACGCTTGCTCGCCACTCATGCTGGCCTGCCGGTCCAGCATGGCCTTCAACTCGTCGAGTTCGGCGGCTTTTTCCGCGAAGCGGTCTAGTACTTCGCGGGCGAACGCGGCATGCTCGCCGCGCAGTTGCTCCATCGCTCCCGTGTGCGGCGCTGCTTCCCGCAACTCGTTCAGTCCGCGGGTGAGGGCCTCGAAACGTTTCGCCGCGGTCTTCGACAGATGACGAATTTCGTCCTCGTGCCGTCCCACGCTGGTATAGATGTCCTCAATGGCTACGGCCTGGTCGGTGATCGATTCAGCTCGGTTGCGGACCTCGATCTCGTGATCGGTCTTTAGCCGCGCGACCGTCTCCAGCACCTGCTTGATCCGCTCGTCCAGTTCCTGGTGCGAGCGAGTCAGCCGGGCCTGGGACTCCGCCTGAATCGCCTGGATCTGCTGCGCGGTCTGTTCGCGCAGCGACGCCAACTTATCAACGGAGGCCTCGCCGTGCGGGACTGCCTCCACTTCGGCGTGGATGGCGGCCAGCCTGTCCTCCAGCTCCCGCTGAAGCGTCGTTCCCGCGGTGACTTGCAGCTCTCGGATGGATTCCAACCGCTCGGTCAAATCGCGAATCCGCTGTTCGAGTTCGCGGTAGAGTTCCGTGCGGACGGCCTCGGTGCGTTGCGTGGTCTCATCGCGTAGCGAGTCCAGATTGAGCCGGCTCGACTCGGCAGCGAGTTCGGTCTGGATGGCCTCCAGCTTGCGCTCCACCTCACCCTGCAACGCGCGCAGTCCTTCCGCATGCGCCTCACGCAATCCATCGAGCCGCTCGCTCAGGCGGTCGGTTTTTTGTCGCAGATCGTTCACCTCGGTGCCGCTGGCCCGGGCTTGGAGCTGCTGGCTCAGCTCGGCCAGCGTGCGGTCCAGGCGATCGGACCACTCGGTCTGGATGCGACTCTGGGCTTCGATCGAACCGGCCACGCATGCCGACGTACCGGCGACCGCATGGCTCAGCGTGGAAACCGCCTTCGCAACCGCTTCTCCGGAAGCTTCCGGCGCCGCCGCCATGCGATCGGCACAATCCGCTTCGACCAGTTCCGGCCGGCTGCCGTAAATATGCTCGATGCGCGCCTCCGTCTCCGCATCAGCGGGCGAGGCGATTTCTTCCCGACTGAGACCTTCCTGGTCGAGTACCTGCTGAACCATGTTCTCGTCCACCTGGTGGCTGCCCTGCGCATAAGCCGCGAGCAGGGCGTTATCGCAAATCCGGTTGATTAGACGCGGAATGCCTTGCGAACCCTCATAGATCAGATCGAAGGCGGTGGGCACGAACAGATCAGACCGCGAACAGCCGGCCACCTGCAGGCGACACTGTATGTATTCGATCGTTTGTTGCGGCGTGAGCCCCGTCAGGTGAAACCGCCTGAACAGTCGCTGATCCAGTTGGCGCATGCGCTCGGACTGGAAGCGTTGGCGTAGCTCCGGCTGGCCCAGGATGCAGACCTGCAGCAACTTGGCGTCGTCGGCTTCGAGATTGCCCAGCATGCGCAGCGCTTCAAAACTCTCGTCGGGCAGGTTCTGGGCCTCGTCGAGCAGCACGACCACGAAACGGTTACGGGCAAACTGATCGAGCAGGTATTGCTGTAAGCGGTCGACCAACTGCAGATGGGTCGCATCCGGGGGCACGTCCAGCTCGAATTCCGTGCAGATGGCGCCCAATAGTTGTCGCGGGTTCAACTGGGTGTGGGTGATGACCGCGGTGCTGGCCTGCCGGTCCACCTGGCGGATGAACATGCGGCCGATGAGCGTCTTGCCCGCACCCACCTCGCCGGTGACCAGGACGAATCCTTTCCGGTTGAGCGTGGCGTACTGCAGCGTCGCCAGGGCTTCCTCGTGATCCGGCGTGCTGTAGTAGAACGAGGGGTCCGGCGTGTTGTTGAATGGCGGCCGATGCAGACCGAAGTGCGAGCAGTACATGCAGGGCTCCTTGACCGCCGGTGTCCGGCGCAGGTTCCTCCGACCGGGGAGATGACCTTATCGGACGCGATGCACCGCGCGGTACAGAAGGTTCTATCGGACCTGCGGTTATGGGGCTTGAGTTTCCGCGTCAAATAAGCAGGCCGATTTGGCTGGGGCCGAAAAAAACTTGCGGTTTAGTCGAAGTAGACGGCCATTCAACCGATGACTCTACCACGGACGTTTCGGCGCCGGGCCGGAGGGCTGTGTCATCAGCCGGCCAGGGGCGGTCGCCGAGGCAACAGTAGACCCCAAGCGAGGTCAGGGATGACCGGCAGGACAACCACTCGACTGAACCGGCGCGCGGCCGTTGTGGCCACGGGTGTCGCCCTCAGCATGGCCTCCGCCGGCTGCGCCCCCAAGTATGAGGACCTCAAGGTCTTCAGCCAGGCCCATCGGCAGGACGTCACCGCCAGCCAATACCGGCTCGAACCGCCCGACGTCATTCAGATCGAATCGCCTACCGCTCCGGAGATCGACGGCGAAATCCAACGCATCCGTAGCGACGGCAAGATCACGCTTCGCCTCATCGGCGACGTACAAGTCAGCGGTCTGACGCCCGAGGAACTCTCGGCCAAGCTCGCCGAGTTGCTCTCGCGCTACTACGAGTCGCCCGAAGTGACGGTGCGGCTCATGTCCTACGAAAGCAAGAGCGTCTACGTGTTCGGGCAGGTGATGGGGCCCGGTCCTCAGCCGTTCACCGGGCGCGATACCCTCCTCGACGTCATCGCACGGGCCCAGCCCAACTTCCTGGCCTGGGGCGCTCAGGTGAAAGTGATTCGGCCCAGCGCCGCGCCCGAGGAACGTCACGAGCTCGTCGTCGATGTGGACAAGATGCTCGAGACCGGGGACATGACCAACAACTTCCTCCTGCAGGAGGGAGACATTGTGTTCGTCCCGCCGACCCCGCTGGGGTACGTGGGACTGCGCATCCAGGAATTGTTGTTCCCGATCTCGCCCGCGTTGGCCGCGTACAACGCGCCGGTCCAAGCGAGAAACACGACGGACAGCCTGAGGTACGGTGGTTACCATCACCGGGACGACTACAACCACCGCCGGCAGCTGATGTGGCCCAGGTGAATACGGTGACCCTCCAGGATCGCGACTTGCGGTCCTGGCACATGTGACGGATGTCATGATGAGTTCGCAGTCGCCCTCCATATTGCTCGGTCAGCGGCTCAAGACCGTGTCCGAGGATTTCGCCGGAAGCGACCTGCAACAGATGGTCAGCAGACTGCTGACCATTCTGCGGTATCGCCGCTGGTCCTTCATTCTGCCGATGTTGACCGGGATGACGGTGGTGCTGGCAGTCAGCCTGCTCGTGCCCCGGCAGTACGTGATGCGAACCATCTTTGAGCGGCGGGAGGATCCCATCCTGCTGAAGCTGGTGGCCAACAGCCCCTTGAATCTCGAGATTCACCGGCAGACGCTGCGATTCAACGTGATCAGCCCTGCCGCCGTGGGCCAGGCCCTCGAACAGGCCGGGTTCGACGGCACCGGCTTGTCGCCCGAGGCCGCAGCCGCCCGCAAGCGGGCCCTCGTCGGCCATCTCGCCAGCAATCTTCAGGTGATGGTGATCAATTCCGGCCCCAATCACGATCTGATCGAGCTGAAGTACACGGGCGATCAACCCGACGTCGCCCACGCGGTCATACCCATTCTCAGGGACAACTACGTCCGCAACTCGAAGGCGGCCATTCGCAACCTCCAGCACCAGGCCCGCGAATTCTTCGCCCGGGAAACGGAGAAGCGGCGGGCCGAGGTGGCCCGGCTCCAGGCCGAGCTCACGCAGGCACTGGTCAATCAGCCCGAAATGGCCCCGGGCCGGCCCGAATGGCTGCACGAACGGCTTCGCGCCGAGGATCTCACGCTCGAGCAACTCAACCGGGCCCGGCACGAGATGCAGACGGAAATCGAGGCTCGCGAGGAGTACCTCCGGCAACTCGACGAACAGCAGGCCCGAGGCGACACCCTGCCCAGCCCCGCGCTGGTCACGCGGGTTGTCGAAAGCCCGCAGCACAAGGCGTTGCAAACGCAGATCGAGAAGATTGAAGCCGAGATTGCCGACGCCAAGACCGTGCGACAAATGAAAGACACCCATCCGCACGTGATGGCCCTCAATCGCAAGCTCGAGCGGCTCCGGACCGACCTGGAACGCCTCGGGCAGGAGATCGTTACCGGCAGCGACGGAACGGAAACCGCCCAGAATCCGTGGGACCGCGAGCGCAACCGCATCGGCATGGAGCTCAAGACGTTCCGCGGCAAACTGGCCCAGCTCGATCGCGATCTGGCCGCGCATCAGGCGGCCAAGAAGGAGCTGGAGGGTCAGAAGGCCACCCTGTTCGACCGGCAGCAAAAGCACATGCTGCAGGAGCAGGCGCTGGAGGCCAGCAGGGCCGGTCTGGGCGTCTGGCAGGCCAAACTCGAAGAAATCAACCGTATGCTCGCCGCGGAGGACCTGGATCGCGGCGTTCGCTTCAATACCATCGAGGAGTGCCAGCGGCCGGTCCGGCCGACCAGCCCCAATTTGAATGTGATGCTCATCTTGAGCGCGGCCGTGGGGTTGGCCCTGGCCGTGGTGGTCGTTTTCCTTCGCGAAATCTTCGATCGTTCCGTTCGCAGTCCCGCACGGGTCAATCGTCTGCTGGGCATTCCCGTGCTCGAAACAATCGAGGACATCCTGGTCAGACCTTCGCCCAAGCGGTGGTTCACGGCCTATGTGCTGCCCGTTGTGGCAATCGTTCAGATTGGAGTGGTTGGAGGATTAGGCTGGCTGCTTTACCTCAGCTTGCAGGAGCCGGAGCGGTATGCCCGGTGGGTGGGCGGGTTGGCCGCCATGGTGTTTTAGGATTGTGTCGGCGGACTTGACCGGCTGGAATTAGCGGCCGTGTCTTAAATCAGGCACGACTATGGGCAGAATAGCCGAAGCACTCAAGAGAGCGCAACAGGAACGCGTGCGATGCGCCGCCGGTGAAGCGGCCGCATCGCAGTATGCTGCCGACACGTTCGCGGAAGGCGGTATTCTTGCGCCCGAGTCGTTCCCGGCCTTCGTCGTGTCCACGCCGCCCATTCTCCCCGACCAGGTGGCCCCGGAAGTGGTCATGCTGCACGATCCGACGTGCCGAGTGGCTGAACGATACCGGGCTGCGCGTACGCGGCTGCTCAGCGGGCAGCCCGGCGGGAAGGCCCGCATCTTCGCCATCACGTCGAGTCTGCCGGGCGAGGGCAAGACCATCACCACCGCCAACCTGGGCTTCAGTCTCGCCGAACTGCGCCATCTGCGGGTGGCGGTCATCGACTGCGACTTCCGACAACAGGGACTGACCGCGAGCTGCAACGCCAAGGGCCGTCCCGGTCTCGCCGAGGTCATTCAGGGACAGGCCGCGCTCGCCGATGTCTGCGTGCCGCTGGTTCGGGAGAACCTCTTCCTGATCCCCGCGGGTAATCCCAAATCCATCACGCCTAGCGAGCTGCTTGCCGAGCCGTCGGCGGCTGCCGTGTTCCGCGAAATCAACGGCCGATTCCATTACGGCCTCATCGATACACCGCCCGCCAGTACGGTCGCGGACATCGGGCTGGTCGCTCCCTTGTGCCACTCGGTCGTGATCGTCCTGCGAATGGGCAAGACCCCTGAGCACCTGCTGCAACGATGCGTGCGGATGCTCCAGGCCAACCATGTTGCAATCGCCGGTTCCATACTCGTGGGCTACTGCGAACAGACCATGGCCTGCAGGGATGGCGATTATTACCAAGGTCGTCTGTAGGAGACCCCGGCGATGGCGCTCCAAGTCGTCAGAATCACCGAACCGCACACGCACGCCTGCAGCACATACGTGGAGCAGCATCCTCGCAGCACGTTCTTCCACACGCAGTTGTGGCGGGAAGCGGTCGTCGAGGCGTTCGGTCACCAGGATTGCTCGCTGGCCGCATTCCGCGACGGGCGCGTCGTGGGCGTATTGCCGCTCATGCGGATCGCCAGCCGGCTGGCGGGTAGTTTGCTGGTCAGCGTGCCTTACGGCGTGTACGGCGGAGCCATCAGCGATGACGAGGAGGCTTCGACCGCTCTGTTGAACCATGCACGGCGGCTCGCCGACCGCATGCACGTCCAGTGGCTGGACGTGCGCTCCATCGAACGGCAGTGGCCCGATCTGCCCGTGCTCTCGCGATATGTGACGTTTCGCAAGCAGTTGCCCGACGATCCGGACAAAGTGCTGGCCGAGTTGCCTCGCAAGGCTCGCGCTGCCGCTCGGCAGGCACGCGAACGGTATGAACTGCAAGCGTCGTTTGACGACTCCGAACTGCCCACGCTTTGGTCGCTGTACAGCCAGAGCATGCGGCGGCTGGCGTCACCGAACTATCCGGCGGCATTCTTTCAGGCATTGCTCGCTCGCACCTGCCCGGCCGACCAGGCCGATCGAGGACCGGCTCATCTCGTGCAGGTGGTGCGATATCGCAATCAACCCATCGCCGGGCTTCTGAGCTTCATCTATCGCGGCACGTTGCTCCCGTACTTCGCGGGCTGCGACGAGCGATACGAGAAGTACCATCCCAACAATTTCCTCTACCTGACCGCCATGGAGAAGGGCGTGGAGCTCGGCTGCCGGGAATTCGATTTCGGCCGCACGCGGGTGGACAATCGCGGCTCCTACAACTTCAAGCGCTTCCAGGGATTCGAGCCTACGCCCCTGCAGTACCAATACTATGTCCCTCGCGGCGGGCGGGCCCCGGATTTGCATCCGGGCAACCCCCGGGTGCAGTTGGCACGCCGGGTCTGGCCTCGGCTGCCGCTGGCCGTCACCCGCCCGCTGGGTGCCTGGCTGGCCAAATCGATTCCCGGATGAGGAACGAGGCTCAAAGACACGCAGGCCGCGGCCGGGTGCTCGCAAAGAAGTAACATCATGAGGATCCTGTTCGTCACACACCGATTGCCCTGCCCGCCCGATCGTGGATGCAAAATCCGATCGGCCGCGTTGCTCTACGGCCTGGCTCGCCGGCATGACGTGTGGTGCGTGGGATTCCTCGACAATGCCAACACGCCCGAGCTGCGATCCGAGACGCGTCAGTCCATCGCCGCGTTGCGGCAGATGTGCCGCGGGCTCCTGGCCGTTCCGTTCTCCGATCGGCTTGCCGGCAGCCGCGCCCTGGGCGGGCTCATCGCCGGCGGGACCGCCACCGAAAGCTACTTCGCTTCCCGCATGCTCGAACAGGGCCTTTCAGCCTGGAGCGAAGAGATTCGCTTTGATGCGGTGTTCGCCTTCTCATCGGGCATTGCACCGCTGGCCTGGCGCGTCGCCGCCCCGCGCCGCGTGCTTTGCATGGACGATCTGGATAGCCGCAAATGGCAGGAACTCGCCGCCAACGCCCACTGGCCCATGAGTTCCATCTACCGCCTCGAGGCTCGCCGGCTGGCGGAGCGCGAACGGTACTGGCTGGCCCGTTTCGACGCGACGCTCATGGTCTCTCAACGTGAGGCGGATCTCGTGACCGAGCCGCAACTGCGGGCCAAAGTGCATGTGATCCCGCCGGTGCTGCCGGGATGGCCGGATTGTGACGACGCGGCCGCGGTCTCGTTCAAGCCGCCGGTGGTCGGCTTCCTCGGCGCGATGGACTATCCGCCTAATGTCGATGCGGCCTGCTGGTTGGCTCGCGATATCTGGCCGCTGGTTCTGGATCGACATCCTGACGCACGGCTGTTCATCGTCGGGCGATCGCCCGTGCCGGCCGTGCGCGATCTCGGCAGTGACGAGAGCATCGTGGTGACGGGCACCGTCCCTGACGTGCGGCGTTATCTGTCGGCCATGCGCGTCCATGTCGCGCCGCTGCGTGTCGCCCGGGGCGTCCAGATCAAGGTGCTCACGGCCATGGCCGCCGGTCGTCCCTGCGTGGTGACGTCCTGCGTGGCCGAAGGGCTCGGCGCGCAGAACGGGCGCGACCTGATCGTGGCCGATACCGCCGCCGACATCGCCGCCGCCGTCGTTCGTCTGCTGGACAACCCGCAGCAGGCCCAGGCTCTCGGCCAAGCCGGTCAACGCTTTGTCAGGCAATTCGATCTCGATGAAGTGGTCGGGCGTATCGAACGACTTCTGGCCGGCGGGGAGGCCGCCGCCGAAGCACCGCCTCTCGCTGGCGCGAACCGGCGCGAAACGAGGGTGCAGAAGCAACCGCAGCGGGAACCCGCGCTGGTGGGGAAAGAATCAAGGGGGAAATATTGGTGATCTCCGGAAAGAATATCGTCTGTTTCGCGAGCGGGTGGGAGTTCCATCCCACCAGTAAGCATCATGTGATGCGCGAGCTGTCGCGCGAGAACAACATCATTTGGGTGAATTGGCATTGCTCGCGGCGGCCGACGCTCGGCATCGACGATCTGAAGAGCATTCTCCTGCGACTGAAGCAGATTCGCCAAGGCCCGCGTCAGCCCAGCGGCTCGATCACCGTGCTCACGCCCTGGCAGATTCCACTGCCCGAATCCCGCTTGGCCGGGCGGCTTAACCGCGCGCTGATTGGTCGGGCCGTCCATCAGGTACTGCAAAAACTGCCCGAGCGACCGGTGCAACTCTGGTCGTTCGCCCCCGACGTGGCCGACTTTGTCGGCTGCTTCAACGAGGAAGCAGTCATCTACTACTGCGTCGATGCATTCGGCGAGTTTTCGGGCTACAACCGCGCCCTCATCGAGCGTCGCGAACGCGAGCTGATCGATCGGGCGAATGTGGTCATCACGACGTCGCCGCCGTTGTACGATTCGAAGCGGTCGCTGCATCCCAACGTGCACCTGATCGAACACGGTGTCGACCATCAACACCTGGCCCGGGCTCTGGCCGACGAGACGGCGGTTCCCGAGGACATCGCCCGGCTGCCCCGGCCGATCTTCGGCTTCGTGGGCGTGGTGGGCGATTGGGTGGATGTGCAACTGGTGACGGAATTGGCGCGGCGCCGTCCGGGTGCTTCCGTGGTCATGATCGGTCCGCGCAGCGCGGCGTTCAACTCGATCCCGTCGCTCCCCAACCTGCACTGGCTCGGCCCGCGCGATCACCGTTTGCTGCCGGGATATCTGAAGTCGTTCGATGTGGGATTGATTCCGTTCCGGCAGGTGCCGCTCACGCACAACGCCAACCCCATCAAGCTGTACGAATATCTGGCTGCTGGCGTGCCGACGGTCAGCACGTCGCTCCCGGCCGTCAAGCCGATTCCCGGCTCTGTGTGGCTAGCCGATGACGCCGCCGCGGCCGCCGACTGTTGCGACCAGGCGTTGCGTCACAATACGCCCGCCGAGCGCGCCGCGAGATCGCGACTCATGCTCGCTCATTCGTGGGTGCAGCGGCTCGAGGAGCTGTCGGAAATCGTCACGCAAGCGATCGAACCGGTCGGACGCCGTCACGACGCTTGCCCGGTACATCCCGCCGAGACGCGCGATCCCCAACTGCAGATAGCCTGACGCGCTGGTTTTATCGGACGAAAAACCCGACTCAAAGACGACAGGTTAAACCGCCGATACTGAACGCATGGACTCGATCGAAAGCATCGCCAATCTCAGCACCGCCCTCAGCCAGGCCCAGTTGCGGTCCGCGGTCTCCATGAGGGTGCTCAAAATGGCTCAGGGAGCCGACCAAGTGGCGGCCGACCTGATCGCCGAGACCATGGACAGCGTGGCCCAGAGCATGGAAGCCTTCGCTGCAGAGGCCGGCACGCACATCGACACGTTCGCCTGATCGACGGCGCCGGCCATCGTTTTGTATCCCGCTTCGCGAGCCGTTATCCTTTCCGGCATGTTCCCAAGCATCAACGGCTGGACCTTCGCCGCGGATATGCCTGTTGCCCAGGCCGCTGGGTTGGCCCGCACAGCCGGTTTTGCGGGCTTCGAGCCGACGCTCAATTCAGCGGGCGAACTCACTCCCACGACGGATGAAGCAACCTGCCGCCGGATCGGCGATGACATCCGCGCGGCCGGCCTGCGGGTGGTCTCGCTGGCCAGCGCGTTGTTCTGGCAGACGCACTACACGCATCCGGACGCAGCCGTGCGGCAGGCCGCCATCGAATTGACGATCGCCTGCCTAGATCGGGCCCGTTGGATTGGTGCCGACTGTCTGCTCGTGGTACCCGGCGTGGTGCGCCGCGATAAGGAGCCGCGCCGGCTTGTCTGCGGTTATGCCGACGCGCTGAACTGGTCGTACGACGCGCTGCGTCAGTTGATGCCCGAGGCGGAGCGGCGCGGCGTGGTGATCGCACTGGAAAACGTGTGGAACGGCTTTCTGCTCTCTCCCGTCGAGCTATGCGATCTCATCGACCGCATCAACTCGCCGTGGATCGGTGCGTACTTCGACGTCGGCAACGTCCTGAAGTTCGGCATGCCCGAGGACTGGATCCGCACGCTCGGCCCGCGAATTGCCCGCGTGCACGTGAAAGACTTCAACGTGGCGGTGGGCACGGCTGCCGGATTCGTCCCGCCCGGCGACGGCGATGCCGACTGGCCCGCGATTTTGGCCGCTTTGCGCGAGGTGGGTTATGACGGCCCGCTGACCGTCGAAGGTCCGGGCGATCCCGCTGATCTCTATCGTCGCATTGACACCATCCTGCGAAATTCGTAAACTGGGTAGCACAACCGCGGCTCGGGAACCAGGATGCCGGCGCAGCGCCGGAAGTATTGTTTGTGCGCGTTTCCCGGCCCCTTGCATTCGAGGATCACCCGATGAGCAACGTTTCTCACCGCATCAGCCGACGCCGATTTCTCAGGACCAGCGGTGCTGTGGCTGCCGCCACTGCCATGACCGCCCGAAGTTACGCCCAGACCGCCGGTGCCAACGACCGGCTGAACCTGGCTCTCGTCGGATGCGGCGGCATCGCGAAGGAACACCGCGGCGCACTGCTGAAACTGCGCGAGAGCGACAATCTCGGCATCCTGGCCGTGTGCGACGTCTACGAGAAACGGGCCAAGGAATTCCAGGCAGCGTTCAAAGAGGGCGGCGCGGGCGAGCCGGCGGTCTTCAAGGATTACCACGATATCCTGGCCATGAAGGATATCGACTGCGTCGTGTTCTGCACGCCCGAACACTGGCATGCCCGCAACATTCTCGATTCGCTGGACGCGGGCAAGCACGTGTACGTCGAAAAGCCCATGACTCACACCATCCCCGAGGCGCTGGCGGTCGTCGAGAAGGCGAAAAAGACCGGCCTGAAGGTGCAGGTGGGCGTGCAGGGCATGAGCGATGAGAGCTACATCCGGGCCCATGAGGCCATCGCCGCCGGCAAGCTCGGGCCGGTGGTGCATGCCCAGATCGAGTACTGCCGTAATTATGACATCAACGAGGGGCCGTGGCGCGGCCGCATCGAAACGCACGAGAAACCCGCGGATCTCGATTGGGACATGTGGCTGGGACCGGCTCCCAAGCGGCCGTGGTCGGCGGCTCGCTACTTCGAGTGGCGCAACTACAAGGACTACTCCGGCGGCGTAGGCACCGATCTGTTCGTGCACCGGCTCTGTCGCATCGTCAAGGCTTGCGGCCTGAAGTTCCCGCGGACGGTGCTGGGGCAGGGCGGCGTGTATATTTGGAAGGACGATCGCGAGTTGCCCGACAACTTCCAGATGGTCGCCGACTACGATCCGGTCGAGGGCATTACACCGGGCATGACCGTGCACATCCTGGGCACCATGGCCAACCGCTTCCGATACGACCACGCGATCCGCGGTCACAAGGCGACGCTGCTCTTCGGCGGCGGGAAAGGCGGCTTCGAAATCATTGAGGAACGCACGGGCAAGGTGCTCGAAACCTACCAGCGGGTGGGCGGCGAAGACATGCGGCTGCATCACCACAACCATCACCTGGCCATCCGTGACGGCGTGGAGCTGAACTGTCCGCCCGAGCTGGGCTTGTACGTGGGGGCGGCCGTTCGCATGGCCAATCTGTCGTGGTTCCAAAATCGACTGCTGGCCTGGGATGACAAGGCTAGCCGAGTCGTGCCGGCCGATCAGTTGTATCCGCCAACGCAGCCGGTGGAGGTGGGCTGAGAATAGCTATCAGCTGTCAGCTATCGGCTATCAGCTGCGCGAGGTTTCCAAGATGGCGGAACCGTACATGAACGATCTGCCCGGCCAGCAGTGGCACACCGACGAGGAGTTCATGCGCCAGGCGGTGAACGAGGCCATTGCCGCCCTGGACACCGAAGATGTGCCCGTGGGGGCCGTCGTTGTTTACCAGGGCCGGATCATCGGCCGCGGCCGTAACCAGCGCGAACAACTCAAGGATCCCACGGCTCACGCCGAGATGGTCGCATTGACCGCCGCCGCGTCCGAGCTGGGTTCCTGGCGCCTGAACGGGTGCACAATTTACGTCACGCTGGAGCCGTGCACCATGTGCGCGGGGGCGTTGGTCCTGGCCCGCATCGATCGGCTGGTGTACGGCGCGGACGATCCCAAGGCCGGCGCCTGCGGTTCCGTCTACAACATCGTCGAGGAAGGACGCCTCAACCACGTCGTCCAGGTGCAACGCGGTGTGATGGCTGCCGATGCCGCCGACCTGCTGCGAACCTTCTTCGCCCAACAGCGGGCGAAAGGAAAGAAGTGAGTTGGTCAGTTGTCAGTGGTCCGTTGTCCGTTGAAGTCGTGGGTCGGGCATCCTGCCCGCCTCAGACTGGACGTGCCAATCGTCGTGGATGGATGCAGTCGGAGCCTGGCCCTGAGTATAAGGCGGGCAAGACGCCCGCCCCCCAGCTCACACCAACTGACCACTGACAACTGACTACTGACCACTGACTAAAGCTGCTTAACCGCCGATACCAGGTCGAGGATGGCCTGCTTGCCGTCGGCGAAGTACATCAGCGTGTTGTCCATCGCGAACAGCGGGTTGGGAATACCCGCAAAGCCCGGGCTCAGACTGCGCTTGACCACCACCACCGTGCGAGCCTTGTCCACGTCGAGAATGGGCATGCCGGCGATGGGGCTCTGCGGGTTGGTGCGAGCGTCCGGATTCACCACGTCGTTGGCGCCCAGTACGATGGCCACGTCAGTCTGCTCGAATGTGGGATTGATGGCATCCATCTCCTGCAGCTTTTCGTACGGGATGTTCACTTCGGCCAGCAGAACGTTCATGTGTCCGGGCATGCGGCCGGCCACCGGGTGAATGGCAAACTCCACCTGCGTGCCGCGGCTTTCAAGTACGTTGTACAGATCGCGGACAGCCGCCTGGGCCTGCGAGACGGCCATGCCGTAACCTGGCACGATCACCACTCGGCGAGCCCCTTCCAGGAGCATGGCCACTTCCTCGGCGGTCGTCGCCTTCACCTTGCCGCCGTAGACCTCATCGGCTGTGGCCGTGTTCCCGGTGGGCCCCAGCTTGCCGAACAGCACGTGGGTCAACGAGCGGTTCATCGCCTTGCACATGATCTGCGTGAGGATGATGCCCGAAGCACCGACGAGCGAGCCGGATATGATCAGCACGTTGTTGTTGATGACGAAGCCGGTGGCGGCCGCCGCCAGGCCCGAGTAGCTGTTAAGCAGGGCGATGACCACGGGCATGTCCGCGCCGCCGATGGGAATCACCAACGTGACGCCCAACACGCTGGCCACGAGAACCAGCGGGAGGTACATCCAGGCCGAGGCGGTGCTCGCCGGATTGGCGGAAATCCACGCTCCCAGCAGCAGGGTCAGCACGAACAGCCCGGCGTTGATCCACTGGTGATAGGGCAAGCTGACGGGTTTCTTGAACTGCTCGAGTTCCTCGAGCTTGGCGTACGCAACGAGCGAGCCCCAGAACGTCACCGCGCCGATCAGGCCCGAAGCGGCCGTGGCCACGCCCATCTGATAGCCGCCGGCCACGCTCGTTGTGGCGACGCCGGCATCCGCGGCGGCGGACAGCACGTCGGGGGCGGCCGATTTCACGGCTTCAATCAGTGCCGCCCACGCTACCAGCACCGAAGCGCCGCCGCCGAACCCGTTGAACAGCGCGACCAACTGCGGCATGGCCGTCATCTGCACCGTCAGCGCCAGATACGCTCCCACGGCCGATCCGACCACCAGCCCGGCCAGGATCACCCACAGGCCGACCACCTGCTTGAGCACCAGCG